>Ga0326514_10003097_pt1 | contig 10542 bp, 10 predicted proteins | sample 3_2548_0518_D_FD_203653 | JGI IMG/M metagenome (GOLD analysis project Ga0326514, IMG submission 203653) | Bovine rumen microbial communities from UC Davis, California, United States - 3_2548_0518 | ecosystem: Host-associated > Mammals > Digestive system > Stomach > Rumen | place: USA... | reverse complement strand
CCGCGGTCTCTACGGTCTCGGCAGACACGTCTTTCCTCCTTTGTTTTAGTGGGCCTACGCGAGCGTTGGGGGCTCGTTTCGTGAGGCTTTCTGCTACATGGGCAAAGGTGTGCTACTGCGTCTTTTCCTTGCTCGCCTTCGCGAGGGTCTTGATGAAGGTGGACGTGAACCTGACCTTGCCGAAACCGTCGAGGCTGTCGAACAGGCGCTTGGACTCTCCCTCGACGCTCTCCCTGTCGAAGACATGGCCCATGGCCTCGGCCGCCCCATGGAGCAGGTTGCCGACGGCACGACCGAAGTCGGTGCCCTTGCCTTCGCCGGGCTTGTGGTTGCCCTTCAGCAACTCGTCAGGAACGTTCTTGCACACCTCCAGCAAAAAGTCCATGTCATTGAACGCCTTCTCGACGAACTCCTTCACGACCATGGTTTCGTTCCTTTCCCCGTGTGCGGTCGTACGATTTCGCACGTCTAAGTCCCTATAATCCCTGTGTCCAGACAAAGGCTGGCCTCAGTCCCACATATCCCGCGTCGTAAGCCTGTCGGGAGCCTTGTCGCATATGAGACAAAACAAGCCCCTCTTATGAGATTACCCATACTAGCAGTCCATGTCTTGCAAGAATGTGCGTCCTACCAAAAATACGCCCTGACGTGCCTCTTGCAGCTAAGCGTGATCGCTCTGCTCCCTCCCATGTTGCGGCCAGTCATGGCCGCCGCGCGTCTGAGGCGGTGAAACGAAAAGGCACACCCGTAACGCAACGGGTGCGCCGAGAACCGGTTCGGTGGTTTTTGCGTCGCCCGCCGACGTGGGAATGGTTCGTTCCCCTAAGACGTGCCGGGTTTTTCCGTCGCCCGCCGACTGTAGGCCCATGCGTCCTACCTTCGTGCCACTGTGTACGTTTCACCAGTCAGTGAGAGAAACAGCAGACCTCTATCGGGTTTCACATGCCACCGCATGGAGCCGAAGCTCACCTACTATGGTAGTACACAATGAGACAGCAATCAATGTCATACGTCAACTATCTCAGAGGTCACCCACCAAGAAGTCGCGGGTGAGGCCGAGATCCTCGCGGAGCACGTTGTTGACCTTGTAGAAGGGGGTCGAATAGCCGGCGAGTCCGCTCACGTTCTCGATGCCCTGCTTCTCGGCGATCCTCATGGCCCGGAAGACATGGAAGTCGTTGGTTGCCACGACGATGGAGGGACGCTCCCCTTCCATGAGCTGGCGTGAGAAGCGGATGTTCTCGACGGTGGTCTCGGACCTGTCCTCCTCGATCACCCGCTCTCGGTCGATGTCATGGGCCACCAGCCAGGTCATCATGCACTCGGCCTCGGTGATGGGCTCGTTGGGTCCCTGTCCGCCCGAGACGATGCAGACGGTCTTTGGGTTTTGGAGCAGATAGGCGCGTGCGGCCTCGAGCCGGTAGCGCAACACGTCGGTGGGGGTGCCGTCCCTCTTGACCTGGGCGCCCAAGACCACGACGTAGTCGGCCCCCGGCTCTCCCTGGTCCTTGGCGTGGCTCAAGACTATGGTGGAGGTGACGCCCAGAAAGACGACGCCTGCGACGGCGAGTGCCGCCAGCGCGAACTTGGCGGCTTTGGGAAGTCGCGCGATGAGACCGGAGCGCCAGGCGAGGCCCAAGATGATGAAGCAGGCGCCTAGGGCGAACCATACAAGGTGAAAGGACGTGCCGGACCGTAGCGCCCCGACTGAGGCGCCATAGGCGACGCATGCTACGCCTATCACCATGCACGCAATGAACATCGGTATCTCTCCCCCGCTCGTGGTACGTATCCGTCCTACCATACGCAGCCTATCCCTTACGGTCACCCCTCTCATGCAATTTCCACGTTTGGCACCACTCGTCCATCAGTGGGTTCGTTAGGGGGTTTGAGAGGATGGGGCTGTCCTGCGTGCACTACACTGTCATTGACACGGACACGAAGGAGGCGCGCAGGTGAAGAGAACGCTCGTATACGGCACGGCCACGGCCCTCGTGGCGCTGTCTTTAGGTGGGTGTGCCCAGGCTACGACGGGTGAGAACGCCTCGGGCACGTCTGCCAGCCAAGACGATGTGACCAGCCCCTCTCAGACAGACGCAGACGGCCTCGACGAGGAACCGGAGCCTGACATCTATGGCCCGCCGGTCATCATGGACGACGGAGGCGATGGCTGGGATGACTCGGTTGCCGAGGCCATCTACGGGCCGCCTCCCATCGTCGACGGCGAGGAAGCGGACGCCTACGGTATCAGGGTCGAGCCTGATGGGACAGGTGAGGCCTCTGTCTCTCAGTGAGGAGGTGCCCACGGTGAAACGGACGCTCGTATATGGTACGGCCACGGCCCTCGTTGCCCTGTCTTTGGGCGGATGCGCCCGGGGAGGGACGGCAGAACAGGCCTCTGATGCGCCAGCGACCAAAGAGGAGATGCCAGCTCCCACCGACCAGCCAACACCTGACGACAACTCCCTCACGGTCGTCTATGGCCCACCGCCCTGGATGGAAGACGAGGGTGAGGACGACTACGCGGTGCCCAAGTTGAATGAACCGGACGAGGGCCATGTCGTTGTGCTCTATGGCGCTCCTCCCCTTGCGCGGGAGGAGTGAGCCAAAGGACATGGGTAGCCTGTTATGAGAGGAGTGGCATGCGCCAGACGGACCAGAAGCTGATGGGCCTTGAGCGACAGCGTGCCCGCTATGACCGAAACCGCATCGAGCCCCACCTGCAGCAGCTCTTCCTTGAGGTCACCGCCCGCTGCAACCTCTCCTGCATCCACTGTGGCAGCCGCTGCGACGAGCATGCCGCGGTGGCGGAACTTGACTTCGCCTGTCTTGAGGCCGTGCTCAAGAGGGCGCGGGAGGCCTTCGGCACCCGCGTCTTCGTCGTCTTGACCGGTGGGGAGCCCCTTTTGCGCCCTGACGTCTTCGACCTGGGCACGCTGATCTCTGATCTGGGATTTGCCTGGGGCATGACCACGAACGCGACGCTGATCGATGCGGCGTGTGCCAGGCGTCTCGTAGCGTCTGGCCTCAGGAGCGTGTCGGTGAGCCTCGACGGCACGCCGGACGTCCACGATGCGGTCAGGCGGCGCATCGGCTCCCATGAGGCGGCAGTCAAAGGCATCGAGAACCTTGCCGCCACCGAGGGCCTCGGCGCCCTCCAGGTCACCTCCGTTTTGAACCACCAGACCATCGGCTGCGTGGACGACCTCTTCGAGGTTGTCAAAGACCTGCCGATCGACTCTTGGCGTCTCGCGAACGTCGAGCCCATCGGCTCTGCCCTCGCCCACCCCGAGATCCTCTTCACCCCCTCTGACTACCGCCTCCTCTTCGACTACATCAGGCAGAAGCGCGAGGACAAGTGGCCCGTGGAGTACGGCTGCTGCCACTATCTGGGACTTGCGGACGAGGGGAACCTCAGGGGCTGGTTCTTTCTCTGCAATGCCGGCATCCACGTGATGGGCGTGACCCACACGGGCGATATCGTGAGCTGCCTGGACATCGAGAGACGGCCCGAGACCGTCTTCGGCAACGTCCTCACCGATGATGTCGCAGAGGTCTGGAAACGGGGGTTTGAGATCTTTAGGGCTCCCGACGGCCTGGCCGGGCGGGCGAAGATGTGCGCGGGCTGTCCCGACCGTCGCTTCTGCCGGGGCGACTCCGCCCACAGCTTTGACTACGAGCACGGGCGCCCGCGTGTCTGCATGCGCCGTGACCTGCCCGGTTTCGAGAGCGTGGCGGCCGGCTGAGGGGTGGCGGTGAGGCTTTCCCACTCCCCCATCTAAGAGACACCGACGCGGCGGGACGCCTCATCTGTCCCGCCGCGTGGGTTTTGGCCAGGGGGTGCCAGACTGCCGCCTACTGGCGGTAGGTGCTCAGGAAGTCCTCCAGCTTGTCGAGGGCCTCGCCGAGGACGGCGCGCCGGGGCAGGTAGACGATGCGGAAGTAGCCCGGTGTCATGTAGTTGAAGCCCTTGCCGCCGACCACGAGGACCCGCTTCTCGCGCAGGAGGTCGAGGGCGAATTGGTCGTCGTCTTGGATGTTGAAGCGGTCGGGGTCGAGTCTCGGGAAGATGTAGAAGGCCGCGGTCGGCTTCACGACCGAGACGCCCTCGATTGCAGAGAGGCGCTCGTAAACGAAGTCGCGCTGCTGCCGGATGCGGCCACCGTCTCGGACGTAGCCCTTGACGCTCTGGTGGCCTCCCAGGGCCGTCTGTACGATGGACTGGGCGGGGACGTTGGAGCATAGGCGCATGTTGGAGAGGATGTTGATGCCCTCGATGAGGTCACGGGCGATTCGCTTGTTGCCCGACAGGCTCATCCAGCCGATGCGGTAGCCCGCGATCATGTGGCTCTTGGAGAGGCCGTTCATCGTGACGCAGAAGAGGTCCGGGGCCAACGAGGCGATCGACACGTGTTCCTGGCCGTCCATAACCAGACGGTCATATATCTCGTCGGCGACGATGATGAGCTGGTGCTGGCGGCAGATCTCGACGATTTGCTCGAGAAGCTCTTTGGGATAGAGGGCGCCCGTGGGGTTGTTGGGATTGATGATCACGATGGCCTTGGTGTTGGAGGTGATCTTGGACCGGATGTCATCGAGGTCGGGCATCCATCCCGCCTGCTCGTCGCACATATAGTGGACGGCCACGCCGCCGGCCAGGGTCACGCAGGCCGTCCAGAGCGGATAGTCGGGAGAGGGCACCAAGATCTCGTCGCCGGTGTTGACCATGGCCTGGGTCAGGAGGTTGATGAGCTCGGATACGCCGTTGCCGGTGTAGATGTCAGACATCGAGACATTGGGGATGCCCTTGATCTGGTCGTACTGCATGATGGCCTTGCGGGCGGCGAACAGGCCCCGGCTGTCCGAGTAGCCCTCGCAGTCCTTGAGCTGGCTGGCCATGTCCTGGACGACCTCGTCGGGGGTCCTGAAGCCGAAGGGGGCGGGATTTCCGATGTTGAGCTTCAGGATGTGGACACCCATCTCCTCGAGGCGGTTGGCCTCGTCGACGACCGGTCCCCTCACGTCGTATGATACGTGATCGAGCTTCGATGACTTTGTGAACGTGCGCATGGCACCCTCCCTCTCTGTGGTCTTCACGTCGGTTTGCTGTGGTTGTGGCAGAACTTGGCCCTTATCGCCAGTACCTGCCAGCCAGGACTCGTCCACGTCGAGGGCGCGGGCGAGGTAGGCGAGCGTCTCTGCCCTCGGCTGGGTCTTGCCGCTCACGTACTGGCTGACCTGGCTCTTGCCGAGCTTGAAGCCGTCGGCGGCGGCGATGCGCAGCAGGTCGACCTGCTTGAGGCCCTTTGCCTCCATAGCGTCGCGCAGTCTCGCCGCAAACGTACTTTGAACCATATCCTCTCCAAAAAGTTCAATTACGGACTCGTTTAAATTGAACTTACTCTAGCATACGCTGATCTTATTGCAAGCCTCAGGCGCCAATTGGATAGATTGACCATGTCAAAATTGAACTATTTGCGTACCAAGAAGAGATTAACGCCTCAAAATAGTTCGTTCTCTGTGCAATCTGAGCAAATATGCCCAGAATACGTTCGGTTCATCAGGTTCGAATCACGTATCCGCATCTCCGCTCATTACGCTAGGCGAGCAAAAAGTTCAATTTTGCTCCTCAGCATGACGGGTCACCTCCCTGGTCACGTACGGGCCTGCTGCGGCCTCACCCGCCCCGTTCTCGATGCCACAGACGATATTGCAGGTGATGCCGCCTTGTGTGATGTACACTAGATTCCGTCGAGCGAAAACGTAGTTCAAAAGATATGAGAGGCGATGATGATGTCACAGGATTTGCCCACCAACGACTATTCCGTAGATGAGTTCAACGCCATGTTGGCCAGCGTGATGAAGGCGGCGATGCCAGAGGAGGCGACAGGGCTCGATGAGGTGACAGACGATTATGAGGCAGGGGCCAATGACGGGGAGACTGCGCCCGAGCCCGAACCTACCTTGACCGAGGACCTTGCCGCGCTCGATGCCCTCGAGCGCCACCTCTATGCCCATCGCTTCGCCTCTTTGGAGCTTGAGGCCTTCGGCGAGACGATCGAGCCACCCGATGCGGCAGCCGACCGCGCCGAGGCCCTGGCCATCCTGCAGGAGGAGGACCAGGAGCGGCTCAGCGATCCTGCGGTCGCGGCCCTGCTCGGCCGCCTCACGAAGCGCTCGGGGGAGCTGAAGAACATCCGCAAGGCCCAGGTCAGGGTCCTGAAGCGTGACCGTGACAAGCTCTGCAGCGTGGACGCGGCCGCGAACACCAAGCTGAGCCTTTTGCAGTCCGAGTCCTATGGGGTGTGGTGCAAGGCCAAGGCGGAGGACAACTGGTTCATCTTCGCCCCCTATCTGGACAGCCTCGTGGAGCAGAAGCGAAAGATTGCCCTGGCCATGCGGCCTGACAGTGACCCTTACGACACCATGCTCGACTGGTACGAGCACGGTGCCGACCGCGCCTTCTACGACAACTTCTTCGCCCAGGTGAAGCAGACGGTCGTCCCCCTTCTGTCCTCCATCAGGCTTGCCAAGCGCCAGGTCTCCCGTGCCTGCGTGGAGGGACGCTTCGACGAGGGCAGGCAGTGGGAGCTGGCCCGTGACGTCGCCCGCCTCGAGGGCATCAACGAGAACGCCCACTTCCTCACCTCCACCGAGCACCCCTTCTCAGAGGCCATGTCCTCCCACTTCGCGGTCACGGCCGGGCACGTGCACGAGGACAACCTGATGGCGAACGTGTACAGCATCCTGCACGAGGTGGGCCACAACCTCTACGAGCAGGGCGTCGACCCCAAGCTGAACCGCACCTCACTCAAGGGCGGCACCTCCATGGGCATCCACGAGTCGCAGTCCCGCTTCTTCGAGGACAGCATCGGCCGTGACCGTGCCTTCATGGATCCCCTCCTTGCCCTGATGAAGAAGCGCTTCCCCGGCCAGTTGGGTCGCGTCACGGCCAACCAGCTCTACAACGCCGTGAACAGGGTCGAACCCTCCCTGATCCGCATCCAGGCCGACGAACTCACCTATCCTTTGCACATCATGGTCCGCTATGAGATCGAGCAGCTCCTCATCTCCGGCGAGATCGCGGCCCGCGACGTCCCCTTCATCTGGGCCGACCGCTACGGTGCCTATCTGGACGTGAACGTCCCCAACAACACTCAGGGGGCCCTGCAGGACGTGCACTGGGCCTTCGGCGACTTCGGCTACTTCCCCACCTATGCCTTGGGTGGCGCCTACGCGGCCCAGTTCCGCCACCAGATCATCGCAGACGGCATCGACTGGGCAGGACAGCTCTCCCGGGGTGACCTGGCACCCATACGGGCGTGGCTGGGCAGCCACATCTGGCGCTTCGGCCGTGCCAAGGACCCGGCGGAGATCCTGGAGTACGCCTGCGGCGAGCCCTTCAACCCAAGCTACTATGCAGACTACCTGAACAAGAAGTACACGGCCATCTACGGCCTGCGCTGATGGGGGAAACGTACATGCGCGCACTCATACAACGCGTGTCCGAGGCCCAGGTCATCGTCGACGGCGAAGTGGTCGGCTCCTGTGGCAGGGGCTTTCTGATCTTTCTGGGTGTCGGCGTCAAGGACGACGAGGCGGCGGCCGACAGGCTCTGGAAGAAGATCTCGGGCCTGCGCATCTTCGAGGACGAGCGGGGCCTGACCAACTGGTCGCTGGCCGACGTGTCGGGCGAGGTCCTGGTCGTGAGCCAGTTCACGCTCTATGCCAACTGCCGCCGGGGCAACCGTCCCTCCTTCACCGACGCGGCGCCGGCAGATGAGGGCGAGCGCCTCTACGAGTACTTCGTGGAACTCGCCAGGCGCGACATCTCGCACGTGGACACCGGCGTCTTCGGTGCCGATATGAAAGTCTCGCTCATAAACGACGGCCCCTTTACTGTCTGGCTGGACATGTAGTCCACCCAAGTCCATCCCAACGGCAACAAAAACGGGTCCCGGAAGCTCGTCTTCCGGGACCCGGCTTGTCATCAGAAGTTGTGGCTGCCTCCTCCGCCACCGGAGTAGCCGCCACCTCCGCCACCGCCGCCGAAGCCACCACCCCCGCTGGACCTGGTGGTGATCGTCTGGGTCCTGACGCAGGTGTAGGTCATGTCCGTCACGGTGGGCAACCAGGCCATGTTCCTCAGTTCCGCAGCTGTCGCGGTGCGGTTGATGTGACGTGACCGGGACCCGTAGGCGATCGCGAAGTTGATCAGGATACCGAAGGTGACGGCCACCAGAAAGCTCGTGATGTGCTTCATGGGACGGGCGATCTTGGCACCCTCGGCGACGGCCCTGATCTCGCTCAGGGCCTCGTCGGCACAGCCGTAGTAGTCGCCGTTCGTGGCGTATGTATAGATATTGTCGGTGATGGTGCGGGCGTCTGCGGTGGAGACGATCTTGAGACCCGCCTTGTTCGCATAGACCGTCACCTCACGGGTGTACATGTCGATGAGGAAGACGATGGCGGTGTCGTTGAGGTAGTTGTACTTCACGTAGTTCTCGGCGTAGTCCTTGGCGGTCCTGCCACCGAGGCCGCCGTGGTTGTCCGCGGTCAGCACCGCGACGTTGGCGTACTCGGTGAGGTCCTGGAAGTCGGCCTTGAGCCGGTCTCTCTCCTCTTTTGTCATGAGATTCGCCTGGTCGTCCACGACGAAGGTGTTGGCTGCAAGGGCCGACCTCGGCGCGATCGCAAAGATGAGGGCGCATACACTAAACATCAGGAAGAGCGCCCGCATGCGCAAAGAGACGGTGTTCACTCTCATCATCGCTATACCTCCTTGCGGTCGTAGATCTTCGGGATCGGTCGTGTGGTCGAGATGTTGTAGGCGCGTATCAATGCCACGCTCGAGGTGATCAGACCGATGTCGGTGATGATAACGGCAATGTAGTAGAAGATGTCCTCAGGAGGCGCGAACAGGATGCAGGCGGCACAGACGAAGACGGCAAATACCAAAGACCCGATGGCCACGGGCGAGTTCCACTCCTTGAGCACCTTGTGCCACATCACGACCTTTACGAGCACAAAGAGGCATATCAGAAGGACCGCGACGGGTGTCACCCTGAGAAAGAAGGAGGTCCTGGGGTTGAAGGCGAAATCGAGGTCGGTGATGCCGAGCATGGGGGCGACGAAGACCTGGACGCCGATGAAGAACAACAAGATGGTCTTGAAGGCGCTGCCCTTCTTGTGGCGCTTGTCCATCCTCAAGGCATTGCCCTCTGCGTTCTCGGTGAAGCCCTTGTCCTCGGCGTGGGTCTCCAGGTTGTGAAGGCGCTGGGCGATCGAGTAGATCTGCCAGGCCATGAGGGCGGCCGCGATCATCGACAAAAAGGCCGTGAGACCGACGGTCAAATCGACGAAGAACTCGAGCAGGGCGAAGAGGGCGAGGCTCACGGCCACGCAGCCGATCGCGAAGGACTTCATGTTGAGGGGCAGGTCAGAGATGACCTTGCCGGTCTGTCCGTTGATCGCGGCATAGGCTATGCGGTCTTCGTTGCGCCAGTTGATGAACCAGTAGGGAAAGAGCTCGAGGTGATGGTCGAAGACCCTGCCCGATCCCTGTTTGCCCTTGAGGGAGTGCATGTTGGACCGCTCTGCGGTGGCCCGCTCGATCGCGAGGTCCTGGACCTCCTCGAACGCCTGCCGGGCGGCGTCGAGTTCGTAGAGGCTGGCCGGCGTCGTGGAGGCATCGGCGTAGAAGCCCGAGAGGTAGGCGGGGTGGTAGGCCTTGCGGTCCTTCATATCGAAGGGCATGACGCGGTCGGACAGCTCGTCGCTGAGATACTTGGACGCGTCGTAGGGCGCACCCATGAGGTAGTCGCCCTCGGTCTCGACCGTGATGTCGTAGTACTTGTTGATGGTGGTCCTGCCGTGGTGGGCTGAAGTCATGCCCTCGATCATGACATTCTCGACCTCGACGTCGTAGGCGTGGTAGGGCATGTAGATGCCCAAGAACTTGTCCAGATACTCGGTGTCCTTGAACTCCTTGGCCAGATACGGCACGCCCTTGGTGTAGTTCTGGTAGAGCTCGACGCAGGATTCCTTGGTGACCTTGAAGGGGACGATGGCCTCAACCTCCGAGGCCTCCCCCGCCGCCCTCACCAGACTCTGTCCGCCACAGTAGGGACAGAAGCCCACGAGGGAGTCCTCGGTGCCCTCGAGCTCGGCACCGCAGTTCTGGCACGTGACGTGCTCGGTCATGATCGCGTCTTCTCTGAGCTTGAGCGCGGACGGCTCTATGGTCGTGTCGCAGTGCTCGCAGCGCATCAGCTGCGAGGCGACGTCGAAGACCATGTGGCCACCGCAATTGAAGCAGTGAAAGGCCATCTCCCACCTCCGTTTGGACTTTGAAAACGGGCGTCTGGACGAGACACGCCTCTCGTCCCTTCCGCCCCCTATCTTCTCACACCTTAGCCCCCTTTCCTCCCATTCATCGGGACAAGGGCCGAGTACCTCAGCGGGTGGAGGACGAAGGCTCGCCAGTCACACGGAAAAGGGCCCGGCCGTATGTGGCCGGACCCTTTCAAGCGGTGCGTTGAT
>Ga0326514_10003093_pt1 | contig 10544 bp, 7 predicted proteins | sample 3_2548_0518_D_FD_203653 | JGI IMG/M metagenome (GOLD analysis project Ga0326514, IMG submission 203653) | Bovine rumen microbial communities from UC Davis, California, United States - 3_2548_0518 | ecosystem: Host-associated > Mammals > Digestive system > Stomach > Rumen | place: USA: California... | reverse complement strand
TACCATCCAGGGTGAAATGGTACTTCGCCTTCTGCTTGCCGCCTTATTTGGCGGTATCGTCGGTATGGAACGGGGCAGCGGCGACCGGCCGGCAGGGTTCCGCACACATATCCTGGTATGTGCGGGGTCTGCCCTGATCATGCTGGTGTCCATGTATGGCTTTGAAGGCTATGACGTAGTTCCCCTTGAGTATCCCAGAAACCGTGACTCCGCCCGAATTGCCGCGCAGGTGGTAAGCGGCATCGGTTTTCTGGGCGCCGGTACCATTTTGCACGAAGGAATCACGGTGCGCGGACTCACTACAGCTGCCAGCCTCTGGATGATTTCCGCCATAGGTCTGGCTACCGGGGCCGGCATGTATTCCATCGGCGCAGCAGCTACGATGATTACGTTTATCACGCTGACCACATTTCACAGTGTTGAAAAACGGTTTGCTGTTGCAAACAGCAAATCCGACAGGAAATATATACGGGTCGTCACAGAAAATATCCCCGGGACTGTTGCGCGGGTTGCAACCTTTCTTGCCCAGAATGACGTAAAAGTTAAAACCATCAATGTCCAGAACAGTACCTTAGGTGATAAAGTTGTACTGGAATTATATCTTAAATTCAATAAGGACCTGGATTTGGGAATGATCATGAGCGGACTGCAGCAGATAGAAGGAATCAAATCGATAGAGAATGTTGGATAGTTTTTCATGAGGAACACCTATGAAACCCTCTTTTTATTTAGAACCTGATGCGGAAAAAATGCGGTCTTTTTTCCGCACTTTTTCTTTACATGAAGAATTAATGGCTGATTTGGTAAAAATCAGTATCAGTAAAATTTGGATCGATGAAGCAGAAAACAGCTGGGAGTTAGAGTATTCTTCCCCTGTGCAGCCTGATTCCCGATTATTGGATACGCTTTCAGGACATCTTACGACTTCATTTAATCTGAAAAAGGTGGCGTGGAAAAGGATAACAGACGATACTGTTTCGTTATCCGCAACTGCTGAGGGAGTATTGCAAGCTGCTTCCGAAGTTCCTGAATCAAATCCTGTATTTAATCAGGATGTTCCTTTAGAGGAAATGCCTCCGGACGCGGATTGTGAATCGCTTTCCAACATCGAAGAAGATGAAACCTATATACAGGCCTATAATGCCTTATATGGGAATAAATACGCAGACGGCTGCCTGTTCGGCAAAAATTTCAGGGCGGATGTCACCATTCCCCTGAACAAACTTACAGAAGCACGACGTCATATCGTAGTCCAGGGGCATATCGCCACACAGCGGGATAAAGATGATAAGCTCGTCGCCTTTACGGAACGGGAAGTCCGCGGGCGTAATAAAGATACTTCCCGGTTACTGGTTCAGTTCAACGTTGTGGATGCGGACGGAGGCATTTACGTTAAAGTTTTCTTTGACGACCATGACGAAGGAAACTCGTTTAAAAAACAACTGAAACCTGGCGTGGAATTACAGTTGCTGGGAAATGCCGAACCTGATCAGTACAACCATGATGCCATGACCTTTACACCTGTTGCCGTAAAGAAAGTGGATACACATCAGAGGGAAGATAACGCGCCGGTCAAGCGGGTAGAATTGCATTGCCACACCAAAATGAGCAAGCTGGATGCAATCACTGATGTGAAAGCCCTTATTAATACGGCAATCCGTTTCGGCCATAAGGCACTGGCGATAACAGACCATGGAGTAATTCAGGCATTCCCTTTCTGTGCCGATGCCGTGGAAGATGCCGGCAGTGATTTAAAGCTCATTTACGGCTGCGAGGGATACCTGGCCTCTGATGCTGACGGCAAAATCATGATGGAAGGTCTTCCGCATACGCATAGGATCCAGTCAAATCATATTATCATCCTGGCTAAAGATTACATCGGTCTGCGGAATTTATATAAACTGGTAACATTGTCCCATCTGAGTTATCTGAATGGCAGCGGAGTCCGTGCCCGCCCGCTGATTCCCAGAAGTGTACTGGAAGAGTTGCGGGAAGGGCTTTTGCTGGGCAGCGCCTGTGAAATCGGTGAGTTGTATCAGGCGATAGAAACGGGAAAAACTGAAGAAGAATTACTGACAATCGCGGATTTCTATGATTATCTTGAAATACAGCCCCTGGGCAATAATGCTTTTCTGGAAAGGGAAGGGCGTTTTACCCATGAGCAACTGATAGAAAACAATAAACTAATCTACCGGTTGGCAAAAAAACTGGGGAAACCTTGTGTTGCTACCTGTGATTCCCATTTTTTGGAACCGGAAGATGCCAAAACACGAGCTATCCTGCAGTACAGTCAGGGATATAATGACGCGGATATGCAGGCACCATTGTATTTCCGAACCACAGAGGAGATGCTGGCTGAGTTTACATATCTTGGAAAAGAAATAGCCTATGAGGTTTGTGTGACCAATCCGAATCTGATTGCAGACCAGATCAGCCGGATCAAACCGGTTCCGGACCGGGACCAGTTGTATTCACCTGTATTGCCGGGTGCAGAAGAAGAAATCGTGAATTTATGTTATGAAAAAGCGCACCGGTATTATGGAGATACGCTGCCTAAAATTGTGGAAGACCGGCTGAAGATGGAGCTGGATGCCATTATCGGCAACGGCTATGCCGTTTTATATGATATTGCCCACAAACTGGTTAAGCACTCCATGGATGAAGGCTATCTGGTTGGCTCCAGAGGTTCCGTAGGCTCCAGCCTAGTTGCCTGTATGACAGACATTACGGAAGTCAATCCTCTGATACCTCATTACCGTTGCCCCAGGTGCCGGCATACAGAGTTTTTTGAGCACGGTGAGTATGCCAGCGGTTTTGACATGCCACCCAAAACCTGTCCCGACTGCGGGACGGATATGGCGCGTGACGGTCACAATATTCCCTTTGCGGTATTCATGGGATTCCACGGCGACAAGGTACCGGACATAGATTTGAATTTTTCTGATGAATATCAGCACAGGGCCCACAAATATACGGAAGAATTATTCGGACGCGACAATGTCTGCCGCGCTGGTACCATTGCCACAGTTGCACCGAAGACAGCCTGGTCTTATGCCAAAAAATATTTTGAAGAACATAATATACCTGCGCATCCGGCGTATGTTGAAAGCTTCATTGCCGGCCTGAATGGCGTTAAGCGCACGACAGGACAGCATCCGGCCGGAATCATGGTTATCCCAAGAGATATGGATATCCATTACATAACGCCCATGAGCCATCCGGCTGATGATAGAAGCAGCAGTATTATCACCACACATTACGATTATCATTCTATTAACGACCGGCTGGTAAAACTGGATATCCTGGGACACGTTGATCCCACCATGATCAAGCGGCTGGAAGAATTTACCGGCATCAATGCGCTGGATATTCCCGTAGGCGATCCGGATACTATGTCAATCTTTTCTTCCACGGAGAAACTTGGTGTGACTCCGGAACAGATAGGTACGAACGTGGGTACGCTGGGCATTCCGGAGTGCGGAACCCGTTTTACGCTGGATATGATCCATGAACTGAAACCCAGACTTTTCAGCGACATTGTCCGTGTATCCGGTTATTCCCACGGTACCAATGTGTGGATCGGCAACGCCAAAGATCTGATAGAATCCGGCCATCCGGTAGAACAGACCATTTCCACCCGGGATGACGTGATGACCTCATTGATAGCTAAAGGTGTAGACCCGGCTATCGCATTTAAAACCATGGAATACGTCCGCAAGGGTAAGGCAGCAAAAAAAGGGCTGGAACCGGCAATGCGGGAAGCCATGGAAAAAGCCCATGTGCCGGAATGGTATATGAAGTCCTGTGAAACCGTCCAGTACCTGTTCCCCAAAGCCCATGCTGTGGCCTATGTATTGAACGCGTATCGGATAGCCTATTGCAAGGTCCATCATCCTCTGGCATACTACGCCGCATATTTTTCCCAGCGGGCCGATGTAGACGCGACTTATATTGCCAAAGGGGAAGCGTATATCCGGCAGTACATTAAAAACGTGGACTTACAGGGCAAGGACGCGAAAGCTGTAGATAAAGATAACGTGATTTATCTGCAACTGGTTTTGGAAATGCTGGCAAGGGGGTTTGTATTTTATCCCATTGATCTGTATAAATCGCATGCCTGTCAGTTCCGACCTGAAGACGACAAAGGGATACGTATCCCGTTATGCTGTCTGCCGGGTGTAGGCAAAGGTGTGGCTCGCACGCTTTCGCTGACAGTAAAAAACAATTCACGCGAGTTTATTTCCCAGGAAGACCTTCTTTCCTGCTGCAGACAGACAGAACAGATCGTGTTGGATAAAACTGCCAGACGGGAAGAACTGCTGCCGGAAGAAGAAGAGTTAGGACATGTGGGACAGACCGCTTTGGATACTTTGGCGGAGTACGGAGCGCTTGGCAATCTGCCGGTCAGCAATCAGATGGATCTGTTCAGTTTCTCCTAAACAGGTTCTTTGCACAGGAATTTATATTTTATTACAAAATCCTGCAGATTCTTTCAAAAATAATTTGCAATTATGTTTTTTGATGATATAATAAGTAAAGAAAATTTATGAAGTTCTTAGAAAGAGTGGGCGCAAAACCCGCTCTTTCGTTATATTGGAATATTTTATACAGGGAGTGAAGCTATGAAACGTGAGGAAGTGGAGAAGTTTATTACGGAACTGGTCACACCTATATTACAAGATACTGACATTACGCTGGTTGATGTGGAATATGTGCGCGAGAAAGACTGGTATCTCCGTATTTTTATTGATAAACCGGAAGGCATTGAGATTGACGACTGTCAGTTTGTAAGCGAAAAGCTGGCAGAAATTCTGGATGAGAAAGACCCTATCAAAGAAAAGTATTATCTGGAAGTCTCATCTCCGGGTATTGACCGTCCGTTAAAAAAGGATAATGATTTTGAGACAAACTATGGTAAAAAAATAGATATCCAGTTTTTTGCTCCCTTTGAAGGAAACAAAGAACTGACCGGCGTCCTGCTTTCACACACGGAAAACGTTATTGAAGTAAAACGAATTGTGAAAGGCAAAGAAGATAAAAATCCAATTACGATAGATCGCAAATTGATTGCAGTAATCAGACCGCATATTGACTTTTAAGGAGGAATTTCAAAAGTGAGTTCAGAGTTCGTACAGGCAATTGAAGCTTTGGGAAAAGAAAAAGGTATCAATTCAGATGTTTTGTTCCAGGCTGTTGAAGAAGCTGTGGTAAGCGCGTATAAAAAGAATTACGACAGTTCGCAAAATGTGCGTGTGGAGATGTCAAAAGCTACCGGAGAGTTTCATGTGTTCGAGCAGCGTAAGGTTGTTGAACAGGTAATGAAACCCCATGATGAGATTTCTTTGGAAGAAGCGCTGAAAATGAATCCAAATTACATTTTGGGTGATATTGTCGAACAGGAAGTCTTTCCTAAAAACTTCAGCCGCGTCGCCGTGCAGAATGCCAAGCAAATCATCATGCAGCGCATCCGGGAAGCGGAGCGGAACATGGTCTATGACAAGTTTTCCGAACGGGAAGACGATATTGTAAACGGCATGATCCAGCGTGTTGAACGCGGTACCGTCTATGTGGATCTCGGTTCAACGGAAGGGCTCCTGATGGCAAATGAGCAGGTTCCAGGTGAACGCTATATGCCCCATGACCGCATGAAGTTTTACATCATCGAAGTCAAAAAGACAGGAAAAGGGCCCCAGATCATGCTGTCCCGCACACATCCAGGTCTGCTGACAAGGCTGTTTGAACTGGAAGTTCCGGAAATTCACGACGGTATCGTAGAACTGAAGTCCATAGCGCGGGAAGCGGGAATGCGGTCCAAAATCGCTGTTTTTTCCAACGATGAAAAAGTCGATCCTGTTGGTTCCTGCGTAGGCCATAAAGGCATGCGGGTTCAGAACATTGTAAATGAACTTCGCGGCGAAAAAATCGATATCGTAAAATATAATACAGACCCGGCGCAGTATGTGGCTAATGCGTTGTCACCGGCCCAGGTAGTCAGTGCAACAGCCAGTGACACAGAAAAAATCTGCTGGGTCGTCGTTCCTGACTACCAGCTTTCGCTGGCCATCGGCAAAGAAGGACAAAACGCCCGTCTTGCTGCCAAACTGACCGGCTGGAAAATAGATATCAAACCGGAATCTCAGGTGGAAGACGCTGAGACGGTTCAGGAAGGGAGCGGTGAAGAGGCGTGAAAGTAAAGAAAATTCCGCAGCGCAAGTGCGTAGGCTGCGGAGAAATGAAGTCCAAGAAAGAGCTGATCCGCGTCGTCCGTTCTCCCGAGGGAGATATCTCCCTGGACCTGACCGGTAAAAAGGCCGGCCGTGGCGCCTATGTCTGTCCGGATAAGGAATGCATAACCAAAGCATATAAGGGTCACCGGCTGGAAAAAGCCCTGGAAAAACAGGTGAATGATGACGTATATAAGAAGCTCCTGGAGGAATTGAAGCATGAGTGAAAAAGATGTGGCCGGCGCCTTAGGTCTTGCGCAGAAAGCCGGTAAAGTTTCCTCCGGGGATCTTGGCGTAAAAGACGCACTGTCCGGTGGCAAGGCGAAACTTCTGGTCATTGCTGCCGATGCATCTCCCAATACCGTAAAAGAACTGAAATTCCTGGCAGAAAAAGCGTCTGTGCCGGTTATCTCATGTATGAAGCGCACTGAGTTGGGGCTCTGCATCGGAAAGGCGCCCCGGGCAGCGGTGGCTGTAATGGATAACGGGTTTGCCGGGCTGATTATGAAAAAATGGAACATGTGATAGAAGCTGGAGGTAGTTGAATGGGGAAGAAACGTATTTTTGAGATTGCAAAAGAATATGGGGTAAAAAGCCCTGAAGTCATAGAATTGCTGGCAAAGCACAATATCAGCAAAACAAATTTCAGCAGTGTGGATGACAGTGAAGCCGCTATTATTCATGCAGCATTTGCAAAAAAACAACCCGCACCGGTCAAACCGCAAAAACCGATGCCGCAAACGGCAGGCAACGCGGAAAAGGTAAGGCCGGCAGTAACACCGGCACAGCCGAAAGCAAAGATGGAAAAGACAGAGCGTCCTTCCATGATCGTAAAGCCTGTCATCATGACCGTCGAGACAAATGCTGAGGGAAAAAGCACTATAACCCATAATGCCCTGCAAAAAGACAAAACCGCTAAACCATTGCCGGCTGAAAACAGACCGGATAACCGGAACGCGGCTGTCACTCCGGCTCAGGCGCCTAACAACGATGGAAAAAATAAATATCGCAATGTGCCGAACAATAAAAACATCGCTCGTAAGGATTCTCCTGCCGCTGAAACCAAGCAACCAGACAGGACTGCAGGCAATTTGCAACAGTCAAACGCAAACCGCAATGTAAATCAGAACAGAAACATGCCGAATCGGCCTGCCAACGCCCAGGGAATGAACAATCGTCCTGAACAGGGCCAGGGCTTCAACCGTCAGGGCACGGGCTTCAACAGAGGCGACCGTCAGGGACAGCAAGGACAGGGCCAGGGCTTCAACCGTCAAGGTACAGGCTTCAACAGAAATGACCGGCCGGGACAACAAGGACAGGGCCAGGGCTTCAACCGTCAGGGCGGCGGCTTCAACAGAAGCGATAGACCGGGACAAGGCCAGGGCCAGGGCTTCAACCGTCAGGGTGGCGGCTTCAACAGAAGCGATAGGCCGGGACAAGGCCAGGGCTTTAACCGTCAGGGCAGCGGCTTTAATAAGGACAAAGACGCAAATCAGGGAAATAAGTTTGGAGGAAACCGTCCGGCTAACCGGAATAATACCGGCGCAAAGAAACCTGCAACAGGTTTTGATGATATTCCCCGCGGTAAAGAAAGCCGTGAAAAATATAATAAGAAGCACGAAAAACAACTTAAGGGCTCTTATGCTTCAAGGGACAGCCGTCCTATGCGCAGCGCGGACCATATGCGCCCGACAAAGCACCTGAAATCAAAATCCGGCGCTCCTGTTCGCAATGACCAGCCGGCTGCAGTAGTACGTCCCACCATGGTACAGATTGCCGAATCCATCAACGTACAGGAATTTGCCAAACTAATCAAGCGGGAAGTAGCGGAAGTGATCAAGTGCCTCTTCCTGTTAGGAGAAATGGTAACTATCAACCAGGACATCGATTTTGACACCGCAACGTTGGTCGGTAACGAATTCGGGGTCGATGTTCAGCCGCTGCCTCCGGAAGAAGATCCTACCGAGATCCCGGAAATCGAAGATGATCCTGAGGAGCAGGTCGTACGTCCGCCGGTTGTTACGGTTATGGGCCATGTCGATCATGGCAAAACCTCCCTGCTGGATGCCATCCGCAAGACTCATGTAACGGCCCGTGAAGCAGGCGGTATCACTCAGCATATTGGCGCTTATACTGTAAATGCAGGCGGCAAGAAGATTACCTTCCTGGATACGCCGGGCCATGAGGCGTTTACTGCCATGCGTGCCAGAGGCGCACAGTGCACAGACATTTCCGTTCTGGTCGTAGCGGCGGACGACGGCGTTATGCCCCAGACAGTTGAAGCGATTAACCATTCGAAAGCTGCCGGCGTACCTATTATCGTAGCCATCAATAAAATGGATAAACCGGCGGCAAATCCGGAACATGTTAAGCAGCAGCTTTCCGAGATGGAACTGATTCCGGAAGACTGGGGCGGGGATACCATCATGGTTCCTGTATCAGCCCATTCCCACCAGGGTATTGATGATCTGCTGGAAATGATCCTCCTGGTTGCGGAAGTAAAAGAACTGAAAGCCAATCCGAAACTGCCGGCCCATGGCACTATCGTTGAGGCAAAACTGGATAAAGGCCGCGGCCCGGTTGCCACCGTACTGGTACAGCGCGGCACGCTGACCATTGGCGATTATATTATTGCAGGAACGGCCCACGGCCGGGTACGCGCCCTGATCAACGACCGGGGTGAAAAAGTACGCAAAGCCGGTCCTTCTACACCGGTAGAAGTATTGGGCCTGAATGAAGTGCCTCAGGCCGGCGATATTCTGGATGCGGCAGATGAAAAGATTGCCCGCAGTGTAGCGGAAAAACGTATTGCCAAAGCAAAAGCGGAACAGCAGAAGGCCGCCAAGGTATCCCTGGACGATATCTTCAGCCGCATCAAAGAAGGCGAGCTGAAAGAACTGAATATCGTTGTCAAAGCAGATGTACAGGGTTCTGTAGAAGCCTTATGCGCATCCCTTGTAAAAATCCAGAACGAAGAAGTCAAAGTATCGGTCGTGCATTCCGGTGTAGGCGCCATCAACGAATCGGACGTCATGCTGGCTTCTGCAGCCAACGCGTTGATTATCGGTTTCAATGTGCGCCCGGATGCCAACGCCCGCAAGATTGCGGAAAGCGAGAAGGTGGATATCCGTCCGTACCGTGTCATCTATGATGCCATCAATGACGTGGAAGCTGCCATCAAGGGCATGCTGGCTCCCAAATTCGAAGAAGATGTGATCGGCCGCGTAGAAGTCCGCCAGGTCATCACCATTTCCAAGATGCTCATTGCAGGTTGCTATGTTATCGAAGGCAAAGTTACAAACAATGCCAAGATTCGTGTGGTCCGGGACGGTATTGTTATTGCCGAGGACGAGATGGAATCCCTGCGCCGGTTCAAAGACGACGTAAAAGAAGTTGCCGCCGGTTACGAATGCGGTATCACGCTGGCAAAATTCCACGACATTAAAGAAAATGACCAATTTGAAGTTTATGTTATGAAAGAAGTCGCTCCTGAATAAGGACATTTGTACAGGTGAATTATGGCCAGATTACGAGTTGAAAAAGTACAGGAAGCTATCCAGCATGAGATTTCCAACATGCTTCTGCTGGACATCAAGGATCCGCGCATCAAACTGGTAACGGTTACAGGCGTGAACCTGACAGACGATATGAGCCAGGCTAAAGTTTTCGTAAGCCTGTACGGTTCTGCAGAAGAACAGGAACAGGCATGGAAAGCTTTGAATAAGGCCAAAGGTTTCATGAGAACGGAAATCGCAAAACGCATCCGTCTGCGTTTTGCACCGGAATTGATACTGGAGAAAGATACTTCCTGGGAATATGGTGAACATATCGACAATCTGTTGCGCCAGATTAAAAAGAATGAAGGAAATAAAAATGAGTAAGAACTGTTCATTAGCAGAAACCGGTGATATGCTGAAAGCAGCACAGAAACTGGTGATCGTCAGCCATGTCAGTCCCGACGGTGATACTCTTGGTTCGTCCCTTGCCCTTATGCATGCCTTACGCATGCTGGGTAAAGATGTCATCATGAACGTTGACGACGACATTTCCACAGTTTATTCGTTTCTTCCTGGAATTGCTGAATATCGTCGTTTTGCACCGGAAGAATCTGTAGATGCGGATCTTCTGGTAATTATCGATGCCAGTTCGGCAGACAGGGCCGGCAATGCAATGGAAGTCGTTAAATCTCCTGTCGTTCTCAATATTGACCATCATAAAACAAATACCCGGTTTGCGGATTATCTGTATCTGGATTCCGATGCCGCGGCAACAGCTGAAATCATTTACAGACTGTTGCTGAAGATGGGTATTAAGCTTACC
>Ga0326514_10003092_pt1 | contig 10544 bp, 11 predicted proteins | sample 3_2548_0518_D_FD_203653 | JGI IMG/M metagenome (GOLD analysis project Ga0326514, IMG submission 203653) | Bovine rumen microbial communities from UC Davis, California, United States - 3_2548_0518 | ecosystem: Host-associated > Mammals > Digestive system > Stomach > Rumen | place: USA... | reverse complement strand
AGTCGGCGAGCTTATCCGGAGCCGCGAAGGTTTCCCCGCGCTGGCGCTGGCGTGGCGCTGCGACCTCCGTGGAAGTCTTACCATAAAAAAGTTGTACCCGCTGCAGGAAGGCGTCGAAGTCTGCCGCGGTGATTTCTGCGGGTACGATGCCGGCCGTCCAGCTGTAGCGCTTCCCGCTCGGGTGAGTTCCTGCGCAGACTAGCTGCTGACCGGTTCCGAGTATCTCCAGCACCTCGCGCTTCTCCCCTTCGGTTCCGACTAGCTCGTATATGCGCTTAGGCTCGGGGGCGTCTCTGTCGGTGAGGTGCACCAGGGTAGCCCACCGGGCGGTTCCGCGCTGGCGCTTGGTGAATTCCTGCGGGTTGATGTGGCAGGTGTTAATAAATAGCTGCTCTATGCCTGCGGCGAGTGCGGGTTCGCTGACGTCGCAGTCTATAGCCAGCAGGCCGTCATGACCGGTACGTACGCAGGCGCCCAGGTCGGGATCTCTGCTCCAGGCGTCCAGCTGCTGCGGTGTGGTCTCCGGTGCGGTAGTCCATCCGGTGATGCCAATAATCTCGCCGCGGCGGTTCTTTATGCTGGGAGTTTTCCCGGGTGACTTGAGGGAGCTCTGCGGGCTGATCTTAAGGCTGAGATTACTCACGACCGGTAGCGTCCAGCGGGCGAGTATATCCTGGCTGGCCAGCCACGCCCATTCGTGCGGTGTGGCTCCTGCTCTTGTAGTTGTTTCCATGGTTAGTTCCTTATATAGTCCTGGTATGTGCTAAGTAATCGCGCGTATGTGCTGAGGCTCGGGCTCCCAGTCGCGCCGGTGCGTATGCGGCAGACGCTGGATATATGCAGCCCGCTTTTTTCCGCGATCTCTCTGTCTGAGATTCCGCGCCTCCGGAGCTCCAGCACCATATCTAATGGGCGGGCGAGCTCTGTTTTTTCCTTTTTTCTGCTCATCGCTTTCTCCTTGTTATTGCAAGTTTGCAATTATTATATAAGATAATAGCCTATTTTTGGCGCCCTTCCGGGGCGTAAAATAATTTTTGTGACGCGCTGCTTAAATTTTATTATTGCGCGCTTGCAATTTCTAACTATTGTTATTATTCTTATAAGTACGCCGTCGCTCCGGTCTGACCGGTACGGCGGCGGGATTCCGTTTTTATGTTTAAGGATTATTTTTATGTTAGAACAAACAATAAATGATCATACTCTGGCGGTGCGTGAGCTTACCGCAGCTGTGCGCGAGCTTACCGCAGCCCTCCAGCAGTCCGCCCTCCCTGGTGCTCCGGCGGCATCTGCTACTGCCTCCGCTCCTTCCTTCTCTACCGTACCACCTGCCGCTTACGGCCCCGCCGGAGCTTCCGAAGCTGCCGCCGCAGTAGCCGCAGCCGACGCCCTCTCCGGAGCTTCCGCCTCATGCGCTATTGTGGACGCCTTACCCTCCGCGGCTTCTGCGCCTGCTGAGGCACCAGCGCCCGCTCCTGCTCCAGTTACCGCGGGAACCGTGGAAGCGCCAGCTCCTGCTCCAGTTACTCAACCGGCACCCGCTGTCGCTGCGGAACCTGCCGCTCCGATAACTCCGGAGGCTCTCCGCGCTCTGTGTATTCGCGCCGGCCAGGCAGGGCACACCGCATACGTGGTTGACTTCCTGCGTACCCGTGGCGTGCAGATGCTGGCGGATCTTCCTGCGAAGTATCACGCCGAGCTCGTCGAGTCTCTCGCAGCTATGGGGGTGAATTAGTATGCCTGGTTTAACTGCTGGTAAGCATGCGCTGCTTTCCCCTTCCAGTGCCGCGCGCTGGATGCGCTGTCCGGCTTCCGTGGTCGTTACCCGTGATATGCCGGAGGATTCCAGCCCGTACGCCATCGAGGGTACCTGCGCCCACCGTCTCGCTGAGCTCCTGCTTAATGGCGCCGACGGCTTCCCTGCCGATGAGGCCGCGAAGGTTATCGCCGCAGGCGTTGACCCCGATTCTCTGGTGGAGCCCGTCCGCGTGTACGTTGATTACGTGCGCAGCCTGGGCTCTGAGATCGTGACCGAGGTTAGCCTGGATATATCCCTTATTACTAAGGAACCGGAAGCCCGCGGAACCTCTGACGCTGTTGTGTTTTCCGAGGGCGTGCTGCATGTCTGCGACCTCAAGTATGGGAAGGGCGAGCCAGTGAGCGCGGATGGAAACCCGCAGCTTGCTATATATGCAGGTGCCGCCCTGGCGGCCTTCGATTTCCTGGGTGAAATCCGCGAGGTGTGTATGCACATCGTGCAGCCGCGCCTTAATTCCATCTCGGTCTGGCGTGTCTCCGTGGATGAGCTCATGGCGTTCCTGGCCGATGTGACCCGCGCCGGTGCGCAGTGCCTCCGCCTGCTGGATGAGTACCGGGATCCGGATACTGTTCCGGCTGAGTTCTTCCAGCCTTGCGCGAAGGCCTGCCGCTTCTGCCGTAACCGCGGGAAGTGCGCAGCCCTGGCGAAGTATGCGCTAAGTGTGGCAGGGCTGGATCTTCCGGCTCCGCTCAAGGCGTCGCTGGATGTGCAGCAGCTCGCGTATATACTCGACCGGATCGGGCTTATTAAGTCCTGGATGGGCGAGGTGGAAGCCGCAGCTCATGCCGCCCTTATGGAGGGGCGCGAGGTTCCCGGTTATAAGCTGGTGGAAGGCCGCGCCGGTTCCCGTAAATGGACGGATGAGTCGAAGGCTGAAAAGCTGCTCAAGGCGTGGAAGGTTCCGGCAGATTTCCGGTATGTGAAATCGCTCATATCCCCTACGCAGGCTGAAAAGCTGCTCAAGCTCAAGACCTTGACCGATGAGCAGTGGGCCGAGCTCTGCGGGTATGTCTCCCGCGAGCCCGGTAAACCGACGGTAGTTCCAGCGAGCGATAAGCGTCCCGCTATATCCTGCCGGCCGGCCGCGGAGGATTTCCCCGATGAGTCTGCCGCTAAGTAGTTTATTTTTATGTTTATGGAGTTTATATAATGGCTAAAAAAACCGAACGTGTATTTATCCGAGGCGCCCGCCTCTCTTTCCCTGCCCTCGATGAGCCCCGCGCTACTATGGCAGGCGGTAACGACCTTAAGTACCAGGCCACCTTTTTACTCGAGCCTACTAACCCGAGCCTCCAGCAGGTACGCGCCGCGCTGATGTCTGTAGCTTCTGCTATGTGGGGCGACCGCGCTGCTGCCGTTCTCCAAAATCCGGACAAGAACCCGCTCAAGTCCGGCGACGCTAAGGAACGGGTACCGGAAGGCTACGCAGGCATGCTGTATATAGCCGCTCGCTCTAAGAATGCACCGGAGCTTCGCGACGCTAATCCTCACGTGCTGATTACTGACCCGCGCCAGATCCGTGAAAAGTTTGTCGCCGGTTACAAGGTTAACGCCTTCGTTGATCTCTATCCGTACGAAGTCAAGGACGCCCGCGGCGTGACTATTAAGTCCGGCATAGCTGCCGGGCTGGTGGCGGTGCAGTTCTGCGCGTATGCCGATACTTTCTCCGGCGTGTCAAAACCTGCCGAGTCTGACTTCCCGGATTGTTCCGCCGAGGCTGAGCAGTCCGGAGCTATGGGCGGAGGTTATCCACAAGCACCGCAGCAGCCGGCGCCGGCTTATCCACAAGCACCGCAGCAGCTCCAGCCCCTGCCGCCAATGCCTGCCCCTGGTTACCCTTACCCGCAGGGCGGATCCGGCAGTGACCCGATGCCGTTCTAATGTCTGACTTGTAGTTTTCGCGGCGGCGCCCGCTCTGAGGTTCCGCCGCTTTCTTTTAGGTGCTTTCTTATGGTTTGGCTTGATCTTGAAACCTTTTCGCTGGAGCCTATCGCCTCCGGCGTATACAAATACGCGGAGCAGTCCCGCATCCTGCTCTGCGCCTACGCTGTAGACGACGCGCCCGCTCGGGTGGTCGATGTGGCTCGCGGTGAGCCTTGGCCGGCTGAGCTGGTCGCTAAGCTGCGCGATCCTTTCTGCGTTCTGGTGGCTCACAATTCAAATTTTGACCGGACAATCCTCCGCCGGTATTTCCCCGAGGTAGGAAACCCGGAGCGCTGGCTTGATTCCATGATCTTCGCTTTCTCGCTTTCTCTCCCCGGTTCCCTGGCTGACCTCTGCGAGCTCTGCCGGCTTCCTACTGATAAAGCGAAGGATGCCGACGGGCGTCGTCTCGTCCGCCTTTTCTGCTCTCCCCGTCCGGATGGCTCCGTGGCCTCCGCTGCTACTCATCCGGAGGACTGGGCGCGCTTCGTGAATTACTGCCGGCTCGATGTGGAAGCTATGCGCGCAGTGTGGACTAAGCTCCCGCAGCAGCTCCGCCCGTCCGGCGTGGTGTGGCGTGAGTGGAGGATCGATCAGCGTATCAATGACCGCGGGATGTGTATCGATCTCGAGCTGGTTCGCGCCGCTTCTGAGGCAGCAGCGCAGGCGAAGGCCGACGCCGATGCTACGGTTTACCGGTTGACCGGTGGCGCTGCTTCCAGTATCGGCGAGCTGGATAAAATTATTGAGTTCTCTGTTAAGTCCTGCGGGTATACTCTGCCGGATATGCAGCGCGCCACCCTGGAGGCTCGGCTCAATGATCCGGCGCTTCCGGAGGTAGTGCGGGAGCTTATCACCGCGCGCCTCTCCGCAGGTAAGGCCAGCGTTAAAAAGTACGACGCCCTGCAGGCGTGCACCTGCAGTGACGGGCGTCTCCGTGGTTGTCTCCAGTTCATGGGCGCAGTGCGTACCGGTCGCTGGACTGGTCGCCTATTCCAGCCGCAAAACCTGCCGCGCGGTAATCTCTCCCCTGCTGAGGTTGAGGAAGGCGTCGCAGCGCTCAAGGCTGGAGTCGCTCCGCTGCTGTATAAGGACGTGACCGCGCTGGTGTCCTCCTGCCTCCGTGCGGCAATCTGCGCACCTGCCGGCCACAAGCTGGTAGTAGCTGACTTGTCTAATATCGAGGGTCGCGTCCTGTCTTGGTTGGCCGGCGAGGAATGGAAGCTGGAAGCGTTCCGGCTGTATGATGCCGGGAAGGGCCCCGACCTCTATAAGGTGGCCTACGGTCGCGCCTTCGGTATAGACCCCGCTGAGGTGAGCAAAAAGCAGCGGCAGATCGGCAAGGTTATGGAGCTCGCCATGGGGTACCAGGGGGGCGTAGGCGCTTTCTCTACCTTCGCCAGGGCGTACGGTGTGGATCTCACCGAGATGGCGCAGCATGTCCGCGCTTCCTGCTCCTCTGCGGAGTGGTCGGCGGCGCTAAGCGCGCAGGTGCGCCGCGGGGGCGGCGTGGAGCTTACGCCGGAGGAATGGGCGGCCTGCGAAGTCATAAAAAGGTTGTGGCGCCGTGCTCATCCGGCCATCGTGCGCTTCTGGTCTGACCTGGAAGCAGCCGCGCGCCTGGTTCTCACGGGTATAGCTCCGGTCGGCCTCGCCGGTCGCGTGGAGTTCCGCCGCGTAGCTTCGTATCTGGTGGCGACGCTTCCGTCCGGTCGTCCGGTCTGTTATCCGGCGGCGAGGCTTCCAGCGGATGAGGATGCCGGCTCCTGCGCTTTCGAGTACTACGGCCAGATCCAGGCGACCCGCCGCTGGGCGTATATACGTACTTACGCCGGCAAGCTGGCTGAAAACCTAACGCAGGCCTGCGCCCGCGATGTGCTGGCCTCCTCGCTCCCGCTGGTGGAGGATGCCGGCTATGAGGTTGTGCTCTCCGTTCATGATGAGCTAATCACCGAAGTGCCGGATCTCCCGCGGTATTCCTGCGCTGAGCTTTCCGCGTTGATGTCTAAGTGTCCGCAGTGGGCGCCGGGTCTGCCGCTCTCCGCTGCTGGTTTCGAGTCTTATCGGTATAAAAAGGATTAATATTATGCGTAGTTATAAATTTACAGACCCCGATACGGGGGTTGTTTATCCGTCGCTGTCTGATGCCGCCAGGGCGTACGGTGTCCCGGTCTGTACCGTATACGCCCGCCTGGCGAAGGGTTACTCTCCGGAGGTGGCGCTTCACCGCGGTAATATACATCATACGCCGTCTAAGGATCACACCGGCGCCTGCTTTCCTACTCGGGCGGCTATGTGCAGGCATTGGGGCATCTCTGTGGACTGCTTCCGGCAGCGCTTCGATATTTGTGGCTGGCCCCTGGAGCGGGCGCTAACTGAGCCGGTCGGACAAGGTCATGCCAAGGGGCACCGCGTTCGCGGCAGGCACAGCGCTCATCCGATAGTAGTGGAGGGCGTGGAGTATTCCAGCGTGCGCGCAGCCGCTGAGGCCTACGGCGTGAGCGTCTCTACTGTATACAATCGTCTTAACCGGCATGACCCGGTTGACCGCGCCTTCCGTCCGGCTCGCAAGATCCGGCTCGCTCTGTGGTATAAAGGGCGGCGGTACTTCACCAGGATGCAGCTCGCCCGGGAGCTTAACCTGCCGGTAAGTAAGATCGATTTTCTTGAGGGTGTGACCTATGAATGAGCTTAAAATGGACGTTAAAAAGTACGCTGCTACGCATACGTATTGTGAGCATATATGCGGTTGTGCCTCCGGATCTCTGTATTACTTTCCGCGCTTAAAAGCTGTATATCACACCTCTGGCTATTTAATCGCTGAAAACATAGCTAATCGGGTTGCTTTTTCTGAGTTCTGCAACGCTTTTGAGCTCGGGGCTGAGGTTTACGCTAATCATTTTAGGGCTAAAAAAGTATTAGGACTTGCATAATGGCTATAAAAGTTACTGATCCCGTGTCCGGGGTCGTCTATCCGTCAATTAAGGCCTACGCCAGGGCGTACGGTGTCCCGGTCTGGCGCGTGCGCGGTCGTCTCCTCGCTGGTTACGCTGCCGACACCGCTGTCTACTCCGGCAGCCTTAAGAATGTGTGCTTTACCGACCATACCGGTCGGAAGTTTCCGAGTAAAAAGGCTATGTTTGCCTTTTGGGGTATTCCGTATCACATGGGCTGTGAGCGGTTAATCATCGGCTGGAGCGTTGAGCGTACTCTCACCACGCCGGCGCCTATCCCTCCGCAGCTTCGCCGCCGGGGTTGGCGTAAGCCTAAAAAGCAGCCGCGCACGGGGGTGGAGCATGTCCTTTGATCCTTGTTTTCTGCGTCTCTCCGTTCCGGAGGTTGACCTGCTTACCCGCGCGGGAGGGCCTAACGGCTGGAGCGTCTGCCGTGTCGTCGAGTCCCTGGAGCGCCCCGCGCTTAATTCGCTCGATGTGTATCTGGCCGGCGGAGTTGCGCGCGGCTATGAGCTGCTGCTCCGGTATGCCGTCGGCAGCCTTCCGCTAGTTCGTGCGCTGACCCGTCCGGCGGATATTCCGGCGGAGGTTTCCCGCGCGTCCTCCTGCGCCTGCATGGTGATGTGGGGCTTTCACGGCCGCGAGGTATTCGAGCTCGCGACCGCTTATTTGTTCGTAAGCCCCGAAGGAAGGATCCAGCGGTCGATAGGGTTCCCGCAGGCCTGCGCGGAGGTGTCCGAAGAAATGCGGGCGCAGATGGTGCGGAATGTCGATCACTTTTTCGCCCTGCTGGTCGGTATTGAGCAGGTTATACTCCACGCGGTAGCCTCTCCGGTGATGTGCAGCCGTCGCCGGTCTCCGGTTCCGTTCCCGCTGGCGCGTGGCGCCGCAGGTAAGCCGGGGCGCGTGCGGATCTTCCGGCTGAGTCCCTCCGCAGGTTCTGCGGATCTTTCCGAAGCGGTCGGGAAGCTGCCGCCGGAACCGGTGCCGCGGGTGCGTCACTGTCCTGCCTGGAGCGTGCGCGGTCATTACCGCAGGCTGCGCTCCGGTCGCACCGTGTACGTGAAGCCGTGCGTTAAGGGCCCGGAGCGCCTCGCCGCTTCGGTTCCCGGTCGTGAGTATTGTCTTGAGTTGGGAGGTGCTGGGGTATGACTCCGGAGTCTAAGATCGCGGCGGGTATTCGCCGTATTATCGCAGCGGACGGCGGTCTCGTCCGTAAATGCTCATGGGAAGCCCGCGCGGGCGCTCCCGATCTTCTGGTTCTTTACCGCGGGCGGCATGCCTGGGTAGAGTGTAAAGCCCCCGGCGAGCGTCCCCGCGTCTCGCAGGTGCGCGAGTTCGACCGCATGCGGGAGGCTGGAGGGTGTACCGTGTGCTGGTTTGATTCGGTTGCGGATTTCTCCGCCTGGTGGGAAGCGTGGAAGCAGGGGGGCTGTGTATGAGTAAGTTTGTACCTCGAGTATACCAGCAGCTTATCATCTCGCATATTATCCAGCACCCGCGCTGCGCTCTTTACGTATCTATGGGTATGGGTAAGACCTCGAGTACTCTCGCCGCGCTGGAGTTCCTCAAGTCCTGCGGCGAACCGGTGCGCGCCCTGGTGCTCGCTCCTCTCCGCGTGGCCGCTACTACTTGGCCGGATGAGGTTAAAAAGTGGGGGTTTAATCTTAGGGTTTCCGCGCTTATCGGTACCCCGAAGCAGCGCGAGCGGGCGCTGGCAGTTCCTGCCGATGTGTATACGATTAACTATGAGGGGCTGCCGTGGCTGATTTCTCTCCTGGATGGTGAGTGGCCGTTCACCGTAGTCGTCGCCGATGAGTCGACCCGCCTTAAGGGCTTTCGCCTGGGAGGTGGCGGAGGTTCCAGGGCTAAGGCTCTGAGCCGTGTCGCCTTCCGGAGCTCCCGCTTTATCGAGCTAACCGGTACCCCGTCGCCTAATGGCTTACTCGATTTATGGGGTCAAATGTGGTTTATCGACCGCGGCGAGCGGCTCGAGCGCTCTTTCGGGGCTTTCGCCGGCCGGTACTTTACGCAGCGCCGCGTCGGGGCTTCTCCTTTCGCGGTTACGTATGAGCCCTGCAGCTGGGCGCCGGAGGCAATCCAGCAGCGCCTGGCGGATGTATGTCTCTCTCTTAGCGCCGCTGATTACTTCCCTATTGAGGAACCGATCAAGGTTTCCGTACCGGTGGAGCTGCCGCCGGAGTCCCGCCGGGTGTACGATTCCCTGCAGCGGGAAATGTACGCCGCCCTGGAGTCCGGGCTTGAGGTTGACGCGGTCAATGCCGCAGCGCGTACGGTTAAGTGTCTCCAGGTCTGCTCCGGTGTGGTATATGCTGAGGACGGGAAGTCCTGGGAAGTGCTGCACGATGCTAAGATCGAGGCGCTGCGCTCTATCATCGAGGAAGCGGCGGGCGCTCCGGTGCTGGTGGCGTATCACTGGCGCGCAGACCTCGAGCGCCTAAAAAAGGCCTTCCCGCAGGGGCGGGAGCTGGATAAGAACCCGCGTACTATCCGCGCCTGGAATGAGGGGCGGATCCCCGTGCTCTTTGCTCATCCTGCTTCCGCGGGTCATGGGCTTAATCTCCAGGATGGCGGGTATATCCTGGCTTTTTTCTCGCTCTGGTGGGATCTTGAGCAGTACCAGCAGATCGTCGAGCGTATAGGCCCTACTCGCCAGGCGCAGGCAGGGCACCCGCGTCCGGTGTTCTTGTATCATATCATTGCTAGTGGTACGGTTGACGCGCTGGTTCTCGAGCGTATGGAGTCTAAACGGGAGGTGCAGGATCTGCTTCTGGAAGCGCTCAAAAAGAATTGAAGCAGGGCGGTATTTAGGCTATAATTAATAAGCTAAGTTGTTACTTATAGGTAGTGATTTTTCATTAGTCCTAATACGTTAAACCCCGGGGTTCTCCTCGGGGCTTTTTTTTTATGTCTCGAACTTGTCGGAAAAATTGACAAGTTGGATCCTCTATATAGGGAGCTGCCTAAAAATGGCCTCCAGTACGTTAACCACGATACTGTTTCCGGCTTGCTTGTATAGTTGGGTATTGCTTACGCCCTTTATGCGGTCAAATTCCGCATCCGTAAAGCCCATGAGGCGGTAGCACTCCCGCGGGGTTAGCTTGCGTATGCGGTAGGCTTCCGGGGTGGTCTCTATTATTTTTACCTCGCGCTGGCCGCCTTGCGCTGTGTTTATGGTTGGGCTGAGCCCTTGCGGGTCGTACACCCGGCCGGTCTGCGGGTTGGTGAATTTCCGGCCGGCGTCTGGTATTAGGTTTCCGATCTGTAAGATCTTGAGCGGTTCAACGTGCCCCGCTACGGTTAGGCGGGGGCATAAATCGGTGTTGTGGTGCATCACGTTCCCGCTTTGATGACCGTTAGTGCTTCCAATGATTTTTATTTTAGGTTCTAGTAGCAAATTATCCTTCTGCACCGTGGTTATGGTGTTGCTGGTGCCGTCGTTTTTAGTCTCGAGGTGTTGCTCTGTGTAAGCCCCCGCGGCGCGGTCTCTTAAGTCCGCAGGGTTCCTGCCTCGGCTCGCGCAGATTACCGGCTCCGTAATGGCTTCGTTTATGCGGGCGGCGTAGGCTTGTATCAATCGCTGGGCGCCTTCCCCGGTTAAGTAGTATTTGCCGTCGACATCCGGCTCCAGCATGTCCTTTACCCGCAGTTTAAGCTCCTGCGGAGCTGGGAAGGAAAAAAGGCCCGCGTCGCAGTCCTTCCGGATGCTTATAATAAATACTCTCTCTCTCTGCTGTGGTATCCCGTAATCTTTCGCGTTGAGCACCTGCCAGTAGTTGTTATAGCCGGCGGCTTCCAGTCCGTCCAGTACGGCCTTAAATTCCGCGGTG
>Ga0326514_10003090_pt1 | contig 10550 bp, 5 predicted proteins | sample 3_2548_0518_D_FD_203653 | JGI IMG/M metagenome (GOLD analysis project Ga0326514, IMG submission 203653) | Bovine rumen microbial communities from UC Davis, California, United States - 3_2548_0518 | ecosystem: Host-associated > Mammals > Digestive system > Stomach > Rumen | place: USA: California... | reverse complement strand
ATATGAGAAACATGTCGGAGACCCTCGCAAATTACATTCCTGTGCGCTTCATCAACGGTTACAACCCGGAACTGCTGGACACCATGATCGGCACCGGCATCGCATCAATTGACTCATTCAATGTTTTAAACGACAACAGAGAAAACAGAATCGTTTACAGAGCTGCATACTATCCCGGAGCACGCATTGTCTACGCCGTTGAAAATGACGAAATGGGCATTCTTGACAGTGATAATCTGGCCATTCTTGAAGCGGCCAGGCCCATTGTCAAAAAGGCAATGGAGCAGCCTACACTGCTGCAGCGCGAACTTTATATACACGATACGGTTGCCGGTATGGTTACCTATAAACACGTGGATTTTTCCAAAGAGGAGCCTTTTACAGTTTCACCGGGAAGATCGGCAAAAAGCGCAATTCTTGACGGAGCCGGCAACTGTCAGGGATTCACCGATGCTTTTTACCTTCTTGGAAATCATGCCGGACTTGATGTAGGCTACTGGACAGGCGAATCCGGAGAACCTCACGCATGGAATACAGTCACCATCGACGGTCTTACCTACTTTGTAGATGTTACAATCGATCGGAACGGGTTCACCTGGAACAATACCAACTACGTCTCTCATGTATTTTTTAACGCTACGCGCGAAATTATCAGTGCCGACCACACATGGAAAAGAGATTACGAAGCAGGTCTGAACATTGCGGAAAAAGTAGATGGGAATTTCTTTTTTACCACACCTGAATATGATGAAACCGACGGTAAATTGTTCGGAACATACTATTCTTCAATTGACGAAAGATTTACGGCGATTGCCGAACAGCTTATCGACGGCGACTGGCGTCTGACAAATTTCATGCCGCCTTATGATAAAAGATACGAAAATGTCAACAATGCCGTTGCTAAAATCAACGAAAGTTTGAACAGGGTTGTTCAGCAGAATAATTACGAAAACGTTAAATACAATTACCAGGTCGGAATAAAATACAATAAAAACTGGAAAAGCATGTTTATTACGGTATATAACAATCTGCAGTATTTTCCGGTTCGCAGCTGCCGGCAGACAAGAAAATCACGGTCTTACGCAATGATCGTGATTTTTTTGTCAAAATAATAATCATAACACGGCAGCCGGCATTCCAAACTGATAAAATCCAGAACAGTACAGTTATCTACCAGGAACAGAAACATGAAATCACCAAACGGAATATTCATTGCCGCGCTCATCGCAGCCGGCTGCGGGAACGCGTATGCAGAAGATCCTGTTTTTATAACAAATCATGCCGTCGAGGATGTATGCAGGATTATGATCGCGCCGGCAAGAACTGAAAAATGGACAAATATCATAGGCAATCTTAACGGCTGTCTGCCGGCCGGCTACAACTACGCATCACCTTGGCGAAAATCATGGCGCAGAAATGAAATTTCCGACATCCGCATTGTCTACAGAAACGAAGAAGGAACCGTCTCTTATGAATCCGTCAGACTTACTCCGGGAATGATGATTAATATCAGGGACTCGTCAGTGGATGTTGATAATTCGTTTGCAGTAAACTGGAACAGCGTCCCGGCTGTCGGCAGTACTGCTGAACTGGCGCTCTACATGCGAAATGAAACCGGAAAATTAAAAAAATACATTCCGGTCCGCTATACCGGCGGATTCAGGGCTGCTTCAATCGAAGCGGTAGACAAGACAGGTGTAGCAACAGTTACGGAATTTCAGGTTTCAAAAACAGGCAGAGAAACCCGGGTTGTTTATATTCCGGAATACTATCCCGGAGCTCGCATTGTCCATGCCGTAAAAAACAACCTGCAGCATCTGCTGCAGAGAGATGATCTGGCAATTCTGAAGGCAGCGGAACCGATAGTCGAAAAGGCTTTGAAACAGCCCACTCTCCTGCAAAAGGAACTGTATCTGCACGACGCGATTGTCGGCATGGCAAAATACCGGCCGGTGGATTTTTCGGAACAGTCTTCCGATTTTCTCGCCAGGGAGAGAACCGCAGCAGGTGTTCTGCTGGACGGCAAGGCAAACTGTCAGGGATTTACCGATGCATTTTATCTGCTCGGCAGTCTTGCCGGTCTGAATGTAGGCTACTGGACCGGAGAAACCAGTGAAAATCATGCATGGAATACCGTTACCATAGACGGTCTCACCTATTTTGTCGATATAACCGTAAATCAGTTCGGGTTCATCTGGAACAATGTCCGGTATTTTTCCCATATATATTTCAATTCCCCGAGGGAAATTATGGAAGTCAACCGCAAATGGGACAAAAATTATGAAGCCGGTCTGAAAATAGCTGAAAAGACAGACGGAAACTACTTTTACACAACTCCCGAATATGAGCAGACAGACGGTAAAAAGTTCGGAATATACTATTCCAGTGCGGAAGAAGGTCTTCGAGCAATAGCGGCACAATTGAAAGGAGAAAGGCTGCACATGGCAAATTTCATGACTCCCTACGATCCGAAATATGCAGAAGTCAAATCCGCAGCTGCCCGGATATCAGAGTACATAGACAGTCACAGCGGAGGCGATGCTGATCTGAATTACAAGATCCAGATTAAATCGGATCCTGAATGGAAATACATGTTTTTTACCGTATACAGATAGGAAACACCGCAGACGCAACGGCATCCGGATTTGTTTTCAGCGTTTATGAGCAGCACCCATGCGTCGTGTCCATATGCTCATAACTGCAGGTCAGACCGGGGTACCTGTGTATTTCCGATACAAATATGCATTTTGTAAAAAAAATGTTGTAAATCAAATTTTTCTTTACAAAAACTGATAAAATCATAACAAATTGTTTCTTCAAAGGAGCTTCCATGAAATTACCCTGTAGATTTTTGTTCGGGCTGATATTTCTCTGCATATGTTGCAAACCGGCTGCCGCAAGAGAAACACTACTTATTACCAACTACTCCAATGACGATGTCTGCCAGGTGCTGATCGCACCTGCAGGAACATCGCAATGGTCCAACCTGATGAGAGATATTCCGGACTGTCTTCACACGGGCTACAACATCACTGTTCCCTGGCAGAAAAGATGGCATAAGGACGAAGACTGGAGTATCCGCATTATCTACGGAAACAACCGGCAGAACACATCAAACCAGACTTTGACGCTTAAGCCCGGAATGATGATTGACATATTATATGACTCTGTAAAATATACGGACCAGTTCAATGTTAATTGGCCGGATGTGCCGGTCATTGACAACATGAAGGATCTGGCTGTATATATGCGCCATGCCGCAAATAAACTGCAGAAGGTTATCCCGGTCCGCTACAGCAGAGGTTTTCTGCCAGATCATCTGGATGCCGTTGACAAGACTGGAATAGCCGCTGTTGCAACTTATAATGTACCATCCGATGAAGACAGCAATGAAACACGGATAATATACAAACCTCTGTATTATCCGGGAGCCCGTATTGTATATGCAGTACAAAACAGAGATATGAGCATTCTCAGCAGTACCGATCTGGCTATTCTGAAAGCGGCCACACCTGTTGCCGATAAAGCAAGACAGCAGCCGACTCTCCTTCAGAGGGAACTTTTCATACATGATGCCATCATTAAAATGGCGGAATATAAATCCGTGGATTTTGATAGAACTGCGGCCAATGCTCTTCCTCCCGGAAGATCCGCCCAGGGTGTTCTCCTTGAGGGGAAAGCAAACTGTCAGGGATTTACCGATGCATTCTATCTGCTCGGCAATCTTGCGGGACTGAACGTGGGCTACTGGTCCGGCATAGCAACAGAGCCTCATGCCTGGAACACCATTACCATAGACGGATTGACCTATTTTGTCGATGCAACCAACGATCAGCCTGGTTTCATCAAAGAAAATCTAAAGCATCCTACCTACGTTTACTTTAACGCTCCGCGGGAAATCATCGGTGCCACCCACAGCTGGAACACGGATTACGAAGCCGGTTTAAAAATTGCAGAAAAAGTTGATGCAAACTTTTACTATACAACAGCCGAACACAATGCCACCGGCGGTAAATTATTCGGAACCTATTATATTTCAACGCAGAACGGATTTCTGGCTATTGCGAATCACATTCTTGCAGGAAAACAGAAGGTGGCCAATTTCATGCTATCCTACGAACCGCAATACGAAAAATCCGCAAGATATACTGCCCAAATCAATAAATATCTGAGTCAGCTGATTCAGAAAAACGGCTACGGCAGCAAGAATATATCCTACCATATAGGGATTAAAACAAATCCGAAGTGGAAATACATGTTTTTTACCGTATACAGATAGGTGTTTTTTGGCAAATCAGGTTATGAATTCTCCATTCTGCGGTGTCAGTCTGCTCAAAATATGCACTTTGAATTCTCTCACACTATTGAACATTTTGTGATCTGCATTGTCATTTTGCGATCAAAAAAAAGTCAAAACTTTTTTCAAAATTTTTTTTTGATAAACTACACACAGTTGAAATATTCGAATGGAAAATAAAAATGAAAACACAAAAAACTGCAGACAATGCAAAAACCAGAATGGTATGGTTTCTGTATACTTCACTGTCTGTACTGCTGTTATCCAACGTGGTGATATTCATGCTGCAGAGATAAGAATACATAGTTCAGTCATCCTGCGTTCTGTCTTTATTCAGTTCCGGTTCCGGAATGCAATCAGTAAATATTCAGTATATTTTAGAAAAAAGAAACAGTTAATCTGTCTGTTTTTTCTTCATCTAGTCCAATCTACGATATTGATCTCGTTAAAAAAATCAGATTTACTTATAATTGAACAAAATGAAACAGTTCGAGAGAGCAACATCCATGTCAAAAATACTAATTCAGAATGCCACAATAGTTAATGAAGATCAGATTTACAATGCCGACTTAAAAATATCCGACGGATTTATAGAACAGATAGGTTCCAATCTTGGAACCAGGGATGCCGATACTTTTTTCAATGCGGAAGGACTGTACCTGCTGCCAGGTGTAATTGACGATCAGGTTCATTTCCGCGAGCCCGGAAACACACACAAGGCAACCATTGCAACAGAATCCCGCGCTGCGGTGGCAGGAGGAACCACATCATTCATGGATATGCCGAATACAAATCCGCAGACCGTCAGTCAGGCTGAATTAAATCATAAAATGGAAATCGGAAAAGCCACATCCATTGCAAATTATGCATTTTTCCTTGGAGCTACGAATTCGAATCTTGAGGAAATAAAAAAAACAGATCCGAAAGCATGTCCGGGAATTAAAATATTCATGGGTTCATCGACCGGCAATATGCTGGTGGATCAGGGAAAGGCACTTGAAGATATTTTCAGGGAAAGTCCCGTTCTGATAGCCACACACTGCGAAAAACCGGAAATCATCAGCGCAAACGAGCAGAAAGCCAGGGAGAAATACGGAGACGACGTTCCGGTAAGTGAACATCCCAATATCCGCTCCAGGGAAGCTTGCGTGGAATCATCAAAAATTGCTTTCGAACTGGCAAAAAAATATCACGCAAACCTTCACATCCTGCATTTATCAACAAAAGAGGAAGTTGAACTGCTGAAGGAATTTCAGAATACACCTTTCAATGACAAGAAAATAACCGCAGAGGCCTGTCTTCCGCACCTGATTTTTACCGATCGCGATTACGATACGCTCGGAACCAGAATAAAATGCAATCCTGCCGTCAAGACAAAAGAAGATCAGGAAGCACTGATATGGGCTCTGAAAAACAATGTGATAGATCTGGTTGCAACCGATCATGCACCTCATCTAGAATCAGAGAAAAACAACACCTATTTCAAGGCGCCGTCAGGAATTCCTGTAATCCAGTACTCGCTGATATCTCTTCTTGAACTTTATCACCGGCATCAGCTGTCTCTCCAGGATATCGTAAGACTTACCGCCCATAATGTTGCCAGACGCTACCGCATTGCAGATCGCGGATTTATCAGAGAGGGATACAGAGCTGATTTGGCACTGGTTAACCTCAACAGTGAAAATACCGTTACACGTGATAAGCTCTTTTCCAAATGCCGGTGGTCGCCTTTTGAAGGCAGAACATTCCATTCGGAGATCTTCGCCACATTTGTGAACGGAAATCCGGTTTACAGGGAAGGAAAGATAATCGAAGGAATTTCCGGAGAGCCGTTAACTTTTTCACGATAATAGCAGGAAAACCTAAAAAAAATTTTCTTACGCTGAGGCATACGTTTATACTGCCATAAAACAACAACTGATCAAGCGTTTAAATTTTAGAACTAGTACACACATTAAAATGTTATTTATTATAATTTGGCTTGTTTGTTGTTAGAATTTTAGTATGGCATTATTGTTACTGTAATAAAAAAACGAGTAATCGAGTAACACTGAAATTCAGAGATTTTAACCGCTCAATAATTATTATAAATATTACACAAGTAGGAAATAAGCATGAGTATTATTTCAAAGAAAAGTATTCTGTCGGAAAAGATAAAAGAAAAGCGACAAGCGGAGAATGCTAAAAAAAGCGACGCAAATCAGCAGAAGACGTATGTTCCTAAAAAGACTTTTATCGACAAGATACCTGTTGTTTCAGCAATTTCAAGAAAAATTGCAAACAGTTCGATTATAAGTGTAATAAAATTCGGTTTCGGCATTCTGCTTTTGAACATTGTTATCAATGCAATCATCACCTACTCAAGTCTCAGTGATCTGAGCGGAGCATTTGATCGTATCAGTAACAAGGCTACACCTCTGGCGCTGGAAGCCAAAACCCTTGAAGCAAACCTTCTTTCCATTCACAACCAGCTTAATCTGATTGTGACCGCAAAAAAACCGGAAAGCATTGCAGAAATGACATCTTCTCTTGAAGATCTGAAAGTAAAATACAAAGAAGGACTGAAACAGTTCAGATTATACGCAGAAGGAAACCGTGTTCTGCAGGAAATCATCGATAACATGGAAGCGCTTTCAGATAAGTATATAGAAGAAACCAAAAAGTTACCGACTTTAAGAAAAGAAATCCTGACCAAATCCAAAAAAATCAATAAGGAAAAGGCATCATTCATTGGTCTTTCAAAAACATTGAACAGAGAAGAAACTCTTATCTATGCGACGCTTGATGATTATTTTCTTAAAGACAGTTTTCTGGGAATGCAGGCGGCCCAGAACATAGTGGAAAACTCCACAATGAAAGCCTTTAATTCTGAACTGCCTGAAGAGATTGCCAAGGAAATGAAGGTTAATCAGCAGTACCTGAAAGACTTTGAGATGAACCTGAAGGATATTCGTCTTGAAATCAAGGACATTGATAACAACATCGGTACTTATATCAAGGCGTTTGTATTCGATACCACAGATCCTAAAGGTGTTCTCAGTCAGCATCTTGATCTGGTAACCGAGCAGCTCGCAGCTGAAACTGCAGCCAATAATGCAGAGGAATTGATCAACAATATCAGAACATGTATCAAACAGGTACAGGATATTTCACTCGCGGTTATTGCAGAAAGCAACAGCAACGCATCAACCACATTCAACAAAAGCCAGCTTATCCAGCTGATCGCTCTGATTGTCGCCATAATCATCGCATCCGCAACTGCGAATATTGTATCAGTGTCAATCAAGAAACCGCTGAGCAGAATTATTAAGGCTATCGGTCTGATGTCGAACGGAGACTACACTCATGACTTCGGTTACAACGCCAAAAATGAATTCGGTGAACTGACCACCAAGATGAACCAGCTGCGAAAACTGTTCGCATCCATTCTTCGTCAGGTTGCTACCGCCAATATTGAAATAAATCAGGCAGCTTCGGTGAACCTTGAGTCTGTAAACAATACCGTTAAAGGAATTGAATCGCAGCAGGGTATGACAGACAAGGTTGCCGCATCAATGGATCAGCTGAAAACAACGGGAGCCCAAATGGCCGAATCTGCTCACCAGACCTATCAGATTGTTCTGAATGCAGGAACCGCCGTGCAGCAGGGATGTGAAATTATTAACAAGAATATCGAAGCTACCCGTTATCTTGCAGAAAAACTGATTGATACCGAGAAGCTGATCAACGACGTTAATACCATGAGTGATAACATCGGTTCTGTAATACAGGTTATCAAAGACGTTGCAAACCATACCAATCTGCTGGCATTGAATGCTGCAATCGAGGCGGCGCGCGCCGGCGAATACGGTCGAGGATTTGCCGTGGTAGCTGAAGAGGTTAGATCTCTTGCCAACAAATCGGAAGAATCAACCAACGAGGTAAAAAATGTTATAGAACAGCTGCATGAAGCTGTTCAAAAAGCCGTGGCTTCAATGAATGAGTGTTCCGAACAGATGGAGAAATCAATTGAACAAACATCTGCGGTAAATGAAGCAATCGCCAGAATCAACGAATCACTGCAGACAATTAATGAATACTCCGATCAAATCGTAAGTGCAACAGATGATCAGGAAAAGACCACCAGCGAGGTTGCTCAGAATATTCACATGATTGTTAAAATTTCCGAAAAGAATGTTCAGGAAGTTGCAAAGGTTACCAATTCCTGCGCCGATTTGAACAAACTGGCAAAGAAGCAGGCAGAGGAAAATAAGAAATACAAATTCTAGACAGCTTCAGGCATATGCAGGGATGGTTTGTTTAATATCCCGTCCCTGTTTTGTTTCGTACATGAATGCAGCACCACATATGAATCAGCCGGTATCGGTCCCGAACAATAAAATTCACCCAGTTACCAGATTATACAAATCAATTACTCAATAACAGTTCTGCACAATGGACAGGCAAATCAGAGCCGCTTTCTACCAATTTTTTCTCTTGTTAAAAAAATAATCCATCTGCTTTCGTTCACTGTCACTCAGATCATTTATTTCATTATTTTTTACCATATTTCCGATTTTATATCCGATTATCATGACTGTAATCAGCCAGGACATCAGTGCAATAAAGAAACCGGCCAGAAGATATTCAAAACTCAAAAGTCTGTCTACCGACAGTCCTTTGAGCGGATCTTCAATGTAATCAGAATCAGCTGTGGATACAGTGCCGTCTGCAACATGATTTTCGCCAGTAAACGCAAGAGATTCCGGCGGTGTTATATTCTGAGATTTGTAAATTTCCTGCGCCGTTGCAACAAATACATTTGTTACAGTATTATTGATCCGTGATACGTCTTCCTTATGAGCATATTTATAAAGTATTTCATCTGTTATGTTACGATTTATTATATTCCGTACTCTTGAATCCTGATTCAAATGAACACTGGACCAGCGCAATTTTGATATTTTTTCGGTAATTTCTCCCGGACTCAAAGCATTCTTCTGTGCCAGCAGCAGACTGTCGCTCTCCGGACCGCTAGAAAAAACAGCACTTATAACAACAGCTTTGCGGGATTTGTCTCCTATATTCCACACGTCGAACAACCGGTTGTAATTGTGAGAGAAATGACTTTCAGTATCATAATCAACAGTAAGCACAACAACCTGATACCCTGTTTTATGCTCGAGTTCCTTTGCTTCACGCAGGATATAATTTTCAGTGTCGTAAGACAAAACCTTCATGAAATCGTTCACGTAAAAACACCCGGAAGGCGCAGGAATCTGATGCTGATTCAAAAAAAGATAACCTGGTATTGTGCCGCAAATTCCGACAATCAGCATCCACGGAATAAAAAAATCAAGAGGGTTTCTGTAAATCCAATATGCAATTCTTCCAAACATCCGGAACTCCTTTGTTTTTGCAATAATTGTAATGATTACCGTCTTAACGCCAGACTGCCTGGTATTATACAAAATTAAATCATGACATTCCATTTTCAGATTACGACCATATATATCGTATTGAAGCCATAATGCCGTGTTTTCCTCGTGCCATAGATAAATAAACCGGAAAAACGGGATGTTTCTTGGAAACAGTGAATAAATTAAAAAAGAAGATAAACAGAATTGTCAGTGCATTAACTGATCTGCAATTTTTTCAATCTCATGTCGAATATTTACAAAACATTTCAAAAGCATCGGATTGAAATTACCGCATTTTCCTGCCAGTATCATGGAGTAGGCATCGTCATAACTGAATGCTGTCTTGTAACAGCGTTCTGCTATCAGAGCATCGAAAACATCCACTACCGATACAACCTGGGCACACATCGGGATCTGATCTCCCTTAAGGTGCTGCGGATAACCGCGTCCGTCCCATCTTTCATGATGATATAGAGCAATTTCGTATCCAAACTTGAAAAACGGATCGCTAGGATCGTCACTGCCGATGGTTTTAATGATATCCGCACCTTTAAGGGTATGCAGTTTCATGATTTCAAATTCATCGTTGTTGAAATGTCCAGGTTTCTGCAGAATATTATCAGGTATTGCGATCTTGCCTATATCATGCAGAGCCGACGCAATAGCAATGTTTTCAATATCCATCTGAGTAAAACCGTACTCAGGGTGCTCCCTTACCACCTCGGACATTAATGCCTTGGTAAAAAACTTGATACGGTTTATATGCTGACCTGATTCCAAATCTCTGAATTCAACCAGTGTCGACAGGGAACTGATCAGCTTGGAACTTTGCTCCCTGATTTTGCAGCTTTGTT
>Ga0326514_10003089_pt1 | contig 10552 bp, 6 predicted proteins | sample 3_2548_0518_D_FD_203653 | JGI IMG/M metagenome (GOLD analysis project Ga0326514, IMG submission 203653) | Bovine rumen microbial communities from UC Davis, California, United States - 3_2548_0518 | ecosystem: Host-associated > Mammals > Digestive system > Stomach > Rumen | place: USA: California... | reverse complement strand
CGTCCAATGCCTGATTCGCCACGTCCAGCAGATGCGGGTCGCTGTGGAATTCCTCGATGGGTTCCTGCTCGGTGCCGGGCTTCCACTGGCCCACAAGACGCATGTCGGTGTCGAGATAGCGCAGCGTGCCGCCGAGCACCACGTCGTCGATATGCAGGTTCTTGTTGAGATTGCCGGCGATGCCGGAGAAGATGATCGCCTCAGGATGGTAGACGTCAATGAGATGCTGCGTGGTGGCGGCAGCGGCGACCAGACCCATGCCGCCCACGGTGGCGGCCACGGCGATGCGTTCGCCGGCGTTGGTGGTGAGGGTGCCGTCGATCACGTCGAGGCTCGCCGCCTTGGTGTGCATGGCATTGTCGAGCGCCGCGGCGATATGCTCGACCTCCTCGTTCAGCGCGCCGATGATGGCGATGGTTCTGGTCACGATGTTCCTTTCGTTCCGCGTTTGCGTGATCGAATCACGCAAACGGATTGCACAGTCAGCTTACACAGCCGTGGCGTATGGCCGTTTTCGGCCCGATCGACCGCACGATTGCTCACACAACCGCCCCGCAATCAGTTCCAGCGTCGCGTGGCCACGGCTTCGGAGAGTTCGCGCAGCAGCCGTTCGGTATCCTCCCAGCTCAGGCAGCGGTCGGTGATCGACTTGCCGTACACCAGTTGGCCGAGCGGTGCCGCCGGCTGGTTGCCGCCTTCGAGGAAGCTTTCCATCATGATGCCGGTGACGCCGCGTTCCCCTTGTGCGATACGCGCGGCGATATCGCGCACGACCTGGGCCTGCTTGTGTTCGTCCTTGTCGGAATTGCCGTGCGAGCAGTCCACGATGAGCCCGTGCGCGGCGGCGGAATCAGCGGGCATACGCTTCCTGATGGCGCTCAACGCGTCGGCCACGTCGCGTGCGCCGTAGTTCGGGCCGCTGGTGGAGCCGCGCAGCACCACATGGCAGTCGGGGTTGCCGAGCGTCTTGACCACGGCGGCGCGGCCGAGATGGTCGATGCCGAAGAAGGTGTGCTGTTGGGCGGAGGCGAAGCAGGAGTCGGCCGGAGCCGTGATGGAACCGTCGGTGGCGTTCTTGAAACCGATGGGCATGGACAGGCCGCTGGCCAGCTGACGATGCACCTGGCTTTCGGTGTTGCGCGCGCCGATCGCGCCCCAGCTGACTGCATCGGCAATATACTGTGGGCTGGTCGGTTCCAGGAATTCGGTGGCGCAGGCGAGCCCTTCGCCCAACACGTCCAACAGGGTGTGACGCGCGAGCAGCAGGCCTTTGCGGATATTGCAGCTGCCGTCGATGTCCGGATCGTTGATCAGGCCCTTCCATCCGACCGTGGTGCGCGGCTTTTCGAAGTACACGCGCATGACGATGAGCAATTGCCCGCCCAACTCGTCCTTCAACGCGGCGAGGCGACGCGCGTAATCCAACGCGGCGGCCGGATCATGCACCGAACATGGGCCGACGATGACCAGCAGACGGTCGTCCTGCCCGTACAGGCAGGCCCTGATCTCGTCACGGGAGTAGGCGACGATCTCCTGCGCCTGCTCGCTCAACGGCAGTTCGAACAACACTTGGGCGGGGGTGGGAAGCACTTCGAATTCCAACACGCGACGGTTCACGATGCGGCTGACGCCCACCTGATCCTCCCAGCGCGGCACGTCGGTGGCCGTCAATGGGTTCTTGCCCTCGTCCATCGCCTGACGGATCGCCCGCATCTCCTCCGGACGGTTCAACGGTGTGGGTGTACCGCCCGCGTCCAGCGCCCGCGACGTCCCATCCTGCTGCTGCATCAGATGCCTCCTCGAAAACTCTTCTCCCACACACAATAGCCGAACCCGCAGCTGACTCCCACGACGGCGGCGAGAAGACCGAGGGAACCTATACCGTTCACGCCTCGCCACACAACACCAGAACGACCAGCAGCGCGTTCAGCGCAATGATCAGCACGGCGATCAGCAGGAAGAACACGCGGCTGACCGGACCGTCCGTCCAGTCCCCCATCAGCTGGCGATCATGCGTGTACCGCATCAGCGGGATGATGGCGAACGGAATGCCGATTGACAGGATCACCTGGCCGATCACCAGCGCCTCGGTGGGGTTCGGCGCGAACCACAACACCACAAGCCCCGGCACCAGCGTGACCACACGGCACGCCCACATCGGCGCTTTGATCCGCAGCAGTCCGTGCATGATCTCCGAACCGGCGTACGTGCCCACCGACGTGGAACTCAACGACGAGGCGAGCAGACCGATGGAGAATATGGTGCCGATCGTGGGGCCGAGCACGGTGACGATGGCATGCTGCGCGCCGTCGATGGAATCCGTGCCGGACATGCCGTGCAGGGAGTTCGCCGCGAGGATCAGCAGGCACAGGTTCACCGTGCCGGCCAGCAGCAGCGCCCACGCCACATCGTTTTTCGCGCCATGCAGCAGGCGCGGCACGGATGGCTTCTCCTGCCCGCCGGCGTAATGGTCGTTCACCAGCGTGGAATGCAGGTAAATCGCATGCGGCATGACGGTCGCGCCGAGCATGGAGGCGGCCATCATCACGGAATCACGATTGGTGAATCTCGGCACCAGACCTTGCACGACGTGCAACGGGTCGGGAGGGTCGATGAACAGGCCCGCGATGAACCCGAAGGTGATCACGAGCAGCATGGCGATGACGAGCTTTTCGAACAGGCGTTGCGTGTGACCGCCTTCGAGCAGGAGCAGCACCGTCGACACCGCGCCGATGATGAGCCCGCCCACGAACAACGGCAGTCCGAACAACAGGTTCAGCGCGATGGCGCCGCCGATGAGCTCCGCCAGATCGGTGGCGATGGCGATGACCTCGGCCTGCATGAAGAACATGAACCGACCGGCGTCGCTCATGCGCTCGCCCAGCAATTCCGGCAGGGATTTGCCGGTGACCACGCCGAGTTTGGCGGATTGGTATTGGATGAACACGCTCATGACGTTGGCCAGGACCAGCACCCATACCAGCAGATAACCGTAGCGTGCGCCGGAAGTGATGTTCGCGGCCACATTGCCCGGATCGACGTAGGCGACCGCGGCGACGAAGGCCGGTCCCAGGATGCCGGCGAGCGCATGGCCGCGCGATTCCCCGCCGCCGTGCGGACCGCCCTCATGCCGTGCCGCCCGAACGTTCCCGTTTTGACCGTCCTGAGCATTCCGAACGTTCTGCTCGTTCTGATTATCCTGCCGTGCCGGTGCGATCACCACGCCCGATTCACATTCCTTCTCGCGTTCCTTCTCGCGTTCCATACCGCCTCGCTTTGAACCGATTACGGTATAGCGCGGTCATGTTAACGGGGGAACGTGCAATCGCAGGCGGGCTTACCGGAGCGGCACGGTCAGGATTGCGGGACCTCCTGGGCGGGGCAGGTGTGCAGTACGGCGAGTATGGCCCGTTTCTCGTTGGAGGTGACGCTGAGCGAGTATTTCGCCTTCACACCGATCTGCCGTGCCACGTAATCGCACCGGTAGGCGCTGTTGGTGGGCAGCCAGTATGCGGCGGAGGCCGATCCCTTCGACTGGTTGGCCGGGCCGTCCACGGCGAGCAGATTGTACGGGTCGTTCGCGAAGGTGTACCGCTTGCTCGTATCCCAGGCGTGGGCGCCGGAACGCCACGCGTTCTCCAACGCCACCACATGGTCGATCTGCACGGCCGAACTGGTTTTCACGCCGCGTGTGAACGTAATGGTCTTGCCGGTGTAAGGGTCGTGCAGCACGCCGCTGGCCACCGTGCACGACCCGCGGTATTTGTAGGTCACGTCCGTCAGGTCACGGGCGAGGATATCCTCGCGCACATCGCAACCGTCATTGTTGGCGTCCACTTTGCGGAAGCCGAACAGGTCACGGTCGTAACCGCCCGGATTGGCCTCATCGCTGACCTCAAGGGTGGCGAGCACATCCGCCGCCTGCCCCGTGGCCGTGTGCTCGCCGGTGATTTCGGCGACACCCGGACTGAGTTTGGTCAGAAGGACCGCGGCGCAGATGCCGATGATGGCGGCGGCGACCACCATCACCAGCACCCGGAACCAGCCCGTGGTGGTGTCGATCAATCGTCGTGGGAAATGTGAACGTCGGCTCATGGCATCCTCGTCATCCGGTCGTGGGGAGGTCGGTTATGGATTACTCGGGCAGGGACCCGCAAGGCGGGAATCAGGCGTAGGTGAAGGTCAGCGGATCATGCCCGGCGCGGGTCGGCCCGTCCAGTGCGTCGACGGCGGCGTGTTCGTCGGCGGTGAGTTCGAAGCCGAACAGGTCGAGGTTCTCCCGCTGGCGTTCGGCGTGCACGGACTTGGGGATGATGATCGTGCCGTTTTCGATATGCCAGCGCAGAATCGCCTGCGCCGGGGAGACGCCGTGGGCGGCGGCGATGCGTTCAATGGCGCCGCTGCCCGCATTGAGATCGGCGCCACGGGCCATCGGCGAATACGCCTCGACCGCGATGCCATGCTCCTTGCAGTAGGCGACCACTTCGCGCTGCTGCCAGGTGGGGTGCAGTTCGATCTGGTTCACCGCCGGGTATTCGCCGGTCTCCTCATGCAGACGTTCCAGATGTTCGGGCAGGAAATTGCACACGCCGAGCGTACGCACCCGGCCTTCCTCACGCAGACGGACGAATGCCTTCCACGTCTCCCCGCTGCGCCAATCGAACGGCGTGGGCCAGTGCAGCATGTACATGTCCACATAGTCGAGACGCAGCAGCCCCAGCTGACGGTCGAAGGCCTTCAACGCGGAATCATAGCCCTGCTCGGAATCGCGCAGCTTGGTGGTGACCCACAGGCTCGCACGCTTCTCACCGGTGTTGTACCCGGTCGCGGCGAGCGCACGCCCCACGCCGCCCTCGTTGTTGTAGCCCGCCGCGCCGTCGATGTGGCGGTATCCGGCTTCCAACGCGCTTTCGACGACCGGCGCCACGCCTTCGTCGTCGATGCGCAGCACGCCGAGTCCAACCTGCGGGATGGCGTTGCCATCGCTCAGGGTGATGTCCGGTACGGCGTTCGGATTGGGATGCTGGTTCGTCATCGATGCTCCTTTATTCGCAATGGGATCGCGGGCCGCGATCCGGTAAAGCGTGTTCATCTCGTTCTGTTGTGAGTGTATGCCACAGCCGGGAGGATGCCCATCCGGCCGGGCCACTCAGCGCGTGGTGGATCTGGCGATCACCCGCGAGGGGATGCGGATGAGTTCGGGGGCGACGCTCCGCCCGGCGATGCGGATGAGCATGCGCTCACCCACGGTGGGCACGATGGCGTCGAAACGTGGATCCATGGTGGTCAGCGGCGGCTGTAGGTAGGCGGCTTCCTCGATGTCGTCGAATCCGATCACCTGCACTTGGCCCGGCACGTCGATGCCGTTGGCCGCGAGCGCGGACAGCACGCCGATGGCCAGCTGATCGTTGAACGCCACCACGCCATCGAAGTCGCGACCGGCGTCGATGAGTTGCTGAATGGCCTTGTATCCGCATCCGATGGCCCAGTCTCCACCGTCCACCACCAGATCGGGGTCGAGCCGCACCCCATGTTCGCGGCAGGCTTCGATCACGCCGCGCAAACGCAAGCCGGCGTTGCCGTCCGTGGCCTGTGCGGCGGTCGTCTCATCGTAGGTTCCACGGCTGCCGATCACCGCCAATCGGCGTGAACCGCGTTCGATGAGGTACGAGGCGGCTTCACGCGAGGCCTGCACGTCGTCGCAGGTCACGTGATCGCATACGCCCCACACGTCACGCGCACCGACCGCGACCAGCGGGTAATCCACGTTCAGATCCGCCGCGCTCAGGGTCTCGTCCTCCGACATGGAGAGGATCAGGCCGTCGGACACGGTGGTGTTGAAGCCGCGCAGCAGTTCGCGTGCACCGCCCGCCACCCCGCCCGCGTAGGTGACGACGTAGACCAGATAACCGTCCGATCGCGCCTGGTCGATCACTCGGTTGGCGAGCTCGGCCAGGTAGGGCGGCGTGAGTTTCGGCACGGCGAGCGTGATGACACCGGTGCTGTTGCGGTTCAGGTTACGCGCCGACATGTTGACCCGGTATCCCAGCCGGTCGATGACCTCCTGCACGCGGGTGCGGGTTTCGGCGGACATGCGTCCGGAGTCGTTGATGACGTTGGAGGCGGTTTTGAGGGAGACGCCGGCCTCCTGCGCGACATCACGCAGGGTGACGCGTTTCCTGCCGGGTTCCGTCTCGCTCAATGCCGCCTCCGAATTCGTCCGATGCCGGCTTTTTGCCGGTCACTCCTTGCCGATTCTATCGTTTGATGGTGAACCTATCGTTTGATGACGAGCACGCCGTTGCGGTGGATGGCATACGATCCGGGTTCCGTTCCCTCATCGCAGCGGAAACGATACACGGGTTCGCCTTCCACGCCGTCGATCTTGACCTCGTGCTTGCCGCGCGGCAGGTAGAAGTCGAAGGCCACTTCGGCGCCTGCGCGTTCGGTGTGCAGCGTCGTAATCGGATCGTAATGCGGGCCGGACTCCTGCGAAGCGTTCCGATCACCGCGTTCGGCGGGATTGAGGCCGGTCGTGATGAACATGGCGAGGTCGGCGACGTCCAAATCGCAGCCGACGAAATAGGCGCTGCCTTCACCGTACGCGTTTCGCGTGATCGCGGCGGTGCCGTCCAGATCCCACTCGTCGGCTTCCTCGCCGGCGTAGGTCGCCAGCACGTCCACGCCGTCGTCGTCCACGTTGATATCGTTCTGCCACAGGCGCGTGGTCATGCCGTTGGACAGGTGGATCTCGCACGGCTCCCCCGCCGCTTCGGCGCCGAGAATGTTGAATTCCTCGCCGCGGATGCCGAGCATGCCGCGCAGCACGCCGTCACCGGCACCCGGGTATCCGCCGAGCCACGTGTGGAAGTTCTCATCGATCAGGCCGGTCGCGTAGCCGACCACCACGGTTCCGCCGCCGCGCACGAACCGTTCCAGCCGATTAACGTCCTCGCCGCTCAGTATCAGCACGGTCGGCAGCACCACGGTCCGGTAGCCGCTCCAGTCGTATTTCAGGGGCACGATGTCGGCACGCGTGCCGGCGTCGAGGAACGCACGGTACCAGTCGCGCACATCATGCCAATGGTTGAGTTTCTTGCTCGGCAGGGTTTCGCTGCGCGTGGCCCATTCGGATTCGGCGCTGAACAGGATCGCCGTGCCGGAGGGCACCAGTTCGGTGCCTTGCACGCCCGCGTCGCCGAGGGTTTTCAATGCCGCGCCCAATTCGCACACCTGGCGGTAGAGGCGCGTGTCCTCGCCGGCGTGGGGCACCATCGCGGAGTGGAACGATTCCGCGCCGAACGCGGAGGCACGCCATTGGAAGAAGTTGATCGCATCGGCGCCCATGGCCACGTGGGCGATGGAGTCTCGCACGGTTTCACCCTTGCGCTTGCGGGTGTTGAGATCCTTCCACTGCACGGCGGAGGTGGAATGCTCCATCACATACCAGGGCTTGCCGAGCGCCAGCGCATCCATGAGCGCGTCGGAGCAGAACAGTTCGTCGATATGCGATTCGCCTTCGTGGAAGTAGTGGTCGTTGGAGACGAAGTCCACTTCCCCGGCCCAATCGGCGTAATCCATGCAGCACTGGTCGGTGGAGACCATGAAATTGGTGGTGAACGGCTTGTCGGGGCAGATTTCGGCGATGGCGTCACGCTCGGCTTTGTAGAAGTCGAGCAGCATATCGTTGCCGAAACGTTCGAAATCAAGCTTCTGGCCGGGGTTCACCATGGAGTCGGCGCCCATGAAGCGTGGGATGAGCACTTCGTCGAAGCCGTTCATCTCCTGCCCCCAGAACGTGGTGCCCCACGCCTGGTTGAGCGCCCCGATGGTGCCGTACTTGCGCTCGCACCACGCACGGAAGGCGTGCAAAGCGTTGTCGCAGTAGTCGTAACGGTTGTTCCAGCCGTATTCGTTGCCCATATGCCAGGCGGTGACGGTGGGGTTGTCGCCATAACGTTCGGCCAGTTTGCGGCACAGCGTAAGCGCGTATTCCTTGAACACCGGGCTGGTCGGACTCCACGACTGGCGCGAACCGGCGTTGATGGGGTGCCCGAACTTGTCGTGCGGCAATACCTCCGAATGGGTTTCGTACAGCCATAGCGGCGCGGTCGCCGTGGCGGATGCCAGATCGACGGCGATGCCGGCCTTGCCGAGCTTATCGATGATGCGGTCGAGCCAGCCGAATTCCCAACGGTGCTCCTCCGGCTGGATGCGGTCCCAGCTGAAGATGGCGAGGGCGACGGTGTTGACACCGGCCTGCTTCATCAGTCGGATGTCCTCGTCCCATATATCCTCCGACCACTGGTCGGGATTGTAGTCGCCGCCGAACGCAATGCCTCGGCCTCCTTCGGTCAGCAGCGACGGCCAGCGGAAAGTTCTGCGATTTGCCATGAGTACGTCCTTTGCAATCTCATTGCGCCCAAGTGGTACAACTGTGTATCAATCGGCAATGATACACAGTTGTACCACTTGGTGTCAAACGACGCGGGCCGACCCCGACATCCCGTCGGAACCGGCCCACATACGCAAAACCGCCAAACGGCGCCGCCCGCGTCTACATCCTGAGCACCCTGTCGGCGATACGCATGGCGGACGCGCGATGGGACACAAGCACCACGGCCTTGCCACCACCCGAATGCCCACGCTTGGAGGAATGCCGACCACCATGAGCGAGCTCATCGATGGAGCGGAGGATGATCGCCTCGTTCAACGCATCAAGCCTGCTGGTCGGCTCATCGAACAGCACCACATCGGCTTCGCGCAGGAACACGCGGGCCAATCCGATACGCTGGCGCTCGCCTTCGGACAGCCGGTCGCCAAGCTCACCGACCGGCGTATCGAGCCCTTCGGGCAGCGAGTCGATGAAACCAAGCACGGACGCCTTGCGGCACGCCTCGCGCAATCGATGTTCCAACGCGTCGGACGGATGATCGTTCGCATCGGGTACCGCCACGCCGTCGGGAAGCGCCATAAGCAGGTTGTCGCGAATCGTTCCGTCGAACAGATGCGTCTCCTGGCTCATCAGCGCCTGCACGCGACGGCGATGACGCGCGTCCACCTGCGGCAGATCGCAGTCGGACAGCCGTACGGAACCGGACTGCGGATCCCAATACCGCATCAGCAGTTTGACCATCGTCGACTTGCCCCTGCCGGAAGCGCCCTGCACGCCGAGCACGCCATGCCTCGGCACGGTGAGCGACAGCCCGTTGAGCACCGGCCCCGCATCCTGCGTATACGCGAAGGTGACGTTCCGCATGCTCATGCCCTTGTACTTCGGCTTCTCGGTTCCCTCCTCCACCACGGCCGGGGTCTCGTCCATCAGCGCGAACAGGCGACGGGCGGAGGCGAAGGTCTGGCTGAGGTTCGCCGGCAATGCGGCGAGTGCCAGCGTCGGTCCGAAGGAGCTGGCGATGAGCACGAACGCGGTCAGCATCAGTTGGGTGCCCGTTCCTTGGGAGATCAGCATCAGCGCCACACCGGCCGCAGCCAACGTGAACAGCATGACCAGAGCCTCGCCGATGCCGGAGAACATGCCGTTCTTCCTGCTGAGCTTCGCATGTTCGCGCCACAGGTTCCGTGTGCGTTCCTCGATGCGTGCGGCGCGCTCCTCGCCACGGCCGAAGCGGATGATCTCGCCCAGTCCGCGCATATCGTCCAGCATCGCCTCGTCAAGTTCGCCTGCCTGGCCGCGGATGCTCGGCCCGAGATTGCGTACGCCGACCGCGAAGAACCTCGGCACCGCCACACCGATGACCAGATGCGCGGCGAGCAGCAGCAACGCCATCCACGAGCTCAACGTAAGGGCCACGCCCACGGTCACGATGGTGATGACCACCGCGATCACCACCGGCGAAATGGTGTGGGCGAAGAAGATCTCCAGCAGTTCCACGTCCGTGGTGAGCATGGCGATCAGCCCACCCTTGCCACGTCCGGCGAGCTTCGCGGGGGCGAGCCTGCGCAGCGCGGCGAACGCCCTGGAACGGAACAGCGCGAGCAGCCGGAAAGCGACGTTGTGGTTGAGATACTGTTCCACATACCTGAGCACGCCTCGCGTCAACGCGCACACCGCCATGGCGATGACCGCAACCGTCGCGTTCACGCCCCAGACGGGTTTGCCCGCAAGATCGGACAGGGCGACCACGCCGAACACCGGCATGAAAGTCGCCGCAAGATGCCCGACCGTTCCGGCGGCGGAGGCGGCGGCCATCAGACCGGCGAGCGGACGGGCCTCGTGCAGCAGACGCTGCACGACCCTCGACGCGGACAACCCCTCGGCCTTCGATTCATCCGACCCGTCGCGTTTGTCCGCAGGAGCGCCGCCGGCACGCCTGCGCGATCCGGCGCTTTCGAAATCGGATGGCGCGGCGATGGCATCGTTCGCGACGGAGCTCACATCCGCGAACCGTTCCACCGAACGCTGCGCCTCATGCAGCTTCGCATACGCGCCGCCGACGGCCATCAATCCGACATGGCTTCCCGATTCCACGGCATGGCCGCGCTCGAACACGACCACATGATCCGCACGCTCGGCGTTAACCATGCGATGCGT
>Ga0326514_10003086_pt1 | contig 10563 bp, 7 predicted proteins | sample 3_2548_0518_D_FD_203653 | JGI IMG/M metagenome (GOLD analysis project Ga0326514, IMG submission 203653) | Bovine rumen microbial communities from UC Davis, California, United States - 3_2548_0518 | ecosystem: Host-associated > Mammals > Digestive system > Stomach > Rumen | place: USA: California... | reverse complement strand
CCAAAATGTTAGCACGCCCGTGCAAATATTTTAGCGCGGGCGTGCTAACAATTTTGCACGGGCGTGCAAAACCTATTCCGATTGGCAATATTTTGTTTTGCCGTTGTTGCAAAGGTACAAAAAACTTTGTACAAATGCAAGTGTTTGGCCTGATTTTTAGAAAGAAATATGACTCATGCAGATTCCCTGTTTATTCGTTTCCATAGACCTGTCGCACATGGTGTTCAGGCAGGATGCGGAGAAACCGTCAGTCGAAGATTTTGAATGCATAGCCTTCGCTTCGGAGCCACTTGATGGCTTCGGGTAAGGCGTAGTGCAGCTTGTCGATGCTCTTCAGGGAGTCGTGGAAGGTGATGATGCTGCCATTGCGGGCATAGCGTTTCACGTTGTCCAGCACGTCTTCGGCAGTAAGCCACTTGGAATAGTCGCGGGTCACCAGGTCCCACATGATGATGCGGTATTTCTTTCGCAGCCAGTAGTACTCGCTCCAGCGCATGATGCCGTGGGGCGGCCGGAACAGGTGGGCGTGAATGAGGCGGTTGGCCTTGTGCACGTTGATGAGATAGGTGGAGGCCCAGTGCTTGAAAGCCCCGAGATGGTTGTGGGTGTGGTTGCCCACCTGGTGCCCGTCGGCCTTGATGCGCTCAAAGAGTTCCGGGTATTTCCTGACGTTGTCGCCCACCATGAAGAAGGTAGCCTTGATGTTGAAGGCCTTGAGTGTGTCGAGAATAAACGGCGTTGCCTCGGGAATGGGTCCGTCGTCGAAGGTCAGATAGACGGCCTTCTCCGTCGGATCCATTCTCCAGACAGCTTTCGGAAAGAGCCATCTGAGCCATTTTGCCGGTTGTTCAATAAGCACTCTTTTGTCTGTTTGTCATTTACAGGTCTTCGAGCGGTTCTTTGTTCAGAGGCTTCCGCCCATTTCCCTGTATTGGTTGATGAGCTGAATGAGCTCCTTGGTGTAGTTTTCTGCCTGTGCGTCGTGCGTCTTCTCTATCAGCAGGTCCAGGTGTTGCAGGATGTAGAAGTGCAGATAGTTCTCTTCGTCGGCCGACACGACGAGTCCGTTGCTCATGTTCTGCTTGAGCAGTGCGGTGGAGTGTTGCCAGATGGGTTTTGCAAACTCCATGACCCTGAGGGTCTTGGCCCACGACGGGTTGACCTTGGCGGCCACGTCGGCACACTGCTCCAGGGTGTATAGGTGTAGCATGAGTTCACGCTGTGAAGACAGGAGCCACGTTTTGTCCTGATGATAGTAGTAGTTGATGTACTGTGTAGAGCGTTTCCACAGGTTCTGCAGGTGTTTGTCGGCCATCTGCCTGTTGCCTACGGCGGCGTAAGCCTGTGTCAGTTCCAGCGTACCGGAGTCGTAGCAGTCGGGAACGTTATAGCTTGGCAGCACTTTTTCGCTGTAGGCCAGCGCCTTTCTGGCTTCGTCGTAGCGTCCCTTGGCCACGAGCTTGCTGACGAGCTGTGCGAAGATGCGCCGGTGGGTGTAGCACATGCGCATGACTGTTTCGTCAAGATAGAGTCCCTCCTTTTCCAGTCCGCCGAACTTAAAGCGGTTCATCACGGCGTCGTAGGTCTTGTCAACGTCGAAGTTCTCGGAGCCTTCCACGTTGGTGGCAAACGGCGTGATGCGGTTCACGAGTCCCTCCTGTACGAAGTTGTCGCCGAGGTTCATGTAGTTGTCGCTGCCCACCGTCATGGCTACGTAGATGGGGCGCACCCAGTTGCTCTGGGCAATGAGCTCCAGCATCATGAGGTCGTTCTTGTACAGTGCGCCGCGGCCTGCCAGCGAGATGACCATCTGGTCGGGAATGGAGTCGCCCTGCAGCATCATGCCGCTCTTGCGCACGGCCTCTTTGTCGATGGTCATGTAGAGCGTGTCGGTAGGAATGACGTGCAGGCTGTTCTCGTCGCCCATAATGAGTTTCATTACTTCGCGCTGCTGGTCGTTCACTTCGTTGCGTACCCAGTATTTCAGCACGTTCTTCAGCTCGAAGGGGTTGTCGCCAAACATTTCGCGGGCCTCAGCGGGGTAGGTGCGGTACAGGTCCTTGATGTTCTCCTTGACGCTGGGGACTATCTGTGCGTAGTCGTTGGCACGGCCGGCATACTTGATGCGCGGCCAGGTGATGGGTAGTGACGGCGAGTCGTAGGCCGGGCGCACCATCTGGTCGATGTACCAGTCGGTCTGCAGATAGCTCAGGTTGCAGACGCGTGCGTCGGTACGCACACCCTCGACATCCTGGTTGTACCAAAGCGGGAAGGTGTCGTTGTCGCCGTTGGTAAAGACAATGGGGTAGCCTTCCTGCTGCAGCGACATGAGGTAGTTCTGTCCGAAGTCGCGACAGGTGTAGCGCCCTGAGCGGTCGTGGTCGTCCCATGTCTGGCTGACCATCTGTATGGGCACCAGGATGGTGGCTGCCGACACGACGGCAGCGACGGCGACGGGGTTGACCTTCTTCAGGTAGCGGCGGCCCAGTTCGTAGAGAGCTGCCACGCCCATGCCGCACCAGATGGCGTAGGCATAGAACGAGCCGGCGTAGGCGTAGTCGCGCTCACGGGGCTGGTTGGGCGTCTGGTTCAGGTAGATGACGATGGCCAGGCCCGTCATGAAGAACAGGAAGAAGACCACCCAGAACTGGCGTATGCCTTTCTGCTGCTTCATGAGCGACTGCCAGAAGAGTCCCAGCAGGCCGAGTATGAGGGGCAGACAGTAGAAGACGTTGTGTCCCTTGTTGTTCTTCAGGTCGTCGGGCAGGTTGTCCTGGTTGCCCAGGCGCATGTTGTCGAGTACTGAAATGCCGGTAATCCAGTTGCCGTGCTCCGGCTCTCCGTTGCCCTGTATGTCGTTCTGGCGCCCGGCGAAGTTCCACATGAAGTAGCGCCAGTACATGAAGTTACACTGGTAGGTGATGAAGAACCAGAGGTTGTCAATCTGCGACGGCACCTTGACCATCATCTGCTCGCCACAGCGGTCGTAGGGCACCTCGCTGCCTTCGACGCCATTCATCCACTGCTCGTATGACTGGGCGTGGTCACCGCTGTACATGCGTGGGAACAGCATGTTCTGCGCATAGCGGTATTCGTCCTTCGTGCGCAGAATCTCGTACTGGTCTTTCTCGTCGGCAGAAGCCTTTTCCTTGCGCTGATAGACGGGGTCGCCCTCTTTCACGACGGGCTTGCAGTAGCCGCCTTCCTGTTTCAGCTCCACCTGCGAGGTGAAGGCCTGTCCGTAGAACAGCGGGCGACTGCCATACTGCTCGCGGCCCATGTATTCGCCAAGGGTGAAGAAGTCTTCGGGCGAGTTCTGGTCCATGGGCGGGTTGGCTGCCGAACGGATGACGATGACGGCGTAGCTGGAATAGCCGATGATGAGCATCAGCATGCACAGCAGCGACGTGTTCTTAATGCGGGCGCTGATGAGCGGTTTGCCGGCCTGCTTGTATTGCAGCACGAAGAAAACGACTGCCAAGGCAACGAAGCCGAACAGCACGGACAGCAGGCTCCAGCCCGTGAAGGGTATGCCCAGCAGGCCGATGGCACAGGTGAAGGAGATGTTCTGACGCATCTGGCTGCGGTCGGTGAACGTTTCGTAGATGGCCCAGATGGTGATGCCGATGAGCAGCACCATATAGATGATTTCACCCGTGTTGAACGGGCAGCCCAGGGTGTTGACGAAGAACAGTTCGAACCAGCCACCCACACGCACAATGCCCGGCACGACACCGTAGAGCACGGCAGCCAGAATGAGCACCGAGATGCCCAGCGCGATGAGCGACCCGCGAAGGTCTTTCGACGAGTCCTGATGCTGGTAGCGCTTGTAGTACCACACCAGCACGATGGCCGGCAGGCAGAGCAGGTTCAGCAGGTGCACACCGATGCTGAGGCCCGTCATGTAGAATATAAGAATGAGCCAGCGGTCGGCATGCGGCTCGTCGGCATGGTCTTCCCACTTCAGTATGAGCCAGAAGACGACGGCAGTAAAGGCCGAAGAGTAGGCATACACCTCGCCTTCGACGGCCGAGAACCAGAACGTGTCGCTAAAAGCATATATCAGTGCGCCCACCAGTCCGGAAGCCTCGATGGCAATCATCTTGGCCGTGGTCAGTTCCTCCCAGCGGTCAATGAGCAGTCGCCTGACCAAATGGGTAATGGTCCAGAACAGGAACAGAATGGTGACTGCCGACAGCAGCGCACTCATGGTGTTGACCATGCGTGCCACCTGGGTAGGGTCGCTGACCAACTGTGAGAATAAATTTGCGGTGAGCATGAAGAACGGTGCGCCGGGCGGGTGTCCGACTTCAAGTTTGTAACCTGTTGAAATAAATTCCGGGCAGTCCCAGAACGATGCGGTAGGTTCAATGGTGGAAATGTAACAGAAAGCTGCGATAAGAAATGCCAACCAGCCTATTGTGTTATCCACCAGTCGAAATTGTTTCATTATAATCGTGTCTTATTTATAAATAATGTGTGCAAAGGTAATAAAAAGTTGAAAGTTGTCGGTTGAAAGTTAAAGGTTTTTCCTTAGTATATAGTTTTTTTAACTTTCATAGATGAGTCGCCTGGCTCAAAGGAACAAACTGGTGCCGTAAAGCACAAGGGCATAGCGGACTATCTTGCCGATGCTGATGGCGGTGAACGTAAGTGGCATGTTTGAGCGCAGCAGACCCAGTGCAACGGTGATGGCGCTGCCTAAAAGGGGAATCCACGCCAGAAGGCCCATCCACGGACCGTACTTCGACACCCACCGCTGGGCACGGTCCAGCTTCTCACGCTTGATTCTCAGGTACTTCTCCACGATGTTGCCTAACGACCCCCACACGAGGAGCCAAAACGGACTGAGACCTGCCACGTAGAGGGCTGCCATGACCGTCTCGCTGTTGAAGGGCAACACACTACCCGCCAGAATGGCTCCTATGAACAATCCGGCGTAGCCCCATTCCGTCAGAAGTGAAATGATGGAATCCATAGGTTGACAGCAGTAATGATGAGAACCGCCCCGACGATGAGGCAGAAGGCCATGTTCGTCCAGCGGGTATGGGTAAGTGCCAGGAAATGGGCTATGAGCGGACTGCAGCAGGCGGTCAGCAGGGGCAGAAGGAGCGTGGCGTGCTGGGGCTGCAGGGCAAACAGCACGATGGCCACCCACGACATGATGGAGAAACAGTCGAACAGCATGCGGGTGCGAATCTTGTCCTTATAGCGTGTGCGGGCATAATGGACGGTGCCTACGGTAGTCAGCACAATGAGCAGCGTGAAGAAAAGCACCTCGTTGACCGTCAGCTGCCGGTAGTCGAAGGGAAATGTCACCCAGCCGAGCTGTTCGAAGTGCTGCAACAGCGCGGTGAAGTCGTTTCTCCACAAGCAGTAAGGCGCTATAAACCAATAGGGGAACAACACCCCGATGATGGAGGCAAAGAACGTGCGCCAGGAAAGTGACTGTATCTTGAACTGCATGAACAGCCAGAACAGGGGCATCAGGTAGAGAATGCGGACATGAACCAGACTGCCCAAGCCCACCATGAGAAAGGCATAGAAGGTTCCGCCAGGCGACGCTTTGTCCTGATAGGTTCGAAACAGCAGGAGCAGGAAGGCGCTCAGGCATACCGCCTCAAGGGCCGCCGCCATGGAATGGAAAAGAAAGTTGCAGGCACAGGTCAGAACCAGGAAAGAACAACTCACCATGCGTGAATAGATACGGATAAGGGCATTCTGGTTGTTCATCTCTACCATGAGGTAGGTGGCCAGTACGGCACAGGCAAGCTGAATCCACCAACCGTCGGAAATCAGTCCTGCTGCTATCCATACCAGCAGCGCATAGCCTGCCGTCACGGGCAGTGCTATGCGGCTTTCTGCTATTTTGTTCTGAATCCGCTTGATCACGTTCTTATGATGGCTTATTTTTAGAGGTCTGCTCCGATGTCGCGGCGGAAATACTTGTCCTGGAACTCTATCTTCTGAGCCTCAGTAAACGACTTGGCCAGTGCTTCGGCCTTGTCCTTGCCATAGGATGAGACGGCGATGACACGCCCACCGTTGGTGACCACCTGACCGTCCTTCGTCGTCGTGCCGGCATGGAAGACGATGCTCCCCTCCACCTGGTCGATGCCCGTGATGGCATAACCCTTTTTATACGCTTCGGGATAACCGCCCGACACCAGCATGACGCAGACGGCGGCACGCTCGTCGAACACCACGCTCTTCTCGTTGAGGTTACCTGCTGCCACGCCTTCAAACAAGTCAACAATGTCTGATTTCAGCCGCAGCATGACGGTTTCCGTCTCAGGGTCGCCCATGCGGCAGTTGTATTCAATGACCATGGGGTTGCCATCTACATTGATAAGTCCGAAGAAGATAAAGCCTTTATAGTCAATGTCCTCGGCGGCCAGACCCTCTACAGTGGGGCGGATGATGCGGTCTTCCACTTTCGTCATCCATTCCTTTGTGGCAAAGGGAACGGGGCTTACGCTACCCATGCCACCGGTGTTCAGACCCGTGTCGTGCTCTCCAATGCGCTTGTAGTCCTTGGCTTCCGGCAGAATCTGGTAGTGCCGTCCGTCGGTCAGCACGAAAACCGAGCACTCTATGCCACTGAGAAACTCCTCGATGACCACGCGGCTGGAGGCATTGCCGAACATTCCGCCCAGCATCTCCTTCAGTTCCTTCTTGGCTTCCTCTAAGGTGGGCAGAATCAGTACTCCCTTGCCGGCACACAGACCGTCGGCCTTCAGCACGTAGGGGGCCTGCAGGGTTTCAAGGAATTTCAGTCCGTCCTGAAGGTGCTCCCCGTCGAAAGTCTCGTAGCGGGCCGTGGGAATGTCGTGGCGCTGCATGAAAGCCTTGGCAAAGTCTTTTGAGCCTTCAAGCACCGCACCGGCCTTCGAGGGGCCAATGACGGGAATGTCCTTGGTGCGTGCGTCGGCCTTCATGTCGTCGTAGATACCCTTTACCAACGGGTCTTCCGGACCTACCACCACCATATTGATCTGCTTCTCCACGCAGAACTGCTTGACAGCCTCGAAGTCGTCTGCCTTCATGGGCACATTCTCGCCCACGTTACTTGTTCCTCCATTGCCTGGTGCAATGTAGAGCTTCTCACACTTGCTACTCTGAGCAATCTTCCATGCCAGCGCATGCTCGCGGCCGCCGCTGCCTAAAAGTAATATTTTCATGTTTTTTTCCTGTTATGTCGTTATGTTGTTATGTCGAAGAGCTGATATCTCGATATGCAGTCATTACATTTTCCCCTGTTCCCCAAGATATGAGTCTTTGAAACCGAGGAAATAGAGCACGCCGTCGAGCCCAATGGTGTTGATGCTCTGTTCGGCGTTTGCCACCACGCGGGGCTTGGCATGGAAGGCAATGCCCAGGCCTGCCTGACTGATCATGGGCAGGTCGTTGGCACCATCGCCGACGGCAATGGTCTGTGCCAGGTTCACCTTTTCCACCTGGGCAATCAGCTTCAGCAACTCTGCCTTACGGTGGCCGTCAACCACTTCGCCCACATAGCGGCCCGTCAGCTTGCCGTCTTCGCCAATCTCCAGTTCGTTGGCATAGACGTAGTCAATGCCGTAACGGCGTTGCAGATATTCACCGAAATAGGTGAATCCGCCGGATAGAATGGCAATCTTATAGCCGCACGTCTTCAGGATAGACATCAGGCGGTCAACGCCCTCGGTAATGGGCAGGTGCTCGGCAATGTCCTGCATGACACTCACGTCGAGCCCCTTCAGTAACGCCACGCGCCGCGTGAAGCTTTCCTTGAAGTCTATCTCGCCGCGCATGGCACTCTCGGTAATGGCCCTGACCTCGGCCCCCACGCCGTTGCGCTCGGCCAGTTCGTCGATACATTCCGTCTGAATCAGGGTGGAATCCATGTCGAAGCAGATGAGCCGGCGCATGCGACGGAACATGTCGTCGCGCTGGAACGAGAAGTCAATCTCCATTTTTTGTGACAGCTTCATCAGTTCCGATTGCAGCTGGTGACGGTCGCGGGGCTCGCCGCGTAGTGAAAACTCTATGCAGGCACGCACATGCTTGGTGGGGTTCTTAATGCTCTTGCGGCCCGTCAGCCGGAGTATGGAGTCAATGTTAAGCCCCTGGTCGGCAATGATGCGTGTGGCAGCCTCAATCTGCTTAGCCTCTAACTGACGGCCCATGACCATGAGGATGTAGCGATTCTTGCCCTGTTGACCTACCCAGTCTTCGTATTCGTCGTCGGTAATAGGCGAGAATCCTATGTTGACACCCAACTCGGTGGCCTTGAAGAGCAACTCCTTCATGGCCAGTCCGCTCTTCATCTCGTCAATGCGGATAAGAATTCCTAACGAGAGGGTAGAGTGGATGTCTGCCTGTCCGATGTCAAGAATCTGGGCATCGTACTTAGCCAGTATGCCCATGACACCGGCAGTCAGTCCCGGACGGTCCTGTCCGGTGATGCGGACGAGTATTTGCTCTTGTCTCATTTCAGGTAGTCTTCAAAATATTGTGTTATACGTTCATGAAGGTGTACCGAGGCGTGACCGCGCATGTTGTGCGGCTCGCCGGGATAGACAAAGAAGTCAGGCTGTGTGCCTGCTTCAATGCAGGCAGCAAGGAAACTCAGACAGTGTTGCGGAACAACGGTGTCGTCGTTGTAGCCTGTAATAATCTGCAGCTTACCTTTCAGGTTCTTGGCCTGCTGAATAAGCGATGTCTTCTCGTAGCCGTCGGCGTTGGTCTGTGGGGTGTCCATGTAACGTTCGCCATACATTACTTCGTACCATTTCCAGTCGATGACGGGGCCGCCAGCCACACCAACCTTGAAGACATCGGGGTGGTTGACCATGAGCGAGATGGTCATAAAGCCTCCGAATGACCAACCGTGAACACCCATTCTTTCTGCGTCAACGTATGGCAGGGACTTCAGGAACCTGACGCCTTCCATCTGGTCCTGCATTTCTATTTGTCCTAACTGCCGGAAGGTTGCCTGCTCAAAGTCACGTCCACGGTATTGTGAGCCACGGTTGTCAAGAATAAAGACTATGTAGCCTTTCTGCGCCATATAGGTTTCCCACGACCGGCTGTACCAGCGGAAGGATGCCTGAACGTTGTTGGCATGCGGTCCGCCATAGACGTAAATAACTGTAGGATATTTTTTCGAGGCGTCGAAGTCTGCCGGCTTTACCATGCGCCAATACAGGTCCGTGACACCGTCGGCCGCCTTGATGCTGCCGTTTTCGAAGATGGGAATCTGGAATCCCTGCTCTTTCCAAGGGTCGGTAGCGGCCAGGAGTGTTGTGTGCTGGGCAGTGGAGTGCTGCATGTCGATGAGGTCAATGACGCGGGGAACGTCAGGCTCCGTATAATGGTCAACGAGCAGGCGTCCGGTAGCGGAGAGTTGTCCGTTGTGTACGCCCCGGCCATTGTCCAGAGGTGTTATTTTCCCGTTCTTGACGCTGACGGCAAAAAGGTTGTGGCACAGCGGATGATGCTTGTTGGCCTGAACGATGACCGACTTCTGCTGCGTGTTGAAACCCAGCACATCCATCACGACATAATGTCCATTGGTCAGCTGGCGAATCAACTTTCCCTCTTTATTATATATGTATAGGTGGTTGTACCCGTCGCGTTGACTCTGCACGAGAAACTTGTCTTCGTCCCAGGGCAGAAACTGTATGGGGTGCAGGGGCTCGACGTATTTGTCGCTGGTCTCGCGGTATAGCTCGGCCTTGCGCTCGCCCGTCGTGGCGTCATAGCTCACTAACCGGCAGTCGTTCTGGTCGCGGTTCAGTTCGAACATATAGACCGTCTTGGAGTCAGGGCTCCAGGCAATGTTGGTAAAGTAGCGGTCAGTAGGGTCACCTGCCTGTAGGTAAGTAATGGAGCCGTTCTCCACGTGGTAGATGCCGACAGTTACCTGATGGCTTGTTTCTCCGGCCATGGGGTATTTGTCGGGCTCATATTCTGCCGTTCGGTGAAAAATGTCAACCTGAGGATAGTCCGTCACCATGCTCTGATCCATCCGGTAGAATGCCAGCTGCCGGCCGTCAGGACTCCAGAAGGTGCCTTTCTCTATTCCAAACTCATTGCGATGTACGCTTTGTCCATAGACCACTTCGCGGCTACCGTCAGTCGTCAGCTGGCGCTCAGTGTTTTCCGCCGTGCGCACGTAAAGCTGGTGGTCCTTGACGTATGCGACGCAGCGTGACTTGCTGTTCCAGTCAGCGTGGGTTTCTCCGGTGCTGGTCTGGCTCCACACAATTTGTTTGGTCTGAAAATTGTAGAGGATGCGTTGCCGACGGTTGTTCAGCAGCACCAACGGCTCGTCGGGGTAGGGGTACTGGGCGGCGTATGCACTATGCCACTCACTGCCGATGTCCTGCAGACGGAAACTTACCGTCCTTTCCCCGTCTTGTCCGTATTTCCCGCCTTCTTCAGCATCGAGATACATCAGCTCGTCTCCCCACCAGGTGAGATAGAGGTTCTTCGGCAACAGGTTATAGAAATTGTTGCCGCCATAGTTGAGGTCTTCAAGCGTGAACAGCTTATCTTGGGCTTGCATGGGAAACGACG
>Ga0326514_10003085_pt1 | contig 10563 bp, 10 predicted proteins | sample 3_2548_0518_D_FD_203653 | JGI IMG/M metagenome (GOLD analysis project Ga0326514, IMG submission 203653) | Bovine rumen microbial communities from UC Davis, California, United States - 3_2548_0518 | ecosystem: Host-associated > Mammals > Digestive system > Stomach > Rumen | place: USA... | reverse complement strand
ATTCTTCATTCTTAATTAAAATACGTACCTTTGCATCGCTTTTTTGAACAAAGGTCCCGTAGCTTAGCTGAATAGAGCGTCAGATTCCGGTTCTGAAGGTCTTGGGTTTGAATCCCAACGGGATCACAACCATTTGATTATCGAGAATCCCAGTAAACAAAGGGCTTCTCGATAATTTTCATTCTGGGGTATGGACTTCCAACTTATTGGTCTGAGACCAACTTTTAGGGTGAAAAATCGGCGCAAAATCAGCGCAAAATGCCAAAATCGGCGCAAAATCGGCGCAAATTTTTAGTTAAAATGGCAACGATTACAACTGAGTACGGAAAGCTAAGTAGCAACAAGACAAGAACCGTCTATCTGAGAATCAGAAGCGGCAAGACAGAGAAGCGCATCAACACGCAGATCAAAGTATTGGAATCCGAGATCTCACCTCGCACCAAGAAGATTAAAGACTTTAGCAAGGCGAGGCAGATAGAGATGATGCGTCTGGACTGGGAAACCAAGATCAACCAACTAGGAATTGAAGCCTTAGGTGTCAAGGTGGATGCTCAAGACATCACCTCTGCCATCAGCAAGAAAGAAGAAGAAACGGATTTCTTTGCCTATGCCAAGAACTGGCTGGCACACACCAGCATCAAAGGTAAGAAGAACTACCAATGCATGCTCAACACCTTTTCCTCATTTCTTGGCAAGGAGAATCTTCTTTTTTCTGACTTCACCTACACTCTACTGAAAGAGTTCGAGAATCATCTGTCAAAGAAGCCCAGAGCACAGTCGCTTTACTTGGGCGAACTACGTCATCTGTTCCGTGAGGCGATGCTTGAATTCAACACAGAAGAAAAGACCATCATCAAAAGCGATCCATTCATCCGCTACAAAGTACCTAAACAAGTAATGAAGAAAGGTGTCCGTGCACTCACCTTAGAAGAGCTGATGAAAGTCTATCACTATCAAGGCAAACCAGGAAGCCGTTCCCAACTTGCGCGTGATACCTTTATATTATCGTTCTGTCTGATGGGAATGAACTCCGTAGATTTGTTCTCAGCAACGAACTACAAGAACGGCTTCATCAAGTACAACAGAACGAAGACCAAAGATCGCAGAAATGATGAAGCCTACATCGAGGTAAAAGTCCACCCGTTTATCAAACCGCTCATGAAGAAATATGCAGGCATCAAAACCGTCTTCAATTTCTGCTCACGTTACAACGACTACGAAGGCTTCAACAAGAACCTGAACATCGGTCTGAAAACTGTTGGCAAAGCTGTCGGCATTAGCGACCTCGAATTTTATCAGGCTCGCCACACTTTTGCTACCCTATCCAGAAACCTGATGAAGTTTAGCAAAGGCGACGTTGATGAAGCCCTTAATCATGTTGGCAGTTTTGAAGTGGCAGACATTTACATTGCGAAGGACTTTTCCATCATCAACGACAACAACTTTAAGCTCATCAAACGAGTCTTCAAAAAAGAGCTTGCTTGAGTGTATCGTTTTTCCGTTGGGGCAGCCTAATACCCCTGAAAGTAACATTTCAGGGTTTGGGCGGGCTGTTAAAGAGCAAGCTCGCCCTCTGTTTATAGGCATTCTCGCCAATCAGTCTGATGTATCATTCCTTCGAAACAAGAAAGTCGGCATTAGACAGAAAAATAATCTGAAAAGACGGCCAATATTTGCCAAATTATTAGTAACTTTGCGCTAAAATATAGAGCACATGAAGTATTCAGAATTCGAAGATATTATCTCTCAACAACGCATGCGCAAATACTTGTTGGCATGCAACAATGAAAGCAAAAGAGCAATGACGCTCTATCGTTACAACCTGAAATTGTCTCAGGAAATGTTCGCCCTCATCAGCTGTTTTGAGGTCACGTTACGCAATCGTATTGACAAGGAAATGAAGGCTCATTTCGGCAATGACTGGCTACGAGATTTCATCCTTCCCGGAGGCCAATTCCACTATGATCCTCGTGTAGAAGGGACACGAAAAATCATCGAGAAAGCATACAATGGACTCATGAGAACACATACCTATTCTCACTCCAAATTGCTTTCAGAATTAGAGTTTGGCGTATGGAAATTCATGTTCAACAACGTGCAATATCGATTGGGAGGCCGCTGTTTACTTCACATATTTCCTAATAAGCCGAGGTCAACTAGGACAAATCGTATCGACAATTCCAGAATCTTTTTGGAACTGGACTATATCAATAACATCCGTAATCGCATAGCCCACCATGAGCCGATATGCTTTGGTTATCCGATATGCATTGACACCACATACACCCTCAATAACTACACAAGGATGATGACATTATTCCAATGGATGGGTATAGATGCCAACGATTTTCTATATGGTATAGACCATGTTGGCAGAGAGTGCGGAAAAATCATGTGTATATAGTATTCAGGCAGTCAAATTGACAAGAAAAGAGAAAAATTGATGGCATATATGCAGATTTATGCACAAATATTTGGATAAATCAGAATAAATGCCTATCTTTGCACCGTTCAGTCCTGGTAGTCCCTGAAGCGATTCAAACTATCAGGTGTTTTTTTGCCCATATGTGAACAACATAGCATCCACCAAACATGTAAAATCTTACGGAGAATTCTCACTTTATCCGTAGAATCTTACACATTTAACTATCAAAACGCGGCTCAGCGGATTTACCCGGTTGGTAAAGCTTGGCTAATCAAGAATAAAGTTGTATCTTTGCACCGTTGATTCCCGGCAGCCTCTGATTTATCAAGCTGTCGGGTCTGTTTTTTAAGAGTTGTCTAGGATTTCCTAATAGCTGAGAGGTTACCGACCTAAACTGATATCATTTATACTTTTGTCCTTGCGAAAAACATTTATGTCCACATTCTTAGCTATACCAGCTAGTCTTCCTGTTTGGGATTTCTGCCATATCGTGTACGTTCCCCTGCCCTTGATAAAAGGTTCTTCATCGCCGTATCTGCCAATCATCAGATGGTAATTATTAAACCTTGGGGCGCAATATCTGTTGTAGAAAGTATTAACGGAGTAAATCATTGGCGCCTTGCCATAATGCGACTTGACAAGTTGAATGAATCGAATAAGACTGTCTTGGAATTGCGTCGTTGGCCATTTCTTACATTCTTCTACGTCCACCATTGGTATCAAGTCTATATCACTCTTCTTGACATGCTGCTTATAGTTCTCGAACTGCTTTTGTACCGAACTTGTTGTCCTAAAGTAATGGTAAGCACCCACTCGAAGCTTCTTTGCCTTGGCTCCTTTTATGTTTTGCTGGAACATTGGATCTACATAAGTAGCACCTTCAGTAGCTTTGATATAGACGAACTCCACATCAGGGACTTGCCCCCAATTAATATTCCCATTATGATGTGACACGTCAATACCAAAAGATTTTGGGAACTCCCTATCTGAGCTACTGGCACAATTTGACAATAGCACAAACAAGATGATAGTTGATGATACAATTACATTTTTCATGGAAAAACTGAGTCTTCATACGAGTCATCATCAAAATATCGTTCCTTTGGTTGCCATGAAGGCGGAATCAGATGAGGTGCTACATAATTCTTCAAATGCAAGTAGTCCTTTCTCATATAGTACTCTGCCCCAGAAGAGCCATCGCTCGATTTAAGAATCTCGACATGTATGAGACCTCTTAGATCCCGGCCACTCGGATCTTGATAGAGATGATAGCTTTCATAGTCGCATAGTCCAATAACAATATCGCTGTATTCATTGAGATAATCTTCACCTAGGTCTTTCAAACGTGGCAAGATGCCCAAAATGCCTTCTCCACATACAAATTGGTTTTCAAGCAGAACGATGACAATCCCCAATTCTCTGGCCAACAATCTCAAACGAAGTGCTTTACCCTGTCCTCCTATATATAAATAATGTAGAAATACTATCTTCACGCCGAACTCTTCGACATGTTGCTTACAAATATCACAAACTTCATCTATCATAACAAAAGGTGCCTGATAGAGGTAAATCGGCGATTCTGCAATTTTATTTTGTTGAATCAATATCTCCGTATCCACAGAATCCTTTTTCACTTGAAAGCTACGATATGGTATCGAGCATCGATAACCAATAAGCCGATGAATAATGCCCTCAGGGGTATCCCTGACACAAAAATAGAGAGAAGGAACTTTATTATCTATTGACTGGTAATCAAGCATGCGAATCGAGAGAGCCGTCTTGCCAGAGGCAATATCACCATATAAAACGCATAACTCTCCAGGGCTAATACCTTCCAGAAGTTTACTAATATCATCCGTTCCTAAAGAATATATTTCTTCGATTTCTGTTCTCTGTTCGTCATTTATGAAATGACTGATATGTGTATCCTTGCTCATTGTATATCATGTATTTGTTCTTGAACTAAAAAGGCAACTGATCTCCATCAGCCATACGGAATGGATCTTCCACATCCAATGTGGGCGCATCAAACGGAAGATCGCTGATTGGTGGCAATAGAACGGGCTGTGACGGCTGCGGTATCTGTTGACCTCGGATTACGTTATATGCTCTGAAGTCATTATACCAGCGTCCGTTATATTCCCTTGCATCGATATCAAACTGAACGGTAAGGTCTTCACCATTCTGGATATTCAACTGTTTAATCCTATCCTCGCCAAACACAGTGAAAGCACAATGCTTTGGGTATTGCCCAGGCACCTCAATTACATACCCCTGCATCATCCACGGATTGTCCGTCTTTGATGATGTCCCACTCTTTGCCTCCAATACGGCAATAATTCTTCCTGTTAGTTCCATACTCATTCACGTTAATCTTCTAAACAATAGAGTCCTTGGTTTTCAAGTTCTCCACCACATTCCTGGCAGCCATCGGCCGGTTTCCAATGTACGGTATGAGAACTTCCACATTTTGGGCATATCTCAGGATCGTTTACAACAGATCCCATATCGTAGCTGCGACCGAACACTTTATTACAATCAAGACATTTGAAATAAGCCACAATGCTGTCCATATTGACATCCGAACCTTCTGCAGGTGCACAAATACTCCAACCACAATTTTTGCATACAAATTCTAAATACTCTGCCATGTTCTTTTATTCATTAAAGTTTTGCAAGGCAAAGATACTACAAAAAACAATATGAACCAAGCGCTTTTCATTTGCAAGCCTTGCAAATGCCCCCTTATTTTCTAAAATCAAAAGTATGGCATAAGTTTTTATTTAAACCAATTGCCTTTATTAGGTTTAATACAGAATTCACATCTTCAGGTTTTTTGTAAATGGAAAAATGCCATTCCGCTGTATTTGGAATATTATTTTTGATTTCATGAAAATAAGGCATATCTATTTCTCCTAGTGAACAACCATAAACAACAACTCTACTTATTTTAGATTCTTTTATTCTATCAAAGAAACACTTATTGTTTTGGATTTGCTTGTAACAATCTTTACTAAGGCCAAGATAACACTCTTCGATTTTGGAAAATGCATTGTCATCAGCAGAATTGTCTCCTAAAATAGCATCTTTTTCTGAATTATGACCATAAATATATTTTTCAGAAGAATGTCTTTTTCCATGTATATGACATATATTGTTTTCAGATACTTTATATATATTCTCTAGTGTTTCTGTATAGTTAAAACTGAAATACAAAGCACTCCTGTCAAAAAAAGGGATAGTGGGGTCTCCTCCATATATTGCTAATGAGTTTACCCATGCGTGAAAACATTCATCTAACTCGAATAATACTGGGGTCAAAAAAGAAGAAGGGCTGTCTTCAATGTCGTAAGCGTAGCGATATATGTTGTCATAATCTCCAATATTAAAACCCAATTTACAATATTCTAAAACACCATCTTTATCCATTTTTCCTAACGCGCTTTCAAAATCACTCCATAGTAAAGAGTCTCCATTATTATCTAATGCAGGAAAGAAATTTTCTAGTTGGTTAGATAGGTTAACGCCATCAGACCATTGTTTAATCATATACCTATGGAAATCTGAGTATGAAGACTCAATGCCTAAATATAAATCGAAACCATTTCCTATTATAAACAATGTTCTTATCATATCAATTTTTCTCTTTTACAATAAAACATCGTCAATATATTGAGTAAAATAAGCTTTAAAACCTGTAATATATTCACGATCAGCCTGAATCCTTATTAAACCATAATCCACTGTATAATCGCCATTGCCATTCGTATGGTTTTGAAGATAATCGCTCGATTCTTTATCAAACAGAACCATTATTGAAACCTCAAATAACAATGCATATGGTGGTTTTTCTCCAACAATACGGCCTACTCCAAAGAAAGACTCAAATGCTGATAAAGAGAAAACAGAATTATCTACAAAAACTACATTTTTGTACGACGAAAAATGATTCTTATACTCATGGTAATGACTATGAGGTACAAACAAACACGGCAATGATTGCCGACAATCAAAGGAATTTCTGCCTAATCTGACTATTCTTTTTGGGAAAAACACCGTACAAAGATTACTACAACCGCTAAAGGCCAAGTCATCTATACGTAATATGGAATTTGGAAAAACAATATGTGTTAAAGATTCACAACCTGCAAATGCTCCAAAACCTATTACTTGCAAATTATCATGGAATAACACTTTACTCAAAGACATACATTTTTCGAAAGCGTAATCTTTTATATACAATACTGATGAAGGAATCTCTACTCCAATAAGACGTGCGCAGTCTGAGAAAGCACATTCGCCTATTGTTTCTACGGTATTAGGAACAATAACATACTCAGCATTTGCACGACAATGATATAAAATTTTTAAATCAGAAGATAATAGTAAATTGACTTTACAATAAAACTTAAGAGACTTGCTTTCAAACCTACAAAAACAACCCGAAAAAGCACCAGCCCCAATAGATGCTAGCTGCTTAGGAAGAATAACAAACTCTATTGAGATACAGTTCCTAAAAGCATCTTTTCCGATTTCTATTAGTGACGAAGGTAGATGGACTTGTTTAAGTTTCTTGCAATTATGAAAGGCTGCAAAACCTATCTTAACAATTGTTTCAGGCAAATACACTTCCTCCAGATTGTTAATTTCGAACAGATCACTAAAAGCTTTTTCACAAATAACCTTAGTCCCATATTTAACTTTATACGACCTTATTGTAGAGGATGGCCCTTGGATTAATCGAGTATAGTCTTTGTCGTATTTCGCTCCATACTCATCCACCACAACGTTGTCTAATTCTCTATCACGAATTTGTGTGGTTAGATGTTTTATATCATTATCTTCGTTATCTTGTTTTCTTGTTAATTGATTCGTAACTTTACTTAAATGATTTAAGTTATCAGATGCTTTGGCTATATTTGTTTGTTGAACAATATGTGATGGGGAATTGGATGCTTTTGGTTTATTATAACTATCTTTAAGTTCGTTTTCCTTAACACTAGTTGCTTTCGTATTATCTGTTGTTTTATTCTTTGGTGTTTTTCGATCAATTCTATTTAAGAGAAAAAGAATACCCAATAGAAAGATCATTATAAAAAAGTTTATCTCAACTTTATATTTTGCAATAACAGCAAAAACAGGACTTAATAACCATATAATGCCAAATCCGACAAAGATTACAATAGTAATAATCACTACTGAACACCCATTCATATTAGGCTGACCGTAATATTCTTCTTTCATTTCTATTGTACAATTAATCAAATTTTATTATTTCTCTGTTGATTCGGATTGCGAACACTTCGCCTTTACTACCTGTAGGGATAAAGTCATCGATAGAATGATTGTAATCTTCAACAGCATCTCTAAAAGCTTTGCCTATTCGAGATATCTTCTCATTGGCAGAGTTATTGGTGGGGTCAGTCAGATCATCTATACTCTTGTCGATTTTTTTACGATTAGAGAGCTTGCGATACCATGACAGCAGCTCCTCACGATAATCAATGAGATGTTTAAGCGGGAATCCTTCTGGGTGATTTAGGAACACAAGGTAAAGTGCTTTAGGCAGAGCTGGCATCTTGACTTCTGCTATTGGTGTTCCATCGTCGTACTCTACGAAGATGCGATATTGTTCATCTATCTTTAATATCAATTCTTTGGGTTTCAACAGTGCCAGATAGTTTGTACGCTCTTCCACATCGAGCGGGACTAACCGGTTATCCTCAGGCAACCAAGGTGTTGGCTTTTGACCATATGCACCAACTGGTCTTGGCGATTGATTATTTTGACAGAAAGCACTGTCAAGTTCAGGCTCGTGCTGTTGGATTATGATATGTTTGACCCTTTCTTCGTATGGATAATTAAGCAAGGATTTGCAAGCGTCCAGATTGTCGAGCAAGTTTATTGCCCCTTTATCTTTCAGCAATTGAACTATTTCCTGACGATGCTTCATGGCGTGTCCGAATGTATAGAGTGCAGAATGACAGCAATTAGCCTCAACAAACATTGTTCCATAGTTGATAAAGGCATAAAAACTATGGAATTCCTTGATAGCACGGCGATAGAAATAGGCAGCCTTTTCATAGTTAATCTCTGAAAGTGTACCATATTGATAAGATATGCCAGCTATTATCATACCTAACTCGCATCCTTTCTCAGCACCTTTCTCAATCCATTGCCACCCATCAGAAACATGCCCCTTCAAACACATCAGCTGTCCATAACCTACCATACACTCAGGGCTTTCGCCCACTGCTCCCAGTTTATATTGGAAAAGCATCTCCTCAACGCTGCCAACAAGATGAGCCAACAATGAATAGGCTCCATTCATGCTGAACACAGTAGATAAGAAGACTAAATCCTCGCGAAGGATGTTAAGCGCTTCTTCATTACCTTCCTTCATGAACCACTTGCTATCAAATGGTCTAAGATGCTCAATAGCACCAGGTATATCCTCATAATAATCAAGACCAATCTGTCCTTCTGGGTCAAGAATCTCCTTGTCAAGAGGGGATGTGTCAAGAGGATAGAACCAAGATATGAATTCTGGTCCCAACCTGTAGAAGGTATATCTCTGAGTTTGGCCTTTATCATTCATGGTTGCAAAAATACACATTTTTCGTGAAATTAGCAAGTTGATGCATAGAAAAAGTGTATTTGCAAGCCTTGTAAACTATCAATTAACCATTGAGGAAACTCCAAATTTATCGTATACCTATCTATGTTCTTGTTCATGAGCAGCTATAGTCAACATCCGTTCTTCGAGAAATGCCTTGAAACTCCGAATGATGGTCTGGGTATCAAAGTAACTATAGAATCGCTCATAGAAGCCTGCCTTGAAGTTGAAGAAGAACAACATCACTTCACTGGCCTTTAGCCAGCGGTATCTGCTGAAGATAGCCATTGCTGTGAACTGAAGTTGATCTCCTGTCACATCTTCCTTTAATCCACAACTCAGACTGGCATCTGCAATCAGTGGAACAAGCCACTTGGCAGAAGTGAACGGACCATACATGATATCAACCTCTGTCAGCGTTGGCGAGGGGCCGAAGTAGCAATATGTTGGATCCTGGCAAATAAACAGTTGCCTTTGTGGGCTGAATATGCGAAAGAAGTATTCAACTGTCGGAAATCTCTGTAGCAACCACTGTCTCTGCTGGGATAGCTGCAGTTTCTGCGATGAAGTTGATATTGGCAATTGCTTTGACTGCGTTTTGACATACGTCCCGTTTTCTTCTTTCCGTTCCGTTAAGAGTTGGGTAAGTGTTGCTGGTTGTTTCATTTTGAATGGTGTTTAATGGATGAGTCTCCCAGTATCGCTCTGAGAGGAAGTTGTCAAAGTTCTTTCTGTATCTGACTTCCGGCGTTGATGCAACGTACTGGGGAATGTACGAAAGGATATTATCCTTATTCTTGGCAGACAGGGAATTCCATTTCTCTTTTAGGACTTCAACATTCCCTACAGGCTTTCCATACATCTCCCAGACTTTTTCAAAAGAATAGTCCGCCCCACTCCCCTCACTGATGATAAGAGCGTTAGCGTTATCATCATCATTATCAGTATTATTGTCATTATCACTATTATTATCATTATGGCATGCGTTCGGATGCGGTGGCATGCGATCGCATGCAATCGCAGGTGGTTGCTCATCCTGATGCTGCTTCTCATACCTTTTCTTGGCATTCGTAACATTACGTTCACAACGTTCTTCATACTTCTTGTGGTCACGATCTATCTGCGTGCATAGCATCGTAAACAATGCAGTTAATGCAGTATCTGACGATTCGAGCATCTGTCCATTCCTACCATAGCGCAGCACCGCTTTAAAAAGAATACCAGCCTGTTCGTCTGTCAAATAATCAATAGCAACAGCGCTATCGAGATAGAGAATAATACTCTTGATTTCTTTCTTAACCATATCAAAATACAATTTCAATTTTTGGCTGCAAAAGTAAACCAAGAAAGTGACGATACAAGTGATTATAGCAAAATCTCAAAAATTTAACATTTCAAGGCGATATTGTTCACAGAGTTTCGGACTCTGCCTGAAAAAAGTACCCTTGAAATTTGGCTTATTTCAAAGTCAACTCCAATAGCTCTGCCGCAATTTCTAGGCAATCTATCCGCATCAGACTAT
>Ga0326514_10003081_pt1 | contig 10571 bp, 7 predicted proteins | sample 3_2548_0518_D_FD_203653 | JGI IMG/M metagenome (GOLD analysis project Ga0326514, IMG submission 203653) | Bovine rumen microbial communities from UC Davis, California, United States - 3_2548_0518 | ecosystem: Host-associated > Mammals > Digestive system > Stomach > Rumen | place: USA: California... | reverse complement strand
TCCGCAAAGATGGGCACAGTTGAAGAACTTGAGGACGTGCTTGATGAGCAGCTCTGTTTTTATGAACGAAAGTATGGCATAGCAGCAAGGAACAAATACCCAGGCACCCGTCTGTCCGCTATGGTAAAGGAGCTTTTCAGCATAACCGGCAGGCAGGCGGTTATCCTTATCGATGAATACGATTCCCCTATGCTTACAGTCCTCCATGACAAGGAGAGATTGGAACACATGCGTACAGCTCTGCAAAGTTTCTATGCCCCTCTGAAGGACCTTGATCCGTATCTCCGCTTCGTCTTCATTACCGGAATAACAAAATTTTCACAGCTAAGCGTATTCTCACAGCTGAATAATCTGGTCAAGATCTCTATGATGCCAGAATACTCAGCAATATGTGGCATCACTCAGGAAGAGCTGGAGGAAAACTTCGAAGATGGCATCGTACATCTCGGTCAGCGCAATGGGATGTCTCAAGCGGAAGTGCTCGATGCACTTAAAAATAAATACGACGGCTATCATTTCTCACACAGCTCACCGGGAGTTTATAACCCCTTCAGTCTTCTCTCTGCAATGTACTCCCGCGAACTGCACAACTACTGGTTTGAGACTGGCACTCCTGGGTTCCTGATCAGCCAGCTCAGAAAGTTTGGGACTGATATCACTAGACTAGACGGCAGTGTGGCAGACGCCTCTGAGTTTGACGCGCCGACAGAGGACATGCACAGCATTTTGCCTCTCCTCTATCAAAGTGGATATCTGACTATCAAGAACTATGACAACTCATATGACGAATATATCCTCGGGTTCCCCAACGAAGAAGTGAAGGTAGGTTTTACCAGGATGCTGATACCTTTCTACGTGTCATCAGACACAAACGGGGCCACTAATGCCTGCAGGCAGATCTGCAGGGCTCTAACTGATGACCATATTGATGCGGCACTCACTGCTGCGCAGAGTTTTTTCGCAGCTATCCCTTACCAAGAAGGCACTTTGAAAAATGCTCCTGCAGCTGAAGGACATTTCACTGCCATGCTTTACGTAATGTTCTCCTTCCTCAACAGGTATGTCTGGTCGCAGGTGCGTGTGGCGCTGGGGCGAATGGACATTCTGGTGAAGACCGTAAGTACCATATACGTCATGGAGCTGAAGCTCGACGGCAGCGTTGAGGAAGCACTGAAACAGATTGACAACAAGGGCTATGCCATCCCCTGGAAGGCAGACGGAAGAAAAGTTGTGAAGGTCGGCATCAGCTTCAGCTCTGAAAAACGGACCATCAGCGAATGGAAAGTCCGGCAGTCAGCTTAATGAGCCCTTTCGAAAAGCCCAAATGAAGGCCATGACGCCCCGGCCGGCGATTTGCGTCGCAGGCAACAGTGCAATGTAAATTTTGCGTCGCATTTTTGCTACGAATTCTGACGCGCGGCTGCCACGAAACGCCCGGGAACTTATTCCGTCTCAAAGTCCCCCGCGATGCACCTCTCATATAACGCTTCAGCATCCATCATCTTCAACTCTGAGGTGCGGCTGAAAATATAGCGGTATTAGAACATAGTGAGACTGTCAGAGATGCGAGATCCGGACTGGCACGTATCTCAGAACATCCGGTTTTCCTTCATGAAGATCGGGATATTGCAATGCAGGATGCCAGATCGCTCCTGGATAAGGTCGTTTCTGGTCAGGAGATATTTGGGATAGCTGTCCCTGATCATTTCAAGCGGCCTGTATTCACGGTCCTCCGTGCTGGTGTCATTCATGATCGTCGCGCATACCTGGGCATACGCATAGCTGCCCTTGTTCATGCGGAAAACGAAATCGCATTCAAGCTTTCCAATACGTCCGAAGCTGACAGCATAGCCCTTCGAGACTGCGTATATATAGACAACATTCTCCAGTGCCTGGGCGTAATTCTTCCCCCTGTCGGTCTTGAAAGCAAAGTAAAAACCCAGATCCGCAAGGTAATACTTCTGCTCTACTGAGATCTGCCGGCGTGACCTGAGATCGAACCTGCTGCAGGGATAGATGATTTTCGCATCTTCAAGAATTCTGATATATCTGCTGAGCGTCTCTCTTTTGATCCTGCAGCCGTTTTTATGAAGATCGTCAAGGATACCGGTAAGGCTCATGGCTGCTCCGCAGTTGTTGATGACATATCTCAGGACAGTCTCAAATACAGACTTGTTCCTGATTTTTACACGCCTCCTGATATCCTTCTCGAATATTTCCCCAATGACACCGTTTACGTAGGAGCTTTTGTCGGCATCAGAATCATACTCAAGGGTTTTGGGAAATCCTCCGTAAGAAATATACTGATCGAACTCAGCGGTCAGATCCGGCAGTACCTCTTTGCCGAGGAACCTCTTCATGCCAAGGTATTCCTCGAAGCTGAGAGTGAAAAGCTCGAATTCCAGGTATCTGCCTGTCAGTTTCGTCACGAGCTCTCCATTCAGCAGGCAGGAGCTGGATCCGGCGATGAAAATGCTGTAGTCATCTTCCTCACGGAACCCGTTTATAACTGCCTCAAACCCTCTGACATTCTGAATCTCATCAATGAACAGATACTTGATGCCGGCAGCAGCTGATTTCTCTTCGATCAACCTGTCAAGCTGCTCAGGTTTCTTTATACCAAGATATCCGCGCCGGTCAAGATTCAGACAAATGATGTTTTCAGCAGGAGTGCCGCTCTCCTCAAGTTCTTCCACAATTGTCTGCATGAGACAGGACTTGCCGCAGCTACGTACTCCGGTAATCACTTTGATGATTCCGGTATCGTGGTAAAAACCGCGTATTTTCTTAAGGTAATTCTCTCTTCTGTACAGCTTCATGCCAATGCGTCCCGCAACTCCGGGCAAACCGGTATGATTCTTAATTGTAGGCAGTCAGTGAAGAAATTCCGCGATAACGGGGTAAATTTCAGTATTTTTACGAAAATTACCCCGTTAAATGAAAATTTGGAGATATTTCACTCAGGTATCAGCCATTCGTCAGGTAGGAAATTATCTGCCTGTGGCAGAAGTCACCGAGAGTCCAAGCCCCAGGTTCCTCAAAATTCTGAGGAGTGTATCGATCTTCGGCGATGTCTCAAATGATTCGATACGGGAGACAGATGATTCAGAAATGCCGCATCTTTCGGCCAGCTCGCGCCGTGACATGCCGAGCTCCTCGCGTTTTCTCATCATTGCTGAGAGGACATGTGCGCAGAGCTCCGCATCTTCAATGTACCTGGCCGCAGCATGGTCCTCAGCCTTTACTTTGTTCTTCCCAGTTCACGTTTATTTCCTCTTCACCATGCCCTGACAGCCGGAACTTTGCGCCCAAGGCTCATGCCGCTAAGTCCTCAGATCCTTCAGCGCCTCCTCCACGCTCGAATAGCGCTTTGCCGCCGGATCATCCGCTATGCGCTCCATTTCCGACTCTCTCTCAGCTCCGCCATCTTTACCCGCGAGGCGGATATCAAACGGAATGCCTCCGTCGCGGAGGGACTGGCGGAGAAACAGGTTGATGGCAATATTGAGGTTCAGCCCTAGATCCCTGAAGAGCTCCTCGCACTGCTCTTTTACGGCGCGGTCAGCGCTTACGGTGAATTTTACGGTGTCTGACAAAGCCTTTCTCCCCTTGCATCACAGTACTGCTCATATATTAGCGCAGCACTGACGCACAGGATCAGGCATCTGCCTCAGAATTCATTTTCCGCGGGAGGAACACTTGCAGAAAAGGAGTGAGGCAGGTGCAGAATGCGCATTCGCTCCTGGTGCCAGGTGAATCACCGCTGGCATGATGTCCGGAAACGGGAAGGGGAGGCAGCCATGGCTTCCTCCCCTCAGTTTCTCAGTTGCCCCCTGCGGCGGCTGCATGGGGGTTGTCAGTCCGCCATGGGGCCTCTCTCCCTCCCCGGAACACTCCGCACTCAGCGGGGTGTCACCTCAGCCGTTCACCTCACTAGTCTGAGCTCTTCCTGCCGCCGCGCTTCCTGAAATATTCACGGACTTTCCCAAGACAGCTGCTTTCAACCCTGGCATTCATGCGATAGCAGCTCACTGCATCGGACACAGCATCAAAATTCCGTTCGGTTCCCTCTTCATCACAAAAGTAGTCCGCTGCGAGGTCCCTGCTGATGCCGAGATCCCCAGCGGTCTCAACCGCGTCTATGTTGGCGCCGAGGAAGACAAACTCCCAGCCGTTCTTCCTCTGCTCCTCAATCATGCCCCTGACATTCTTGAGGGAGTACTCATGGCTGGAGTTCTCCAGGCCGTCAGTGATGATGACGAAGAGCACCTTCTCGGCGCGTCCCTCCTCAGCAGAGTTCTTCTGAACGTTCCTGATCTTGTCGATGGTGGTGCCGACCGCGTCAAGGAGGGCGGTTGTCCCGCCGGCGCAGTAGTCCTCCTCGGTCATCGGCCTTACCGCAGCGATGTCAATGCGGTCATGGAGCAGGGTGTAATCGGTGTCAAACAGCACGGTAGTGACCCGGCACTCGCCCTCGGCAGCCTTCTGCTTCTCCAGCATGGAGTTGAAGCCGCCGATGGTGTCCTTCTCAAGGCCGTGCATGGAACCGCTCTTGTCGAGGATAAAAGCGAGCTCTGTGGAATTCTTCTTCATGGTGAACCTCCTGTATTCCAGATACAGGAGCATCATAGGGAAATGAGGAGGCTCAGAGGTCGCCTTGAAAGCGACAAATGATCAGCCTCCGAGAAGCGGCTGATCAAACTTGAAGAGGATCTCGTTGATCGTGAAGATGTCGTATACCCTGTTCTTTATGAAATACTCCACTATCACATCGAACCTGCTCGCGTGCGAAAGTGCGTAGCCCGCCCGCTCCAGAAGATCCCTGGTCTCATCAATGGAGAGCTCAAGCGCTATGGCAAGCGCGAGGATGGTCGGCTTTTTCGGGGTATATCCTTTTTTTGAGCGGATCTTCGAAAACAGCCTGCGGTCGATGTTCGCCTTCCTGTAGACCTCGACATCGGATTTACCCTTGGCCCTGATGAGCCGGATCAGCGTGTCGGAAAAGGACTCGTCCAAATGCCCGACAAGGACATCAAGGGACTTTCTGAGCCTTGCCCCGAATGAAACGGCACCAGCCACCATGCTGTATTTGCAGGAAACATCAGCAAGTGTGTCATGCGGGACATCACAGGCACAATATAATTCACCGGATTCATCATCCGGCCCTCCGGAATAATTGCCCTCGACATATCGGCTCACCTCATCAGTGAGCTCGCTGCTGAGCGGAAGCGCGTCCCTCTCAGGCACGGCAAGAAAGACATCTAGGTCATGCTCCCGGAGAAATTCAGAGACCGCCGATGATGCGGCCCTGAGCGCATCATCAGGAATGGAGCCGCCTGAAGGGAGCGGAGAAAAAGCGACGCTGCCGCAGCCGTTCTTTATGGCAAGCCCCAGCGCGTCCCTGTACGCTTGGGAGATCTCTCTGCCTGACTCCTCGCTGCTGACGGATGAGGGGATCTCAGCCTGAATCACCTTCCTGAAGCTCATCCCGGAGCCGTCGGAGAGAGAGGTATCAACGCTCTTCACCCAGGCTCTTCCTGCCGCCGTGCCTGGATCAGCGAACACTGTCTCAACAGCTGCGTCAGCACTGACTTCCGAAAGTTTTTTGCAGACAATGGTAAAAGGCATAAAGGCGGCTCCTTCAGGGCTTGTTGCAGAGGATATCCAGAGAGGCATGCGGCATCATGACGCATGCTCCACAATCATTTTATTGCAGCTGCGGCGCGGGATCTGTTAATTCTGTCATCACACTGCACACCTAAAATGAGGTAAGGAAGGCAGGCTTCCAGGAGATTGGCAGACAGGACCGACCATCGGATCTGCTCATTTACAACCTGCCTGGAAGTCCTCATGCTCAGCCTTGGATTTATTACCTACTTTATTACCCATACACATTGAAAAGTATATGGGTAATAAATCAGGCAATAAATTATGAAATTTATGATTCGGAGCTCCCTGCTTCCATTTCGGAATGAGTCAGATGTCAGAAATGTCCATAATTATGATCTATTATGACAAATATTGAAATCTTATTGCACCTCTCAGTGCCAGCCGCCCATTTTATTACCCGGTTATTGCCTGATTTATTACCCGGCGTTATATTGTCATCATACATAATTTATCATGAATACAGGCAATAATAACATGTATTAAATTATGCAATACAGAATCAAAAACTGTTTATTTTCATTCAGAAGAGTCAGATAACATTAAAATTAATAATTATGCCCAGGTACGACAGATTTGCCTCCACTGAAGCCTGATACACGCTCTTCAGCCGCAAATATCATCAGGGCATAACAAGGAAGCTCCGCGCTTTGCGAGCACAGGGCAGATGCCATTGACGAGTAAAATGAGCCGGCATTTCATTGAAAAAGGCAGCAGCTATGGACAGAAAAGTTGTCCTCCGTAATTTCTTCGGGGACGGCGAGCACCTTTACGAGGATCAGCTCGGGTGGACCAGGAGGGAAAAGACAGAGGCGCGCTCTCTTGTCCCGAAGGAGATTTTTGACTTTGAGGTGGTGCTTGTCGGCCTCAACCTCGCTTTTTATTACGTTGATGACGGCAGGTTCTATGGTATCCATAATGAAAGCATACCGATTAAAGTCAAGATACTGCCGCGTGATACCCCCGAGAGTCCTTACATCAACACACAGTGCTCCGGTGATACGCACGTTGACGGTGAGGTGATTTTCTCCTGCCGGGATCCCAAGGAGCTCTGGGACGGAGTCAGGATAGGCGGGAAGCCACTCGGGGAAGTTCTCAGCCGCTCGTACATAATCACGCTGAACTGAGCCTCAGGCGTCACCTGCCGATGGGCTGCATGTCGAGGAGGAACGAGAATATTCTTCCGACGGCCGGCAGGCGGTAGCTGTCAGCCTCGTTCAGTATGTCATGGTAGGCGCCCGGGATCTCCATGACTGACGCTGCCGGGCATGAGGTGGCGAAGCGCCTCGTGAGATCCGACCTCACCACCTGGTCATCCCCCGGGATGATGAAGAGCGACGGACACTGAGGGGCAACAGGCTTCGCGGAAAGCACCGAGGCGAGCCACGGCCAGGTGACGCCGCCGACGGCCGCCGCGCGGTTCCTCTGGTAGAAGGCCTGGTAGAGCTCGTAGCGCTTCTCCGAGTGGGTCCTGATGTTGTCCCAGAACACGACCTTCTTGTAGCCGCCGTTCCCCGGGCAGTAGATCGGGCGGAGATGGAGGAGGCGGATGAAGAAGGCAACGGTCTGGGCGACGAAGGGTGCCGCCGCCTCGAGGGGAAGAACGGGCTTCAGCATGGGCGCGACGAACACCGCGTGCGCCGCGTTCTTCAGGATCCCTGACGAGAGCGAGATAAGCCCGCCGCAGGAGTTCGAGATTACCGAATAGCTCTCAAGGTGAAGAGAGGAGACAAAGGTCTTCAGGCACTCGGTGTAGTCCGACATTGACCTGATGTAAATCCGGTCGTGATCGCGGTTGAAGCGGCCGGATCTGCCCTGCGAGGGAAGATCGAAGGTGTAGACGGAGATGCCGCGGCTGTTGAGCTCGAGGATCAAAGGAAGGTATTTCCACCAGGTCTCGGCGATGCCCTGCACGATGATGACGGAGTCATTGCCCTCCGCGAGCGAGGAGAGCGCCGAGATCCTGATGCCGCGGAAGTCGAACTCCCACTGCGTCATGCGGGTGAGCGCCTGGGCGCTCCCCTGCTCGGTCATGAGCTCGGCGCAGACCTTCTCGTCAGCAACGAGATCGGCAGGCAGACGTCCGTCAAACCTCATACTTCCTCCTCACGCCTGCCCGGGTCATCAGCCTACTGCTGGCGCTGCCTTGAGACCTTCGCGATCCCGGGCATTATCCGCACCTTCTTTATGACCTCGGCGAGGTGCACCCTGCCCTGCACTCCGAGGGTAACCGACGCGGACGTGGTCCCGTCAATGTTCTCCTCGGTCTTGATTCCGTCAATCTCCGCTCCGGTCCCGGTGATTACCCCGGCGAGATCCGCGAGGATGTTCGGCCGGTTCTCGAGGACGATGTTCACCAGCACAGGGAAGAGCATGCCGCGGCAGCCCTCCATGTCCCACTCGATGAGCATGCAGCTGTCAGCGCCGGAGCCCTTGAGGTTGCGGCAGCCCTCGGTATGGACGACGACGCCCTTCCCCGGGGTTACATGCGCGACAATCGGATCCCCGGGGATAGGATGGCAGCAGCTCGCGAAGCTCACGACCGTGCCGAACGCGCCCTTGACCGGGGCGTGCTTCCCGTAGCGCCCAGCCGCGGGCGAGTCGACCGGCATCCTGCTTCCCATCAGCTTCTGCGCGATGATGACGTTGATCTCGTTTCCGAGCGCGATGTCATGCAGGAGGTCATTGAAGTCCAGGTGATGAGTCTCCATGACGACGCGGTCGATGTCCGCCTGCGGTATGTCCTCGATCCTGACGCTCCCCAGCGCGTGCATGAGGAGGCGGCGCCCGAGCACAATAGCGGAGGCGTCATTGATGCCCTTCAGGTACTGCCTGATCTTGGAGCGGGCGCGGGACGTTACGACAAAGGCGAGCCACGCGGCGCTCGGAACCGCGCTGCTCCTCGTGATGATCTCGACCGACTGCCCGGACATCAGGGGCCTCGCGAGAGGATATGGCATCTTGTCGACCCTCGCTCCCACGCAGTGGTTGCCGAGGTCGGTGTGCACGGCATAGGCGAAGTCGACCGCCGTTGCGCCGTTCGGCAGCGAGAATATCTTCCCCTCCGGGGTGAACACGTAGATCTCGTCCGGGAAGAGGTCGGTCTTGACGTTCTCGATGAACTCGAAGGAGTTTCCGACGCTCTCCTGCAGCTCTAGGAGGTTCTTGACCCAGAGCTTGGCCTTCGACTGCACGATGGAGCTCTCCGGATCGTCCTTGAGGTCGTAGGCCCACTCCGCGGCGACGCCCTTGTCATCGAGGCGGTCCATGTAGTCGGTGCGGATCATGACGTCGATCTGCACGCCGTGGGGGCCGATGACCGAGGTGTGGAGCGACTGGTAGCCGTTCGACTTCGGGATGGCGATGTAGTCCATGAAGCGGGCGGGCTTGGGCTTGTAGAGGTTGTGGATTACCCCGAGTGCGCGGTAGCAGTTGTCGATGTTGTCGGTTACGACGCTGAAGGTATAGGTGTCGATGATCTCATGGAAGGGCTCGTGGGCGGTCTTCATCCGGTCGTAGATGATATAGGGGGCGGGCTGCTGGTTCGTGAGCCTCACAAGCTTCACATTGAACTTCCCGAGCCTTGCGGTGATGTCCCCGGTGATGCGGTCCACGACGCCGGTGCGGTTCTTCCTGGCGTAGGCCACCGCCTCCTTTATCACCCTGGAGCGGACCGGGTACATCACCTCGAAACAGAGCTCCTCGAGCTCATCCTTGATGGAGTGGATGCCGAGGCGGTTCGCTATCGGCGCGTAAATCTCCTGGGTCTCGCGGGCGATGCGGCGGCGCTTGTCCGGGCGGAGGGAGCCGATGGTGCGCATGTTGTGGGTGCGGTCGGCGAGCTTGATGAGGATGACCCGGATGTCCGAGACCATGGCCATGATCATCTTGCGGAAGTTCTCGGCCTGCGCCTCGCGGTAGTCGGAGAACTGCAGCTTGTCGAGCTTCGTAACGCCCGAGACAAGGTTCGCGACGGTGTCGCCGTAGAGCTGACGGAGCTGGTCGCCAGTTACCGGGGTGTCCTCCACCACGTCGTGGAGGAGCGCGGCCATGATGGCCTCGCAGTCGAGGTGGAGGTCGGCAAGGATGCAGGCAACGGAGACAGGATGGGTAATATACGGCTCGCCGCTCGAGCGGGTCTGCCCCTCATGGGCATTCTTCGCGGTCTCATATGCGGCGTGAATCCGCTCAATCTGATCTGAAGGAAGATATTTCTCGATTATCTCCTTCAAACGGTAAAACTGATGAATCGCCATAAATTTCTGCCCTGTGAGAAGCCGCCTTTTCAAGTATACAATCATTCACCGCTAAAATGAACTTAAGGAAAGGCGGCGGTCGTCTCAGGGGAGCAGGAAGAGGTCAGTCAGCCCGGAATTTCCTGAGGCACTCAAGGTAGGCCTCATATTCATCCTCACGGTAGCAGCAGAAATACACGGCAATCCCGCGGCACTCCGGAAGAGCGGATCTCCCGAGGACGGTCCCGAGCGCGGTGTCAGCCGAGACCTCAAGCGGGCAGCCGTAGACTCCTGCCGAGATGCAGGGAAAGGCGACGCTCCTCACCCCGTTCTCAATGGCGCGCCTCACGGAGTTCCGGTAGCAGGACTCCAGGAGCTCCCGGTCATGGGGCCTCCCGTGCCACACCGGCCCCGGCGTGTGGATGATGAAGTCTGACTGCCTCATCCTGTACGAGGGAGTGATTTTCGCCTCGCCCGTCGCGCAGCCATTGAGCTTCCGGCAGGCATCGAAAAGCTCCGGCCCCGCCGCGCGGTGGATTGCCCCGTCAACTCCGCCTCCGCCGAGGAGCGTGGTGTTCGCGGCGTTGACTATCGCCCCGGCCCTGACATCGAGCACTCCCGCGTGGAGGAGGGCCGCCGAGATGATGTCAGCGGAGCCCTCTGAGAGCT
>Ga0326514_10003080_pt1 | contig 10573 bp, 9 predicted proteins | sample 3_2548_0518_D_FD_203653 | JGI IMG/M metagenome (GOLD analysis project Ga0326514, IMG submission 203653) | Bovine rumen microbial communities from UC Davis, California, United States - 3_2548_0518 | ecosystem: Host-associated > Mammals > Digestive system > Stomach > Rumen | place: USA: California... | reverse complement strand
TCCTTTTTCTATGTTAAGAACTTTGAAAACAGGCAGTACCAGGCAGTTCAAAGTTTTCACTCGAAAGGTGAATGCAGTATGTAGTTGTAAATGCAGTAACGACGCGGGTTTCCCGCGCTCACCGAATAATCGGTGAATTATTCAGGCTATACTTTTGTGTGGGGCATTTCACAAAAAAACGAGTATATTATTATAGGGGATGTTGGCTCGTGAAATAACTAAATGAGAGAATCCGAGCGGATAGGAGCGGCGTCGCCGTCTCTGTCCGCGCTGCCTTCTTAAAGTGATTTCTCCGGATAATCCGTATACGCAAAACAGGATCGACGTCTTTTGACGCCGGTTCTTTTTTAAGATTCAAATAAATGAAATCATCCGTATATGATTGTGGCATAATAAACAGGACACCTGTATATGAAAAAAGCGGTATAGGGGGTAAAGGCATGTCCGTACGCCAAAGACAAGTCAGAATCAACACAGCGGCCTTTCTGGTCCTTTGTCTTGTGTCGTTATACAGGCAGCTCAGTCTGAGATTTATGCCTGGTGATTTCTGCAGGACTTACATACTGTATGCCTGCTACGTATGTCTGATCATCCTATGGAGTTATTCTATCATTAATCGTGTCACACAAAAGAAAATGCGTATTTATATGCTCTGCGAAGCGGGTATTATGCTTTTTGGTCTGACGGTGCGATTTCTGCAGGATACATTCTGGTACGAGAACATTCCGCTGGTGCGATCAAGCGGCCTGTGGCTGGCAGCAACGATCACTCCCATGCTTCTTTTAGGCCTGTACGCATCTTTCGGCATAGGAGAAATCAATCAATATCATATAGAACGGAAATGGTTCTGGCTTCTTGTCCCGGTGGCGGCCACGATCCTTATCATTGTAACGGACGAGAAGCGTCATTTCGTGTTTTTTCTTGATTCATCAGAATCTCAGCCTAATCTGATATTCCATCCGTACTACGGAACATTCCTACTTACCCTTTTTGGAGTTATCTTGATGGTCGGTCGGGTGATTCTGATTTACAGAAGGAATAAATATATTCAGGAAAGCGGACTTCTGAGGCTCTTCATTCCATGTTTCGAGCCCATCTTAATGGTCATATTCTCTTTTCCCTTTTTTATGACTTCCCTTAATATAATTCCCGCATTTGCCAATTTTGAACTTATCGAATTGTTTGCCAAGATTTATTATATGGAAGTCCTGACCTGGGAATTTGACATTTATATGGGGCTTGTTCCCGTCAACACAGAGTATCAGAGTATTTTTGAGAAATCGACCGTAGGTATGCAGCTTATAGGCAGCAGCGGCAGGCTTGCTTCACATAATGCGGCATGTGTGTCATCAGAATTACTGGAGGAACTCAAGGTGAAAACGTTTGTTTCTCTTGAAGACGGACTTGAACTGCATCTGCACAAACTCTCTGACGGATATTTTCTCTGGAACAAGGACATTTCCCTGATGACGAAGACAATCGATGAGCTGAAAGGAATCGCAGAACAGCTCGATCAGGAGGGAGTACTCCTCGAAGAAGAACTCAGGACTAAAAATGAGGAGGCCGGTCTGTCTGCCAAGAACCGGATTTATGATACATTGTCCGGGGAAGTTGCCGATCAGCTCCGGAAAATGAAAGATATTATAGCTAAAAGAGACCAGAGTGCGGAGCAGGAAAAAAATCTGTGCATGCTCCATCTTCTGGGGACGTATGTAAAAAGACGATGCAATCTCAGGTTGATAGAGCAGGAGACAGGATTGATCGATTCCGAAGATCTGATTATCAGTCTGGAGAATATGATGCATGCTTTGAAAACCGCTAATGTTAAAACAGTACTTGAGTGGAAGGAAGCAGCGGGCTTTTCATCGGACTTTTCGATATTTGTTTTTGATACTCTGGAGAATATCCTGGAGTACGAAGAGTATATGATCGATGAGATCCTGGTCCGGATATGTCCTGATGGGGCACGTTTTGAAATAATAAAACCCGAAGGAAATCCCAACAAAGCAGCGTTCCAAATTGCTTCCGACCGATATCCTTCCGAAATAGCAGGCACTTCGCAGGGTTATATACTGGATCTTTTCGAGTTTGCAAATGGAGGTGGGACGAATGTCAATGCGCATCGGTGAGCGGCTTCATACGGCTCTGCTGATCCGTGAAGCGATCAATACGTACCCTGACGGAATCTGTTTCGCGACAGCCGGCGGCCGCCCTATCCTGGCTAACAGAAAAATCAATGATGTCTGTTACAGTCTGACCGGTCATACGGTCGTGAACGCGAAACGCATGTGGGAAGAACTAATCAATCTGAAAATGACGGAGATGCCTTCCGGCATGCATGAGGAAAAATCCGGAGATACGGAACAGATTCTTTGCAGGCTCCCGAACGGACGGGTGTGGCAGTTCCAGCGCAGAAAACTGATCATCGACTCATTTTCCGTAATTCAATACGAAGCTGCAGATGTTTCCGACCTGTATCAGTACAGGACCAGGCTTGTGGAGAACAACCAAAGGGCCGAGGAAATGCACAAGAGACAGAGGATCCTGCTTCGGAATATCATCCAGAATAATATGGAAAAAGAGTTGCTCAGGGCCAAAATCAGAATCCATGATAATTTCGGGAGGCTGCTGGTCATGACCGGAAACAGAATCACGAACGGTAAAGCCGTGGAGGACGATGCGGAACTCTTTCGGGCCTGGGAAGATGTCATCGCTGATATGGAGAATGCCAGCCGGCAAGATGGTGCGGTTTCCGCTTCATCCGAAAACGAACTGCTTAAAATAGCGGAAATGATAGGATGCCATATCGACATTATCGGTGACCGGCCAAAAGAAAGAAGAACTGTTCTGCTTTTTCATGCGGCGATCCGGGAAGCCCTCACCAACGCGGTGCGTCACGCACATGCCGACCGGCTGACAGTCGAAACAAAATACCGGGAAAATACTTTTTTTGCCAGGATATCCTGCAACGGCCGGACCGATGTGACTGTAATCCGGGAACGGGGAGGGCTGAGTGATCTGAGACGCCGTCTGGAGCAGGAGGGAGCGGAGCTTTCTATGAAAATCGAGGATGGTGCCGGGGTTGTCATGTATGTAACGATTCCAGGAGGAAAAAAGGATGGTTAATGTATTGATTGTAGAGGACTCAAGGGTCTCCAGGGAGGCCTTTGAGAGAAAATTGTCTTCTTTCCCCGGGTATTCGGTGGTCGCCTCTATTGAAAACGCGGCAAATGCGGAAATTGTCTGCATGACAAATAAGATCAATCTTATTTTGATGGATGTGTGCACGGCTGATGATGAATCCGGAATCCGCGCGGCTGCCAGAGTCAAAAAGAACTACCCCTGGGTAAAGATCATTCTGATGACATCCATGCCGGAGCATTCGTTCATCAAAAAGGCGCAGGACAGCGGATGTGACAGTTTCTGGTATAAGGAGTACGGCGATATTTCTCTGCGCGAAGTCTGCGAGCGGACCATGAAGGGCGAAAAAATATGGCCGGACAGGTCACCGGTCATCATGATCGGTCAGGCTAAAAGCACCGAATTTACGGACCGGGAACTTGATGTGATCCGGGAATTGGTCACGGGAGTCCGGTATGAGGACATGGCAGAGGCACTGCATTTGTCAATCAACACGGTCAAGTACCATGTCAAGAATATACTTCAGAAGACCGGGTTCCGAAATACTATTCAGCTGGTGGCTGAGGTGGTGGAGAAGAGGCTGGTGCTGCCAAAGTATTAACAACTATACTTTTGTGTGGGGTAATCATATCGGAGATACACTATTATAATTCTATGATTATTCATGCTTTGTGTTCGTAACTGACCAATGGACATTCCTTTTATTCACCGGGAAAAAGCGCGGTGTGCAGCGGTGATTTCAGGGGTTGGTTAGGGAATGATTGGAGCGTGAAACAAAATTCAAAGGAGGGATTGAGATGAAGAGCGTGTGGAAGAAAGGATTGGCTGCATTATGTGCCGCCGTTATGCTCTTGACGGCACCGGGAATATATGTGCGTGCTGACGAGACGGAACAGGAAGTGATGGGTGTCTCTGAAACGGATCCGATTTCTGAGGAGGCGTGGGTTATAGAAGATTCGGAAGAGAAAACCGTAGAAGAAGCCTCTCAGATGGAAGAAGTGGCCGAGATTCCGGACGCGCCGGCATCTGATACTGCAATTCCGTCGGAAGAGCCGGCGGATACTGTGGAAGAGGACGAATCCGCAGAGCCTTACAATACTACGGACTACGGAACGGAAGAACTTGTCGGCGCTGCAACGACAGAAACCGCTATGGAATTTTTTAACAAAAAACTGCACAAACAGGCTTCAAGCAGCAGAGGAAATCAATGCGTCGAATTATACAATCAATATCTTGAACAGGTATTCGGTGTAACTCCCCCCTCGTTAACTTACGCTTACCAGATCTATGATAAAAGCTATCCGTCAGGCTGGACGAAAATCCCGGCAGGCAGCATCACAGGATACAAGGTCGGAGATATCGTTGTTTATAATGCGGGAAACGGTAACGATGTCGGAAGCGCAGGCCATGTAGCGCTCGTCTATTCTGTTAACAACGGGAATGTAAAACTGATCGAACAGAATTGGGCGGGGAAAGTGACAGCTGAACTCTATGATCTTCACACTGCCCGGCTAAAAGGAATAATTCGTCCGAAGTTCGATAATACGACCCAGACCGGCACGGAGATGACCACGGGCTATGACGCCGTCCTGCCTAACGGCGATTATCAGATTGTTTGTTATTCGAACCCTAGCTATTATTTGGATATATCCGGCAAAGATTCTTACACGAACGGCGCCAACGCACAGCTTTACGGACCGTTTACGAATCTGAACAGTTACGATGCATGGACAATCACATACAGCAACGGTTTCTATAAAATAAAACAAAAAGGCTTAAACATGTGTCTCGATCTCAAAGACGGAAACAAGGCTGCGAATACAAATGTCCAGGGCTATGTCGATGACGGGACAAAAGCGCAGCAGTGGGCGATTTCCAAGTACAGCGATGGCAAGGGATACAAAATTCAGTCTAAATGCAGCGGCTACTGCCTGGATATTCCGAGCGGTGAAATAACAAAAAACATGAATGTTATGGTAAATCCGTCAAACAACGGAAACGATAAACGCTGGCTGTTTATTCCCTACAAACCGCAGAAGACAATAGCGGATGGGCGATATATACTGGTCTCTGCCCTCGACCCAAATCTTGTACTTGATATTTCCGGTGACAGGGCAGATGTGGCTGACGGGACCAACGTGCAGATATGGACAGATAATGCTCAGAACAAGTACAACTCGATCGATGTCACCTATATAGATAACGGTTATTACAGACTGGCACATGCGGCTTCCGGCAAAAGCATTGAGGTAAAGAATGGAAGTCTCGATGCGAAAGCTAACATTCAAATATCTACGTCACAGGACACCAAAAAGCAGTGGTGGTACATCATAAAGCAGGGAGCAGGTTATCGAATAGTTTCCCAGCTGAACGGCCTTGTCATTGATGTCGCCGGAGGCGAAACCGCGAACGGAACGAATATCCAGCAGTATTATCACAACGGTACAAACTCTCAGATATGGAAGTTCGTGAAAGCCGAGTATAAAGTAAGTTATAACGCAAACGGCGGATCAGGTGCACCGGCAGCACAGACAAAGTATTATCGTAATGCGCTCACGCTTTCCTCTGTCCAGCCTGTCAGATCCGGATACGAATTTATAGGCTGGGCGACCTCTAAGACCGCTTCATCTGCGGCATATAAGCCCGGCGGCAGTTATTCCGCAGATACGGACGTCACACTTTATGCTTTGTGGAAGCAGAAACCGACAGCAACACCAACACCGAAGCCGACAGCTACACCAAAACCGACAGCAACACCAACACCGAAGCCAACAGCTACACCAAAACCGACAGCAACACCAACACCGAAGCCAACAGCTACACCAAAACCGACAGCAACACCAACACCGAAGCCGACAGCTACACCAAAACCGACAGCAACACCAACACCGAAGCCGACAGGCTTCTCCGACGTTCAGGACCCAACGCATCCCTATTATAATGCCATCTACTGGGCAGCCGATGCCGGTATCACGAAAGGTTATCCGGACGGAACCTTCGGCATTAACCGAGACTGTACACGCGGAGAGATGATGATGTTCCTGTGGAGGTATGCGGGTAAGCCGGAGCCGACAGCGGCCGCTACGAGTCCGTTCAAGGATGTTTCGATGGACCATACTTTCTATAAAGCCATTCTCTGGGGCTCTCAGAAAGGTATCACAAAAGGCTATCCGGACGGAACGTTCGGCATCAATCGTAATGTCAGCCGCGGTGAATGCATGATGTTTCTATGGAGACTAAAGGGAAAACCGGAACCGACAGCGGTCTCTGTGAGTCCGTTCAAGGACGTTTCGAAGAGCCATGCTTTCTATAAGGCTATTCTTTGGGGCTCTCAGAAAAAAGTCACAACGGGGTATACATCCGGTGAAAAGAAAGGCACGTTCGGCATAGATGAGAACTGTACAAGGGGACAGATCGTGACTTTCCTTTACAGAGCAAAATCATTATAAAAGAATTTGACAACGCAAGTAGAGCGGACTGTCGCAGTCGCGGCAGTCCGCTCTACCCCCATGAGGGAGGGGAAAACAACTATGAAGAGCAGGGGATGCAGGTTATCCTGCAGATGGAAGGTAAGCGATGAATAATCATCCGTCCTTGAAGTAGACAACGGTTAATGGGGAAGCCGCGGCATCAGACCGGCAGCTTCCCTGGGTTTTCAGGTGTATATGTTTCGGTATCCATCTGTCCTGAACAGCGCTCCTTTATAAATCCACTCCATGGCATCAGCTGCTCAATGCTTGCGGGCGAGTCTTTGTGGTCCGGCATGAACAGCAGCAGGGTGTATAAATACTGGAACGGTTCAGCTCGTTGGCCTTGGCGGTCTCTATGAGGCTCATGACGATCGCGCTGGCCTTCGCGCCATCCTCTGTATCGTGGAACAGGAAGTTCTTCCTCGACGTCGCATAGACCTTCGCTTTCCGCTCAGCCGCGTTGTTCGAGATCTCGCACCTGCCGTCCAGAAGGTAGTTCATTAGGGACTCCTGATGGTTCCTGGCATAATTCACGGCTTTGTTCAGCTTGCTCCGCCTACCGGGGCAAGGGTGTCCAGCCATGACCAGAAGCTTTTCCGGACCTCCGGTTCCGTCTCCAGACGGCTGACCTTCCGCTCGTCCGCGGGCAGCTCCCTGTTCTCCCGCTCCAGGAAGAACAGGCGGTTGCAGAACAGGACCCCTTTTTCCGCGGGGAGAAGGTCCTCCCGGGCGGCGATGTCGCCCTCGGGTTCCCGGATCGCCTGCTCGGAGTAGATGTCCAGGAGCTTCAGGGCCTTCCGCCGCTCTTTGGGTACCGCCTCATAGAATTTACGCCGGCAGTGGGCAAGACAGCAGAGCAGGACGACCCCTGCGAGGGTGCCACACGCGCTGTACCCGTCGCAGTGGAGATATCCGGAAAAGCCGTCCAGGAAGGCCGCCGGGTACTTCCCGGCGCGGCCGGGCTGATAGTCGTAAAGGACGATCCCCGGAAGGCCGTCCGACCCGGTCAGGTAGATGCAGAAATAGGATTTCTGCTCCGCCTCCCGGCCCTTTTCATGAAGGACTTGGCATGGCACCTCATCCGCGTGCAGCACTTCCCTCTCCAGAAGCTGTGCGTGCAGGGCGTCATAGATGGGGGAAAGGTATTCCAGCGAGCATCTGTTGTACCAGTTCGCGATCGTCTCCCTGGGGAGGGGCACCTTCTTCAGGTCCCAGTCCTTTTCTTGGCGGTAGAACGGGAGATAAAGACCGGATTTGTCATACATGACGGCGGCCACCATGGACGCGGATGCCGGGCTGTGCATGAGGAGGGGCGTCGGCAGCGCTGAGCGTATGATCGTCGTGTCATCCTCCTTCCTGCACCCGGGGCACACGAGTGTCTCATAGAAGTACTGGATCCGTTCCTCTTTCGCCGGCGTAATGCGGAGCTCTTCCCGCCCGAACTGCCATCCGAGGTGCTCCATCGGGGCGCCGCAGTCAGGACAGCCGCGGCCATCCCCGGGCACAGGGCATTCCACCCGGCGCACCGGGAGTGCCTCATAAAGGTCCCCGCACGTCGATTTCGGCTTTCTTTTCCGTGCATGTTCCTTTACAGGGACTTCACGGACTCCGACGGCCGGGACCTCCTCCCCGGGCGCTTCATCCCGGGCCTTCTGCCCCGTACGCTCGCTGGAAGTGCCGAACAGCTTCCGTTTCAGCTCGTCCAGGGTCTCCTGCAGGTTGGCGATGGTCTGCCTGAGATCGGTTATGGTCGCATTCAGGTTCCTGATCGTCTCGGCCTGCTCCTGCGTCTGCTGCTCCAGGTGCCGGATGTATTTCTGGATATCAGCGTATGGTCCGTCCGCCATCCTGCGGGAGGCAGAATGCCCTGAAAAAAGCACGGATTGTGGATATCTTTATCCCGCTTTTTTCCAGCCATACCAGCATGGCGGAAATGGGCATCCGGGCTGTGGATAATAAAACGCATATCAGCCCGAAAAAATATGAATTTCTACGTTTTGCACAAACGGCACTGCCTAAAAATCCTTCTTCCCGGAGCCCGTCCGTATCGCGTCGGGCTGCTCGATGGAGAGCCCCTCAAGGAGCCAGCGGTACTGCTGCCTGGTGAGCGAACGTACTTCGGAAGAGTTCCGGGGCCACTGGAAACGCCCGCTGTCGAGCCTTTTGTATAAGACGACGAACCCCGTCTGGTCGTAGTGGAGCGCTTTGATCCGGTCCGACCTCCTCCCGCAGAAGAGGTACAGCGCGTTGGCAAAGGGATCCATGGCATGGGTATCGCGGATGACTGACATCAAACCATCGATAGACTTGCGCATATCTGTCCGGTGACGATGTAGATCCTCGAAACTCTGGACAGGTCTCCTAACATGGCAGCCCTCCCGTTAAGGCGGACAGGATGTCCCGGATTGTGGCACTGCCAGCACCGTTATAGATATCGACGCAGATGTTCCCGATGGCGATACTTGCGGCGATCCCCCCGGCCATTTGGGAACTGCGGCACTCATTGGATAAGCTGCCACTCTCAACAATGGCGAGAGGGACGACTTCCTGTTCACATGTGCCATCGCCTGGAAGGCATGCGGGATCATAGCCCATGGCCCGCAGCTTGCGGATATGATAATACAGGCTGTTGCGGCTTATACCGGAGGTCCTGCACCATTCCCGGATACTGAGACCACTTGACCGGCATACACGTATGACTTCCATCCATTCGTCATCAGAAATGAGAGTATTCTTTTGTATCAATTGTTTGTCACTCCTTTATCATGGTTTTCAGGAGTGGCAGTCAGGACGCCCACAGGAAGAGGGGCGGATGAGAACTGGTATCTGTTGCGCAGAGAACCTGCATGGGATGAGACCACTCCATGGGATCTATTGTCCCATCCTATAGGTGGTTCTGGCAATCCGACCAGTTATTCATCGCTTACCCTGCAAGTCCGACATCGCCTGTCTTTACATAGCTCGTGACAGGCTCAATCTGGAAGAATGCCATGGAAAGTGAGAGCAGGAAATCATAGATTGCGTGAACGAGGGCGCAAGCCCAGATGTTGCGTGTTTTCCAGTACATAAAGAGAATGGCAAGTCCGAACAGTCCGCTGCTGAGGATCTTGGCTACGGCCTGACTAAGCAGGAGTGGTGTGGAGACGTCGGCAAATGCAATATGCCCCCAACCGAAAAGAAACGTCACTGCAATTGCGCTCAGGACAAATACATACTTGAAGTTCCTGAACTGGTATACAATTGCATCGTTGATAACTGCTCTGAAAGCAATTTCTTCGAAAAGGCCTACGAACAGCATCTCGAAGAATAAAAGCGGAAGCCGGATATACCAGTCTGCCTGCAGCGTATTATTAGCGAAAGCGGAGAAAAGGGAGAGCACACCGAGGACCACTGCGATAATGATGTATGGCATCATAACTTTAATCGTGTAACCTACATCATGTCCGCAGTTTTCGAGTGTCTTCTCACCGGAGATCAGATACAGGAAAAATGCCATTGTAGCGGCGAGCAGCATCCTGAGGAGACCGCCGGCCAGAAAGCCTTCAGTGGGTATGTAATGAATAGACAGTATCGCGACTGCAATAGCCAGAACGCCGGTAAGGAGCGGCTGTTTTTTGAGAAAGTTAAGAAAATGCTTCATTTTATATTCCTCCAAATTCCTTGATTTGAAAATTTCATCTTAATTAGGCTTTTGTGTGCCCTACATGTATTTATACGAGCGGCATTGGGGAAGGTATAAGGAAATTGGTGATTCAGGGACGACCCTTTTTACGTGGGATTTTACGCATAAAAAGAACCGTTCTCTGAATCTGTGCTATAATTTTGTACTGCAGGCTGCTTGAAGTAAAAAGATAAGCCGATGAAAAAGGAGGAGAGAATATGTCAAAACCGATGCAATATGACGATTACCTGGGTATGTCCGATTCCCTCTCATTCGAGGAAGCGGACAGGATATATAAGCT
>Ga0326514_10003077_pt1 | contig 10575 bp, 18 predicted proteins | sample 3_2548_0518_D_FD_203653 | JGI IMG/M metagenome (GOLD analysis project Ga0326514, IMG submission 203653) | Bovine rumen microbial communities from UC Davis, California, United States - 3_2548_0518 | ecosystem: Host-associated > Mammals > Digestive system > Stomach > Rumen | place: USA... | reverse complement strand
AAAGGAGCGGCACAGGATGGGAGTCACGATTGAGCGCACAGGCTTCAGCGGCATGACGATGCCGGAGATCATGACCGGCACGGCCTACATGGAGGAAGCCCTGGCGCACACCTACATCATCACGCCCCCGGAGGGCGTGACCTACACCGGGCAGGTGCTGGCCCATGTGCTCCGCGCCGATGACACGGCCATCGCCGTGGACGGCACGATTGACGCCCAGGGCCGCGCCGTGGTGACGCTGATTGCGGACTGCTACCATGTGGCGGGCCGCCTGCAGGTGGCGATCTACCTGACCGCCTCCGATGACAGCGGCGTCCCCTCTGAGTGCATCTACGCGTGTGTCACCGCCATCTATCGCACGATCGGCAGCGTGGAGCTGGACAGTGGGTCGGAGATCCCGACCCTGGCGCAGCTGGAGGCGGCCTATCAGGCTTGCGTCACCGCGACAGCGGACGCGCGGGCAGCGGCGGACAACGCGGTGATCTACAGCGCGGCCCAGACCCTCGACGCCGCACAGCAGGCACAGGCGAGGGGGAACATCGCGGCGGCGGATGCGAAAACAGACGGGGCAATGCACAGCCTTGCGGATTACGGCAGTCCGGCAACCTCCGCTACGGTAGTATATGGTGGCGTGACGGCGACTAAGACTGGGATGTGTCTGACGCTCAACGGGGATACTACCTCCTCAACTGCGTGCTTTCGGCTCTCTGGCGAGATAATTGGCATCGAAGATGTCAACGCCAAAGCACAAAACAACGGCACGCTGGTGCTGGAAAGCGATCACATTTATCGGCTGTCTGCGCGTCTCATTTCCGGCGCGGTAACCGGTACTGTATACGCTCAGTCGTTCAACTCGGGGGCATTCACGTTTACCAGCAACTATGTTGCGTCTGATGATTCTGCGCACTTTGTCCGCTATCTGTTTGGCAATGATCAAGCGGTAACGGTATGGTTCCGGGCTGTTCAAGGTGCATCTTTTGAAAATGCAGAGTATCTGGTCACGTTGGAAGATGCGACAGATGAGATGCTGTCTAAGGCACAGGCATCCGGATACTATCATATCAAGGCGCGAGAGTTTGACCTCGTACCAAACGGTATGGACAATGCGGGCGAAATCGCGGCAGACAATATCTACCGTTACTCCACGCGGCGGCTGATTCCCGCAGATGCCATCTATAGCATTCAGTCCGCAAGTACACTAGAAGTGGCGGTTTATGGGTTTTCCCGTGCGATGGAACCGCTGGGATTCTGGGACGGTACAAGCGCTTTCAGCACGTCAACGGCCACATATCTACAGGGCGGGAAAGGCTTTCTGCTGGCAAAACACAAGGACTATGCCAATATCGGCTATCTGCGTTTTTCCGTCAAACGGCCCGGCTCTGCTACGGCCTTTACGGATATCAGCCAGACGGACGATCTTATCATCATCGGCAAGCATCCGCGTTGGTATGACAGCAAAACGTGGGTTGCAATCGGCGACAGCATCACTTACGGCACATACTCCTACGGGAGCGGGAGCATTGCCAGAGACCCGCAGGGAAGTTATGCATATCTTGCCAGCAAGCGTGTTGGATATCGGTTCGTCAATGCGGCTGTGCCGAATCTTGGGTTCACGGTTGACGCTACGGATACAAGTTTCCCATATCGCACTCTGCCGGATGTGCTTGCCAATACGGATTTCACCAACGCCAGCATTGTTACCGTTGCGCTCGGAACGAACGATTACGGGCGGGATGGTACGCTCGGTACGCTTTCGGACACATCTGCGGTTAACTCAATTTATGGACGTGCAAAGCTGATCATCGAGACTGTACAGACCCAAGCGCCGGGAGCGCGGCTGATCTTTGTCACGCCGATTCCGAGAGAGACAGCAGGGACAGCTAACGGGCGCTATGACATGACGGTGCGTAACGGCTCTGGCTTTTCGCTCAGCGCGGTCAGAACAGCCATCCTCGAACTTTGCACGCTGTACGGACTGGAGTGCATCAACTGGACAGACTCCTGCCCAATTAACTATTTCAACTGTGCAACCTATCAGCTTGACCATCTGCACCCCACAAAGGCGGGACATTTCCTTCTTGGGGAGGCTTTCGCAGCCAAAGTCATCGGGATCAATGATTCGACATCGGCTTACGCTACGGAGCATGGTGCGACGATCGCAATTTCTGGCGCGACACCAACCATCGCGGCGGTTTCCGGCATGCGCTACGAGTGCGGCACGGTGACCGAACTCAGCTTCACCCCGTCTTCTTCTGGCTTGTGCGAGGTGGTCTTCGCCAGCGGCTCCACCCCGACCGTGCTGACCCTGCCCTCGACCGTTCGGATGCCCGACTGGTGGACGGGGGTTGAGGCCAACAGAACGTATGACCTGATGATCCTCAACGGCACACTCGCGGGGGTGATGTCATGGGCGACATGATGACGCGGTGGCAGGGCATGGTCATGTCTGCCCCGCACAAGGCCACGGCGGCCGGGAACAATCTCAGCCTTGCCATAGCCGCCCCCAAGATCGAGTGGCTTGTGGTCAATATCCAGCCTGTGCAGGGAGGCTCCGGTACGCCGTCGCCGTCCAATGTGCGACCGATCAGCGGACACAGCACGGTCAACGTCACCATCGGCGCGGACAGCCGCACAAAGGCCCTGGGCGGCACTTACTACGGCGGGACGCTCGACCTGCTGACCGGGGTGCTGACGGTGACCTATGGCGCGATGACGGTAGGGAGTGCAACGGCGATCAACGGCAACACTGCGGGGGATTTCCTCTACATCAACATGGGAAACACGCTCCCATTCAAGCATTCCACAACCGCGCCGCATCCGGTCAGCTACTGTGACAAACTGGAGGTCGTGACCACCCGGCCCCGGACGCGCACAACGACCGGTCTGGGTGAGTATGACGGCGGCACTTACTATTCATACATCTATGTTTGGGACATCGCGAAAACGGTCACGACCGCGACCACAAAGGCCAAAGCCATCGCCGCGCTCCGCGAAATTGCTCCGACGTGGGTGTTTGAGATTCAGAATCCGCAGACCTACCAGCTGGACCCGCAGACCATCCGCGCCCTGACCGGGCGGCAGACCGTTTCCACCGATGCCGGGAGCATCGACATCACATACTACACCGTGTGACCGCCCCACAGGGGCAGAAAGGGGATCATCACATGACCTACTATTCTGAGCGCAAATCCATCAAGTCCAGCACCGCCCAGCCCACCGTCTACAAGACGGGAGACCGCGCCGCTATGGAGCGGCAGTTCCACCTGTTCTGTGCCTCCGCCGCGACCAACACGGACGGCAACGATGTGGACTCCATTGAATGGGGCACGATCGAGCAGGGTGTGCTTGAGCGTAAAGTCTGGGTCACCGAACCCACGCCTGTGGAGGAGACCCCGGCGGAGGAAGCGTAACCATGTGGGCGCTGGCGATGGGGTTGATCGTCCTGTGCGGCGTTGCCGTCTGGCTGATCGCAGCTGGCGCGGCTGAAGTTGAGCGGCGGCGCGAGCGCTGGCTGTGGGATCATCCGCCCGAGGAATTGGTGGTGAGAGAAGATGACCAAAAAGATTCCGGCGAATGACCTGATCCGGTTGTTCCGACGGATGTACGATGAGCATTGGCCTTATGTGTGGGGCGCGGCAAGGGAGGGCTGTGTGGACTGCTCCGGGGCATACGTGTACGCCTACAAGCAGTTCGGACGCTCCATCGCCCACGGCTCCAACGCCATTGCCCGGAGTTGTGTCGAGGGATTGCTTCCGATCCGGGAGGCCGTCCCCGGCATGGCGGCGTTCAAGTACTATCCGCCGGGCCATCCGAAGTGGAATCTTCCCGCCAAATACCGCAAAGGCGGCGCGGCCTACAACGGAGACCTGAACGACTACTACCATATCGGCCTCGTGGACGAAACCGGGAAATACATTCTCAATGCGCAGGGTGAAAAGGCCGGATTCACCCGCACGAAACTCAGCCTGTGGGGTGCTGTGGGGTATCTCAAGGCCGTGGACTATCAGAACAAGAAAGGAGAGACCCCTATGCAGACCATGATTGTCAAGGCGGACGGCGGTACGACCGTCAAGATGCGGAGCCATCCGAGCAAGGGCGGCACGGTGCTGGCCAACATCCTCATCGGTACGCCTGTAGAGGCCGGAGAGAGTGACGGCGAATGGACACCCATCACCTACGAGGGACGGAAGGGCTTCATGATGAGTAAGTTCCTTGCCTTCCCGGAGGCCACCACGCAGACCGACCTTCAGCCTGTCCAGACTCCGGTGGACAATTCCTCCGCCTATGTGCGGACGCTCACCACAGCCGAATACAACCGGCTATGCGAGATGCGCGACCGGATGGAGGATGATCTGAAGTTCCTGAAAACCATTGTGGGGGTGGGCTAAATGCAGACACAGCTTCCAGCCGTCGAGGGACTCACCCCCGACATCCTCTGGTACACTATCGTCGGACTGGTCGGCATCGGAGCGCTGATCCTGCTGGTGGACAAGGTGGCGGAAGTATTCCGCAACGCCAAAGCCCGCCGGGACATCCAGCGTCAGCCGACCGACGAGCTGGCGGAGCGGATCAGCCAGAAGGTCACCGAGGATCTTGAACCGCGATTCGACGAGATCAACCGCAAACTGGCCAACGACAAGCTGCTGATCGATGACCACACAGCCAAGCTGGCCGCGCATAACCAGCGCGTCAAGACCATCGAGGATGGAAACAAGGTTCTGTGCCGTGGCATCCTCGCCCTGCTGAGTCACGAGATCAACGGAAACTCGGATGACAAGCTCAAGGCCTCGCAGGCGGAAATCACCAACTACCTGATCGACAAGTAAAGGAGGACTCATCATGATTGACTGGAAATCCAAGCTGACCTCTCGCAAATTTTGGGCCGCGATTGCGGAATTCGTGACCATGCTGATTGTGGCGCTGGGCGGAAGTCAGGAGACCGCCGTCCAGGTGACCGCCCTGATCATGGCAGGCGCGTCCGTCATCGCCTACATCATCGGGGAAGGTCTCATCGACGCTGCTCACGCCAACACCGTCATTGTGGCTGCGGATGACGAAGTTGAAACGAAGGATAACGAAGATAACGGTGAAGGTTGAAATACAGGGATGGAGTACATTGATACTGTATGGGACAGACGGTAACGAATTTTCTGGATGTTTTCCAGCCGCTCGGGACAAGCCTCCCGGGCGGTTTTCTTGTTATAAACCGTGTTATAAACCCACTGTAATTCTGCTGTATTCTGCTGTATTTTTCTATGCCGTCAAGACAAAGAAAAACCCCCGGAAACGCTTGATTTCCAAGGGTTGTGCGGAGAAGCCGGGATTTGAACCCGGGCTCGGTGTAACCCGACTACTCCCTTAGCAGGGGCTATGAAAACCTAGTGTTTATGCGGGTTTGCGAGTGATATGTTATAAACGTGTTATAAACGCGCAACATTATACACTTTATTAGAACTACTCCCCAGGCGCTAAAATCAACCAGTGCTTTTTGTGAATTTATTTGCAGCTTTTAGGATGTCGGATGTGTCAGGATGGGCATAACGGTCAAGCATCTTGGTGCTACTCCAGCGCATCATCTTCTGCACAGTTTGCGGGGCGATGCCTTCTGTAATGGCAAGAGCGGTTGCGGTTGTATGTCTGCAACAATAAGGCTCAAGGCGGCGGCAACCAGCACGTTCAAGGGAAGCATAATAGCGTTCATACCACTCTTTCTCTGAGCGTTTGAAAAGATAACCAGACGAGTGCGCGTTGTTAACGAGGTCTTCAATTACAGGTTCGATTGCATCTGACAAAACGACAGGGCTTTTCTTGCGAACTGCTGTTTTCATTCCGGCACCAACAATCTGGTGGTTTTCAAAGTCTATATGCTCAACCTTTAGTCCGAACAATTCTCCTGGCATCATGCCCGTATAAATCATTACAAGAGGGATTGCAGCGTCAATATCACCATTGTCATAATTTTTCCACAATGCTTTCTGTTCTTCAGCTGTAAATACTTGACGCTCTTTTTCGTGCAGATCAGGGAGAACAATGTAGGATGGTAAATCCTTTGAGACCCATCCGTCAGCACCGGCAAGCTTAAAAAGATGAGATAGCAGAACTTTACAGTCGCGGGCCTTGTAGTACGTGTCTGCGGTTTCCGATACGGTTTCTCGCAACAGATTAACAGTAATGGTGTCCACACGGAACCATGCAATCTTCTCAAGCTTTTTCCAAGCGCCCTTGTAGGCTACTTGTTTGCTGACTGATAGCTTGGGGAGTTCGTTTGTTTTGTAACTCTCCCAGTATTCGATGAGTGTCGGACACTTTTCCTTCCTGGCATTCGGCGTAGATTGATATAATGTCGGCAAATAATTCAGTGCATCCCGCTTGGTCTTGAATCCGCCTTTTGTCTTCCAGATCGGGCGAAGTATTTTCTTCCCGTCTTTTTCTATGTTTTTGTAATGATCCACAACCCTAGCTGTCCAGGTGTCTTTCCGTTTATAGACGTTGCCTGTACCGTTCGGGCGCTTTGATGATTTCTTTCCGTTCGTAGCGGACTGGATCTTTTTCCCGCAGTAGCAACAGACTACAGCATCGGATGGTAAATCGCGCTGGCACTTTTGGCAGAGCATGGCTGTCACTCCTTATATTCTGTGTAACCAGCGTCATACATTTCCTCTTTGCTGATATGCGCGACCTCGTGAATGTATGATTCCTTGTTTACCTCGTTTGTCAGTTTCGCGTTGAGGACAATATAGCATCGCCCGTCATCGTCATGATAGCAGTAGCCCTTGACAGAAGTCGGCAAGTTTTCCATGCGGGTACAGTATTCTTCGTACTCGTCCATTACTCATTATCACGCTCCTTCATGATCCGCTCTGCCATCTGGAGCATAAACTCAATGTCGGAACCGGACATCTTACGCTGACGGTCAAAGAGCAGACCGAGGCGTGGGTTTTGGTGGAGGGCTTCGAGTCTACTGTAGTCTTCAACCGTCAAATCCCTCTTGTCGGATGGCATAAACGCACTCATCGGCACGTTAAAGACATCCGCCATTGCTTCAAGAACGTCAATCTCCGGTTCGCGTCTGCCTGTTTCGTACATTGTGATGCTGGACTGAGACTGTTTGATCATGTCCGCAAGCTGCTGCTGTGTGAGTCCTCGGCTCATTCTCATGGTCTTGATCCTCAAGCCCAAATCTTCCTTATTACCCATTGATATCACCTCGCCTCAAATATATCACGTTTCGTGAAAAAATCAAGGGCATGTGCCACGTTTCGTAAAATTTTCTCACGGAACGTAAAAAAAGATATTGACAGGTACCACGATTCGTGATATAGTTGGTGACGTTAGGAGGTGATCCGATGGACAAAAAGGAAATCGGCGCGAAGCTTCGCAACCTGCGCGGAGAGAAAACGCTCGCCGAAGTGTCAAGTGCCGTCGGTATCAGCATCAGTGCGATTACGATGTACGAATGCGGTGAACGTGTGCCGCGTGACGAGATCAAGATCAAGCTGGCTGAATACTACGGCGTCTCTGTCGAAAGCCTATTTTTTTGAGGCACAACAACACGTTTCGTGTTAAGATTGTTGAAGAGGACGGAGGTGATGAGACGTGAAGAACGGGGAACTGGCAGTCAAGGTCGTTGAACAGGCCGACCGGATCAGACTGCTTGAGCGTGAACTGAAGACCTGTGCCAACGAACTGTGCCTCCGGTGCGGAGAGTACAAGCAGGAGCATCTCGGCGCTTGCAACGGATGCAGATGGCTGTCTGCCAGACACGGAGGGATGCCGACATGACACTGGAACAGATCCGAGCAAGCGACAAGGACTTCCTGATTCCGGCGGACATCGCGGAGGTGCTTGACTGCAATCCGCACAGCATCCGGATCGAGGCGGCAAACGGAACACTCCCGTTCCACGCCATCCGGGTTGGCAGCCGGACCAAGATCCCTCGGATGGCGTTTCTCGCCTGGATGGACGGCACGGACACAAACGAAAACCGCGCTATTGCGAGTAGCGCGGACGGCCAACCGGGGGCTGACCAAACTGAACGCTGATATCTTAGCACGAATTTGTGCGACACGCAAGACAAAATGAGAGGTGCATATGAATGTTTCGGATGGGCAAGCACGAGAAGAGTACGTTTCGGAAGATTCGCGAGAGCCGGATCTGGGACTGCGCGTTCATCGCTGCGATTCTGACGATGCCGGTGTGGATGCCGCTCCTCGGACTGGTGTGACATTCGGGTGGCAGGATCGTCCTGTGCCGTGGGATTATGACGACCCGGACGAATACAAGAAGGACATTGAAAAATTCATGATGGAGGTCATCTGGAATGGAACCGATTGAGAACGGCATGCTGGTCGGAGCCGACGCAGAGTGGGAGCGTATGAATGAACCAACGCCTTACGATCAGGCTGACGAACACGAGATTGAGGAATACGCCTTCGACCGGGACATGGTTCACGAAGTGGTGGCCGTCATCTGTGGCCTTGATGCTGGCGATCTGACGGAGGAAGTGGCTGTCATGATCCTCGACCACCTGGACAAGACGGAGGTCTGGAACGGTCTGCGTAAGTGGTTCGACAGCGAGGACGAGCGCAAGTACAACGAATGGTTCAATGATAGGAACAACTGGGACTGAGTCATTTGATGAGAATGCTGAATGAGAATTGAGGAGGAACCGAAATGGTCTTTACGGTTATTAAGCGGATCGGATGCAAGGCAGGGAACAACGACCTTCGCCTGTGCAAGATGAGTAAGAGGGCGTTCCTTGACGTTGGCGACATGGTGCTGTGGCAGGACCACTTTGGCAACCACATGGTCGGACTGGTCATGGTCCCGGACTTCGACGGCGACGTGGCCGCTGTACTGGACGCTTGGGGAGTCAGCATTGACACGGTCGGCAACGTGAAGGCGCTGCTCCGCCGGGTGGACATCCTTGAGGACGGCGGTGCGGACGAGGGCGATACGCCGGACGGCCAGCAGGAAGACGGGGTGTAAGACCATGGCAAAGATGTATCGCATGCATGCGGATGACTCCTACGTCGGCGTGGTTTTCACGACAACGGATTACAGCAAGTTCAAAAAGCTGGAGGGCAACCGCGACGTTACCGAGCAACGGAAGATGCGAATCCGGCGATCTGTCGAAGCGAACGGTCAGATCTTCACGGTAGTCATCTGCAATGAAAAACTCCAGATCATCGATGGGCAGGGGCGTGTCGAGGTCTTCAAGGAGATGGGGCTTCCGGTCAGCTATGTGATCGTCCCAGGCCTCACAGCGAGGGACTGCGCTGTGCTGAATGCCACCACTACTGTGTGGAAGCTGGACGATTACATCGCGATGTACTGCTCACAGAACATCAAGCCGTACATCATGCTCCGCGACCTGCTGGATCGTCACAAGAATGTTTCGCTCAACTCGGTCGGATACGCGCTGACGCAGGTAAGCTCGAGCGGCAGCGGGTACAACAAGGGGACCGGCTTCAACGCGATGGTAAAGGAAGGCACACTCGACATCAACGAAAGCGAGTTCGCTTACGCGGAAAAGAAGATCACCTATGCAGAGCGATTCCTTGCTGGCTTTGGAAAGTCTGGCAGAAAAGAATGCCTCATGTCGGCAGCCATCTTCGCATATGGCGTGATCCCGGACCGCGAAATGTTGGTAGACAAGTGGGACAAGTACTCCAGACTGAAATCCATTGAGCGCCCCATCGCCACCATCACCGACGCGCTCAGTATGATGGAAGCCTGCTACAACTACAAGGCAAAAGCCAAGGATGCGTTCTACATTTCTATCGAATACGAGAAGCACAAGAAGAGCAAGTGAGGCGAACTGAATGGAAAAGGTTTGTCCGGCATGCGGAAGGACGTTCGAGATTGGCCTGTGTACCGATGACGAATGGGGATTCGCCTATGACGGTCAGCTCACCTGCACCTACTCCTGCATGCGGAAGATGGCGGCAGACGATGCCATCCGAAGGGAAGCCAGGCGGAGACGTCCACGCTGCCACGACATGATCGGTCTGATGTACAGGCGGCTGCTCACCGGGAAGACCTACGAACAAATCGCGGAGTCGCAAACGGCGAAAACGCACCATCTCGGCGACGCCGGGAAGGTCGAACGGAAGATTGCCGAGTGGTGCGACGCGTATCCTGGCGACGCAAAAAAGATCGAGCGAAGTGTGGAGATCGAGCGGACCATGTTTCACAGGAAACAGGTGTCCGACATGTGCGGCAAGTGCTGCGACACGGTGCGGAGAACCGCAGAGCGGATCGGCATCTATGGTTTGCACGACAACGGACGAGTCTACTACACGTCCTCGGAAGTCGGGAAGATCTGGAACGCTATCTATGGGGTGAACGCATGACTTGTCCGTGCAGAGATTGCCAAGACCGACACGAAGCGTGCCATGACCATTGCGAACGCTATCAGTCGTGGAGGGCTCCGAAGCTGGAGGCATACAAGACGAGGGCGGCGCTTGCGTCAGAGTATTCAGCCGCCAAGGAGCGGTGGCTCAGACGGAACCTACTGATCAAGAAACGGAACGGACGGTGACAACGTGTTAGGACAGTTGAGCATAGCGCCGG
>Ga0326514_10003074_pt1 | contig 10578 bp, 19 predicted proteins | sample 3_2548_0518_D_FD_203653 | JGI IMG/M metagenome (GOLD analysis project Ga0326514, IMG submission 203653) | Bovine rumen microbial communities from UC Davis, California, United States - 3_2548_0518 | ecosystem: Host-associated > Mammals > Digestive system > Stomach > Rumen | place: USA... | reverse complement strand
TTAATTATTGTAAGAAATGAGGGCAGTTTTAAATAAAAAAGCTGCCGCATTTTTTATATTTATTGAATAAATATGAAAGGAGAATTGTTATGGCTTTTTCAACTGATATGGGTTTTACTCCCACAGAGGCGCAGACAAAAGTAGATTGTTATGACGCAGGAGCTGCGGCAGTATGGTCTTTAATTGGTGATTTTTTAGGAACTACTGCGGCAGAAAGAAAAATTGCAAGAATTGAAAGTGCTGCTAACACTGCTGATATGTTAAGTAAATATACTCCAGAAACCTTAGCAAAAGCAATGAATAGAATTAACACTTTAAGAGATTCAGTTACTTTCCATCAGGGCGATATTTTAGAAAATGCGAATGGAGTAAGAATCACTGTAATTACTGCGGATACTGCAACTGGTAACAAAGAGGGCGTAACTCCTACTGGAAAATGTTACACAATTACAAGCGTATTTGACTGGACAAAAACTGGGGAGACTAATCAAGGTTTAATTGCGGCGTTGGATGATATTGATGCCAAAGAGCCTGGTGGAGGAGAATAAGAAAAAGGAGAGGGAAACCTCTCCTTTTTTATTGGGAAGATTTATCGTTTCTTTGTTTTTAAAAATTTTTTGGAGCGGGGCAGACATTATTCCGTTTCTTTGTTTTTAAAAAATTTTTGGAGTGAAATATCGTTTTTTTGTTTTTAAAAATTTTTTGGAGCGGGAATTGTGGTGCATAAAGTCATTTCACAAAAATAAAAAAATTTTTTCCTGAAACCTACCCCCGCCCATTTTATAATCCAAAAAAAATAATGACTAACTGTCTGTAGTTTGACAATTCTTTTGACACAGCGAAGAATTTTTGACCGCCCACAAAATAGGTAAACTTTGTGTAGTTGATAAGATAAATAAAATAATAAATAAAATAAATATCTTCCATAATAAAGTAAATAATATTTTTATACCAAAAAAAATAAAACAATGTTTGCTCGGCTCGCGAGCAAGGGCTTGCGAGCCGAGTTTACCAAGCCAACAGGATTGGCAAAATTTTTTGTGCAACTTGCACAACGGTTGATGTTGAAAACTCTTCCTATAATTGTTGAAAACCTGTTGAAAATGTTGAAAACTTTTCAACAAATTGCTATTGTGCTGTTGAAATGTTGAAAACTCTGTTGAAAACTTTGGTAAGATGTTGAAAAGTCGGTTGAAACTGCTGAAAACTTGTTGTTAAATAAATAACAATGTTGAAAACCTATTGAAAATGTTGAAAACTATGTTGAAAGTTGACTGACTTGTGTTGAAAACTCTACTAAAAATCTTTGTGCAAAATGACGAAAAAATTTTTTAAAAAAACTGTTGACAAATTGCATTGACTATGCTATAATATAATTACAGTAAAGAGAGGAACAAAAGTTCCAAATAAAAAATGAAAGAGGTAATTAAAATGACAATGACAAAAGAAATGGTAATGGCAATAATCAATGAAGTTGAGGAAGATGCTTTCATAAACATCTTTTCAAATGGAGATGTTCACGTTACAATGAACGACTGTGAAGAGAATGAAGAATACGATATGGACAGAGCTGAAAGAGTAGAGGAAGAAATAGCAAAGAGAGCAATAACAAGAAAAGGCAACTATGTAGTAAGAGAATACTTTTTTGAAGGATTTAAGGTAGTTTGGACAGAATGTTCGTGGGATGATTAAGTGGCGGAAACGCCACTTTTTTCTTGCGGCTATCGTAGTCTATTGAGTTGAGGCTGTTTTAGATGTGAATAATGGTCACAAAGTATTTTATTTGTGAAATGGTGCGGATTGGTAAAAATTGGCAATTCACGCAATTAATACAATAATGACTATGTCAAAATGCACAAATACAGCAACGTTTGTTTGTGCAACATTTAATTAAAAAAGATTAAAAAAAGTGTTGACAAAACAAGTTGTTTGTGCTATAATATAATTACAGTAAAGAGAGGAACGAAAGTTCTAAATAAAAAAATAGAAAGAGGTAATTAAAATGATGGAATTAGTAATGGTAATGGATGAGATGGAAATGGTAGAGGCTATGGAAGCTATGGGATTGTATGCAGGAGTTGCTTATGTTGAGATGAAAGAATGGGAAGATATGGTAGTAGTATTAATGGGAGATGGAGTTGAGTATGTTTTCGCAGACATACAAGAGGCATTTGAATACATAGTAGAACAAGCAGAGGAATGGATGTGGTAAGATAGAAAGCTCACGAAAGTGAGCTTTTATTTTTTACGTAAACAGTTGAGTCCAACCCAATGTGGATGTGAATAATGGTCACAAAGTATTTTGTTTGTGAAATAGTGTACGCTGGAAAAAATTAGCAATTCCCGCAATTCAGACAATAGCAAAATGCACAAATTTAAAAGCCGCTGTTTGTGCAAAATTTTTTAAAAAAATTTTAAAAAAAGTATTGACATTTTCTTTAGAATATGTTATTATATAATCACAGGGAACGAGAGAGTCCCAAAAACAAACAGAGAGAGGTAAATAAATATGAAAAAAACAGTTAGAAATTACATTATCCTTGGAATCTCACTTGCGGCTTTAATCTTTGGAATAGTCATTTGGGGCATCGGCGTAGGTCAGCAGTTTGCAAAATACAATCACGGTATTCACGCAACAGACGAGGGGCGTTGGGTGCTGACTTGTGTAGACAAGCACGGAACATACACTTACACTTGTGACCACTGTCACGAACAGCTCAACAGCTGGACAAGATTTTTTTAAAAACTTTTCAAAAAAAATAGCAAAAAGGGGTTGACAAATCAGCCCCAACGTGCTATAATATAATTACAGTAAAGAGAGGAAACAACCTCTCAAATAAATAACAGAAAGAGGTAATTAAAATGGTAGTAGCAGAATTAATGGAGATACTTGCAGGAATGCCCGCAGATGCTGAGGTTCAGATATGCGCTGAGTATGATTCAGGTTATGCCTGTGCAGGCGACCAGGTCGATGAGGTTTATATGGAAGATGGTGCTGTGGTTCTCTTCTCTGAGGAGTAACCACAAAACCAAAAAAAATTTTAAAAAACTATTGACAAAATTAAAAAGAATATGTTATAATATAAGTACAGTAAAGAAAGACTGAATAAAATAAAAAAGGGGTTTTAAAAATGAGAAATATCATTGTCGTTGGTCTTGGAGTCCTTATGTTTATCGGTATTGAGGCTCTTGGCTTCTTGCTTACCGCAGGGATGGTTTGGGTTGGTTGCTATGCTCTCGGCTTGCTTGGTATCTATGCAATAGAATTTTCGTGGCAGTTAGCTTTTGGAATTTGGTTATTATTAGCAGTAATTAAATTCTTCTACAAAATAATCACAGGCTCTGCAAAAGAAAAAGATTAAAAAAATTTAAAAAAGGGGTTGACAAACCAACCCCTTTATGTTATAATATAGTTACAGTAAAGAAAGGAAGTGCTAAATATGACAGCAAAGGAACTTCAAGAGTATAAAGAAAAAGTCCATCAGGGATGGATAGACTACTGCAATATGATTCTCAATCAATGGGAAGATGAAGAAGAGGAAGAAGAAGAATAAAAAAAATTAAAAAAACACTTGACAAACAACTCAAAATGTAGTATAATGATTATAGTAAAGAAAAGGAGATTATTACAATGACAATTAAAGATAGAAAAATAATGCAGGCAACGTTCAATAGACTATTAACTAATCAAGACGATTATGAAGATATAGCAGATACTGCTAATATAATATGGGGACTTTTGGTCGGTGACACTACAAAAGAAGAGGAAAAAATAATTACAGATGCGGCTGAAGCAGTTGAAAAGGTCCTAAGAATATTTAACCCGAAGCTTTAAACAATAAAGAAGCGTGCGCAAGAGGCGGCGAATGAAAGGCAGACCTCACGAAAGTGAGGTTTTGTCTTCGCTGGGCCGCGGTGGGTCGCCGCGGCCTGCGATTTGTCAAGAGGTAGAGTGCACAAATTTTTAGATTCTAATTTGTGCAAAATGCTGAATTAGTAAAGTTTCCCAAAATTTTTGTGTATTTTGCACAATTATCTCTTAAAAAGTGGACTAATCTTTGTGCATTTTGCCTATTGACAAAAAATGTTTTATGCAAACTCAACAAAAAATTAAAAAAATATAGAGAAAATTTGTCAAGGTGCACAAACTTAAAAAACTTTATTCAAAACACTTGCAATTTCTATTTTTATATAGTATAATATAGATACAGTCAAGGGAAGATACAGTGACTGCAACTGAGGTAGTTAGTAATAACACTCGGCTCGATGTGAGCAACTGAGATATAATCTGTATCTTCCAACTAACTAAAAAAAATTTTCAAAAACCTCTTGACAAATCAAATCAAGTGTGTTATAATAAAGACACTGAAAGAGAGATATGCGTTAGTAGTTTAAAGGTAGAACAACGGACTTTTAATCCGTGAAATGTGGGTTCGACTCCCATCTAACGCACCAGCAGGCGAGGTTTCTGAGCATTATGACGCCACAAGAGTACGAGCTAATACACAGAGGTGTACTTCGTAAGGCTGAAAGGAAAGTGCTTAAATTTGCTGATATAGTTCAATGGTAGAACAGGGCTGTGGTAAGGCTCAAATCTCAGTTCAATTCTGAGTATCAGCTCCAAAAATTTTTTAAAAAAACTATTGACAAATCAATCTTGATATGTTATAATATAGTTACAGTAAAGAGAGGTGATTAAAAATGAAAACAACTATTACATCACTTTTAGAAGAGCTTTTGACAAGAATCGCACCATTTTCAATAATACTTTCAGTAGTAGGAACATTGTTTCTCATCTTTGTACTAATGATATTTGTAGCACTATAAAGAAAGGTGGTCAACATAATGAAGATTATCTCAAAAATAAAAGACAAGATAGAGTACGCTCAAGACGTAAAGGCTTTCAATAAGGGCATTTGCAAGAGATGTAAAGGAAAATATATTTTTAATAACATAGGACATAGATATATTTTTGACAAGACCAAACATGAATATGTTCTTGCAAATAGTAAAGTTTTTTACTACTATTGTGAGAAATGCGAACAGGGGCTTGTTACTTATCACTTTATGAAAACAGATTAAGGGGAGAACAAACTCTTCCCTTTTTAAGATGAATATTTTTTTAAAAACCCCTTGACAATTCAACTCCACTATGCTATAATATAGATACAGTAAAGAAAGTGAGGTCATTAAAATGACAGAATTTAGAAACGAACTTCTCAGCAGAATGATTCATCTCTACGGATTTGAAAATGAACACACTATCAACTTCGCAATGCTTTGTGAAAAGTTCCCGAATGATTTTTTTCACGACACTGCCCTTGAAGAGTGCGTAGAGGCTCACGAAAGTGAGTTCTGCGATTCAGATTGTGAATAAGACAAAGCCTCACAAAAGTGAGGCCTATTCTTGCGGGCGGGCCGCGGTGGGACGTCGCGGCCTGAAATTCCATTATACCACACCGCTGCACATTTGTCAATAGACATTTTGCACAAAGATTCTTTGCACTCTAATCCCAAAATTTGTGCAACTTGCACAAAAGTAGCAACTTGCACAAACTGATCCGCCTCGGTTTGTGCAAGTTGCACATTGACATATACAACTTGCACAAAATCTGCGGCAATACTTGTTGCACTTTGCCTATTGCAATTCGCTGTGGAGTGTGCTATAATATAGATACAGTCAAGGGAGAGAGTGGACGGGCTGAGAGAGCTGAGGTTCAAATCTCACAAAAAAAATTTCAAAAAACCCTTGACAAACTAAATCAAATGTGCTATAATAAAGGTACAGTAAAGAGAGGGGATGGTTCCAATGGGCTGGTAAAAATTGAAAGTTAAAAACTTTCACAAAAAAAATTTCAAAAACCCCTTGACAAAAGGCTGAGAGTATGGTATAATATAAGTACAGTGAGGGAAGGAAAACCCAAACTGAATAAATTAAATTAAAGAAAGAGGTATTGCACTATGGAAAAGAAAATGACAAAAGTTGAGATGTTCACCGCTATTCGTGAGGTTGTTTCCGAAAATGCTGATATGGTTGCCTTCATCGACCACGAGATTGAGCTTATCTCAAAGAAAGCCGCTTCTAAGAAACCGACTAAGGTTCAGGTTGAGAATGAGGGCTTCAAAGCTGAAATCCTCGCTTATCTCACCGAAGTGGGAAAGGCTGTAACTATCAAAGAGATGCAGTCTGCTGTTGAGTGCCTTGCGGAACTCTCTAACCAGAAAATGACCCATCTGCTCTCAGCTCTCGTCGCTGAGGGAAAAATCTCAAAGGAGTATGAGAAGAAAACTCCGTTCTACTCCATAGCTTAATCAGCACTGAGCCTCACGAAAGTGAGGCTCTCCCGAGAGGGAGTTTCACAAAAATTTTTCAAAAAGGGGTTGACATTATGACGACGATGTGATATAATAAAGATACTGAAAGAGAGGTGTTCAGAATGACGAAAGAAAAACTCGTTGCTCAGATAATGCGTGAGTGCGAAAAAGAGGGAGAACCCGTCACAAAAGAAGAGGCTGAGGAAATGGCGGAAATGGAAATAAATGCCAAAGGGCATTATGAACAAAATGTTTCCAAAGAACGCAAAGTCACAAAGCGTGAGCGAAAAGTTGACGAAGAAAAACTGCGTTTTCTCAATGCTTTCAGAGCGGATCTTGAAGAAGTGGGAGCTGTCGTCGAAATGTTCAAAAATGAGGCACAGTTTGACTTCACTTTTGGCGAAAATTCCTATACACTCAAACTTGTTAAACATAGACAAAAGAAAGGGGTCTAACCACCCCAATCTTTGTCGAAAATGCCTATTGACTTTCAAGGGCAGGTATGATATAATATAGTTACAGTAAAGGAAAGGAGTGTTGAAAATGCAACCGATGCACTGGTGCTTGATACTGTTCCTGCTCTTGGCGGTCATAGTCATTCTGAACAGCCACGAACTGAACGGTCGATAATCTCACAATAGGCAGCTGATGAGCGGGCTGGGGCAGCAGTCCCAACTGAGCGGGGTCTCACTTTAGTGAGGCCCATCGGCGCGCTCACATCCGTTCGCGCGGCGAAAATTCTATTATAACACACCTTGCACTTTTTGTCAATAGGAAATGTGCACAAAGATTAAACCAATCTGATCCCGAAATTTGTGCAAAACAGAGAAAATAAAATTCAGCACCCTTAACAAAATTGCCACTGTATCTTTGTGCATTTTGACTATTGTATTGTGGTTTTGAATATGCTATAATATATTTGTCAGTGAGGGAAAGGAAGCTAAGCCCCGATTGACAGAAAGGAAATGAAAAAATGAGTGAAAAATTTATTGTAATTGATACTGAAACTACTAATAGCATTGATGACCCTATTGTCTATGACATAGGCTTTGCAGTGGTTGACCGTACAGGCAAAGTGTATGAAACTCACTCCTATGCAATAGCAGACATTATTCTTGATGATGAAATGATGAGTACAGCTTATTATGCTGAGAAACTTCCGCAGTATTGGGAAGAAATTAAAAATGGAAAAAGACTTCTCCGTCACTTTAAAACAGTAAAAATGATACTTGCTGATGTATGCAAACAGTACAATATAAAAGCGGTAGTTGCTCACAATGCACGATTTGATTATCGCTCTCTCAATCTCACGCAAAGATATATCACAAGTTCAAAATACAGATACTTTTTCCCTTATGGAATTAAAATTTGGGATACTTTGAAAATGAGCCGAGAAGTTCTCAAAGAAAATGAAGATTATGCTCAGTTTTGTGAGGACAACGGCTACATTACAAAAAATAATCAAAAGAGATTTACCGCAGAAATTCTGTATAGATTCATCACAGGCGATAATGAATTTATTGAAAAGCACAAAGGACTTGATGATGTACTGATAGAAAAAGATATTTTCGCCTATTGTCTGAATAAAAATCCTGAGATAAACGGTGCTTTGTGGGATGATTAAATCCCACAAAGCAACAAAAAATTTTTCAAAAACCTATTGACAAATTAAAAAATCTATGCTATAATATAGATACAATAAAGAAAGGTGGTCATAAATATGACAGAATTTTCAATTACTTTATTTTACAAGGGCGTTCCTATTAAGGCAGATTGTGCGGAGGCTGCTGAATCTCTTTTTAAAGAATTATTCACAATCTATGGTACAGATGTATTCAACGATTGTGATATTGTTGCAACAGAAATTAAAAAGGAGGAAATATAAAATGAAAAAATTCAAAATTGACGCTTTTATGATAAGAGAAATTGAGGCTCCCGATGAAGAAACTGCAATAAGAATTTTTTTAGGAAATATGACTTGTAATGCTTATGGTGAGTTTTTCAAAGGATATGATGTCGAAGCCGAAGAAATTATTGACGAAAACGAATAAACAAATTTGTGCAAAATGCCATCTGTGCATTTTGCACAATAATTTTTAATAATTTTTTATCGTGCAGAGTGCACAATTATTATTAACAATATAAAAAATTTTTGTTCAGTCTGACGGCCCGCGGTGGTAGGGTTTGGGGCCGTCATTTTGCACAAAAACTGATCCCAAATTTTTACATCGGCATTTTGCACAAACATCAGTCCCGCACCACGCCCAAAATTCGTCATTTTACCTATTGACATAGCAAGATCACCAAACATCGGAGCTAAAATTTGTGCAACATTACTATTGACTTCAGCAACCTGCACAAAAAGTTTTTAACATCTTTGTGCAGGTTGCACTATTGACACAGCACTATGCACAACAAACTTGCTTTTAAAGCAATATTCTTTTACTTGACGATTTTTAAAAAATTTGTTATAATATATATGTAAGGTTGAGGGAGGTGCAAAGACTACAAGCTGACGGTGCTAACCGAAAAAATAAAAAAAATTTAAAAAAAGTCTTGACAAACCCAAAGCCTTATGGTATAATATAAGTACAGTAAGGGAAAACCTACTGAATACTAAAAAACAGAAAGAGGTATGTACTATGGCTACAAAGAAAATCACAAAGGTTGAGATGTTCGCTCTTATCGCTCAGGAAGTCGCTGACAAGCCTGAAATGGTTGAGTTCATCAATCACGAAATTGAGTTGCTGAACAAGAAAGCGACTTCAAAGAAACCCACAAAGGTGCAGGAACTCAATGAGCATCTCAAAGAAGTCATCTACAACTACTTCCTTGAGTGCGAGGGTCATAAGTCCATAAAGGAAATTCAGGCAGCTGTTCCTGAATTGGCAGACCTTTCCAACCAGAAAATCACACACTTGCTGTCTGCTATGATTGTTGAGGGTAAAATCTCAAAAGAGTACGACAAGAAAACTCCCTACTATTCCATCGCCTAACCTGAAAATGGTAAGGGGTGTGCAATAAAATGTACACCCCGAACCAAAAAACCTATTGACAAACAGCGTCAAGTATGGTATAATAATTACAGTAAAGCAAAGGAGCTGATTTTATGACGATTGAAGTAAATGGCAAATCTGTTCACATTCCTGACGCTGAGATTGCTAATAGTATGGCAAAACTTGACTTGTCAAAAGATGAAGCAATTCAGATGTGGCTTGAGGACAATGACTATTGTGAGAATGAAGAAGTTGAAATTCTCACACAAAAGGCAAAAGAAAATAAAGTGAGCAGAGGTGCAAAAAGTGAGAAAGCACTGGCAAAAACTGACAGAAAACCGAGAGAACGCAAGCCTGACCTTGAAAAAGAGGAAATAATTGCCGCTTTAAGTGAGTTTTTGACAGAAAAAGGCTACACTTTCGTCGAAATCACCAACAAAAGCAAGATAATTGAGTTCAATATTGGCGAAAATCACTACAAACTTGACTTAATTCGTCAAAGAGCACCAAAAAAGAGCTAAAATTTGTGCAAAACAGAGAAAAAATCAGCAAACCTGCCTAAAATCTTGCGGTTTTGGGCAGGTTTTTTGTGCATTTTGCACATTTGTGCAAGGTGCACAAATTTTTTTAACATCTCACTAAAAATTTGTGCAATTCGCCGGGCCGCTTCCCTTCGGTTGCGGCTCGAAATTTCCATTATACCACATGCAGCACTTTTTGTCAATAGGCAATTTGTACAAACTTTCAACCTAAGAAATCCCGAATCTTTGTGCAAATTGCCTATTGATTTTTTATAAAAAATTTGTTATAATATAAGAGAAGTAAGGGGGAATAAAAAATGAAGAAATTTTTTGGAATAGAAAAATCTTACTGCTTTGAGGGTGCTGACCTGAGAGCCTTATTCACAATTCTCAATGTAGTGGGAGTTATAGTTTTCGGTTTAGTTGCCGCTTGGATAGGTTTGGCAATGGCAATAGTTGACATTATCTGCGACTTTAAGGCGCGCCCGCACATAAATGTATGGCTTATTCACATCGCACTGTTGGTATTAAATGGTTATTTTTTAGGTATGCTGTATCAAATTTTTTAAAAAATTTTTCAAAAACCTATTGACAAATTAATTAAACTATGTTATAATATAGATACAGTAAAGAAAGGGGAGCTAAATATGAGAATATGTTTTGATATGGATGGAACAATAGCTAATCTGTACGGAGTAGAAAATTGGCTTGAAATGCTGATAAACAAAGATGAAACTCCCTATGAA
>Ga0326514_10003073_pt1 | contig 10579 bp, 19 predicted proteins | sample 3_2548_0518_D_FD_203653 | JGI IMG/M metagenome (GOLD analysis project Ga0326514, IMG submission 203653) | Bovine rumen microbial communities from UC Davis, California, United States - 3_2548_0518 | ecosystem: Host-associated > Mammals > Digestive system > Stomach > Rumen | place: USA... | reverse complement strand
ATACTATTATTTCCTTTATTTAGTAATTTATACATTACTTATTAATTTGTGTTCCATTGCTGTTTATTTTGTAATTATCTTTATATATTAAATTTGATACTGGTACTATTTCTAACCCTTTATTTTTAATATTTTTAATTAACATATCTAAACTATCTGCTGTGTGTTTAGTCCCATTATGGCTTAATATTATATCTCCTAATTTTATTTTTCCATCTAATCTATTCCACATTTCTTCACCTGTTATTCCTGTATAATCTAATGTATCAATACTCCATTGTATACAATAATATCCTTTATCTTCTGCTGCTTTTATAACAGTATCATTATATTCGCCATATGGTGGTCTATATACTTTTGTTCCTTTTCCTGTTATATTTTCAATTTTTTTATTACTATCTTCTATCTCTTTTATATTTTCTTTATAAGAAAGATTATTAACATGTGGATGTGTATTACTATGTGATGCTATTTCATGACCTTCATTGTTAATTTTCTTTACCGCTTCTGGAAATTTATCTATCCAATCTCCTACCATAAAAAAAGTTATTTTAACATTATTATTTTTCAAAGTTCCCAATATACTATCTATATCATCTGCATTCCAAGCACAATTCATTGTAAAAGCTACCTTCTTTTCATCTGTTTGCACATTATAAATTGGTAATAATTTTGAATTAGTAGCAGATGTTTGAATTGTTTTATTATCATTATTTACATTTAATGTACTTGCTGCACAAAACAAGAATAATACCATTACTGCTGAAACTATATATGTATATATTTTTTGTTTATTTAATACGAAAAACATAAAAAAACCTCCAAACTAAAGCTACTTTAATTGTATGCTTTAATTTGGAGAAAAATTCAACATTTTTCATAATTTTCATATAATATATAAACAGTACTTATGCTGTTTTAAGAAAGGAATGAATATTAAATGGAAATTGATAAAAAACCTCATTGCCCTGTTTTAGATGTAGACGGTGTTATTTCAGGAGGAAAACAATTTGATTTAGATATAACTTTACCAGAAGATAATCGTGATGTTATATATGGTGTTGTTAAAAACTGTTTCAAAGAACCAGTTGAGAATGCTGTTGTAAAATTAGTGGAAGTTGTTTGTGAACATGGAAAAGAAGAAAGAAGACCGATACGGACATACGTTTACAGACTGTGAAGGAGAATTTGTATTTGGTCCACTATGCCCTGGAAAAGAATATGCTTTACAAATTTGGGTAAATGATACTAAAAAAATAAAAATTTGTGCTAAATGTCATCATGAAGGTAAATGCTTGAAAGGTGATAAATGTGACAAATGTGATTGTTATATAGACAATAGAAAAGAATGTCTTAAAAGATCTGAAGAAGAAGTTGTTTTAAAAGAAGAAGATTTTAAAGAATTAAACTTTTAAAAGGTCAAATGGTGGAAGTCCCCATTTGACCTTTTCTACATAATTCCCATTTTCTTTGCTAATTTTTTTCCTTTTTTCATCATCGTTTTTTTATCTAACATACCTGTTTCAGAATACATCATAACTAATCCAGTTGTAATTATTCCACCTATCATAACACCTTTTATAAATTTCATAAATTAACTCACCTCTCTATATTTCCTTTTTATTTATTATTAGTTTTTTTATCCTTTTTATGCAATTTTATAATGGAATAAATTTCATTTATTGTAACAAATATTAAAAAAATACCAAATCCCTTTTTTAATATTTTTACATCCATATAAATAGCAATATTTGCTCCAATAATAGCGCCTAATACACCAAATATAGAAATAATAATTGCTTGTTTTGTATCAATATTTTTATTTTTAAAATTTACTATAATTGCAACTATTGAAGTTGGAATAAAGAAAATTAAGTTAGTAGCTTGAGCTGTATGTTGTTCTATTCCCAAGATAAAACTTAAGAGAAATATAAGTATAGTTCCTCCTCCCATTCCTGTCCCACTCACTATTCCTGAAACAATTCCAATTAAAACTTCTGTCATTTTAGAATTTCCTTTCAATTTGATATATTTTTATCTATTTAGAAAATAATTGTGTTTAATTATTTTTTTAATAAGTTAGCTTGTTATCATCCTAAAAGACACATAAATTAAAAAAACTGTAAAAGCAATCTTTAATATCTTCTCTGGTAATTTTTTTAACAATTTTGCACCAATATATCCTCCTACTGCTCCTCCAATTGCGCATAATACAGCAATTTTCCAATCAATATAATTTCCTTTATAATAAAAAATACTACTTGCTAATACCATTGGTAAAATGCAAAATACAGATGTTCCTCTTGCTTTTGTATCATCTATCTTTAATAAGTATATAAATGCAGGAACTAATATCATACCTCCACCTGTCGAAAACAATCCACTTACTATTCCAGCTAAAATCCCTATAATTACATTTCTAAATTTTAAATTTTCTAAACTTTTCATAAAAATAAACCTACTTCATTTAGTAGGTTTTCCATTTTTTATTATTTTATTATAATTATTAGCTATATGTATTAATATTTTTCTCAATTGTTAGAATAAGAATTGTGAATTTGGCAAGGCAAACAAATGAGAAGAATTCGAGGCGTGCTTTCTGCACGTCGCAGAATTTTCGAATGCAGTTTAACACAGCCAAAACGCAATTATTATTCTAACTTTGGTGGTTCGTAATACACAGTTCCCACTATCTTATCTGGTAAATATTGTTGTTCAACATAGTTACCGGGAAAATCATGTGGATACAAATATCCTTTACCATATCCTAGTTTTTCCATTCCACTTACTGGAGCATTTCTAATGTGCATTGGAACTTCTCCAGTTTCCTTATTTTTCACATCATCTAAAGCTTTGTTAATTGCCATATATGAAGCATTTGATTTTTTAGAAGTTGCTACATAAATCGCTGCTTCTGAAAGTAAGATTCTAGCCTCTGGCATACCTATCATATGAACTGCTTGCATTGCACTATTTGCAATGACTAAGGCATTTGGATTTGCCATTCCAACATCTTCTGAGGCACATATTACTATTCTTCTTGCTAAAAACATTGGATCTTCTCCACCATTTAATGCTCTTGCTAAATAAAATACAGCTGCATCTGGGTCTGACCCTCTCATAGATTTTATAAATGCACTAATATTATCATAATGACTTTCACCATTTTTATCAAAAATTGCTTTCCTATTTTGAACACTATTTTTGATCACTTCATCTGTTAAATGAATAAATCCATCTTCACCCATTGATGTTGTTAAAGTCGCAACTTCTAATCCGTTTAAAGCTGTTCTTACATCTCCATTTGAAATATTTGCAAGTTTTCTTAAAGTATCTTCTTCTATTTTAATGCTATATTCTCCTAATCCATCTTTTCTTTTAATAGCATTTTTTAATATTTGGTATATATTTTCTTCAGTTAATGGTTCAAGTTTTATTACCATTGACCTAGAAATTAACGCTTTATTTACTTCAAAATATGGATTTTCAGTTGTAGCTCCAATTAAAATTACTGTTCCATTTTCTACATATGGTAGTAATGCATCTTGTTGTAATTTATTAAATCTATGTATCTCATCTATAAATAAAATACTCTTTCCAATTGGATTTAACATAAAATTTTTTGTTTCTTCTATAACTTTTTTTATATCAGCTACACCTGCTGTTACAGCATTAATCTTGTAAAATTTATATTTTGTTGTTTCACTTATAACTCTAGCAAGTGAAGTTTTTCCACATCCTGGAGGTCCAAATAATATTATACTAGATAATCTATCTGCTTTTATTGTTCTATATAATATTTTATCTTTTCCGTAAAACATGTTCTTGTCCAATATATTCATCTAATGTTTTTGGTCTTACGCGAAAAGCTAGTGGTTCATTTGAATTCATTATATTACACTTCTTTCTATAATTACATACTTAATAAACTTAAACCTTTTTTTATCAATTCTTCTGTTGACATTTCTTTAGTATCTAATTTGTCAAATGCTTTTTCTATCTCTTTCTTATTATATCCTAATACTTGAAGTGCAGAAATAGCTTCTTGTAATTTATCATCATTTTCAATTGCAAGCTTAATCTTTGTATTAGACTTTTTATTCTCAACTTGATTTTTGATATTTTCAATTTCTTGTTCTTTCTTTATTTTATCTTTTAGTTCTAATATTATTCTTTTAGCAGATTTAGGTCCAACTCCTGGAATTCCTGTTAATGCTTTTACATCTTCAGAAATAACTGCTAATGCAAAATCAGATGGTTCACATACAGCAAGCATAGTTAATGCAGTTTTTGCTCCTACTCCACTTACTCCAAGTAATAATTCAAACATTTTAAGTTCTTCTAATGTATTAAATCCAAATATACTAATATCATCTTCTCTAACTCTATAAAATGTATGTACTTTTACTGTATCTCCAATATTTCCTATATTTTCTATTCCAACTTCTGACATATATACCTTGTAACCTAGTCCCCCAACATCAATTACTACATATCCTGTCATTTTCATTTCTAATTTTCCTTTTATATATGCTAGCATTTTTATTTCCTTCCTAATTAAATTTTATTTGTATATTGACAAATGCTTTAAGATATCATATAATTTAAATAGAAAGTAAGAAACCACAAAATGTGGTTGCCGAATAAAATATTAAAAAAACACATTCTACCGGGCAAGCAGAAATGTGTTTTTTATATTATTTGCTTAATTCATGCACTAATGCAATTATTAAGGCAAATGTGATAATAGTTTCAAATATAAGAGATACAAATAGTAATTTGATAATATGTAATAAAATCGTTGTTTCTATCATACACACCACCTCCAATCATATTGGAAATGGCAATCACATTCTGCTTATTCTTACTTTCTTGACTATTATATTCATTTTTACTTATAAAGTCAAGAGTTTTTATTTATTTTTAAGTATCATAAAAATATGTTGCTTCTAAATCAGCTTCATGAGTTAATAATGCTATTGGATATTTTGCATAACTTGCACCAATTGCATTATAATTTTCTTTAGGTTCAGTATACCCCATATGCCAACGAATTGAGTATTTTTCTTCTGGTGTTAATTTCATATATTCTGTAATCATCATAACTGATTTTTCTCCATGTCCATATGGTATAGTATCTTCTATGGTATAATAAGGTACTTTTTCCCATACGCCTAATGCATTTTTTGCATTTCTATAGTCGACTTTATAAAAATTAGTTTTACAAATATCATGTAATAAACCAATTATAATTATTGATTCTTCTGGGATATTTATATCTAATATACAATGTTCTACTTTGTGTTTTAAAATTTCATAAACTTTCATACTATGTTCAACAAGACCACCTTCATGATTTCCATGAAACCTTGTACTTGCTGGTGCAATAAAAAAATCTGATTTCTCTAAAAAATTTATTAAATCTTCTATTCCATCTCTTTTTACTTTTCTTAATAACTCTAAAAATTGCTCCTTCATTTATACTTCATTCCTTCCTCATAGCACAAATCGTTTGAAAAAGATTTGTGTTCATATATTTTTCAAACTTCGACCCACCTTTATAATTTCTATGTAGCTATTATATATATATTAAATTTAAAAGTCAATATTTTTATGCAAATTTTTGTTTGTGCTATTCCATTTTTTTTTATTTTGATATATAATATTTTAAAAGAATGGAGTTTTGTATGAAAAAATTTTTATTTAAATTATTTATAATTTTACTAATTCTGCTAATACTTGCTGCTGCATTTGTATTTTTAATAGGTTATGGCTATTATTCTAATACACTACACGAAAAATCATTAACACAATGTGTAAACGCAATAACCAGCAAAGAACATTTTGTTAAATATGATAATCTTTCAAAAGAATATGTAAATGCTGTTATTGCTGTAGAAGATCATCGTTTTTATGATCATGGTCCTGTTGATTTTATTGCAGTTGCTAGAGCTTTATACACAAATATTAGAGATAAAGAATTTGATGAAGGTGGTAGTACTATTACCCAACAAGTTGCAAAAAATATTATTTTTAACCAGGATAAAACTATAATCAGAAAAATAGGTGAAATATTTGGTGCTTATGATTTAGAAAAAAATTATACTAAAAACGAGATTCTTGCTTTATATGTTAATTCAAATTATTTTGGTAATGGTTATTATGGGATTTATGAAGCAAGTAAAGGATATTATAATAAAGAACCAAAAGATTTAAATTTAGATGAAGCTTCAATGTTAGCAGGAATTCCAAATGCTCCTTCTGTTTATGCACCTAATGTTAATCCGGATTTGGCTAAAAAAAGACAGAAACATGTATTAAATAAAATGGTTGAATATGGATATATTACTCAAGAAGAAGCAAATAGTATTAAGTAATAAAAAATAAAAAATTGATATGAAAAATATCAATTTTTATTTTTTAGATGACTATATTTCAATTTTGTTGCCATACCTCCTCTTATGTGTCTCTCAGCTTTGTTTTCATCTAATATTCTTCTAACTTTTTTTGCTAAATTAGGATTTATTTTTTTTAGTCTTTCTGAAACATCTTTGTGCACTGTACTTTTTGATATTCCGAATTTTGCTGCTGCTCCTCTTACTGTATCTTTTGAATCTATAATATACTGTGCAAGATTTATTGCACGCTCTTCTATTGATATTAATTGCTTCATATAAAAACCCCCATGTGCAAATACTTTTGTTTAATTGTATTCATACTGAGGTTGTATTATGTTTTTTATTTTTGCAAGATATAAGCACAAAAAAACTACTCTTATTTATAAGAATAGTTTTCGTATTTGTTCACCTACGCATTTATATTCCGCAAAACAGAACCTAAGGCTAACATTTGATTGCTTATTTTCAGTGCCAATTTTAGTGCCATTGGCACTCTTCTATTTTTTTAATAATATATTTTTCATTTCAATTATATTATAAAATGGTATGGTTACACCATCTTCAGCTAAATTTACAACTCTTAATGATTTAGTTATAACTTCTTCTTTAACAACTTCTGGAATTTCAACATCTCTATTTGAGTTAGTATATTTTTTCTCTATGTATTTTTCAGTTGTAGGAAATATATTTTGGATTAAAAAAACTGCTTTTTTTCCTAAAACATTACCAAATACAAAATTATATACTGGTCGTTTTCCACTTTTTATCTTTTTCGCATCATATATTTTTTTATATTTATCATATTTTGTAGATATTGGAACAAACCATATTATTTCTTTATCTTGTCTATCTCTAAAACAAAAATAGCACGGTCTTTTATTTCCGTTTTCTTTATTTACCATTAATCCATAATCTTTGAATATATCAAAAAATTCATCATTTATAAAATAAAATTTTCCGTCTTCTATTACCATTTTTTCTCCTTTTATGAAAATATGGGATCTAAGTTTTATAGACCCCACATTTTACTATAATTAACATTTTTCCACCTGCCCATTTATATCTCGCAAGCAGGGTTGCGGCTCACATTTTCTCACCTATCCATTTAATTCGCAAATAGGGTTGCGACTCACATTTTAATTATAGTAGATATTAAATATCCACTACTATTATATTCATTATACTCTTTTTTATTAATAAAAGTCAAGTCTTTTTTGTCTATTTTGTACATTTTGTCCATTATTTCCATATTGTTACATTTCAAATTCATATTTTATTTTCTTTTTAGAATCTTGAAAAGAATTTGAATTGCTATAATCAAATTTTACCTTTTCATAATTCTCAGCCAAATGTAATCACAAAAAACTACTCTCTTTTAAGAATAGTTTCTTGAATTTTTCTACTTATCCATTTATATCTCGCAAACAGAGTAGCGGTCATTAATAAATAATCTGTTTTATGCCATATATTTTTCAAAATATTCTGTATAATCTTCTACTACATTGATTTTTCCATATATTTAAATAAACACTTAGACTTTCTATTTTTTATTTTTTATGTCTTTCTTTTATATATTCTTCAACTAATGGTATTCTTGCTTTATCTTTTTCTCTTTTACTACTTTTTAGAAAATCATAATATTTTTCAATACTTTGTAAATTATATTCACCATATTTTTCTATTTTCCATGATTCTTTTGTATCTACTACACATTCAATTTTGCCATTTACTTTATAAAAATCATTATCTTTTTTCTTTAAATCATAGTTCTTTTTAATTCTTCTAATCCTTTTTCTGTAACTGCAATATCTAAATCACCTGCGTCAGGATATATTCCTCTAATAACTAATGCGCCACTTGATAAAATCCAATATTCATTTTTATTTAATTTTAAGCTATTTATTAATTCTATTAGCTCTTCTTTATTCATTCTTTTTCCCATATATGTTTTCTCCTTTTTTAAGCTTAAAGATATCCAGCAACCTTTTTTAATTATATTAATTGTTCTAAATTTATTAATTTATTTTTATAAAAAGTCAACTTAAGTAGACATGGAGAAATAATTTTTAACTCCTTACCTTTATATTCAAGGTTTAATCTTTCATTCACACTACAATAATTTAATAAATAAAACTTAATGGCTCCACCATGACTTACTACTGCAATTTTCTTTTCCTTATATTTTTCTAATAATTCATTAATAAACTCATTCATTCTTCTATTAGTGTCATTTGCACTTTCACCATCACAAGTTTTAAATTCAGGATATGCTAATTGTTCACGAGATGGATCTCTTGAAGATTTATCTTTCATCAATTTTGCTAAATCTTCTATATTGCCTAATTTTCGTTCACACAATCTTTTATCTGAATTGTACTGTAAATTGTTTTGATTCGCAATATATTTAGCCGTTTGTTTTGCTCTTGTATAGCTACTACACCATAGCATATCAATATTTTTTAATTCATTATTTTCACTTATTAATTTTGAATCCTGTTCACCTTTGATTGATAATATTTCTTTCTCATTAATTTCCTGTAAATTTTCATCCGTGTTCCTAATTCCGGTTTCATTAATAGTTTCAGCATGTCTTATTAAATAAATTATAGTATCTTTAATCTCAAACATCTCCATTTCTTTCTTATATTATATCCACTACCAACCGTATTCGCTATATTTAATATTTTTTTTATAATTTTCTATTGCAATAATTCGATCATCAACAATATTAGAAGGCAAATTATTAATATTAATCCACTGTAATTTTTCATTTTTTTCAGGTTCATTAATTTTTGGTTCACCAATCCATTTTTTAGCTTTAAAATACCCATTATAATAAATAACTCCATTAGTATTCTTATGTATCATACATACAAATTCTAAATCATTTTCATTAATATTTATTCCCAATTCTTCTTTTGCTTCACGACACATAGCATGTTTCATTGATTCATTTTTCTCAACATGTCCTGATGCGGAAAGGTCAAAGAATCCATCACAATATCCTGTATTTTTTCTTTTTTGAAATAGAATTTCTTCTTGATTATCCTTTTCTCTCGTTAATAATAACATTACTGCTGATAAACTTTTAAATCTTTCACCCATTATACTATATCCTCTCTAAAATCAACTATTTCTTGCAATTATTATAGCATATAAAAATATATCTTACAATATATTATCAAACTGTCACATACTAAAGCAAATTGACATTTTATGTAAAATGCAATATACTATAAGTATAGAAGAGCCATGCTCTGATATAAAATACCATAAAGGAGAGTTAGAAATGACATTAAAAGAACTTATTACAGTTTATGGAGGTGATGAAGCAATTCAGGAGGATTTTTCTATGCTCTCAGATGATGAGTTTCTATTTTTTAATACTAATTCTATTTTTACTCCTTAAATTTTCTTACATTATCATAATTTGGATTATTTTCTTCTATATATCCCAAACTATACACTCCTTTATATTCATTATTTAAAAACAATTCCACTCTATGTTTTTTATTTTCCATATTTATATTATCTTCCTGTAATTGTGAGTTGTCTAATTTAGTTAGTGTATATTCACTGTTTGGCTTCATATTTAAAATTGAAAGATTGTTATCTCTTTTATTTTTTCCTGGTGTTAACATGTGAAGTGAAAATATATAATTATCTTCATTCATTTTCAACTTGCCACTAGATATTGTTATTCTGTTTGGAATATTTGATAAATTATCAAACAAATACATTTCCATTGGAATATTTTTTTGTTTAACCTCTTCATTTTTATCGTAACTAATATTTAATATTGGAAGATCTGTACATTTTAAATTATAAATATGATATACTTTTTCATCATAAATCATTATTTTAAATAAGTAATTATTTTTTACTTTTTCATCAGTTATTTCATCTGATGAAATAACTATTTTTGCATTTTTATTATTTGCACTATAACTAATATTCGGGTTATACTTATTTTGACTATCATTTACCAATGAATAAAATAATGTGTTATTTTGTTCATCAATTATTAGCTTATAATCATTAAACTTAATATCTTCTAAAACCAATTCTTTATTTTCTGTTCTAGATTCTATTATACTATTCCATTTACTTTCACTTACGATAAGTTTATTATATTTATGGCTTAGATTTAAGATTATTATTAAAATTATAATTATAGCTGT
>Ga0326514_10003072_pt1 | contig 10581 bp, 7 predicted proteins | sample 3_2548_0518_D_FD_203653 | JGI IMG/M metagenome (GOLD analysis project Ga0326514, IMG submission 203653) | Bovine rumen microbial communities from UC Davis, California, United States - 3_2548_0518 | ecosystem: Host-associated > Mammals > Digestive system > Stomach > Rumen | place: USA: California... | reverse complement strand
TACAAGGGTGTAGTGATTCAGAACGGCAAGAAGATGGTGCTGAAATAATCGCGCACGTACATCAATAATAGTATAATCATGGGGCGAGGCTGCACAGGCTTCGCCCCTGATATTTTTTATAGGGGAAAGTTTGGCGGTTTCAGAATAAGTTCGTAACTTTGCATCGAAAAGAATCAGACCGTTATGGCAGAGAAAGTATACAAATTATCTTTAGAACAGCTCAATGATATTGTGAGTGATGCCGTCACTCAAGCTATTAAGAAACTGGACAATGTCGAGATTATCGACAATGAGACTCCTCCTGCAAGCGATATTCATGTAGGTGAGTTCTCTGAAGAGCAATATCAAGAAGCCATCAAGACAATGGCAGCGAACCGCGGAGCTGGCGAGGAGCCCAAAGTCGGGATATTCTGGTATAGTCCCACACTCAAGCAACTCTTTGGTGTTGTGACACATAAAAGAACTGATTATCTCCGACCCAATGCAGGCGGTGGACTTATCACATGCAGCGAAATGCATGAAGATGTGTGGAAAAAAGAGTTTAGAAAACAAAAATACCACAACAACGGCATTGGCCTTTTTAAAGGTGAGTACCAATACAAACCAAGAGGGCGGGTATTCTATTCTCCAGCCGATGACCAATACATTATAGCTGTTGGTTCATGGATAGACCAGAACCAGGAAGCAGTGGCACTGATTATTGAAGAGTTCGACCTTCCCGCTGCCAAAACCATCGTTCAGAAAGCCTCTCACTGGGATATTGGTCAGACGTGGAACGACTGACGTTTTGTCTTGTGTAACTGACGACAAAACGGGGGTACGATCGTCATATGATAAACTACTTAAAAAATGACGATGATGAAACAAGTTTTTATGATGCTATGCCTGCTGATGAGCACCATAGGTGCACAGGCACAGGAGATCTGGGAGGCCACATCGGTGACCGACCTGACGAAAGACGTTCAGACCATTGAGACGTCGGAAAGTATCACGCTGACCATCGCCTCTATTCTGAACGAGAAGGATATTGAGGACGGGAAGAATCCGTGGCAGTTGGATGCTACAGCCAACCTCGCGCTGAATACAGACGACTGCACGCCAAAGTTCACACAGTGTCTGAAAGGTATGGGCAATCCATACATAGAGGATGCAGGCGGCTATTGGGAAGATACGGATAATGGTCGCTCGTGGCGAGACGATCCTAATCACGTGGCTTGGACTCCTGGCTGCGGAAAACTGCCCCTACACGGCATGTATCTGAAGATAGCCACAAAAGCAGCGGGAACAATGAAGATGGGTGTGTACATCAACAAGAACAACCATCCGATCTATATTGTAGAGGAAAGCACGAAGGAGCACATCGCAAACAGCGATATTCAGGTTGAGTACTATCTCCAGAACAATGGCTTTACCTACACCGATGTCAACGGAGCTACTGTCAGCTACATAAAGGGGACACTGCCCAGCGACTATATCATTCAGCACACAAATGGCAACACCAACAATCGTCCGGCCCTAGGCTACATCACCTTCGATGTGGAGGCGGACAAGACCTACTATATCTTCAATCCGTCGAGTCAGGTGGGTCTCTACGGCTACTACTTCACCACTGGCGGAAGCAGCGAGGTGACGGCCACTCTCAAGGTGAGCCCTGAGGAGGCTGGCACCGTGAACCCCACCACGACCACCATTCTGAGCGGCACCAGCTTTGAGGCTACGGCCACGGCCAATGCCGGCTATAAGTTTGAGGGCTGGTATATCAACGGCAGCCAAGTGTCGACGGAGAATCCCCACACCTTCACGCTGTCTGCCAATACAGACATCACGGCCCAGTTTACCGCCCAGCCCGCCAACATCGTGACAGGCTTCATCAAGCCCGGCTGCGAGGCGATGGGCACGGTGAGCGTCAGTCCGGCAGGCACTGCCGTAGAGGGTGGCACGAAGTTCAACTATGGCACGCAGGTCACGCTGAACGCCACACCCAACAAGGGCTATCGCTTCGCCCACTGGGAAGACGACAAGGGGCAGCAGCTCTCTGCCAATGCCACCTATACCTTCACGGTGACTGAGGACGGCACGGTCTATGCCGTATTCAAGAGTCTTGAGAACTACACTGCCGACCTCATCGCCTTCCCTGGCTGTGAGGGCTACGGACGATTCACCACGGGTGGTCGTGCCGTCGACGGACGCGGCTCGAAGGTGTATTATGTCACCCGACTGGACGACACGGGCGAGGAAGGCACCTTCCGCTGGGCTGCTACGACGGGCGATGACACGCCACGCACGATTCTCTTCAAGGTGGCAGGTACCATCTATCTGACCAAGAATGTTGATGTCAAATCGAACACCACCATTGCCGGACAGACGGCTCCTGGCGGTGGCATCTGCCTGGCAGGCTACCGAGTGAAGCTGGGCTCGAACATCATTGTGCGCCACATCCGCTTCCGTGCCGGCGACCTGCCCAAGAACAGCATGTCTCCTCTGGGTGCCGAGAATGTCAAGAATTTCGTACTCGACCACTGCTCGTTCTCGTGGTCGATGGAGGAAAACGCTACGCTCTACGACAACGATTATAGCACCACCCAGTGGTGTATCTTCTCGGAGGGCTTGTATGATTCGCGCAACAGCAAAGGTAATCGTTCATACGGCATTCAGTGGGCTGGTGAGCACAGCTCGATGCACCACTGTCTGTTTGCCCACAACAACAGCCGCTCTCCTCGCTTCAATGGCGTGCGCAGCAGTCTGAACGACCGCCATGTTGACAGCGAGTTCTTCAATAATGTCATTTATAACTGGGGTAGCCCTAATGCCATCTATGGCGGCGAAAACTCAGCAGGTGGTGCAACCGACTATAACCGCGTCTACATGATCAACAACTACTATAAGCCAGGTCCCGCCACCAAGGATGCTACCGGCAGTCGACGTTATTGGGTATCGGCCTCTGGTGACAACATCAACAACGTAGGCCAGTGGTATCTAAAGGGCAACAAGTTCGAGTTGAGCAGCAAGTGGGCTCCTTCAACGACGATTTGGAGCGACGCAGAACTGAAAAAAGTAAACGAAGATAACTACTATGGTTTCGTCAGCAACAATGCCTCACGTGCCATGAACTTCTGGTCGATATCTCCCTCGCAATCCTTGGCCGACAAGGCTCTGCTGAAAGAAATCCCTTACGAACTGAGCGGCATGACCTACGAGACGGCTGACGAGGCCTATCAGAAGGTAGTTAAGCAGGCTGGTGCCTCCTTGCCACGCTATGACGAGGTCGACACCCGCGTGCTGGCTGAAGCAGCAGGCTTGCAAGACCCGCAGTTTGGTGGTGGCCGCGGTAGTAAACTGGGCATTATCGATTCTCCCTTTGACATCACGCTCAAGGAGCACGACGACTTTGCAGCACTCTACGAAGGCGACAATTCTACTGACGATAAGGAAATCAACGTAACGTGCTACCCCCGCCTGCAGATGGACGATGACGACTGTGCCGTGGTGGACAGCGATGGCGACGGACTGCCCGACGACTACGAGACGGAGGTGGGTCTGAACCCCAACGACGCCAGCGACGGACAGGCCCTGACGACCAGCGGCTACTCGAACCTGGAGGTGTTCATCAACGGTGTGGCCGACGGCACCATCGATGCCAAGCTCTACACCAAGCATCAGGCCGTGGCCAAGATGAACGGCTTCAACGCCATCGTGGCCCAAGACAACTCGGGCGACTACACCACCGTGCAGGCCGCCATCGATGCCGCCCCCACCGACGGTACACCTTATTATATATTTGTGAAGGCCGGCACCTACGAGGGTCATGTGCAGATTGACAAGGCCAACGTGCATATCACGGGCCAGTCGAAGCAGAACACCATCATCTCGTGGAACAAGCTGTACGATGACAATGGTGGCAGTGTGGACAACAACGCCAGCGTCAACGTGACGGGCAATGATGTCAGCTTCGACAACCTCACCATCCGCAACACCCGCTCCAAGGAAGGACAGGCACTGGCTCTCTACACCAAGGCCGACCGCATCATCCTGACCAACTGCAACCTGGAGGGCTATCAGGACACCTACCGCACGGGTAAGAAGGGACAGCGCCATCTGGTGCGCAACTGCAAGATATCGGGTCGCACCGACTTCATCTACAACGACGGTGAGGTGTTCTTCGACAACGACACGCTGAACATCGTGGAGAGTGGTGGCTACATCGTGGCTCCTGCCCACAACGGTCCGAAGTATGGCTATGTGTTCCGCGATGCCGTCATCACCAGCACATCGGCAGGCATGCAGACCTATCTGGGCCGTCCCTGGACAGACACACCCAAGGTGAGCTTCATCAACACCCGCCTGTCAGAAGGTGTCAGCATCTATCCGCAGGGCTGGGCAGACATGGGAGCACTGCCCGTGCAGATGGCAGAATACAACACCACGGATGCCAACGGCAACGCCGTAGACCTAAGCCAGCGCAAGACATCGTTCACGGCTGACGGCAAGACAGGCACCAGCAAGGCAGTGCTCTCTCCCGTGGAGACCAACAGCTATCAGCTCGACTACGTGCTGCGCGGCTCAGACAGCTGGGATGCTGACTGGCAAGGTTTCATACTGCCGGCACCGCAGATCAGCGTCAGCGGCAACACCGTGTCGTGGACGGATGCCACAGGCTATGCCCAGTGCTTCCTGGTGATTATCGACGGTGAGGCCACGCTGACCACCGACACCAGCATCGCTGCCAACGGCAAGACAGTCACCGTGCAGGCCATCAGCGCCTATGGCGTGCTGAGCGAGCTGGCCTCGTCAGACCATCCTGCAGGCATCACGCCCATCAAGGCCGGTGTGCAGGTGGTAGGTCGCCAGTACTTCACCATCGACGGACAGCGCGCCAACCGCCTGCAGCATGGTGTCAACATCATCCGCGAGACCTTGTCGGACGGAACGACACGTACTGTGAAGCTGATGGCTAAGTAAAGAGAGGCAAGAAGCAAGAGGCAAGAAGCAAGAAGCAAGTGCTAGATAGTGATTTCGCCACTGCCGTAACAACGGTGGTGGCGATTGTCGTAGATGACGCAGAACTGGCCGGGAGCCACACCGTGGATAGGAGCAGCGGCATGCACCATGTACTCACCATCGGCTGTAGGCTCCAGACGGGCGGGCAGAAACTCCGGCGTGTGGCGAATCTTCAGCGTGATGTCCTGTGGCGGCAGCTGTCCGTTGATGCTGTGGAAGTCCATGATGGGAAACTCCTGCTTGTAAGCTGTTGTGGGGTCGTAGCCGTGCGACACATAGATGATATTCTGCACGATGTCCTTCTTGACCACGAACCACGGTCCGCCACCCAGTCCCATGCCCTTACGCTGGCCGATGGTGTGGAACCAGTGGCCCTTGTGCTGTCCTATCTTGCGGCCCGTCTCCAGCTCAACGACATCGCCGGGCATCTCGCCCAGATAGCGGCGCAGGTAGTCGTTGTAGTTGATTTTGCCCAGAAAGCAGATGCCCTGCGAGTCTTTCCGCTTGGCATTCACCAGGTGCTCGCGCTCGGCAATCTGGCGCACCTCGTCCTTCATCATGTGACCAATGGGGAAGAGGGCTTTCTGCAACTGCCAGTCGTATATCTGGGCCAGAAAGTCGGTCTGGTCTTTCACGGGGTCAGGACTGGTGCAGAGCCACTTGATGGCCCCTCCCGACCTCCCCGAAGGAGAGGAGTTTCCGGCGCCACTGTTCTCCGCCTGTTTCTCCCCTCCTTGGGAGGGGCCGGGGGAGGCTTCCGTCTGGGCATAGTGGCCTGTGGCGATGAGGTCGTAGTTGTGGCCCCGCTTCTCGTGGAAGGCACCAAACTTGATGAGCCGGTTGCACATCACGTCGGGATTGGGCGTAAAGCCGGCCTTTACCTTCTCCATTGTGTAGCGAGTCACCTGATCCCAGTATTCACGGTGGCAGTCGATGACCTCCAGCCGGCAGCCATACTTATGGCTCACGGCTGTCGCCATCTCCAGGTCTTCCTCGCTGGAGCAGTCCCACTCTTCTTCCTCTTCGGGACCTATCTTAATATAGAAGCAGTCGGGCTGCAGTCCCTGGCGCACCAGTTCGTAGAGCACCACACTGGAGTCGACACCGCCCGAGAGCAGTACAGCGATGCGCTTATTGGCTAGTTCTTCTGAAATCATGGTGCAAAGGTACGAAAAGTAGCGCGCAAAACACGGGAGGCATCGTTAAATGTGGTTAATAAAGCGCTGAAAGTGATGGTCGTATAGTGGGAAAAGTGTAAATTTGCAACTTGAACAATTATCTTTATCAACTATGAAGCTTCTACTACCACTCTTACTCCTAAGTCTCTTTGTCTCTTCTGCCCATGCACAAGCCACGGATAGCGGCGGACAGAAAGTCCAGCTGCGCATCAACGAGCTGATGCAGTCGAACATCGACTGTATCATGGACGACCTGAACGACTTTCCCGACTCGTGGGTGGAACTGTATAACAGCGGCACCACGTCAGTCGACCTGGGCAAAAACAGTTTGACCGACGTCACCATCACCATGAACAACATCCAGTTGAGCCAACCCGTCTTCGACGGCACGACCACCGAAGAGGAAATCAGCGAGCCACAGTATGGTTTCGCCATGCCTTCCTGTCAGTCGCTGGCCATCAATGCCCTGTTTGACACCTCCGGCATCAACACCCCCGTGGACGACTCGTGGAAGAAGGCCAACGGCGGGTGGTTCACCCTCGATGGCCGTCGCCTGAACGGCTATCCCCAGAAGCGGGGTATCTACATCCATAACGGCAGGAAGATGGTGATTGAGTAAAAATATACTAAAAAAAACAGTAGGCTGCTTGGATTTTACAATGAAAGTTCGTATATTTGCAGCGTATAAACCAACTACAGGAAAGATGAAAGAGAAACTGTTATTGATTGCATTCGGTCTGATGCTGACGCTCGGCATGCAGGCACAGAAGATGAAAGGTCGTATTTACTATAATGGTAATATGAGTGTGAGCCACCTGTTGCGCGACAAGACTGACGAGTCGCCAGAAGACAGGGCTCAGCGTGAACGGGTGATGGACGAGATCTACACCATGAGTGTGACGGTGGAATTCCCCACCAGTGTGAAGATGACCGTGAAGATGAAAATCACGGAAGACAAGGAGCGCGCCAAAGAGCTGGGTGTCCAGCTGGTGAACCGCAAGTTGTGGATGGCCGACCTCACGCTGGCCGCCAAGCGCAAGAACTACTGGTCGAAATACACCGCTGAGGGAAATGTCATCACCATTGAGGATGGCACGAAATACAACCTCAGCGAAGACGGCGAGCAGCTCTTCATCGACGACCTCGACATGAAGGCCACACTCAAGAGAATCAAGTAAAGACACCGACACATCGACATCTCGATAAAACAAACACCGCGAAGCTCAATAGGCTTCGCGGTATTTGTTTTCGTCCTTGTCATCCAGCATCGAGAGATAGGAATGGTAGCGGCTCTGGGCGATGTAGTGGTCTTCCACCGCCTTGAGCACAGCACACCCCGGCTCATGTGTGTGCGTGCAGTCGGAGAAGCGGCACTGCTTGGAGAACTCGAATATCTCTTTGAAATAGCTGGTGAGCTCCTCGCGCTCCATGTCGAAGGTGCCAAAGCCCTTGATGCCCGGGGTATCAATGAGCCAGGCCTCCCCCAACCCCTCCGAAGAAGGGGAGTCTGAAGCCCCTCCTTCGGAGGGGTTGGGGAGGCTGATCATCTCGCTGAAGGTGGTGGTGTGCATACCCGTGTTGTGGGCATCGCTGATTTCTGCCGTCCGCAGGTTGGCACCAGGCACCAAGCGGTTGATGAGGGTCGACTTGCCCACACCGCTGTTGCCGCTGAGCAGCGTAATCTTCCCTTCCAACAGGGGGCGCAGCGTCTCGATGCCATCTCCCGTTTCTGCCGAGATGGCCATACACTGGTAGCCAATGGTCTCGTAGAGACGAATCATCATCTGCTGGTAGTGCTGTTCATCCTCACTCAGCAGGTCGCTCTTGTTGAACACGAGGATAACGGGCACCCGATAGGCCTCGGCAGACGCCAGAAAGCGGTCGATGAAGGTAGTGCTGGTCTCGGGCTTGCTGACGGTGACCACCAGCAAGGCCTGGTCGACATTGGCTGCCAGAATATGGCTCTGCTTGGAGAGGTTGATGCTCTTGCGGATGATGTAGTTGCGGCGGTCTTCAATGTCGGTAATCCAACAGCCCTCACTCACGCTGACGCGGTCGCCCACAGCCACAGGATTGGTAGAGCGTATTCCCTTGATGCGGAAATTGCCCTTCACCTTGCAGTCAAGGAGCTGGCCATCGTCAGCGAGGACAGTGTACCAGCTTCCTGTGTTCTTAATAACGAGACCTTTCAACTGTCAATTGTCAATTATCAATTGTCAATTAAACGGTCATAATCTCCTTGTTCTTGGCATCAATCAGCTCGTCGAGCTTCTTGATGTACTTGTCGTGCACCTTCTGCAGCTCCAGCTCGGCATCCTTCTCGTTGTCCTCGCTGAGACCGTCCTTGATGGCCTTCTTCAGTTTGTCCTTCACGTCGGCACGCACATTGCGCACCTCCACCTTGGCCTTCTCAGCAATCTTGTTGCACTGCTTCACCAAGTCGCGGCGGCGCTCCTCGGTGGGCTGAGGGATACCCAGACGGATAATCTCGCCGTTGTTCTCGGGAGTGATGCCCACGTCAGAGTCCATGATGGCCTTCTCGATGTCGCGAATCTGCTTGCGGTCCCAGGGCTTGATGGCGATGGTGCGTGCATCGGGGGTTGACACGTTGGCCACCTGGTTCAGGGGCACTTTCTGTCCGTAGGACTCTACTCTCACACCACTGAGGATGGCTACGTTGGCACGTCCGGCACGAATGCGGTTCAGCTCTTCTTCGAGGAACATGGCAGCCATTTCCATGCGCTCCTCAGCTGATGATAATGTTTGTTTTACGTCTATCATAATCATGATGTTTAATGGTTTCTACCGACAAAGTTACGAAAACCCCGACAAAACACAAAATAAAATCAAAAAAAATTTTGATATGTGCCATAAGTTTTATAACTTTGCCACATTAATTATACCAAAAGCTGAAAAAAGAATGATATTACTATGCGTGGTTGCAGCCATATTGACAGCGGGTGTGGTAGTGGGCTATCACTCGCTGGCCAGGCGTGACGGGTGGAGTATCAGGGGCAAGAATGCCAATACCATCAAGCGTCTCGCGCTGGTGTTGAAGGCTGGCCGCTTGAGAGTCTTCCTTTATGACAAAGTGCACCGCCATTTCTTCATCCTGTCGGAAAATGGCGGATATGAGGTGGAGTACAATCCCATTGAAGTGGCCAAGCGTTACGACGCTGACGACTTTGAGTCCTTCCGCGCAGCAGCCCAAAGCATTCAAAAAGGCGAGAAGCAGAAGCAGAGCCTGATGATGCGTGGCCGGAAAGCCGACGACGGCTCCCAAAGCATCTATGAGGTGACCATCTCCGTGGCCAGTCGTGACAAGAAGGGCAACGTGGCCCAGTTGCTGGTTATCTTGCGCGATGTAACAGAAGAGACGCAGCGAATCCAGAATGTCAACAAGCTGTTGCTGCGCTATCACACCGTGTTCGACAACTCCCTGCTCGACATGATCTACTATGACGCCCAGGGTGTGTTGCGCGACCTGAACGAGAAGGCCTGTCAGACCTTTGGCGTGCCCAACCGGCAGATGGCCACCGACGGAAGCCTGCTGCTGAAGAACAACCCCTTCTTCAACACCGTGGATTTCGAGACCATGGCCAACACCCGTACCTCTGCCGTCATCAACTTCTCGGAGTTGCTCGACCTCAAATACCGCCTCGACGAGTTTGGGCTGAAAGGCAAGATGTACTACGACTCTACCATCAACCCCATCCGCAGTGCCGACGGCAAGTTGGAAGGTATCTTCATGTCGGGCCGCGATGTCACGGAGATGGTGGAATCCTATCACCGCCAGCAGGAGGGTGCCCACCAGCTGGCCATGATGCTGAAGAACGTAGAGCAATACGTCAAGAATATCAACTATGCGCTGCAAGTCAGTGACGTACGACTGGTCAACTACTATCCGAAACAGTTCACCCTGGAGATTTCCGACAATGTGGGACAAGGTCAGCTACACCTGTCGCAGTTGCGCTGCATCCGTCTGGGCACTCCCCGCTTCCGCCGCACCATCTCCAGTGCCCTCAACCGCATGGACCACCTCACCAAGCACAACGTCACCGCCACCATCGAGACCGAGATACGCGACAAGAAAGGCCGTCAGATATGGCTGATGTTCGACATGGTGCCCCTGCTGGATGCCGAGGGCGGTGTGGAGCGCTACTTTGGCCTGTGCCGCAACATGACAGAGCAGGTAGAGACAGAGCGCCGTCTGGCCATCGAGACGAAGAAGGCCCAGGAGACCGAGGAGCTCAAGCAGTCGTTCCTGACCAATATGAGTTACGAGATTCGCACACCGCTGAACAACGTGGTGGGCTTTGCCGAGCTCTTCGAAGCCGAGCACGATGTGGCCGACGAGGCGTTCTTTGTGGAACAGATCAAGAGCAGTTCCAACCAGTTGCTGGCG
>Ga0326514_10003070_pt1 | contig 10582 bp, 8 predicted proteins | sample 3_2548_0518_D_FD_203653 | JGI IMG/M metagenome (GOLD analysis project Ga0326514, IMG submission 203653) | Bovine rumen microbial communities from UC Davis, California, United States - 3_2548_0518 | ecosystem: Host-associated > Mammals > Digestive system > Stomach > Rumen | place: USA: California... | reverse complement strand
GACCCGCGCGACTTCGGAAGCAAGGGCAAAATCGACCACGAGGTCTACGTCATCAAAGTCAAAGAGAATGATGTTGACAAGGCTAAGGAAATACTTCTCAAAAACGGGATTGTCGCGGAGATCGACGAAAGTCTTCTCACTGATGCAGCCCTCAAAACTAAGAGACCGTATATCTAATACATGCGTCAATCTCTCAAAGCAAGTCCACAGAGCAAACAAACTGTAAACCTATACATGCGTTGACACCACCGCTACAGGCGATAAACTTAATATCTAATAAAGGAGGTCACCATGAAAAAGAAATATTTAGCAGGCATTCTCACAGCAACTCTTCTCACTGGCACCCTCTTTGGATGCGGAAGCCAAAACACACAAAGCACCGCGGCACCTGCCCCGGCTGATTCCCAAATCGAATCACAGACCACAGAAAGTGTAGACATCAACTCCCAGTCCGAATCAGCTGTTCCACAGGAAACGCCGACAGAAAGTCCGGTCGCCACGCCGACCGCGGAACCGGAACCTGACTATTCAGCAGCCTACGCGGCTTATCTCGGTGTCCTTCAGGACAATCAACATTACATCAATGCGTATGACTGGCAGAAATCGGACCCGGATGAGACGGAGGCGAATTCGAAGCCGGTGGCATTTGCAGATGTCTACGGAGACGGGACACCGGAACTCCTCTTCATGCGAGGGACTGCCGGCGAAAACGGCGCGTACTATTACCTGGCAAATCTTGTCGTATGCACCTACGAAGACGGAGCTGTGAAGACTCTTTATGATGAGAATCTGGATGTGGCCGTCGCGGGCGGCACTTTCTTCTGCGTTTTTGCGGGCAAGGACAAGACGCTTTATATTTATGACAGCATCGGCGATGAGGGCGTCGACTACTATTACCACCGTCTTGCTGCTTCAGGCAGCACACTGGCTCCGGTCGAAAATATTGCCCACTCTTCATATCCGACTGAGGATTACTCTTCAATGGAAGACACGTACTACATTGATGACACGGAAGTCTCTCACGAGGATTATGAAAAAATAAAAAGCGCCTGGTATGACAACACGGACAAGATTCTTCTTTCAAGTGCAAATGATGATGAATTCCTCGTCGGATTACACCGCGAACAGGGCAGCGAAGCTCTGACCTATGACGAGGCGATTGCAAAGCTGAGTGGACTTGTTCCAAGCAGCTCTCCCGTGACGGATAGCGCTTCGAGCAGCGCTGCTCCCGTAGAACTTACCGCAGAAAGCATCTTTGGTGCGCTGAATGGGAAAGAATTTGGATTTGCAAGCGGTGTTGGAGGGTGGTCATCGGAGCTGACATTTGCAAATGACGGAATATTCATGGGCTCCTATCACGACTCTGACATGGGTGACACAGGAGACGGTTACCCGAATGGAACGATCTATGTTTCAGATTTCTCCGGAAGATTCGAGACCGCCAATGTCATAAACGACCATTCAGTCACTCTGCGGCTTGTAGAGTCCGGAACATCAGAGCCGATCGGCAATGAGTGGATTGATGATCAGGTCCGTTACGTCGCATCGGACCCCTACGGAATCGCAGGCGGTGATGAGTTCATTCTCTACTTCCCCGGTACACCAATGTCCGAGCTCACGGATGACGGCAGGCAGTGGTATCAGATGCCGAGAGCCTTAAGCGACTCCGAGCTGCCGCAGACGCTGCCGTGCTATGGTCTCTATAATGTGAATGAGGCAAATGCATTCTTCTCTTTTGACTGATAATAAAAAGATAATATCAACTGTATTTGTGTAGAATGGTTTTGACGGCAGATGTATTCATCAGTATACTGCAGTTCCATAAAGCATCGAGAGTTGATAATCAGAAAAGTTGTATATCGAAACAGGGGCTGTTCTAGTGCAACAGCTCCTTTTAAATGATGTAAATGAGCTTTTAGGGTATTGTTATGAAAAAAGGAACATTTTACGGTATCGGTGTCGGTCCCGGTGACCCGGAGCTGATCACAGTCAAGGCACTCAAAATCATCAAATCCTGCCCCGTCATTGCCGCCCCCAGAACGGGGAACGGCGATATGGTTGCGCTGGATATTGTATGGCGGACCGGGGTTCTGGCAGGACCCGTAGAGATTGCTGAAGAATCTGACAAAAAAATCCTTGCCATGGATTTCACCATGGACAAGGACCCTGCAAAGCGAAAAGAAAATTATAGAAAAAACGCGGAAGCCGCTGCCAGGTACCTGGACAACGGCATGCACGTCGCGATGGTGACCCTTGGCGACGTCTCCCTGTACTCGACCGTCCATTATATTGCAAATGAACTCTCACCCCGCGGCTATAATATCGTCATGATTCCCGGTGTCCCGAGTTTTTTGGCCGCGGCCGCATCCCTTGCAATTCCTCTTGCGGAAATGGATGCGCCTGTCCACATCATTCCCTCCGTACGCAATACCTCTGATGACTATCTTGACCTGCCGGGGACGAAGGTTCTGATGAAGGCGGGGAGGCATTTGCACAGAACACTTGATGAGCTTGACAGACGGGGGCTGCTCGATGTGACATCCCTTGCCGTCAACTGCGGCATGGACGACGAGATTCTGATCAAAAAGCTCGGGGATGATGAGCCGCTGCCGGATAAGACCGGCTATTTTACGACGGTGATCGTCAGGGATTAATCAGGCGGTGACTCCCGCAGTATCATAGCGATGAGCTTGGACACCCCATCCGCAAGCTGCGCGATTGTCTGGATCCGGACATACTCCTTGCCGAAGATCTGGTGCACGTTGTCAAGGTGGGCGCTCGATCCGAGGAAAATCGCGGATGTTCGGATTCCGTCCTCTCGCAGAGCGCTGACTGCCTTCCTGGCCTCGCGGACCGAAAGCTCGCCCTCATATTCTTTTCCACCGATCAGTCCGCCCGACGCGATCGGCATCGAGTCGTTAGGACTTGCGTCCGTCAAAATGAGCAGGATGTGGGACTGCCTACGGTTTGGGTCCCCCTCGCGGATCATCCTGCCTACGGTGCGGAAAGCCAGCGAGTCGCGGTTCCAACCGCCGGCTGTATAGCGAAGCACGCTGTCAGCTCTCTTCTCCGCCGATTCTTTCAGCTTCTCAATCACTGTAAATCCACGGATTGTCCGGTAGGACAGTATTTCGAGCGGTATGTGGATTTTCTCAAGGCTGCTTGCAATCACGTATGCCTCAGCAGCAATTTTCTCCTGAGAATACAGACGTGACATCGACGCGTCCAAAAGCAGGGTGACGCGAAGATTGTTCTCCGTCTCATCACCGTCCCGCAGAAAAACATACGGGTCATGGACCACGCTGAGTCTGTAGGCGTTTCTCGCCACAAGTCTGCCGGCACGGGCTTTCTCCGGCAAATGCCTCGAATAGCTCTCGAACAAAGTCCCGAGCGCTGCCGATAATCTCTTAATGCTCTCATTGATCATGAGGGCATTTTTTTCGCAGTATTTTTCGTTGCGCCGCCGCTGCTCTGCCGCCTTCGTGAGGAAGTCTTGCGCGTTTATCAGTGCGCCTGCTTCTGCCCCGTTTCTCTGTGGCTTCACCACCCACAGCCTGCATGCCGCATCCCCGTCCGTGCAGAGCGCTTCCTCGAGAATTCTCATCTCAGCATCGCTGTATGCGCAGTCACCGAAACACGCTCTTATATAATCCTCATCTTTTTTATCCGGTGCAAATCCATATCTCATCCCTGCCGTATGGGTGAGCTGCACGTCTTTATCGGTAATTCCTCCTCCGTCCGCAGTCCGGACCATCAGCTTCTCGCTGCTGCCCCGCCGCTTGCCGAAGCCGCGTCTCAGTGAATCCGCAAACCGAAAGCTTCGCTTCTCCTCGCTGATACCGGGAGTAAAATGGAAGAATTCTTCAAAGAATTCATTCATGCGCGCAACCAGCCCCTCTGTATCGAGATTTCCCTCGAACTTCAGGAACTCATACATTTTCCTCTTCTTACCTGCAAGGAGGACATGTCTGCCGAGAACCTCCGACCATCTCGCCGCCTGCTGGTCGTAGACAGCCATGCTCTGCATCTCCACCTGCTGGCGGGAGAGAGAGTTTTGGATGCGGAAGAAGTCATTTGCACGATCGGTGCGCAGCTGAGCCAGGATTGGCCTCTCCGGAAGTTCCTTCGCAAACACACAGTTCTCAATTCCGAGCCAGAGGAACTCATCATACTCATCGGCGCTCCGCGAGCTCCTGTAAGAATCAAAGAAAGCTGTGAGATAGTCCATGTCGAACCACTTGACCGCAAGCCCGATGACCATGTTGAAATACATATCGACCTCGCCGGTCGGGTAGAACGCAATATAGGGCGGCTCAAAATCGTACCGCCCTGCCGCATTCCATATGTAGTTTCTTGCGCGCCGGGCGTTCCCGGTGTATTCACGTCTGATCATACTTCTTACTCATTCTTTACGCGCGTAATGTTGTTGTGGAACCGCGGCTAAAGCCCTCACTCAAAGGAAATCGTTCTGTCAAGCTCAGCCGGAATCCTCGCCTTCACCACGTCCATGATCAGAGACTGCTCGTAGGCATCAAATGTCTTATCAACAATGCACATCCTGAGCGCCTGCCCTGCTGTCAACCCCTCGCGAATGAGACTCAGCGCGTCGAGCAGCCCGCGCAAATCAAGCGCCCGATCCGAGATCTCTGCCTTCTCCGTCTTCCTCATGAGTTCCACGAACAGTTTCACGAACTGTGTGCAGATCTTAGGATTGATATCCGGGAAACTTTTCTTAATCAGCCGGTCAAGATCGGCCTCGCTGATCTCCGGTACGGAGAGGATAGCAAATCTCGAACTAAGAGCTTCATTGAGCTCTCTCGTCCCCGCGTACCCGTAATTCATCGTCCCGATAAAGCGAGTCTGCGGTTTCACCCGAATGAGATCATAGCCCGGCACATCGATTGCCCGCCTGAAATCCAGCGCGCTGTGAAGAACTGCCAGCGATTCATTTTTTGCCATATTAATCTCGTCGAGGACGCCGAAACCGCCCCGGTCAGCACACAGATAAATCGGTCCCGGTCTGAAGGTGACTCTTGTTCCATCAAATGTATCCGTCCCTATAAGATAGCTCGCATCCATGTTGATATGGAAGGACACGTTCCATACGGGCTGACCGAAGGCCGCTGCGAGATTCTCGCACAGCACGTTCTTGCCGGTAGCCTTCGGACCGGCAAGCAGAAGGTTCCTGCCCGCAAGAAGGACCGCGAGTGCCATCTCCCAGGTCTCTTTGCCGTAATAATAATACTGGGGTTCCGGGACACGGTCTCTGTATTCCTCGCTGACCGGATATCTGCCGCGAAACTCCTCCGCTCCCCGTATCAGATCCTCCGACACGCCTTCCTCTCTCAGAAAATCAAGAATATCACTCATAACGCTCTCCTTCTATCAGCCCTCTATCGTCCCGTATAATTACAACCCGGGCTTCCGGTTTTTCCGCTATAGTCGCGCCAGTAAAGCAAAAGTGCAGAAAAATCCACCGGCTCTTACTCACGCAATTCAATCAAGAATGTCTTCATACCCGCATTCCAAAAACAGCGGCTTCACGATCACGACCTCGTCGTGTTCCTCCTGCGACACTTTCACGCCCGAGTTGAGGGCCTTCAGGTCCGCCTTCATGAGCTCGTACGCTTCCTTCTTCGTCTTTGCCCGGCCATCCTCAAGAATCCGGATCATGCGCCGAATCACGATCGGGTGCGCGTACTGGGCAGGCAGATAGAAATCACGCTTCTCCTTCACATAGGCTTTGGCATCCGCCAGCGCATGCTCCCAGCCTTTCCCAGCCGACTTTTTCGAGTTCTGTCCGATTGGCAGGATGTTTGTCGCAATCGCAAAGAACACAAAAGCCGCCCCGATGAGCAGGATGTACGGTGCCATAGCTGCTTTATGTGCAAATGCATACACCGCCCCAGCTATAATCAGCACCCCAAGTACAGCTATCACTGATACAAGAAGCACACTGCCGGCCGGTATCTGATCGACGAGTCTCTTTCTGCGAACAGCGATTGACAAGTTATCGGATATTTCCGGTTTTTCTTCAAGGTAGCGAAGGTCACTCTTAAGTCCGGCAATCTCCTTCCTGACAGGCGCTGATATCTCTTTTTTAGGAGCCGCATTCATCCTTGCAGCCTCCTCCTCAGCCTTCTTTGTCACTGTAGGAATTTCCGGATGATGCTTTTTGATCCAGGTCAGGATCTTATCGACATCTTCCTCCCTCTTAAAGTTGCTCTGTTTTTCCGTCCCATCCGTAAGCACAACGACAAGATACGGCATCGTGCCGAACGCTCCTTTACCTGTAAAACCTCCGGCGCTCATAGCTACTCGCTTAAAGACCCGCCGGATTTCAGGATACGGCGCATAAAATCTTCTTGATATATAGAAGCTTCCCAGATAAAGAGCTTTCTCCCCGACTCCGCAGGGACCGTACTTTGTGCAGGCCTTCTTGTCTTTCGACAGCTCTTCGGGGCTCAGCTCCATTTTTCCGATTGGTTTTGGTGTAATTAACATATAAACCTCCGATACAGTCTTTCGGTCGGAGAAAACATTTGCAAAATTGCAAATATCTTCTCCGGCCAAAAGAAAATCTCAAAAACACCAGTGTCTTCTCCGGCCAAAAGAAAACGGGGAACGGAGCAGCCTCCGTTCCCCGCAACGCTATCATGCATTCAAGCCTCACTCACAAGGCCACTGCAACTTAGATATTCACATCAGATTTTCTTCTTATGCCTGCTTCTTCGCACTCCGGAGGAAAATGAAGAGGAACAGGATCGCGCAAATGATACCCACCGGATACGCGATCAATGTGTTGCTCTTCAGTGCCGGGATCATGCCAAGGCACTCGGGAGCCATGACAAAGTAGGTTGCGGAGACCGCGCTCATGAAGGTAGCCGGGACTGCGCAGATCAGATAATTCTTACCTTCTTTAGCAAGATACATTGCGCCCGCCCAGAGAACGATCATAGCCAGCGTCTGGTTCGTCCAGCTGAAGTATCTCCAGATAACTGTGTAGCTGAGGAAGCCAAGCGTGTTGCCGAAACCAAGGAAAGCACCTGCGCCGAGGACCGGGATGCAGAGCTTCAGACGGTTGCCCATCGTCTCCTGATCGATCTTGAACCAGTCAGCAAGCGTAAGTCTTGCAGAACGGAAAGCTGTGTCGCCGGATGTGATCGGGCATGCAATAACGCCGAGCATAGCAAGGATGACGCCGACCGAACCCATCGTCTTCACGCAGACATCATAAATTGCTACAGACTGGCCGCCGCCAAGGATTTCCTGCAGACCTGTGTTCAGACCGCCGGTCACCTCATAGAGTGAGCAGCCTGCTGCAGCCCATACCAGAGCGATGCAGCCTTCAGCGACCATTGCGCCGTAGAATACGAAGCGGCCCTGTCTCTCGGACTTCAGGCAGCGAGCCATCAGCGGAGACTGTGTCGAATGGAAACCGGAAATAGCGCCGCAGGCGACTGTGATGAACATGAAGCTCCAGATCGGTGTGCCTGCCGGATGCATGCTGCCGAAGTGTGTCCAGATCTCCGGAATAGAGTATCCGTTCATCGGGATACCGATGCTGACGCCGACAGCCATCGCGATAAGACAGATACCGAATACCGGGTAAATACGGCCGATGATCTGGTCAATGGAAATAAATGTAGCGATGAAGTAATAAATAAGAATGATGGCCAGCCATACGGTTGTCTGAGCGAACGGTCCTGTTACGCCCTTCTCAGAGAGAAGCTTGACCAGAAGGCCTGCCGGGCCTACTGCAAATACAGTACCGACCATGACCAGAAGCACGACCGCGAAAACACGCATGATCGTCTTCATGACCGGACCAAGGTAGATGCCGATGACCTCAGAGATAGACGCACCGTTGTTTCTCTCTGAAAGCATACCGGCAAAGTAGTCATGCACAGCACCTGCGAAAATAGTACCGAAAGTGATCCAGAGGAATACGATCGGTCCCCACAGAGCGCCCTGCAGAGCACCAAAGATCGGGCCAAGGCCCGCGATGTTGAGGAGCTGTACCAGGAACAGCTTCCATGCCGGAAGCACAACATAGTCAACACCATCGTTAATCGCGACCGCCGGGGTCTCCCGGTCATCCGGTGCGAAGATACCGTCAACTACCTTACCATAGGTGAAATAGCTGGCAATTAGAAGAACAAGACAAATAAGAAAACTAATCATAAACTCGCCCCCTTTTCATATGTATCTCTTCTTCTGTTGTGCAGAATTTCCTGTTTTCTTATAGGATATATATAAAATCGCAGGAATTTCCCTAATTATTTTGTACGCATTCACTATACACCTAATTTTTCAATATTGAAATACCATTTGAAATATTTCTGCTATATTTTTATATCCACCGAAAAACGCTTCGGCGGATCACAGACATGCGCAGTGGAAGGCGCTTTCACGCCGCGCACGTCGCAGCAAGAATGCTAAGGCGTTCCTTAAAGACTCCCGCATTTACGAAAGAACCTCTCTCTGAATGCGGTTCCACACACGCTTCTTGTCACCGCTCCACAAGGGAGCAACGAGCAGGCGCTTATCCCCGTCCCCGGTGAGCCGATGAATGACCACATCCTCCGGAATGACGGTTGCACATTTTCTGAGGATGCGGATGTATTCGTCTTCCGTCAGAATTTTCACCCTGCCTGCATTATACTCCTGCTCGAGATCTGTCCCGCGCAGGATGTGGAGAAGCTGCAGCTTGATACCATTTGCTCCGGACGCGCACACATACTTCACCGTCTCCACCATATCGTCTTCGGTCTCCCCCGGAAGTCCGAGAATCACATGCGTGATGACCTCTATTCCTCTTTCCCGGAGATTCCTCACCGCCCTGTCATAGACAGGCAGATCATATCCCCTCCGTATATAGCGGGCTGTCTCCTCATGGATCGTCTGCAGGCCGAGCTCCACCCACACCGGTTTGATTTCGTTCAATTCCGCAAGTAGATCCAGAGTCTCCGGCGGCAGACAGTCCGGCCTAGTTGCGATGGAAATGGCGACAATATTCGGGTGCATAATTGCCTCCGTGAACAAAGCTCTCAGCTTTGAGACCGGTGCGTAGGTGCCGGTGTAGGCCTGAAAGTAGGCAATATATCTGCCGTCTCTCATTTTCTGTCTGACTCGCTCCTTGCCGCGTTCGATCTGGTCGGTAATACTGAGATCCGAGCTCTCCGCAAACTCGCCGCTGCCCCCTGCAGAGCAGAATATACAGCCTCTCGTCCCCAGTGTTCCGTCCCGGTTCGGGCAGGTGAAGCCCCCGTTCAGGGCAACCTTATAAACTTTGCATCCGAATCTGCTGCGCAGATATTCGCCTAAGAGTCTCATACTGTCGTTGCTCCTATAAATGCCTATATGTAATATTGGGGACATTCCCCCACTGAGTTAAACAATACACTTATATACCCTTTTTGGTATAATCATCCAATATTAATTCGGTATTACCTATCGTATTTATATTTTGTACTAATACTCTAGCGCATCAGAGAGCAAATTGATACAATGATTTTCAGCGGTGTACGAATTTCAATCGACCAATCGCGATTACATGCCATGTTTAGCCAGGAGGGAATAAATGCAGATTAGAAATCTTGAGAACAACAGCAGACGTATCATAAAAAAGCTTGGTTATTTCAGTGTTTTGGAATACCAGAAAGACTTAAGCGTTAACAGTGGCAATTCCATTCAGCAATACTACATGTCCGAGATGGGTGTCCGACGCCGTCAGCTTGTAATCGGTATGAGCGGGAAAAATACCGCTGTCATTCAAGCCGGGGCCATGCAGTGGACCGCAGGAAATGTAGCTGCAACGACAGGCTTGAAAGGAGTCGGTGATTTCTTTGGAAAGGCAATCAGAGGAGCCGTCACAAAAGAATCCGCTGTAAAACCGGAATACAAAGGACAGGGGGTCCTTGTTCTGGAGCCGACCTATAAACACATTATCCTCATAGACGTTGAGCAATGGGGCTCAGGCGTCACGCTGGAAGACGGCATGTTCTATGCGTGCGATGGAACAGTCCGTCAATCAATTGTTGCAAGAAAAACACTTTCTTCTGCTGTTCTTGGAAATGAGGGCCTGTTCAATCTCAGTCTATCCGGTCAGGGAATCGCAGCTCTCGAAAGCAATGTCCCTGAAGAAGAGCTGATCATGATAGACCTCCAGAACGATGAGCTTAAAATTGACGGTGATATGGCTGTATGCTGGTCATCCGGACTTCAGTTCACTGTAGAAAAGTCAACTAAGACTCTTCTCGGCTCAGCAGTGAGCGGTGAAGGACTGGTCAATGTATACCGGGGCACCGGCAGAGTATTAATGAGTCCGGTTGCAAATACAGCCAGCTGGCTGAATGCCACTGTTCCCACCAATGCAAATGCCGCAAAATAAAATACCAAAATATCTCTTAACATATTAATTGGTGCGACCCCCCTCTTTTATGAAATAGGTTTCGCACCATTTTTCTACTGTATCAAACCGGTCTCTTCCCAATCAGCTTCACAATCTCCTTCTCGTCATTCCCCGGAAAGCAGGTCCTAACACGCTCCATGATTCGCTCCCACGATTCGGCCGGCTTCT
>Ga0326514_10003069_pt1 | contig 10583 bp, 7 predicted proteins | sample 3_2548_0518_D_FD_203653 | JGI IMG/M metagenome (GOLD analysis project Ga0326514, IMG submission 203653) | Bovine rumen microbial communities from UC Davis, California, United States - 3_2548_0518 | ecosystem: Host-associated > Mammals > Digestive system > Stomach > Rumen | place: USA: California... | reverse complement strand
ACCGTCAACACGAACATCGAGTTCTTCGCCGGCAACCAGTGGCTGCATATTCCGATGACACCTGCCATGAGCCGATTGTCCAGACCGGTGTTCAATATCATCAAGAGGATCGCCTCGCTGTTCGTGGCGAGCCTGACTTCCTCCGCGACGACCATCAGCTTTGAACCGCTGACGTACTACGACGGCGAGAATCAGCAGGATCCGGAGACCAATGCTGCGGTGTATGCTAACGCTGAGGTGAAGAACCTGCTGGAGAAGCTGAAGATGGACTACCGGATCCGTGACGCCCTGTTCGATGGCGCCCAGACCGGTGACTACTGTGCGCATTTCTACTGGAATCCGGACGCGCTGCCGTACGGCGGGGCCTTCGGTGAGCACCGCGGCGAGATCGAGATGGAGCTGGTGGACGGCATCAACGTCATGTTCGGCAACCCGAACACGCCCGACGTCGAGTCCCAGCCCTATATCCTGGTCATTGGCCGCGATACGGTGGAGAACCTCAAGTGGGAGGCCGAGCGCTTCCGCAAGGTAAAGAACGGCATCGGTAAAGGCGGCACCGGCTCCAATGAGATCGAGCGCAACCTGATCCAGCCGGACTCCGACTGGGAGTGGCAGGCTGGTGTTGGCGGCCGTACCGAGCTGATCACGGCGGATGACAAGAACGGCAAGGCCCTGTACATCTACATGTACACCAAGGTCACGACTGAGGAAGTCGTGAAGGACGAGAACGGTGAGCCGATGCGGGAGAACGATCTCGACGCAAACGGCGAACCGATCCAGGACACGGACTCCGACGGCAATCCCGTCCTGTCCGCCACTGGTGAGCCGATCTACAAGACCCATGTTATGAAGAAGCTGGTTACCACCGTGCATGTCACGAAGGCGACCAAGAGCTGCAATATCTTCGAGGACGTGGACACGGGGCTGACCCGCTACCCGATCGCGTGGGGCAACTGGGAGAGACAGAAGAACCAGTATCACGGCAGGGCCCTGGTCACTGGCATCGTGCCGAACCAGATCTTCATTAACTCGATGATGGCCCTCGTATTCCGGCACCTGCAGCTGCAGAGTTTCCCGAAGACCGTCTATAACGCCGACCTGATTTCGCAGTGGACGAATGAGGTCGGCGTCGCTATTGGCGTCAATGGCCTGCAGCCTGGGCAGGATCTCCGCAGCGTGGCTACGGTGCTGCAGCCTGCGGACATGTCCAACCAGATCGTCATGGCGATCGATAAGGTCATGGAGTACACGAAGGAGTGTCTCGGCGCGACGGACGCCCAGATGGGTAACCTCCGCCTGGATAACACCTCCGCCCTGATGGTGCTGCAGAGTTCGTCTGAGGTCCCGCTGGAGAACCCGCGGTCGATCCTGCACGAGTTCATGGAGAACGTCGGCGCGATCCTGCTGGACATGATGGGCACCTACTACGGCAAGCGGCCTCTGGTTCGGGAGCGTGACTTCCCCGAACCAGTGACCGACGCGTCCGGCGCCCCGATCATCAACCCCACTACGGGCAAGATGGAGACGCGGACCGTGAAGCGCAAGGTCCTGGAGGAGTTCGACTTCAGCCAGTTCAAGCATCTGTGGCTGAATGTGTCCGTTGAGGTCGGCGCCACGACTCGCTTCAGCGAGATCGCGATGGTCCAGACGCTGGACAACCTCCGTCGTGACGGTACGCTGCAGATCATCGATTACCTCGAGAGAATCCCCGATCGGCTGATCCCGCGCAAGCAGGAGCTGATCGAAGGTATCCAGGCGAAGATGAACGAGCAGGCAGCGCAGCAGGCGGCGGCCCAGAACGCGCAGCTTCCGGCGGCCGGCGGGGAGGAACCGCCGCGTGACGCCCCCGGTAAAGCCAGACGGCCTGGCGGGGCCCCAAGCGTGGGCGGCTCGCTTGACGCGGCGAAGACTGTCTCGTCCATGCCGGGGAGGATCCAGTCGATCTACAACGATCTTCCCAAGCGAGCACAGGATGCGCTGGTCAGCCAGCAGCAGCTATAAAGAAATAAAGAGCACTTCGATATGAAGTGCTCTTTATATATGCAAACTGAGGCGGCTCAGTTACAAACCTCTGAAGGGCTAAGGCGATTTAATTGCGCACGTCGTTTGCGGATGACGGTCCCGACGGAGGACTTTTTATAACCGCAGATAAATGGAAACGCTGAGAAGAACTGTTACTGCCGAGCGGACGATCGACGCGTAACGACAGGAGTGGCCACGAATACGGGTACTTCTCAAACCAACTGCGCAAGCGTTGAAACGACCGGTCTATATGGCTGGTTGTTGTTTGGAGCGCGGTTTTACATATACGCCCCTGTGGTGGAATTGGTATACACCCCTATCTCAAAAGTAGGTAATGCCTGCAGGTTCGACTCCTGCCGGGGGCACCATCCGCAGCCGATGGGCTGCGCAAAAATACTTTCTCACCATGAAAGGAAAAGAGCCATGAACGAAGAAAAAAAGGACCTCACCCTGGAAGGAAATGACGATGAGCTGCTGCCTGACGGCTGGGCAGACGGCGACGACATTTTCGACATGAAATCGTGGACCGGTGGCGGCGATCAGGCGGACGCGTCTGGGGCTGAGACCGGTGCCGAGGACACCGAAGCAGGGGACGACTTCACGCTTGAGAAGTTCCTCACCAACGGAACCGAAGAGGCGGATGAAGGGTCTGCGGGCAATACCGAAGAAGCCACTACCACTGGCAACACTGAGGAAGAGAAACCCCGCGCCAAACTTAAATTCGGAGTCACCATCGACCACAACCAGCAGGATGTGGAACTGGATGAGTCCGAGCTGCCGACGCTTTATCAGAAGGCATACGCAACAGATCGTGCGCAGGCAAAGCTGGCGAAGATTTCGCCGGTGTACGAAAAGTCTGAGCGCATGGCAAAGATGCTGGGCTATGACACCGTGGACGCCATGCTGGACGCCGCGGAGAAGAGCTACACCGATTCCGAAGTGGAGCGGCTGACGTCTGAGAACGTCCATCCCGAGGTGGCCAGAGACATGGTCAATCGCCGTATCCACGAACGCGAGACCGCCCCTGCCGAGCAGAGGGACGAAGGTCAGCCCGCTGCCGAGGAGAAACCTGCAGGCCGCGACTTCCAGGCGGAGGTCGCTGAGATGCTGCGGGCGTTCCCGAAGCTGAGAGGGCAGAAGCTCCCGCAGGAAGTCATTGATGACTGCGTGAAGAACGGCAAGCCACTGGTGCAAGCCTATGTCGCCTATAAAGAGAAGGCAGACGAAGCCGAGAAAACTGCACTCCGCAAGGAGAAAGACACTCTGAAACAGAATGCGGATGCAGCCGCGAGGGCGCCGGTACGCGGTGTCTCCAAAGGTGGAGCCACTGATACCAAGCCAGGAGATCCTTTTCTCGATGGCTTCAACTCCGACGAAGGTTGGAAAAGATAACCGGCGGCCATGAGGGCTGCCATCCGCGGGCATCTTGAAAGGAATGATGATATATGCCCGGCGGAATCAATCTCGCTACCAAGTACTCTACTGTGGTTGACGAGCGTTTCGCTCGTGAATCCCAGGCCATGCTCGCCCTGAACAACGACTACGAGTTCAAGGGCGACAAGACCGTTAAGGTCTATTCCATCCCCGTGGTCCCCATGACGGACTACGTTCGTAACGGCATGACCCGTTACGGCACTCCCACCGACCTGGCCCGCAACGTCCAGACCCTGACCGTTAACAAGGACCGTGCCTTCACCTTCATCATCGACGCTGGCGACAAGATCCAGTCCGAGATGGTGTCCGACGCTGGCAAGGCTCTGAGCCGTCAGCTGCGTGAAGTCTGGGTGCCTGAGTTCGACACCTATGTCTTCAAGACCCTGGCCGCTGCCGCCCAGGCGAACGGCAACTATGCCTCCACCGCCCTGAACGCGCAGAACGCTTACGCCGCCTTCCTTGACGGCATGGAGCGCCTCGGCAACTTCAACGTCCCCGACGCTGGCCGTGTTGCCTTCTGCACCTACAAGTTCGCCAACCTGCTCAAGCAGGATCCCGCGTTCATGAAGTACGGCGATCAGTCCCAGGAGATGATCCTGAAGGGCGTCATCGGCGAAGTCGATGGCTGCAAGATCGTTAAGGTCCCCTCCAGCCGTCTGCCTGCCGGCGCCGCCTTCATCATCACCCATCCCATCGCGGCCACTGCTCCGAAGCAGATGGAGGAGTACCGCATCCATGACAATCCTCCCGGCATCTCCGGCTGGCTCGTCGAGGGTCGTTTCATCTACGACTGCTTCATCCTGAACGAGAAGGCCAATGCTGTGTACTACCACGGTGGCCAGAGCGCCGTCAAGGTTCTCCAGGTCATCACCGCCGCCACTGACACCGGCAAGTCCACCATCGTGGTCAACGGCGTCAAGGAAGGCGCGAAGTGGTACTACAAGACCGCTGCGACTCAGGCTGCCCTGCCTGCCGTGACCGCGGGCACCGCGATCACCGTGTCCGGTTGGACTGAGCTGACCGCCAACGGTCTGGAGATCACCCCGGGCAGCACGGATAAGTACATCCGTGTGGTCGATGTCGACGCCAGCAACAAGCCTCTTGGCTCTGGCGACGCCATCCTGAACATCGGCTAATCCCCGACAAAGCAGTTTCCGGGACCTGGTAAAACCGGAGCATGCTCGGGCGAAACACCCGAGCATGCTGTTTATGTGGGGCCCAATGGATGCGCCCGGGTTTTTCCTCCTTCCCGGCCAGGTGCGGTGTAACTCCGAACCCCCACTATTCTGCATAAAAAGGAGACATGATATATGACTTACGGCGAACTGAAGAAGCTCGTCATGCAGCTGATCTTTTCTGAGAGCATCGCGGGCACCGAGATCCGCGAGACTTATAACAACCAGGCGGACTACCTGCGGATGATCCCGGGTCTTGCGAACGACGGCATGATGTACATCGCCACGACCGTGAAGAAGATCCCCGAGCTGGTTCCGCTGACGACTCTTAACTACGAAGAGATGGGCAAGTTCCGTCTGTACACCCTGCCCGAGGATTTCTGGCGCATGCACAACGGCGGCATCATCTGGCCCAAGCCGATCGGCGGCGGGCAGACGGCGTATGAGCGGTTCCACTGGTACAAGATGTACGCGAACAACCGCCTGCTTGTCCCGGCGAATGTACCGAATCTCGACGAGATGATGGTCGAGTACTACCGCTACCCGCATCAGATTCCCGATATACCGGACGACGCGCCGGACAAGAAGGCGCAGGAGCAGGAACGGGACAGCATGGAGTTGGACAATACGCCGGACACCCATGCCGCACTGCCGTACTACATCGCGGCGCAGCTGGTCATGTATGACGATCCCTTCCGCTACTCGGCGCTGTGGAACGCGTTCGAGACCAGACTGGGCAGGATCACGGAGCCTGTCACCACGGAGTATTCCCTGGTTGACGACGCCTATTGGGGATTCAACCTCCCGGGGGTGTAAGCTGTGGCATATGTAAACCTTTCCCACATGCCCAACCCGCGGCAGGAATATACGCTGAACTTCACCAACCTCAACGGCGGGCTTAACCTGAGTGAGCTGGAGTACCGGCTCCGTCCCAACGAGAGCCCCGAAATGTTGAACATGATCTGGCGAGACGGCGTTATCTGCGGCCGTGACGGGCAGGAGTGGGTGACACCGGACCAGGAGCTCGGCACGGCGTATGCCATGTTCGAGCGTCCGTTCCATGACTGCCTCGTCGCGCACATCGGAACAAAGCTGTACTTCACAGGTTTGGGGGACGCCACGCCGCGGTTTTATGAACTGTATTCCGGGGTGCCTGAAGTGAAAGGCACCTTTTTTGAGTACTACGATAATCTCTACTACAAGACGAAGGGCGCGTATATCCGGATCGAAGCGAGCGAGATCATCAATAACACGACCGGCGAGATTGGGTGGACGTTTTCTACGCATCCAGTGGAAGGTTATGTTCCGGTCACTGTTATCAACGCTTCTCCGTCCACCGGCTCCGGCGATCTGATCCAGCCGGAGAACCGCATCCAGTCGAAGAAGACGATCCATTACAACGCAGTGGCTGGGGCTACCGTCTACCAACTCCCGGTCAAACCGGTAGACTCCGTTGTCTCGGTTGTAGTTGACGGCGTGACGAAGACGGCCGGGACGGATTACACGGTCAACCTTACGAACGGCACCGTCACTTTCAACACCGCGCCTCCGGTTACGAACCCGCCGTCGGAAAACACAGTGCATATCACCTACTCGAAGGCGAACCCGGATGCTATGAACAGCATCATGGACTGCCCTTACGCCGCAACCTACGGCGGCTCGGGCGATCTGTGCGTGGTATTTGGCGGTTGCGAAGCCCAGCCGAACGCCTTCTTCTGGAACGGGAACACTGATGTCGCGATGGACCCGACATACTTCCCGTTCTCCCAGTATCAGCTGGCCGGGGACACGGACGATCCGATCACCGGCTTTGGCAAACAGCAGAGCTATCTGGTGGTGTTCAAGCAGCGCTCTGTCGGCAGGGCGAAGATGGACACGACGGATCTGGCGGGCAGGACGACGATCGACATGCCGTTCGTCTCCATCAATGACAAGATCGGCTGCGACCTCCCCTGGACGATCCAGCTGATCGACAACAACCTGGTCTGGTGCAACACCGAGCAGGGCGTCCATATCCTGAAGGACTCCAGCTACGCGTATGAGAACAATATCACCTGCGTGTCGACGAAGGTCAACGGGTTAAACAATAAGCTGTCCTTGATTCGCGACGTGCGGAAGAACGCGGTGGTCTGCTCGCTGGACGACAACCGCAAGTATTGGCTGTGTGTGGACGGTCATGCCTGGGTGTGGGACTACGAGAACACAGACTATAAGAACCCGTCCTGGTATCTCTTCGATAATATCGGCGCGGTTGCCTTAGCTACGGAGCACGATAAGATTTGGCACGTCAACAGCGAAGGCAGGCTGACTGTCTTTATGCGGAGCATGAGGGATTACGACCAGAACACGCCGATCAACAAGGTTTACCGCTTCCCGGCTCAGGACTTCGGTGGCTATGACCGACTGAAGAATGTGAACAGCTGTATCATCGTCATGCGCGGGGATCTCCCGTCCAAGGCGAGGCTGACCTACATCACGGACTACGAGACAAGAGTAGACCTGACCGATCTGGAGCACAGGGTCTGGCGGCTCGTGCCGAGGGATCTTACTTTCCGCTGCCTGGCTGGCACCGGTTTCGGCGCAGCTTTCCGCCGACGCCCGATGTGCCGGAGGGTACGGCACTACACCATGCGCCTGGAAAACAGGGAAGTTGGTTCCGACCTCTCTATCGTATCGGCGCAGGTATTCTACAACTTCCAAGGGAGGCTCCGATAAATGGCATTTGATGAATTTGATTACCGCAGAAAGTGGACCAATCCTGCGGACTTTCCGACCTATGAGTATGATGAGGGAACTGTCCGTGACGATATGCAGGCGCTCTTCGATGAGATCAGAGACGCCTTCAATGATTTCGCGGAGCAGGCTGACGCCGACATTACCGAGCTTCAGGGCGCGATCGACGACATCGAGGCCGGGCAGGTCCCGGATGGGTCGATCGACGACCACAAGCTCGCGCCTAACTCTGTTACGTCCGCGCATATCTTGGATGGCACCATCATAAATGCAGACATCGCGGATAACACGATTCAGCCGGCAAAGCTCGCCGAAAAAAGTATCCCTGGTTCCGGCATCGCCAATGTGACGAGCAGGATCAGGGCGGGGTCGATCGCCGCGACCGACATCAAGGACCTGACAATCACACCCGCAAAGCTCGCGAACGCCAATAGTAGTGGCACGACGGGCATCCCTGGCTCCGGCATTTCTGGTACGACGAGCAAGATTCGGAGAAAGTCAATCGGTACTTCTGACATCAAAAATTCGACGGTCACGCAAGATCTGATTGCAAACGGCGCAGTCGTCGAGGGCAAACTCGCGAGTTCCGCGGTAACGACTGGTAAGATTGCGGACGGCGCTGTCACGAAAGAAAAGATTGCTGACGATGTAATCTCGGACATCCTGGATGAACATCCCGTAACTGGCGAGCAGATTGCCGTCGGTGCCGTAAGCCGGGACAGGGTGAGGTTGCTTCAGGCCAAAAACTGGGAGGAAGAAACACGAACCTTCGATGATACTGACCCGCCCAGAACCTTTACGCATTACGTCCAGCATCTTTCCGATTCTGCTGTTAAAAACTCCGACAACCTGATTGTCGATGTAATTCTTCCCTACGACGACACTGCGGAAACGATACTTGAAGAGTGGAGCAAGATTACGCGCGTCTTTCCGGGTAACCGCATGATCACGTTTGAGGCGAACGAGAGGCCGACCGAGGATCTTAAGGTTGATGTTCTTCATATAGAAAGGTGACGATATGGGAGCTGGTTTTATCGTAAGACGCGGCGGCGGTGGCAGCAGCAAGGTCATCGACGGCCAGTACGCAGTGATCGGTGTAGAGTACCCCTCCGGTAGCACCTGCACCTGTACAAAGGGCAGCACCTCGCTCAGGGCGAAAGGGACGAACGGCGCAGTCGCCTTCAACATCCCCGAAGCCGGAGACTGGGTGGTCGCCATCGTGGACGGCGCAAAGTCCAAAAGCCAGACCGTGACGATCTCCAGAGAGGGCCAGGTTGAAAAAGTGAAGCTGGCTTACAGTCTTGAGATCCTCACCCCGGCGAACGGAAAGAACAGCGACTATAACCTCGGTGGCAGCGGCGCGAGTATTGTCGGGAATAAGTTGGTCTTAGATGAAGTTCCGGCGACCGCCGCGATGGGCAAAAACTCTTATTTCACGCCCGCGATTGATGTGACCGGCTACAGCAGTCTCATAATCAAGGGGAAAGGTACGGACTTCGTCGATATGTATAGCATGGCGTCGTTCGCCCTTACGCAAGACGCAGGCGGCCATACTTACAATGATGGCAAAGCGTTGATTTCCTTCGCCGGGACAGGCGACGAAGTTGAAAAGCAGGCGGACATCTCCGGCCTTAGCGGGTCTTTGTATTTGAGCATGAACGTGTTTCGGCAAGAAGTGCAGATCACCGAGATCATCCTGACCTAAAACTATGGACAACAGAAAACTTTTCTTCCCGCGCGGGGTGCTGCTGGACTTTGAGGAGAAGGTTCTCCCGAAGATCCTGGTCAAGTATAAGCACGACGGCGAGACCGTCGTGGCTCTCTCCGTGCGGGAAATCATTAATGCCGCCCTTGACGGCATGGGCGACGCGGTTCAGCAGGCGATGTCCGTGCTGAAAGCGCTGGCCTTCAAGGACTCAGCCAGCGGGAGCTACACTCCTGCTGGCAGCGTGAGCAAGCCCGCCTTCACCGGAACCGCCGCCACGATCAAGCCGAAGGTGACGGCGGCTGGCACGGTGTCGAAGCCGACCTTCACCGGAACCGCCGCCACGATCAAGACCAGGATCACAGCGGCTGGCACGGTGTCGAAGCCGAACGTCAATGTGGTTACGGCAAGCAAAACCATTTATTCCATCTCAGGACTCGGCTCCCTGCCGAGTTTGCAGACGGTCGTGGAGGGTGAAGACCTTAGACTGGTCTGGTCCCCCGGTGGGCTGCCGGCGCGGACAAGTGAGGGCGTGGTGGCCTCTGTAAGCGCAGAGCTTGACGCCGCGCCTACGTTCACCGGAACCGAGGTCGAGGGCAGCGCGAGCTACACCCCGGCTGGGAGTGTGTCGAAGCCGACCTTCACCGGCACTGAGGTCGAGGGCAGCGCGAGCTACACCCCGGCCGGCAGCGTGTCGAAGCCTACGTTCACTGGCACTGAAGCGACGATCACGGTATCGTGAGGAGGAAGCATGGCAGATATTTCAACCTTTACTGACGAAAACGGAACAACCTACAACATCAAGGACGCATACGCCAGAGAGAAGTATTTCGCGCTGGACGGCGGAACTTCTATTCCGTCCGGCGACGACCTTAACGACTACAAGACGCCGGGCACTTATGTCTGCGCAAGCTCATCTGTGGCCAACGGCATTGCGAACACTCCGGGGAACCTTGCCTTTCGAATGGTAGTGATGCGCGTCATTACCGGCAGCACGGCAAGACTCATGCAGATCGTGTTTCCGAACGGTTATGCCCGCTTCTATATGCGGTACTATGGCGGTTCTTCCTGGGGCTCATGGAAGACGTTCAGCTTCGACCTGTCCCTGCTGGACGGTGTAGTCGGCATCGACCACGGCGGCACAGGGGAAACGACGGCGGCAGCGGCGGCAGGGGCACTGATAGATGCGCTGGGGTATTCGTTCAACGACGTATCAGACAACGACTACTTTCTCTGCCGCGAGGTGGCCCAAGAGGGAAGTTCGTTTACGATCGGCCCTCCGGTGCATAAATCTATGTGGAAGCTGTCGGACTTTGTCAAGCGTTCAAATGAATACGGTGTCGGTGACAGCTATGTTCCCAGCGGCGCGTATGTAGTTGCCGGGTTTCGCGCGGGCAGCACAAGCAGCACAATTGGCTTTTCGATTGTGCTCCCAAAAAATATTGGAAGCCAGGTCTCTGGGGTTACAGTAAACACCTTGAAGATTCGAGTGTGTACCCCGGCTGGCTACCTAA
>Ga0326514_10003067_pt1 | contig 10584 bp, 2 predicted proteins | sample 3_2548_0518_D_FD_203653 | JGI IMG/M metagenome (GOLD analysis project Ga0326514, IMG submission 203653) | Bovine rumen microbial communities from UC Davis, California, United States - 3_2548_0518 | ecosystem: Host-associated > Mammals > Digestive system > Stomach > Rumen | place: USA: California... | reverse complement strand
TGTCCGGCGTGCCCCACTCCTGCTTGTTCCTGAAACTCCGTAAGGCACTTGTCGATAAATCAAGCGTGTATTCTCCGCTTATTGGGTTATAGGTTACTGTTACGGGCTTATTCCATCTGGTATTGTATTCTTTCAGCGTGTCACAAATAAACTGCTCATATACGCTCTCGGGTATCCACGTCGCGCCGGGTTTCACATAGATGTTTTCCCGCGTTACGTCCTCCGGGATCACCTTCCGCAGTTCGTCCACGTTCCGCTGATACCGTTCATCCACCGTTGCCAGCGCTTCCGCCTGCCGAAGCTTGGCCCGCACGTCGCCGCTCAGGTAGTTTTCCCGCGTTTCCAGCGTGCCCTTGTCGTTCAGGAAAGCAAGCCCACTGTCAAGCATGGCTGTTTTCGCTTCGTCCGCCGTCATGCCCAGCAGCTCCGCCGCCCGGTCAAGATCAATATAGCCCTTCTCATTCAGCACCACAGCAATAGCATCCTGCGGCGTGTCGGCGTGATCCACCGTCACCACTGCCGCAATGGTGTCCTTGCTGAATATATCGGCCTTGGTCGCCGCTTTGGTTTTCTTGTCGTAATTTTCTAGCGCCAAAATAAAGAAGTGGTCAGGATCAGCCTCTATAAGCTTCGCGTTTTTGCTCTGGTGAAGGTTCCCGTTCTTCGCCACAAACGCATCATACAGCCGGTTCAGCTCCTTGCGCTTGTCCGCAATGGCCTTTTTGTCCGCGCCCTGCTTCTGTAGCTCCTGCAATGCCCGCGCCGTGTCGCGGATCGCCAGCATATCCTTTACCTTCTGCGCGTCCGCTTCCTTCATTTCCACGGCTTTCAATTCGCCGTTCTGGTTCTGATAGATTTTCCCGTCCTTTACCTCGTATCCGTTTTCCTTCGTGTTGGCCCTGGCCTTTTCCGCCCGCTTCTGCAATTCCTCCACGCTGGGCGCGTTCTTGCCATAGTCCATCTTCGTTTCAATGTGCCCGATGGCCTCGGTAATCTGCTGCCCCAGGTTGGTGCCCTTGGGCTCCACGTTCAGGTCCTTATTTCTGTACATCGTGCCGGTTGTTTTCAGCGTGCCCAGCACCATTTCCGGATGCGCCACAAAGTATTCGTTCATGCTCACATAGTCGCCGTCGATGTTCGTATACGCGGAATGGTCAAACTTCACGCCCCTGTACGGCGTGCCCGCTTCCCGCTTTTTGAAGATCAGAATATCGGTGACCACCTCTGTGCCGGCATTCCCTTTGAAAGCCGTGTACGGCAGGCGCACCGCGCCCATCAGGTCGGCCCTTTCCATCATGTAGGTTCTTATGCTGCTGTTCTGCGCGTCCATGGTGTACCGGCTGGTGATGAACATCAGCAATCCGCCAGGCCGCACCTTGTCAATGGCCTTGGCAAAGAAATAGTTATGGATCGCGCTGGTCACTTCGCGCGGATATGTGCTGTCCACAATGGGGAAGTTGCCAAAAGGAACGTTGCCAATTGCTACGTCCATCACATTATTGCCGATTTTGGCAGTTTCAAAGCCCTGCACCCGCACATCTGCGTGCGGGTACAGCTTCGCCGCAATCCTGCCCGTAATGCTGTCCAGCTCCACCATTGTCCAGCTCCGCACCTTCTGCTGCATGTCGGCGGGCATGGCCCCGATAAAATGCCCAATGCCGCCGCTGGGCTCCAGCATCCGGCCCCCCTGGAAACCTAAATGCTTTAGTCCTTCGTACATGGCGCGTATCACTTCCACGCTCGTGTAGTGCGCGTTGGTAGTGCTGGCTCTGGCCGCGTTGTATTCATCCCCGGTCAGCAGCTCCGCCAGTTCAGCATATTCTTTTTTCCATTTCGCGTTGCTTTCATCAAAGGCTTGGGAAAGTCCGCCCCAGCCCACATATTTTGAAAGGATTTCCTGTTCTTCCTTTGTCGCGTACCGGTTCTCCGCTTCCAGTGTGCGAAGCAGGCGGATCGCGTCCAGGTTCGCTTTATACCGCGCCTTTTCGCCGCTGGGCAGGTTCAGGCTATCCCCAATCTGGTAATTGGTGCCCTTCGGCGTTTCCGCCTCCAGCCGCGTATCGTTTTCCTCCACGGCCTCCTGCAATTGTTCTTCCGGCGTTTCCTCGGCGCTTTCTTCGTCCGTTACTTCTCCGGCTTCAGGTCGTACATTATCTCGTTCACGTACTCCCTCGCCTCGTTCTCGTACAGGCCCTGGCTCATCAAGTCCTGCATCATTTCCTCCATCTCGTTGTTCCGGTACAGCAGGCTCTGAAACAGCGTCCCGTCCTCCGCCTTGCTTTTGTACATCTTGGGCAGGTACTTCCTCCAGTAATCGTCCTGCTCTATCCCCAGAATCCCCAATTGGTTCCTTTGTTCCTTGGTCAGCAGGCTTTTCATTCTTCTTTTTCTCCTTCCGTTGCTTTGCTTTCTCGGCTGCCGCCGCGTCCGCCTTGCCCTGGTTATAAAATTCATCCTGCAGGAATGGGGGATAGGCGGTCATTTCTTCCTCCGTCTGTTCCACATGCAAGATGCTGTCTCCCGCTCTGCCTGCATCATACCACTTTTTTGCCCATTGCGCAAATGCTATACCTTTTTCGCTGCCGTCCTCCATATTCACGTTCACATGCTCGTTCGCGCCCCACTTCATCACAAGCTTCTGGGCCCGCTTGGTCATGCCCTTCATCACGTCGGCCATTTTCTGCGCCGTCTGGGTATGGTTTTCCAGCGCGCTGCTTTCCTCCGGTGTCGGTTCCGCTTCCGCCTGGGCTTCTTCCTGGGGCTGTGCCTGCGTTTCCGTCCGCGCAATCTTTACGGGCTTTCCGCTGAATATGCGGTCGATCATGTCCAGCGCGTTCTTGCCCATGCTGTTGATCGCACCATTGTTCAGCAGCCGATCATCGTCAAAGCCGTTCTGCACCACTTCCTGCGCCACTTCTTCCGGCGTCAGCTCCGGTTCCGCCTCCGCTGCCGGCGCCTCTCCGGCCACTTCCTCCAGCGTCGTTTCCGGTTCCGTCTGTGTTTCCTCAACTGTTGAATTTTCTTCAACGGTTTCCTCCGCAGGAGCAGCAACATTTTCTTCCGTGTTGCCGCTTTCCTCCGCAGGCACAGCAACATTTTCTTCCGCGTTGCCGCTTTCTTCCGCAGGAGCAGCAACATTTTCTTCCGCCGCTTCCTCCAATTGCGCCTGCTCTCTGGTCGCCTGCCCCAGCTCGTTCATCCGCTGAGCGAATGCGTTCAAATCGCCCTTGCCCGCTGCCGTGTTGGGCAGGAAAGCAATGCCCGCCTTGCCCTGGTTGAAATAGTGCACGGCTTCTTTGATGTAGGCGCTGCCCGCTTTCTGCGTGCCGTCCAGGGCAATGCCATGTTCCTGCGCGTATTGCCGGATGTACGCCTGCGCATCCACGCTCACCCTGCCGATGCTCTTTTCTATTTTCTGGCCCGCCTTGGTGGCCGCCTTGGCTTCCTCGCTCTGCTGCTTGGCTTCCTCCCGAATCTGCTGTTCTTCTTCCTGGGCCTGCGTTTCCTGCGCGTCTATCAGGGCCTGGGCCTGCTGCGCTTCCTGTACGGCCTGCTGCCCTTCCTCCGCCGTCTGCGCCGCGTTGGCCCTCTCTATGGCCTCCTGCTTCTGCTTTTCCAGCTCCTTCTTGGCGTTTTCCTTCCGCTGCCGCAGGTAAGCCAGCCTGTCCGTCATGGTGTCGTCAATCTCTGCCTGCCATACCTGCCCCCGCAGGTTGGCGCTTGCGTCCTCCAGCGCGTCCCACCACATCTTCTGCGCCCGGCTGAATCTCTCCGCGCTGTCCTTCAGCATCCGGCTGGCCTGGTTGCTGGGGGAAAGGCCCTTAAATGCCCGCCGAAGCGCTTTCGCCCAGGTGTCAATCCACCCGCGAATGCGCACAAACAGGCTCGGATGCTTTTCCGCCAAATCCCGGGTTACTTCTTCGTCCCCGTCCAGCATCATTTCACTGGCATCGGCCACCACTTCATCCATGGCCCCCGGCAGATCCAGCGTTCCGTCTTTGTCAATCTGTTCCTGCACCAGGCGCTTCACCGCATGGTTGTCGCTGCCGTAATAGTGATCCAGCAGGAAATCCCGATATTTCTTGTATTGCGCGGGGCTCCAGTCCTGTATGAAGTGGGTCAGCTCATGGCTCGCCGTGCGCATGATCGCCTGCTCGTTCCCCTTGCCGCTGTATATATCCAGATATACGGTCTGGGAATCCCGGTCATACCATCCGTTAGCCCCGGTATGCTCCCCTTCCTTTACGGGGCTTTCAAAGAGGACGATGTTCACCCCCGTGCTTTCCGCCAGTCCCCGCAGGGCCGTGTTCGCGTCCCGCATATGCTTGTTGTACGGCCCCTGGATCGTGCGCACGCCCGCCGCGTCCGCTTCCTTCTGGTCTATGCTTCTCAGCACGCCCACCCGGCTGCCGTCCGCGCCCGCGTTCAGGCGCTTCACCTCATTGATCCGGTTGGTTTCGTTCATTGCCAGCTCCGCCGCGCCTTTTTCATATGCCTGCTGGATTTCGTCCGTCATATCCAGGCCCATTTCTTGCAGCGTGCTTTCCACTTCTTCCATTCGCCGCCCGCTCAGGCCGATTTCATACGCTTCATGCGCGCCAAAAACAGGGGCTTCTTCCGTCAGCTCCTCTACAACGTCGTCCAGATCAAGGCTATCTTCATATTCGGCTATCTTGGCGGCCTGTTCCTCGGTGATTTCCTCCCCGGCCTCCCGTGCCACAATCGCTTCAGCCAGCCCGTCCACGTCCTCTTGGGGTACGCTGTCCGCTATTTGGCTCTTTACATAATCAGCCGCCCGCCGCCGCGCGTCCTCCATCAGGTTGCCGATCATCGCGTTTTGGCTGCCCAATTGCCATGCCGTCCGCGTCTCGGTGTCGGTCAGCCCCGGCACCACGCCGCTTGCCTTGATCGCGCCCAATTCCAGGCCCGTTTTGGCCGCATTATAGACCGTCGTGAATTGCTTGGCATATTCCTTGAAGTCCGTGCCGTTCCCCGGCTCCTTGGCGTTGAAAATGGCGCTTCCGGCTTCGTCGCCGCCCACCAGTGCGGCCACCGCCGCTTTCTCCGCCGTCTCCGGGTTCGCAAAGCGCACGTCCTCATAGGGCACATAGCTCAGCTCTCCATCCTTCTTAATGCGGATGTTGATCTTGCCGCCCTTCACGCCCACGCCCACGATTTCCACGGCTTCCCCGGTTTCTTCCCCCTCCTTGGCCGCCAACCGGTTTTCGCCGTCGTCACTGATCTGCGCCGTCTGTGCCAGCTTCGCCCCGGTGTCAATCGCTTCCTGCGTTTTCTGCCCGTCCTTGGTGATCTCCCCCCGATTGTAGGTCACCATGGCCCGCGCCGCCTGCAAAGCTTCTTCCCCGGCCCGGCTGTCAGCGTCCAGCACCTTCACCCACTTCTGGTACAGTGCCCCCGTTTTCCGCTGCGCCCGCTTTTTCTCCGGGTTCATCTTCCCTTCTTCCAGGTTCGCCGCCGTCCGGGTATTGATCCCTTCTTCCCGCGCCTGCTGTGCCAGCGCCTGCCCCCAGTCGTTGGCAAGCACCTTCTCACCAATGGCCGTGTTTTCCGCCCTGGTTTCCCGTGCCGCGTTGATGGGTATGCTACCGGCCTCCATCAATCCGCCAACGGCTGCGCCCATCAGGCCCTCGCGGCCCAGATCGGGTATGTTAATCATAGCTTCCTCGCCCGGCGTGAAGCTGATTGTTTTCATGGGGTTGCCCGCCACAATGCGGCCTACCTGCTGATTGGCCCCACTCATAATGCCCTGGGTAATTTCCTCCGTGCCCTCGGAAATGGCAGTATCCGCAATCCCCAGTGCTTTGCCCGCTGCCGCGCCCGGCGCGTGCCCGGTCGCCCGTTCATACCATGCTGTGGCAAGCCCGCCCTCTCGGTCAGGTTTGCCGATATCCTGAATGCCTGCGTCCTCGCCGCCCACTTCTATGCCCGCGTTCAGGATCGCCGTCAGCGTGCCCAGCCCTTCCGCCAGGCCCACGGGTACGCCCTTTTCCCGTGCTTCTTCTATATCGGCGGCCCATTCGCGGATCAGGGACGTATAGAATCCCGGATTGCTGGCAAGCCCCGCCGCCAATTTCTGCATTTGCCCCGCGCCCATGTTCGCCATGTATTCTGCCATGGTTCGTTGGACAATCACTGCCGCGTCCCCTGCCGCGCTGCCGCCGCCCGTTGCCATGCTTATCACCACATCGGGCACCATCATCAGCACTTCATGGGCAATATCATAGGCCGTATCAAGCGCCGCGCTGTCCGTGTAGGCTTTCCGCGCGTGATAGGCTTCCTCCTGGGCCGCGTTTGCCTGCTCCGCATAGGTCTGCTCTATGCCCGCCACAATGCCTTTTTTCAGCGTGTATTCAGGCGTTTTTTTAATTTCATCCCATTCCTCTATCATCCTTTTATCGTCGCCCTTGAGGGCCGCCCAGCCCATTTCCGCCAGATTGACAATGGTTCTGCCCAGCGCTTCAAGGGGCTTTGCCACCATGCCCGCGCCTTTTACAATTGCTTCGTCCCATCCGGTCACCACGTCCATTCCAATCGCCCCGGCCAGTCTGCCCGCGTTGGCCTGCCCGTGCTCCGCCTCCCGCATTTCCGCCAGCGAATCCTGCGCGCTCTGCTTTTCGCCCTGGGCCTGGGCCGCCATGGCCTCCACCTGGGCTTGCAGGGTATGAAGTTTTTGCAGTGCTTCCTGGTAGGTATCATCCCCCTGCCAGGACGCTTCTGTGGCCGCGTTCTGTGCCTGATACATATCCTCCAGCAGCTTTTCATACTTGGCGCTGAAATCCGCTATCTGGCTGTCGTCCCCGGCGTATCTGCCGCTGATCACATCGTCCCAGTCCTGCGCCTTTTTCGCCTGCTCCTGCTTGTACAGGCTGGTGTAGTCTGTTGGCGTGTCGGGCACAGCGTCCAATTGCTTTTTCAAATCGTCCAGTTTGGCTTCCAGCGCGTCCGCCCGCCGCAGGGCTTCCCTGTACTGCTGATCATTGTCAAAGTATCCCGTTTCCGCCAGGTTCACGGCGTTCATCCATTCTTCTTCCGCCGCGTCGTACTGGGCTTGCAAGGTCTGCTTCTGGCTCGTGCGCTTGGCTATGGTTTCCGTGTCCTGCCTCTGGCTTCCAAAGGCCAGCGCTTTCCGCAAATCCTCCAGCTTCCCGCTTCCCTCCTGCATTCGCTGCCGGAAGTCAGTATAGCTGTTGGTCTTTTCGCCCAGCCTGTAATCCATGGCCGTATTGTATTGCCGCACCGTGCTGATTGTTTTCTGCGCCTCGGCTTCCGCTTCCATCTTTTCTTTCAGCACCTGGTTGATCGGCCCTTGAGGCAGTCCCGTTCCACCCGCAAACATTTTAAGCCCCGTTCCAGTGCTCCCCAGCTTCACACCCTGTGTTTTCAGCAGGTTTTCATACAGGCTCACCGTTTCCGGCGTTACGGTTTCGGCCTGCTGCCTCAGCTTCTGCGCATAGTCCTTCACCGTGCTGCCGTAGGTCAGATAATCGCTCCTGTCCACCGTGTACGGGATTTCATTGTTGCGGATGGATTGCAGCGTAAAATTGGGCCCCGGGTTCCCCGTGGTCTGGTATTCATACGCTATGGTCTGCTGCTCTAATTTTTTTCTGCGTTCTTCGTCCTCTAATTTGCTCCGAAGCGAATTCAGCATGTTCGGCATGTCGTTCTTCCTCCGTTATTTTCTCCCGATGTAATAATCCAAAACCGCCAGCGCTTCATTGTTCGTCAGCCGCCCATCCCGCAGGAAGCTTGTGACTGTGCTGGCAATATAATCATCATAAGTCCCGTTCTTGTTCTTCCTCGCGTTGTATTTTTCTTCCGAAGGAACATACTTAATAAACTGCTGCACCACGTCCTGAATCTGTTTGGCCGTTTCCGTGTTCTGTGTCGCTGCCGGCGTTTCGTCCTTCTTCGTGTTCCCCTGCGTATTGCCCCCGCTGCTTCCGCCGCTTCCCTGCTGCGCCAGCGCGTCCTCATACTTCCGCACGGTCAAGTCAAAATTCGCCTGATCCAGCCCATGCGCAAGATCAAATTCCCGTATCTTCTCGGCAAGGTTTTCGTCATACTGCCGCGTATCCTCCCCGAAGGTCGCGTTCCATTGCCGTATGCTCTCGGCCAATTGCGCCTGTCTGTAGGCTTCGTCCAGGTCGGCTTGGCGAACGTTCTCATTAAAGGTCTGCTGCCTGTAGGCTTCGTCCAAATCCGCCTGCCGCACGTTCTCCGCAAATTGCTGCTGCCTGTACGCTTCGTCCAGGTCAGCCTGCCTTACATTTTCCGCAAAGTTCTGGTTGTACTGCCTTACGGCCTCCGCCGCCTGCTGCTGCCGGTATGCTTCGTCCAGGTCGGCCTGCCGCACGTTTTCATTGAAATTGGCGTTCCATTGCCGGATCGCTTCCGCCGCCTGCGCCTGCCTGTATGCTTCGTCCAGATCAGCCTGCCTTACGTTCTCCGCAAAGTTCTGGTTGTATTGGCGCACGCTTTCATCGAAGCTCATTCGCCTGTATGCTTCGTCCAGGTTGGCTTGCCGTATCTGCTCGGCCAATTGCGCTTGCCTGTAGGCATCGTTGCTGTTGAATTGCCGCTGATTCTCCCGGAAGGTGGTGTCGTACTGGTATTGCTGCCTGTCCATCTGTTCGGCCTGCAATGCCGCCTGCTGGGCAAGCTGCCTTTCCAATTGCCAGTCGCCCACGCTGTCCCGGTACTGGGTATAGTTCTGGTTTTCCAGTTGGTTCATCATCTGGAAGTTTTGGGCCATCCGATCCCCTTCGTCGCTGTAGCGCTGATACGCCTGCTGCTGCAATTGGGGCACCACGCTGTTAAGGTTCTCCATGTACTGGTTGTACATCTGCTGTCCCGCACTCTGGGCATAGCTGCTCCCATAGCCCCCGGTCAGCGCCGCCGCGTTGCCCATGGTATCCTGCATGGCCCGCCGCCCGTTCTGGATGTACATATCCTTGTAGATGTTATAAATGGGATCGTTCCGCGCGTCATAGGTAAACGCGGGCCTGTTCATCATTTCATTCAGAAGGCTGTCCAATTGCGCCCCGTACTTGCTGCTGTAGGCTCCCGGCTTCCCCGCAATCTGCTGCTGCAAATACGCCTGCGCCGCCAGCACCGCGTCACTGGGCGTATATCCGCTCTGCGCCGGCGCGTTCTGCTGATACTGGCTGATAAAGCTGGCTATGTTTTCGGCGGGGATGAATGTTTGCCGCTGATAGTCGGCCACGCTGCCGCCGTTGATGATCTTGGGCCCCGTGCTCTGCTGCTCCGTTGCCGGAAGGGCTTTCGCTATCTCGTTGGTCTGCGCGGGCCTCTGGCCGTTGATCACCGCCGTTTTCAGCGCCGTGGGCACAGCCCCGCCGTTGATGATGTTCGGCCCCGTCGCCGCCGTCTGTGTAATGGGCTTGGCTATTTCGTTGGTCTGCGCGGGCCGCGCTCCGTTGATCACCGCCGTCTGCGCTTCCGTTGGCAAGGCCCCGCCGTTGATTACCTTCGTTCCCGCCCCGCTCTGCCCCGTCCGTTTCAATATTTCATTCGCGTTATACAAAACCGCCATTGTCTATCCCCCTTTTGGAAAAGGGGCCCCGCAGGGCCCCCTATGTTACATCACGTCTTGCAGCTTATCAAACATCCGCTGCATGTCCATCCTGGTCTGAGGATCAGGCAGGCGGTTGATTCTCTCCTGCATGTACTGCCGCATGTCGCCGGGCTCCTTGTCCATGGCCCGCATGTAGCGTCCGGTCACCCGGCTTTTGCGTTCGCTGCCCTCGTCCCGGCTGCCGCGCATTCCGCGCATACTGCCCCGGTTCCGCATGGCTTCCTCGTCGTAGGCCGCATAGCTGCCGCCGTCGCCGCCCTCCATCATGCCAATATCAATCAGCGTGCTTTTGAATCCGCTGGTCAGCTCCCGGGCATAGCAGGCGGTTCCTTCGTCGCACAGGCTTTCTTCTCCGTTGTTGATGGCCTGGGCAAAGTCGAAGATTACGGCCTCATACGCCTCTTTCAGCATATGCAGCCCGTCCAGAATCTTTTCCTTCTCCATCAGCTACACCCCCGTCAGGTGCCGCTGGCAGCAGTGGCGGGCGCAGTGGTGGTCAGCCGGTCAAGCAGGTACTGGGTCTGGGCCGTGATCGCGTTCTGCACGTAGTTGTTCGCCTCCAGCGCGTTAATGCGCGCCGCCTGCTCCACAATCTTTTCGTTCTTCGCGTCGATCTTGTCCTGACACATCTTGTCCAGGATGGCCTGCCCCACGGCCTGCATGGCCGCACGGGACGCGGCCCCCTCGGTCTGCACAATGTTCTGGGTCTGGCAGGTGGCAAGCCTGTTATCACAGCAGCACTGGGCAAGCTGCGCCTGGGCCGCGTTGAAGCCCTGGTTCATGCTCTGCTGGAGCGCAAAGCCCTGCTGAAGCTCGGCGATCTGATTGTTGTACATCTGCTGGGAAAGCAGGTTCTCCGCGTTGTTCACGGTGGCGTTCACCCCGGCAAAGCCCCCGCAAAGCTGGGTGCTTATGTCGCCCAGGTTCGCCTGAATGCCGTTCAGGGCAATGGTGTTCGCCTGGTTGGC
>Ga0326514_10003066_pt1 | contig 10586 bp, 10 predicted proteins | sample 3_2548_0518_D_FD_203653 | JGI IMG/M metagenome (GOLD analysis project Ga0326514, IMG submission 203653) | Bovine rumen microbial communities from UC Davis, California, United States - 3_2548_0518 | ecosystem: Host-associated > Mammals > Digestive system > Stomach > Rumen | place: USA... | reverse complement strand
TCTGAATCAGTCCGGGAAATACAGAAGAACAGAATATGAACAGGCGGCTTTTCACATGAGAAGAATAATTTCACTGGAAAGCCGCCTGCAGTTTTTCCGTTAACCGGAACCGGATGATTGCATGTAATCAGAAACAAAAAAATTATTTTTTGCTTGTGATCCAGATTGCCGGTCTGATTACCGACGGTTCATTTGCTGAAGGTCCGTATTCCGTGTGAAGATGTCCGTTCTGAACATTCTGCATATCACTGCATCCGTCGTAGCATTCAATACCGTTGGAACGTTCTCTTAAAATCCAGACAGGGTTGTCTGCAGCATAATCAGCCGCCGCGCATTTTTCCTGGTTTTCCGCGCATTCAGGAGAACCTTCTCTGATTTTCTGACGGACATAACCTGTAACGGAAATATTTCTCAGTGAGTGCTCGGGAATAAAATGCATAACATCTCTGGCGGTGAGCAGAAAAACCTGATCCTGCGAAAAAGTTTCATCTGCTTCTTCTCCGTACAGTTCCACATTTGAGCCGAGTTTTACTTTAACAATTTTTTTGATTTCCTCGCTGCTGAACGTGCTTTTTATAAAATCCCCGTTCAGATATTTTCTTAATTCCGAATTTTTCCAGTCAAAGGCGGTATAGCTTTCGCCTTTATTGAAAGGCAGGTAGTCAATACCGTATTTTGTCACCAGAAGTTTTTTACCTTTGGCGCGATCTTCATAGAGAACAATCCATTCGAGATCTGTTTTTTCAGATGAACCTGCTTTCTGCGGAGCCTTTCCGAATCTGATGATCTCGCCGCCGTTTCTCTTCGGAGCCTTGAATTTGTCAAGGGAAACCCATACAGCAGGTCTGATCAGCCCTCCTTTGTGGAAAGCTTCGGTACCTTCTGAACTGATCATTCCGCTCGAATTTACATAAGGCGCGCGTGAGCCGGTTCTGTCTGATCTCAGCCACCACCAGCCGTATTTCAGATTGTTGAGTTCTGCGGCATTGTTCCTGTCTGCCTCCTGTGATGCATAGAGCAGACGATCTTTCGTGTCTGGCAGATATTTTTCCGTCTCCTGTTTATTCAGAATAAAAAACAGAGTATCTGTTTCCTCATTGTACGGAATTATTGAATCTCCCTCCCATGAATCGAAATCGATCATGTCTTTCAGAGAGCCGCCTTCACGTCCGTCAAGCACGGCAAATCCGCTGAATGAACATTCGCTTCCTTCGGGCTCCTCTTCAGAATATTCATGAGTGCAGTAGGAACCTGAATAAATTCCCTGTCTTGCCAGGAGCAGCATTTTTTTTCCGGCCTGATCTACGTCAATCACATCCCATTCCAATGCATAGCTCCGATCCAGTTCGGATGAATCCTTTCTGAATTTAATCATATTGTGTGCAGGATCAGTAAGGAGAAATTCAACCTTGTCGCCAACCTGATATGACGGAGTTTCCGCCTGCAGCGTTCCGAAGGAAAGAATTCCGCACATGGAAAAAAGAACCGGTTTTAAATTCATTGATAGCAACCTCGCTTATTTTTTGAAATTATTTCTGACATTATAACATTACTGACTGTTTATGACTGATGTATCTGCTTTTTAAGTATTCTGATGCGGTAGCCGGTTCTGCAGATCTTCTGCTGCAGCCGCCTGAAAAAATTTTGCCCGTTAATCTATGCATGCCATGATCATGCGGTGATTAAGATTGTACAGAAGAAAATAATTTTTATTGTCCTTGAATTTCTGTTCCATATGAACATCAAGATACTGTAAATCCATGGCACCGCGGGTAAGAAATTTCCGGCACATATCACCTTCAACAAATTTTATGAACAGACTTCTGAGATTATCCTTTTCGGCAATTTTGACTATTTTATAATGAACGGTAAAGGTTCGGAGATATTTCAGTATGCTGCGAAAATAAGGCATGCACTGTTCCTTTTCCGTATTGCACGGTATCACCAGGGTGTAGCGGCTGTTTTCAACAGGAAGGTTTCCTATTGACACCGACGGCGTCATCATCCATGCCAGTGCCAGAACAATTAGTAGAAATTTCATCATATGCCTATTTCTTATTTGCTGATGTACAGCGGCTCCTGTTCCTTTGCTCCGGACATATCCGGGAACTGAAAAAGAACGGTTTTTCGCTGCGGGTTTAATTATGTCTACAGGCGCCTGAATTTCGATGTTATAAAAAAGTCCGGCTTTCTTTTCAGTGCGCTGCAGTTTTTGAACATATTATCAAACAGCTGGGCATCTGTGGTATCAAATTCAGGAACTTCTTCAAGTTTTGTACAGTTTTCAAACATGCTGTTGAAATTAATTACTTTTGAGGTATTCCATTCCGGGAATTTAACCAGGTTTGCGCAGTTTATAAATGCACGGTTGAGATTCTGGGTATTATCCGTTTCGTAAACCGGCACATAGGAAAGACTGTGACAGTCGGCGGCAAATTCGGTTAAATCGGTGGCTGAGCCGAGACCGGTGATTTTCGGCAGCGCGGTCAGTTTCTTGCAGTCCACAAACATGTGGTCCGCCACATTAACTCTGCCTGCGGTAATTGTACCGACGGAGGTCAGATTCTCACAGTGGGCGAACATGTAGGAGAGAACCGAGGCATTGCTCAGATCGAGATCAGGAACGCTTTCCAGTGAGCTGCATCCCATAAACATCATATTAAGTTTTTTTGCATGTTTCAAATCCCATTCCGGCACCTTTTTAAGCTGTTCACAGCTGTCGCACATGCTGACGGCGGTTTCCAGACTGTTGAATCTGAATTTCGGCAGTTCGCGCAGACTGCAGCAGCTGAGGAAACAGTTGTTCATGTTTTTTACTCTGCCGGTATCAAGCGGTGCGATTTCCGTAAGTGCATAGCAGTTGTCAAAGGCCGATTCCATATCGGTTGCGCATGAGGTGTTCAGACGGGGAATTTTTTCCAGTGAGCGGCAGGCGGAAAAGGCGAATGCAAGATCCTCTGCCGATGAGGTATCAAGAGCGTTCAGATCCTTAAGCTGAAAACAGCATTCACAGAAACCTCTGAATTTTTTTACGTTGCCAGTACCGGTGAACGGAATGGAAACGAGCTTATGGCAGTTCTTCAGAGCAAAACTTAAATCTGAAACATGAGACACGTCAATCGGAGTGCAGGATGTCAGATTCTCGCAGTTTGCAAACAGTCCCGACAAAGATCTGCAGTTTTCTCCGGCTGTGATTCTGAATTTAACGGTTCTTAAGGGCTTAAGTCCGAAAAAAGGGGAGTCGCTGAATTCCGCCCTGCTGATATCGGCGGTGAGACTGTAGTTTATAATCAGCTCCTCAAGGGTATTGGTTATAATTCTGACCTTCAGCTGTTCGTCGATATCCTTTGCTGAATTCAGAGTGAATATTTTCTGATTGTCCATGATTATATTTGTAAATTATTCAAGTATGCCCGCCGGCTCAATATCTGCAAGATCGTCATCAATATCCGTCAGGTGATGCCTGAGAACAGGAAATTCTGCACAGTACATAGGAAGATCCGCATTGTAGCGGGCGGTTATGATTTCTGAAATTTTTTCACTCAATATTTCTCCGGAGATTTCATCGGCGGATAAATCGCTGATATTTCCCGAAGTGGTTCCAAATAACGACTTTTCGATTCTACCATACAATCTGCTCTGATTCAGATCTTTTTCTGTTCCTTCGCCGGTTTCGTAAGCCTTTGCCACATTACGGACAGCTTCAATATGACCAAGGTCGGCGGCTCTCTTGAACAGTGAAAACGCCCTGTTCGGATCTTTCGGTGCGGAATTCCCTTCACGGAAGATATTTCCCAGCAGGAACGCCGCATTGTCGCTGCCGTTTTCTGCCGCCTGCGTCAGCCAGCTGATGTATTTTTTCTGATCTTTGGCGGCAATGGTGCCGTCGCGGTAGATTTCTGCAAGTTCCAGCTGTGCCGGCACAGCTTTAAGTTCCGCGGCCCTGGTCAGAAGCTCCAGCGCTCTTGCCGGATCTTCGGCGGTTCCGCTGCCTGTCTTGCAGCATATGGCAAGTCCGAACATCGCAACCTTATGGTCGGGTTTGTTTTCCAGAACTCTGCTGTAGTATTCAAAGGCTTTCTTCTCATCCTTTTCAACACCCCAGCCGGAATAGCAGCAGGTTGCCAGATCGGCCAGCGCGTCATAACGGTTGGCGGCGGGCAGTTCAGCCGCTTTTTTCAGCAGTCTTACCACCTGCTTTTCATCGGTTGCGGTATGAAGCGGATCTTTCATAATCAGATCTGCAAGCTCATATGCCGCTTCAAGCACATTGTGTTCATAGGCGGAGCGGAAGTGGCGGATGGCAAGTCTGATATTTCTTTCCGACTTGTAGTGACTGGCCAGAATGAATTCGCACAGTCCCTCCTTGTTTTCAGCACCCTTTTTGATAATCTGAAATGCCAGTTCGACATCCTGCTCCACGCCGGCGATGCCGCGCATGTAGTAGGTTGCAAGGATTCCGCTGACGGAGTAGCGTTTTTCATTAAAGGCCTTTTTAAGATACGGGAATGCCTCCTGAAGTTTCAGAGAAGTGTAGCAGAGCTGTCCGAATTCCTCATTGAAACTGTATTCCGGATTTTTTTCTGCAACATCCTTTATGATTTCCTCGGCTCTGGCGGGATCTTCAGTGCATCCTCTGCCGCTGAAATATAATTTTGCCAGTTCCACGGCGGCTTTTGCATGGCCGTGCTCTGCGGCTCTTTTCAGCCATCTGAAGTTTTCCTCGTAGCTGAATTCCGGCTGATTCTGATACGGTGCAAAATAAACGGCATATTCATATTCGGCATCCGGTTCATTGTTTTCAGCAGCTTTAATCAGCCACTCCTTCGCCTTGAGAATGTCCTTTTCGGTACCCAGTCCGTTGAAGTACATTCTGTACAGCATGTAGCAGCTGCGGGGATCTCCCGGCGACGCCAGTCCGGATAAAATCTTGAAAGCCTGTCTGTAATTGTTCCTGGCGCACAGCTGTTCGCAATCCGCCAGAGTAAAATTCTTTTCCTTTATGTTTTCTGTTTTTTTAACTGCAACAAATTTTTTCTTCATATGATCCCTGATATGATTTAACCGTTACGCTGAATTTTTCCTGACACCTGATTGAGCATCTGCATTCTTGCCTGCTGCTGGATATCCTCCTTTTCGGCCGGTGTGATGGAATCCTCGATTTCCTTCAGCAGAGCCGGATATTCCCTGTTCGGATATTCATTCGGGATCAGATAGGCATAGTAATAGGCAAGCTGATCGTCCTTTTCAAAAACAGATTCCTCATCGCCGGTCTCTTTCTTCACACCGCTGTGATAGAGTTTCGCCAGTTCGAATCTTGCATCAATCTGTCCCAGATGCGATGCCTCCACATAATAGTAGCGGGCCTTTTTGTAGTCCGGCGACGGAGACAGCTTGCCGCCGACATACAGTTTTGCCAGACAGTACATCGCTTCGCGATCTCCGTTCTCGGCAAGTACGGTAAGCCATCGCTGCGCCAGCAGAAAATTCGGGGCGTTGGTTTCGTCGGCATAGTAGACGCCGAGGAAGAACTGAGCCTTGCGATCTCCGTTTTCGGCGGATCTGGTATACCATTCGATTGATTTCTTGACATCACGCGGAATGTACTGGTTGCGTCCCTGCATGTAAAGCATGCCGAGCAGACGCTGCGCCTTGACCGAACCTGTTTCCGCCGCTTTTATGATCAGTTCCGACGACTTCAGCTGGTCTTCCTTTACTCCCAGTCCTTCGCCGTAAATTCTGGAAAGCACGCGCATGCATTCCGGCTCGCCGCGTGCCGCGCCGCTTGAAACCAGGATCATCGCCTTTTCGTAGTCTCTCGGAATCATGGTTCCGTCAAGAAGCATGGACGCCATGCGGGATGCCGCCTTTTCACAGCCCAGGCTCAGGGCGAAGGAGTACCAGTTGTAGGCACGCTGTCCGTTAGGGAAGGTTCCGATGGATTCCTCGTACATTTTTCCCAGCTGATACTGCGCCAGAGGATAATTCTGCGCCGCCGCCTGATTCATCAGTTTGAAGGCTGTTTCGGCATTCGGCACCACGCCGTTTCCTTTAATGTACATCATGCCGAGCTGGTAGATTGCCGGCAGGTAGTTGTGGCGCGCCGCCATGGAAACATATCTGAAACCTTCCTTCGGGTTCCTGTCTGTTCCGGTTCCGGTCAGATACTGCATGCCGGTTTCGTATTCAGCCTCCGGCCAGGTTTCGAGGTGATCGTCGGCTATTGACTTGTAGATGGTGAATGCTTCTTCAGGATTGTACTGGGGGTCGGTTACGGTATTGAGATATTTTGCAAGTTTCAGCATTGCGGGATAATACTGCTGCTGCGCCGCCCTGGTATAGTATTCATAGGCTTTCTGGTGATCAGGTTCGCCGCCGCGGATGCCGTGCTCGTACCATTCGGCAAGCTTGAAGCATGACACCGCATCCTTTGATGCCGCCATGACCAGATATTTTTCCGCCTCGCTGAGACTGAGAGTGGTTCCGAGACCGTACTGGTAAATCTGAACAAGTGTGAGAAGAATGCGGATATCTCCGGTATGAAGGAATTTGAAACATCCGTCCAGGGCTTCCGAATATTTGCCAAGATCGAACAGCTTAAGTGTATTTTCGATCGTATCATTGGTCAGGGATACATTTTCCTGATGTATTTGAAATCTGTGAATCGTTCTTCTCATTAGTCCGTTTAACTCCTGAAACACTTTTGATTCATAGTAGCATTATAAATGATTGTTTTTTGTGCGTAAGATTTAAATTTTGACATTGGAATCAGTGGATTAGCAGGATTGTGAACAGTTTATCTTAAAATATGCGGTTTATTGCGGAATGGCGTGTCATGACTGAAGCTGTTCAGGCCGGATCCTGGGCGGATTTTTTTTCTTTTTTCTGAAATTAAATGTAAATCGGGAGGTGTTCATGTTGTTTATTCATGTCAGGCGTTAATCCGGATAAAATGTTTTTGACCTGTTGGGACAGATATGTTCATAACATGCGAGGCACGGCTTTTTTATGATATCATACGGATTGAAGAAAGTTTTCGGGAGCAGTGGTTGTAAATGATTGACAGGGTATTTGTACCGCCGGTTAAGATTCAGGGAATAAAAACGGGAATCGTCAGGCTGATAGCCGCAAATATGCCGCACGGTTCAGACATGGTGTGGTATGAGCCCTTTATGGGATCCGGAGTTGCGGGACTGAACCTTGCACCCCGCAGAGCAGTGTTTTCCGATATCAACCCACATGTGATTCGGCTTTACAATTCGATAAAGGAGAAAAAAATCACATCACGGACGGTAAGGGAATTTCTGGAATATGAAGGAGCAAGGCTAAAAACCGGAGATGATGAGCATTATTATTTTATCCGGGACCGCTTTAATGAAAAACACGATCCTCTGGATTTTCTTTTTCTGAACCGGAGCTGTTTCAACGGCATGATCAGATTTAACCGTGATTACCGCTTTAATGTACCTTACGGACACAAACCTGAAAGATTCTCAAAGGCATATGTTACGAAAATTGTTAATCAGGTAAAGCATCTGGAATCCGTGCTGGACGGCAGCGACTGGGAGTTTGCATGCTGCCCGTTTGAGAAAACAGTTGCCATGGCCGGAGAAAATGATTTTATTTACTGCGATCCTCCGTATATCGGCAGACATGTGGATTATTACGACAGCTGGGATGAGATGCAGGAAAAAAAACTGCATGACGCACTGACATCATCGGGAGCGAAGTTCATGGTGTCCACCTGGGATCACAGCAGGTTCAGAAAAAATGATTATGTTGACACCCTCTGGAAGGGATGCTTCAAAGTAACCAAGGAACATTTTTATCATGTGGGTGCAAAGGAAAAAAACAGAAATGCCGTGACCGAGGCTCTGCTGATGAATTATGATCCAGGAAAAATTGCTGAAAATATTGCGCCGGGCAGGGAAGATAAGGTGGCCTGCAGTGAAGAACTGAACCGATGATGAAGGAATGCCGGATTCGGCGGTTACATTGATATGCCGGCGTCTGCAGAATTTTTTTGCTTTGTTGTGAACTGTCGGGAAATTGGTGCAGTTCATTACAATCATAATAAAGACAGATGTATTTACGAACTTTAGGATTAAATTTGAATGTTTCTGCTGTCGGTCTAGGCTGTATGGGAATGACTCATGCCTATGGTGCGGCAGTTAATTCGATGAGGTTTGGAGAGATTATCAGTCGAGCTGTTGATTTCGGTTACACTTTTTTTGATACAGCGGAAATATACGGAACATCCGATAACCAGCATTTAAATGAGGAGGAACTTGGAAGAGCCCTTCGGCCGTACAGGGATAAGGTAGTCATAGGTACAAAGTTCGGTATAACTTTTGACATGGCGTCTCCTGATATAAATAAACCGATTGTTTCCGATGCCCGTGAGAGAGCTGTCAGGGCTGTCTGGATCAGAAGCTGAACAGCAGCCTTACGGTGTGAGTACATAATTCTCTTTACAGTTGATCAGGGATGATTAATCTTAAAAAGCCGGCAGGAGACTGCCGGCTTGTGCACTGCATCTTTAGTACCTGAATATTATTTCAGATTATCACTGAAGAATTTATCTATTTTATCAAAAGGTATTTTATCCATCTGATCATAAAGATCAGCGTGTGTAGCCCCTTTGACTACAACCAGTTCTTTCGGCTCCGAGGCTTCATTGTAAACATTGTCGGAAAAATACTTCGAATGCGCATTATCTCCCGTAATAAGCAGAAGAGGGCGCGGTGAAAGTTCCTTTATGTTATCCATCAGCTTGAAATTAAAGAATCCGTACGCTGTGGTTGCATCCCATGCCGAGGTGTTTGAGTTCATGGCTCTTGGATGGTAGGCCCTTCCCACATAATAGCCGTAAAAATCCTTGATTACCGGATCGGCATCTGCCGGCAGTGTATCAGGGAACATGGTTGAAAATGTTTGAATTTTATTGCTGGAATCGACACCAAGTTCATGAGCTCCGCGGATAAGCTTACCGCTCTTTGCTTCTTTGTCACGCATTTCCGCAAGATGCTTCTTTACGATATTGCGCTGCTCATCCGTGTAATAAGCACCCTTGTAGTGATCACTGATACTTTCGGACATATCATACATTGCAGAAGTAACCACAGCCTTGATGCGGACATCATTTGACGCTGCCGTGATGGCCATTCCCGACAAACCGCAAATGCCCACGGCTCCGATTTCTTCAGGATTGACAAATTTGAGGTTGCTGATGAAATCTACAGCCGCACTGTAATCCTCAGTAAAAATTTCCGGAGACCCCATATCTCTGCGGGTTCCGCCTGATTCACCGGTCATGGACGGATCAAATGCCAGTGCAACATACCCCCTTCTTGCAAGTTCCTGCGCATAGAGTCCTGATGCCTGTTCCTTTACAGCTCCGAACGGACCGGAAATCACCAAAGCCTTGTATTTACGGTTACTGCTGAAATTTGCCGGCAAGTAGAGATGTCCGGCAACTTCAAAACCATAACGGTTGGTGAACATTACCTTAAAGGTCTGAATATCCTTGTTGATTTTGAATACCCGTGTGTCATCTCTGATTTCTTCCACTGATGACATCTTCATCTGTGATGCTCCGGAGATGACTGATACCGGTACATTATCTGCCATAACGTCAGCGCTTCCCATAAGTATTGCTCCTGTAATAATTGCTGCCACAAGTCTGTTGAGTCTCATAAGCTGTCTCCACCTGATAATTACTGATTAACTGCATTATCTTAAATATTTTTTTATTTCAACGATGAGATAATCCAGAGTGTCTGTCTCAAACTGAGTCTGTTGAAGCTGTTCTCCAGGTTCCCTCCTTTTTTCCTGATTTCAGAAATAATTTTACGGTACTGATGGTTATCACGATATTCGACGCGGCTTTGACAAAATGCGTCTGAACATCCCGCATCACGGATACAGTTTCTGATATTCTGCGGATTTGTAAATTTTATTTTCATGATCATTTCCATCTGTTTTAAATATACATCACCACTGTTATAATTACTAATGGTAAAATTTCATAATATATTATTCCAATCAGGAATATTTAAAGGGACGCTGCGCCTGTATACTCTCCAGCAGGGAATGATGCCATGGATATAAAACTGTTAAAGAATTTTCTTCAGATAGCAAGATTGGGAAACATGACAAAAGCTTCACAGTCGCTTTACATAACACAGTCAGCTTTGTCCAAACAGATGAAAGAGCTTGAAGATGAATTTGGTCGTCCGTTGTTTTTTCGCAGCAGCGGAGGCATGAACCTCACCGAAGAAGGAATGCTGCTGCGCAAGCGCGCCGATGACATAGTTTCTTTGTTTGAAAAAACAAAGCAGGAGTTCGAGGATCTGGATGAAATAACCGGTGGAGACGTTCATGTCGGTGCTCCTGAATCCTGTCATATGGATATATTTGCAAGAGAGCTTCTGGCTTTCCGCAGAAATTACCCGGGTCTTAGATGCCACATCATAAGCGGTATGACAGTTCAGGTTGAAGAGATGCTGGACAGAGGCCTTCTGGATTTTATCATAATTTCAGGTATTCCAAATCTGAACAAGTATAATCATAGTAGTTACGCATGA
>Ga0326514_10003065_pt1 | contig 10587 bp, 11 predicted proteins | sample 3_2548_0518_D_FD_203653 | JGI IMG/M metagenome (GOLD analysis project Ga0326514, IMG submission 203653) | Bovine rumen microbial communities from UC Davis, California, United States - 3_2548_0518 | ecosystem: Host-associated > Mammals > Digestive system > Stomach > Rumen | place: USA... | reverse complement strand
CGATCGTGCAGCGGTCAGAGCGCGGAAATGTTTTATTGATTATCCGTGACGAAGGGTCTGCGACGATCGGAAATAAAAAATATACATCACTGGCAGAGTTTTTGGTAGATGAAAGCGACTACTCAGACGAAAACGCACAGTCTATCAAAGACGCGCTGGCATATGACCCTTTTATCCTGTATGTGTGCGCGATCGGAGAATCAGACGCACTCAGTGTCGCGCTTGCTAAAATCCCATCGATCGTAAAGACTGCATGGGTCACAGTGGCAGGAATCACGTCAGATGACAGCACAGCCCTGGCTGCGTGGATCGCGACACAGGAAACGGCAGGGAAATCATATAAGGCAGTTGTCTATAACAAGGCGGCAAACAACAAACATGTTGTAAACCTTGTCAATTCGGCGCTCGAGTATGCAGACGGCAGAGAGGACGCAACAGCCGCGTCATATACTCCGTCACTTGCCGCAATCCTTGCCGTCTGTAATATCAAGAGAGGGGCTACAAACTTCCACTGCAAAAATCTTGCAAGTGTCACGGAACCGGCCGATGTCGCTGCAGCCGTCAATGCTGGGGGCTTAGTCCTTATTAATGACGAAGATGGAAACGTCAGGATCGCGGAAGGCGTCAATTCGCTGACCACTCTCGGGACAGGGGAGCCGGAGGAGATGAAGCTGATCGAGACGATCGAAGCGATCGATCTCATCAGAGAAGACATCACATACAATTTCCGGACGTACTATGTCGGGCAGTATCGCAATACGAGAAGTACACAGTACAGATTCGTCACCGATGTAAATAATTATTTCGACAACTTAGTCCAGATGAACGTACTGTCAGGGGACGGAGAAAACAGCTGTGATCTTGACGTAGAAGCCCAGAGGGCTGCGTGGGAGGCGGACAATGTCGACACCACGGACTGGTCGGATGATGCAGTTAAAAATCATCCGTACAAAAGGACGATGTTTCTCAGCGGAACAATAACACTGCTCCAGTCCATCGAGTCTCTTACATTCGGAATAACACTTGCATAGGGGGTAACAAATGGCTATCAAATTTAATCCGAATAATATCCTCCACGGGAATGACGGTGAGGCATGGCTTGGTGGGGACCAGGTCATGACCGCCATTTCGCTTGAAGCAAAAGTGACCATTGATACGGACACGATCGAAGTCCTTGGAGATCCAGGGTCTTATAGCCGTTTTAATGGCCACTCCGGAACAGGAACTCTGACAAGGTATAAAACCGATTCGTCGTATATTAAGCTGTCCACAGAATACGCGAAAACAGGGGTCGCTCCTGATATGACAATCATTTCATCCGTAAAGCAGCCGACGACAGGAAAAGTCGAGAGAATCGCTCTGAAATATGTCACTTTTACAGAGATTCCACTCATAGACATTGAAAAGAAAACCTCGGTACAGGAAGAAATTCCTTTCAATTTCGGAGATTTTGAAGTTCTCGAATCAATCTAGACTGGGGGTAGTAGATGGATTTACAGAAATACATTCAAAAAAAGAAACGGAAGCAAGAAGCGCAAAAAGAAATCCTTCGTCTTTCGATTGACGGTGACGTCTTCGAGTTTTCAAAACTTAGTGACGATAAATATGCGGAATTCCAGAGCAAGATCGTCGATTTGGACCAGGCAAAGGATAGCACCGAACTGATAGAACTCTGCAGGGATATGATCTACTTCTCGTGTCCAGACTTGCGAACTTCAGAACTCCAGCAGGAATTTAATGTCTCATATCCTCCGAGTGTGGTGACTGAGATTTTCAGCGGAGCGGAAATCAGCGCCACAGGGGCAGAACTGATGAAGTTTAATGGTATGACGGAGACAGATGTCGTAAAAAAATTATAGCGACTGATCCACGGCTCCAGCTGTGTGCGTTCTATGCTCCGAGGGGGATACCTCCGGAGCGGATCCTGGACGCAACAGCTCAGGAGCTGGAATTTTTTGCGGTCAGTCGCGATCGCTATAAAGAAGATTGTGAATTAATTATCGTTAGCGCAATCTCAAAAGTTCTTGAGCAAATAGAGGAGGCAAGACGATAATGGCAAAAGTTATAAATACTGTTTTGTCCCTCAAAGACGACTTTTCGACGGTCCTGCAGAAAGTGCAAAAAAACGCTGAAAACTCGGTTGGGCGGATAAAAAAAGCCATTAATGGAGCAGAGACTCCGACCGGGAGACTGTCTGCTGGATTTAAAGCGGTAGGCGCAGAAGTAACACGCATGGGTCAGGCTTTTATGCCTGCGTCTATCGCGGCAACGGGAGCGCTTGCAGCTTGTACAAAGTCAGCTGCGGATTTTGAGCAGGCCATGCAAAATACGTGGTCGATTGCAAAAGCCGGGAACGAGGGGTCGGCAAAAGCTTTTAAAACTCTGCAGGATGCTGCAAAAGCTGCAGGAGAGCAGGGGTACTACTCAGCGACAGAGGCGGCTGACGCGCTCGGATACATGGCGCTGGCAGGATGGGACGCAGAGAAATCCGCTGCGGCTTTGCCGGATGTCCTTAATCTGGCGGCTGCTGCAAGCATGGACCTGGCGGCTGCTTCCGACATGGTGACGGACTATCTGTCCGCTTTTAGTAACTCCGCCATGACTACGACGCAGTTTACTGATATGCTGTCATACGCACAAAATAACAGCAACACGACGGTCACGCAGCTCGGGGAGGCTTTCAAAAACTGTGCAGCAAACATGAACGCTGCCGGTCAGGACGCGTATACCGTCACATCGATGCTAGAGGCCATGGCGAACCAGGGAGCGAAAGGGTCTGAAGCAGGCACGAAGCTGACTGCTGTCATGCGCGACCTGACAGCCAAAATGCAGGACGGATCGGTAAAAATTGGCGATACTTCCATCGCTGTACAGGACGCATCTGGAAACTACCGTGACCTGACGGATATTCTGAGAGACGTAAGCGCGGCGACGCAGGGCATGGGCGACGCAGAAAGAGCCGCGGCTCTTAGCTCTGTCTTTACACGAGACTCAATCGCTGGCGTCAACCTGATCCTCAACGAAGGGATCGACAAAGTAGCAGGATACGAAAACGCGCTGAGAAACTCAGCTGGCGCTGCAGCAGATGCGGCGGCTGAACGACAGGAGTCGCTGTATGGGTCACTTACAAGATTAAAGAATCAGTTCGGTACTTTGGCAATAGACATCGGGTCGCAGTTCGTCCCGATGCTGTCAGGACTGGCAGATAAGATCAGCAGCGTGGCAAAATGGTTTAATAGCCTTGGCGATGGCACAAAAACCGTAATAGCGGTCGTTCTGGCAGTTGTTGCCGCAATAGGACCGGTGCTCGTGATCCTCGGTACCGTGATCAGCTCGATCGGATCTATCATCGGAGCGATCGGAACGGTAACAAGCGTGATCGGAGGAGCCACAGCAGTAGCCGGAGGGATTATCCCTATGCTGGCCGGAATAGCAGCGGCGGCAGGACCTTTCTTGATAGGAGGAGCGATCGTAGCTGGTGTCATTGCTGCCATAGTTCTGATAGTTAAAAACTGGGACAAAATAAAGTCTGTCGCGTCGACAGTCCTGGATGCGGTCAAGGCAAAGGTGACCGCTTTTATCAATGCCGTAAAGCCAATATGGGAGGCATTTAAAACTGTGGTGGTTACGGTTTTTAATACCGTCAAAAGCGTAGCGACGACAGTCATGGAAGGAATCAAAACCATCGTGACAGTGGTCGTAAATGCGATAAAAGCCATATGGACGGCATACTGGAATATGCAGACACTTAAATGGCGTATGCTTGCGACAGTAGTCACTGCAGTTGTAAACACCATAAAAAGTGTGGTTACTGCCGGTTTTAATGCCGTTAAATCTGCAATTTCAAACGCAGTTAATACAGCAAAGACCACGCTAAGCAATGCATTCAACGCGATGAAAACATCGGCAGGAAACGTAGTCAATGCTATCGTTGATAAATTCAACTCGCTAAAATCGAAGCTGACGTCGATCGTCAACGGGATAAAGGATAAGATCAGTTCTGTCACAAGCGCGGTTTCTTCTGTGGGCGGCTTTTTAACTGGGCATGCGACCGGAACGTCCTATTTTACTGGAGGGTTAACTCGAGTAAATGAGCATGGAGGCGAAATCATCAATCTGCCGTCGGGGGCTCAGATTATCCCGCACGACCTGAGCAAAATGCAGATGAGCGGAAATGGCGTCACTATCAACATTACTGTGCAGGGGAACATCATCGGAAATGCAGAATATGCTGACTATTTGGGCGGCATAATCACTCGCAAGCTGATCACTGCGATGAATAACGTATGAGGAGGTGTGGAGCTTGGCCTATAGATTGACTTTTTGGATCAACAATGGGGAAGAGATTCTCGAGCTTCCGCACGTCCCCAAAGACTTCCCTCTGCCTGAGCCAGACTACAGCAACGACACATACGAAGGATTGTCCAGATGTTATACCAGGATCGGAATTCCAAAGCTGAGGCAGTGGTCCTGGAAGTCTTTTTTTCTGCAGGGGGCGGATGCACCGCGACCATGGTACAAAGGCGGAACGATCTACGAAAACGCACTGGATTATATCAACATCTTGCGGAGATGGCGGGACCGTAGAGTGCCGGTCAGGATGTTTCTTACAAACAATCAAGAAGAGACAATCCTCAATGTTGCCGTGACGATAGACAAGCTTGACATTTCGATAGCGAAAACGGAACGGCTTGATTACGAAATAACAGTGACTGAGTACAACTTTGTAATTGACTAGGAGGGAAAACACATGGAAGTAAGTAACTATGCGGTATACCTCTTAGACGGACAGCCGATAACTGCAGACCAAAATGACGATAAGTCAAAATGGGGGACAGACATTACACGATATGTATCTGCTTTGCAGATGAAGGATGACATCAATGCACTTTCCACAGAGCTGTCTTTTACGTACTTAAAGTCAGACTGGGATAAATATGTCCCGGAGCTCACCGTCAGCCCAGGGATGCAGATCACCCTCGCGAACAACGGGAATCCGCTGTTCACGGGCAGGATCGTTTCTGTTGACTTGAGCGGAGCGGTCACGGCCTACGAATCCGGATGGTTTCTCGGTAAATCGAATATCGTGTGGCAAGCATCGGATACATCTGCGTCGGAGGTCATCAAAAGCGTCGTGTCCGCTGCAGGAGTCGTGGCCGGGGAAATACTAGAACTCAGCGTAAAAATCACGCAGACATGGATCGGGGCTACACCTGCACAAATTATTGAAGATGTTTTAACGATCGTCGAGGAATCGACAGGAGAAACCTATCAGTACTATGTGCGGTGTGGCCGCTTTTATCTTCGAAAGCTTCCGACTGATGCACTCGAGCCGCTGTATAAGCCGGCAGGAAACGTCTCCGAATTTCCAATCACGTGGGCTATCGAATCAATTACAGGAGGCGCGTCCATTGAGTCGATGGTCAACTATGTGTCCGTGGTGGGGCAGTCGGATGACACTATCTACACAGGAGCCGTGGCGAAAAACGATGCAAGCATCAGTCGATACGGGATGATATCAAGGGTAATCACACAATCATCGGACCCTGGTGATAGCGAGCTGAGAAAAATTGCGACTCAAGAGCTGACTACAGGAGATGCGCTCGAGTACAAGCGGACCGTCCGGATGTGGGGGAGCGACGAGATCATGGCGGGGGACATCCTGCTTTTTAACTCTGAAAAATTCGGGCTTAAAGGGAACTACAGAGTCACGTCAGTCACGCACGACTATGAGCAGACAGGACATTTGATGTCCTGCGATGTGGTCAATGCCGTGACTGAAAGATCGACAAATACAGACGATTCTGTCACTGTTTACGGACTGCCTGATGATCTTGGACAGACGGCTACCAATGCGGATGACACCACGACCACAGACGAAAATGATGGATCGACCACTACAGGATATTACATGGGCGGCAATAAGCTGATCGACCGTGTCATGCAGTGGGCAGATAAAATCGTAAAATACGCCGCCAAATGGCAAGTCCCTGCCGACTTGGTAGGGGCTATAATCTTTTGCGAGTCATCAGGTTACGCGAACCCAGGGACGCGGACGGATGGAGCAGACCGCACAACGTCGTATGGATTAATGCAGGTCAAACCAGTTTACATGACGCGTTTTAACCCGCTGATAACTAGTAAGCCGACAGACCCTGACGTCAACATCGACTGTGGATGCGGATACCTTAGATATTGCTTGGAACTCAGATACGGAAATCGTGGCGGGGTATCTGCGTATACCGAGGAGGAGTGGCGCGGAGCACTTGGCACATACGGATCAGGTAAAAAGTCTTTCAGCAAACTTCATGGTTCGTTTGTCGACAAAAGATTCAATTTGTGCCCAAACCAGCTAAGCTCCTACTCGTCCTGCAAAGCCGGAAACTACAAAGTTACAAAGACAACGACATCAACATCGTCGTCTGGGGACAGCAGCATGCGTGAGCGTTTTGTGCAGACTGGCCTCTCTTACGTTGGAGTTCTTTCTGAGGCGAAAGCTGGAAGACAGAATCCAGTTTCTTTGTACGGATTTGGTGGCAAAAATGACCAGTGGTGCGGCTGGTACGTGGCATTCATCGCCAACAAGACTGGAATTCCAACTTCTGTCATTCCTCGAACCGGGTCAAGTCAGTATTATAAGGATTTCGGGAAAAAAGTTGGAAAATTTCATGCCGCGTCCGGGTATACGCCTCGGCGTGGTGATATTCTCGTTTTTTCAAGTAAAAGCGGAGCATACACAGGTCACACAGGTATCGTGACAGGTGGCACGGCCCCGTACTACTTTACATCTGTCGAGGGAAATTCATCCAATAAGTGCCAGACAAGAAACTACCAGGGTCGCGGCTGGTCGAGCAGTCAGTACTTAAATGGATTCTTCAGCTGGTGGGAATAGGAGTGATTATGTGGGAATATGATCTCGCAGCGGCTCTGAAAAAAACAAAAGAAAATGAATTTCAAAGAGCATTTTATAAAGCGACGTACTCTTCGGGGAAATGGTACCTTTTCGGTGGACAGCTTTCCTTTTCTAGCGATAGCGTCAAATACTGCAGAGCAGCCGGGATAACGTTTGATGATGGAGACGCGGCATGGTCGATCTTGGATGTCGCGTCAGGAAAGCTTTTAATCATCGACTTAGTGGGGTGATAGCGTGGCGGGAAACCATATTGAAGTAGTAAAAGGCAAAGGGATAACTGTCCCGATAGTCCTGACATACAGGGACGGATCGGATTATCTCTATACAGACGGTACGGTGATTAGATTCGCAGTTATGCGTAGTTATACTCATACGTCTCCCGTACTTGTTAAATTTATATCAAATGATTTAAAACTTGAAATCAAACCGGAAGAAACAGAAGCACTTTCTGCCGGAACATATATATATGCGCTACAGGTCACGTATCCAGATGGGAACGTGGACACGGCAATCGTGGATGGAAAACTTACGATATACGGATCAGAGGAAGAGTGGCACGGGAAACCACAAATTCTCCCGAATCCGATAATTGTCACAACGCCTGTGGACGATCTTGGTAAATCTTTCAAATACGTAAATGGGGAATTAACTGTCGAACTGATAGACGGGAAAGAATCTGTCAGGCAGTGGTTTAATCTCATGCTCAGACAAAGACCTAGGCTGACACCGATATATAACTTCGAAAACTCTCCTCCGGGGATTGACATCATAAAACTGTACGATCTGCCACACCACCTGATGACGGCAGAAATTCAAAGGCAGATCGTCAATACTAGCAAGTACTGTCCTTCGGTAGAATATGTTGGAAATTTCAAATTTACTCGGACAGGTAGGGATCTTTTAGTAGAATTCACAGCCGCGCTGGTTGGCGGGGAGGAGGTAAGGATCACTTATGACGTATGACGAAATCATGGAATTGATGCTCGCTGAAATTCCCGACACATACCAGAAATCTGTCGGCTTTCCTATTTATGATATAGTCTCGGCATGCGCGATGGTTGCAGAAAGGCTGAGTAACGATTTGGAAGCCGCAAAGCTCTTGCTCGACCCGGATAATTTAAGCGGGTTCGAGTTGGAAGAGTATGTGCGAGACAGGACAGGTCTCGAAAGAATCGACGGGGACTTTGCTACAGGCTCGGTCACGCTGACGGGATCGGGGACTGTTCCTGTCGGTACCATCTTTGTCTCTGATAACAACGTCAGCTTTTATACTATGACAGAGGCAACGATCACTGGATCCGGAAGTGTAGATGTCACATGTAATTCTATGGGGAGCGTCGGAAACGTCCCGGCAGGCGCAATCAACACTTTTTCTCGGACTATGTCCGGTTTTACGGCTGTGACAAATCCGCTTCCGACAAATGGTGGGGCAGACGAGGAAACTGATGACGAGCTCCGAGCACGCTACTATCTGAGGATGCGGACTCCGCCGACATCTGGCAACGTCTATGCATATCAGGAGTGGGCCCTGGAGACACCAGGGGTCGGTAGCGTTAAAGTATTCCCACTCGGACATGGTGATGGTACCGTAGATGTTGTGATCACATCAGACGCCGGAGGAGTGGCGGATTCTGGATTGATCGCTGCGGTACAGGATTACATCGATCCTGACAGCACGGGAGAGGGGTATGGACAGGCTCCGATCGGAGCGGCCTGCTATGTATCGTCAGCGACCGCAAAGTCTGTCGACATTGCCGCTACGGTCATACCGGACGGGACAAAGACGGACGCTGAACTGGATGCAATCTTGCAGGCAGAAATCACAAAGATCTTCGCGCAGACTTTTGATAGCGGCAAAGTAAGCTATGGAAAGATCGCGAACGCCATCTATGACGCAGATGGAGTCGAAGACTTTGATGATCTCAGCCTCGACAAAGGATACACTGAGATCGACCTCACAGCGAGAGAGTGCGCGGTGATCGGTACGTGGGGTGTTACATATGAGCATGATTAAAAACTTACCACGGCAGTACCAGGACTCGCCGCTCATAAAATACCTTGACAAGGCCGCGGCCATCATGGAGTTTGACCCATCAGATCTGTCTGATCAAATGATTCTGGAGACGATGACATGGCAGCTCCCGGTTGAAGAAAAGATCGCTGGACTATCTACTGTTGTCGATGATGTGGAGTCGCGGAAAGACTTTCTGCGCGCAAAGTGGCTTAGTCAATTTGAGCATGTTGGAATCCCAGGGATGCAGAAGATCGCGAATTCTTTCCGGAAAGGCGGAATAGACATCGATTATAACTATCCTGTTATTTCTATTTCGTTTACTTCTGAATACGGTGTCCCGGACTACATACGAACTTTTAAAGATGTAATCCAGAAAATCGTGCCTGCGCATCTTCGGGTTGAGTATCTATATAGGTACGAAACACATGGAGAGCTCACAGAATATACACACGAGGACCTGTCAAGCAATATCCACAGAGACATTAGAGAGGGGACGATTGAGACATGAGTACACAGACATCGAATTATGGATTCGAAAAGCCGGCAACCACCGATTACTATGATATCACTAAATACAACAGCTTCCTGGATGACGCCGACACTCTTCTGGCCGCATCTGTCAAAGTCTCCCAGGGATATTACGTTGGCGCTGGAGTCGCCGGTCTTGGGGAACATCTTTGTGAAATACCAATAAAAAAAGGTGCTGTCCCTCTGCGCCTCGAAATCATGAGAAGCGACGATCAGGGGAGCGATCTGATTCCGTCACCATCTGGAAATTATGGCGGATCTTCGCGTGCCATCAACTTTACCGGATTGAGCAGTCAGTTTGAGATCGTGCACTTGTATCCTATCTATTTAAGCAGCGGGAATTTGCGTGCTTGGGACGGGAACACGGTCATCAGGAGACATATCGCGGACTCTGGGCAGACAGATAAGATCGAGTTCTACTGTGCAAAGATCGGCGCAGAAGCTGAAGAACTTGTCCACTATCAAATGAATGTGCTTGATAAGTATTACTACTGGACGCTGTATTATAAGGATGGAGATCAGTCATGAGCTACTCGTTAGAAGGCGGAAAAATAACGGTCACAAAAGGCGACTCGCTCTGGCTGGATATCCGCGTCTTTAATGACGGAGAAGAGTATGTGGCAGATGAAAATGACGATCTGATTTTTACTGTCACAGATTCTGATGGAAACGAAGTCTTGACGGTAGATCTTCCGACCGACCCCATGGTGCTTTATTTGACACCGTCACAAACAGAAGAGCTGCAGGAGGAATATGAATATCAGTACGAGATCACGCTGAACGAGAGCATGGTCGCGCATGGATTTATAACATGCACAAAGGAGGTTATTTGATATGCCAATTAATGGAGAATTAACTTTTCCGGACGTGCCGGGGAAAATAAATGAACATAACCAAAGTCCAAATGCGCACAGCGTCCGTATTGATAATACGGTTTCGCAGTCCGGAATGGCTGCAGACGCGAAAGCAACCAGGGATTTGATCGAAAATGTTTCGGGCCAAATTGAAGCGGATGTTGACGCTCTTGATGATCAGGTTACTGACTTAAAGAGTGCTTTGAGCAGGGGAAGGTTTGGTTATGCTGAAAGGCACATTATGAAACATGCCGGCTCTAGACACAGTTCAAAATCTG
>Ga0326514_10003063_pt1 | contig 10589 bp, 8 predicted proteins | sample 3_2548_0518_D_FD_203653 | JGI IMG/M metagenome (GOLD analysis project Ga0326514, IMG submission 203653) | Bovine rumen microbial communities from UC Davis, California, United States - 3_2548_0518 | ecosystem: Host-associated > Mammals > Digestive system > Stomach > Rumen | place: USA: California... | reverse complement strand
TGGCTGAAAATGACTTCATGCAGGAAACAGGCATACCGATTTCCGTAAACCTTGTAGTCGGAGGCGTAGTTGAGGCGACACTTGCGGGAAAAGGTCCTGACGTTGCATTGTTCCTTGGCGGAGAATTCCCTGTAAACCTTGCTGCCCGTGATTTGCTTGTTGACCTTTCGGATACTTCACAGTTTCCTGATTTCAACGAAGTTACACAACGCTTTCAGGAAAACGCTATGACACCTTATGAATATAACGGCGGTACTTACGGACTTCCTATCAGTCAGACATGGCCTATGATGTTCTATCGTACAGACGTTCTTACAGAACTGGGATATAATTCACCACCTGAAACGTGGGAAGACCTTATAGACCTTCTCCCAGCTTTACAGCGTAATTACATGAATGTCGGACTTATTCTTCCGCCAGCAAATATTTCTCCTGCTACTGAAGCAGGTCATACTTTCGCAATGCTTCTGCTGCAAAAGGGAAAGAATTACTATAATGAAAGTGAAACAAGGTCTACTTTTGATTCGATAGAGGCTGTTCAGGCTTTTGAACAGTGGACTGATTTCTATACAAAATACAGCTTTGTACAGTCCTATGACGCTTTCAGCCGATTCAGAACAGGTGAATATCCTGTTGTAATAGCAAACTATACTTTCTTCAATCAGCTTTCTGTTGCATCTCCCGAAATAAAAGGCTTATGGGACTTCTGTCAGGTTCCAGGAACTCTTAATGATGACGGTACAGTTTCCCATGCCGCAAACTCTACGGGGTCAGGTGCTGTAATATTCAAGAAAGTAAAGAACAAGCAGAACGCATGGGAATTTATAAAATGGTTCACAGAAACCGATACACAGGTACAGTACGGTACACAGATTGAAGGTCTGCTCGGAAAAATGGGCAGATTCGATACCGCTAACGTTGAGGCACTTTCACAGCTTTCATGGTCGCACAGCGAATATGACAGGCTTATTGACCAGCAGGAAGAACTTGTTGAAATACCTGTACTTCCTTCTTCTTATGCGGTAACAAGAAATATAATGAACGCTTTCAGAGAAGTTGTAAACGAACTTGAGAATCCCCGTGATACTCTTGTATGGTACAACCGTGACATAAATGATGAAATTACAAGAAAACGTGAAAATCTCGGTCTGCCGACCGATAAAGACAAATAAACGTAAGGAGGATTTTAATTGGCTCGTATTTCAGCGGAAGATATAGGCAAAAAGTCAAAGGAAGAAGAACGCAGGCTTATGTGGCTTTCCATGAAACAGAATAAAGCCTGTTACATAATGCTTGCTCCTTTCATGCTTTTCTTCATTGTTTTTACTGTTATACCGGTAATAATGTCTCTGCCTATGGGATTTACCGATTTTAACATGGCACAAGCCCCAAAATTTATCGGGCTTTCAAACTACACCACACTTTTTCTTTCGGATAAGATTTTTGTAAAATCAATAAGGGTTACTATTGTTTTCGCCCTGTTTACAGGACCTGTAAGCTATGTTCTTTGTTTCCTGCTTGCATGGCTCATCAATGAACTTCACCCGAAACTGAAAACTGTATTCACGCTCATATTCTATGCACCTTCAATGGCTAACGTCTATACCGTATGGCAGTTGATTTTCAGCGGTGATATGAACGGATACATAAATTCATTCCTTATAAACCTTGGTCTTATAAATGCACCTATACAGTGGCTTACAGATGCCAATTACGTTCTTGGAGTAACCATTGTTGTACAGCTCTGGATTTCTCTTGGTGCGGGATTCCTTGCACTCCGTGCAGGATTCCAGAATATTGACCGTTCAATGTATGAGGCAGGAGCAATTGAAGGCATAAAGACAAGGTGGCAGGAACTCATTTACATTGTTATACCTTCAATGGGTCCTCAGCTCATGTTTGCGGCAGTAATGCAGATTGTAAGTTCTTTCACAGCAGGTACTGTTGCACAGAATCTTGTAGGTTTTCCGAGTACGGACTACAAGGCTCATACAATAATGACCCACGCTTATGACTATGGCTGGGTGCGTTATGAAATGGGATATGCTTCTGCAATTTGTATGGTATTGTTTGTTGCGATGTATTTCTGCAATAAGCTTATAAGCAAACTGCTGAGTAAATATATGGATTAAGGAGGCTTGAATATGGCTCAGACTATGGTTAATACCGATAAAATGAAAGCCTCCAACAGACAGGCAGGAAGAAAAATAGGCGGTACTGTTGCTATTTTCGTATTTCTTCTGATTGTCGGACTTTTCATGCTTTTGCCTATTTATCTTACTATTATAATGTCAATAAAACCTGTTGAGGAACTTTTCATATTTCCGCCTAAACTTTATGCAATGCGACCTACTTTAAGCAATTTCGGAGATATGTTTGACGCTCTCAACAGCAACAGAGTACCGTTTTCGAGGTATGTTTTCAATAGTGTTGCAGTAACTTTGTCAGTAACTGTATTGCAGTGCATATTTGCATCAATGGCGGCATTTGTACTTGCAAAGTGCAGATTCCCGGGGAGCAATATCATAAACAGCATTATTGTAATAGCACTTCTTTATCAAAGCAATGTAATATATATCATGCAGTACATAGTAATGGCAAAACTCGGACTTATTGACAATCCGCTTGCACTTGTACTTCCTTCAATAGCTTCACCTATGGGACTTTTCCTTATGAGACAGTCTATAGGACAGATTCCCGATGCAATGATAGAGGCGGCAAAGGTTGACGGTGCTGGACTTTTCAGAATATGCTGGCAGATAGTTATGCCAAACCAGAAACCTGCTCTCATGACTTTGATTATTTTCGCATTTCAGGCGGCATGGAACATTCAGACAGGCACAGTTGTATTTCAGGAACAGTATAAAACCCTCCCGACAGTTGTAACACAGGCTGCATCTGCGGGACTTGCAAGAGCAGGCGTTGCAATGGCAGCCGCAGTATTCATGTTACTGCCTCCTATAGTTGTATTTATGCTCGCTCAGAGACAGGTTATTGAAACAATGGCTCATTCAGGTATAAAGGACTAAGCACGGAAAGGGTGAAGAAAGTGAAAAAAGGATTAAAAAAGCTTTTGTCGCTGATGTTCACGGGAGTGCTTATCGGGGGCAGTATGACCTCAGTTACAGCCAATGCCGGTGAACCTTATGACGTTTATAACTATGACCGCTGGGGTGAGGCTATACCTTCTCAGGCAGGATATATAGCAGAACGCTCTGTTTCGGGCAATGACCTCGGAGTAGGTGCTTTTGACAGCCCGAACGATATTTTTCATGACCATAATGATATATTCTATATCGTTGATACCAATAATAACCGAATTGTTGCGGTTGATTCCGATTTTAAAGAAGTAGTGAAAGTATATGACGAGTTCACTACAAGCAAAGGCAAGACCACTACTTTGAAAAAACCTATGGGGGTTTACGTTTCAGCCGAAAACAATTATATGTATATCGCTGATAACGAAAATGCAAGAGTTCTTATCAGTGACCTTGACGGAAATGTAATAAGCGAGATTACAAAGCCTGAATCTGAAGTATATGACCAGAAGAGAACTTTTCTTCCTCAGCGTGTTATAGCTGATAAGGCAGGAAATGTATACGTTGTCCTCGGAAATATTACAACAGGTGCAGCGATGTTCAATCCAGAGGGAGAATTTACAGGATTTTACGGTGCAAACCGTGTTGAAGCAACTGCCGAAATCATAGGAAATTATTTTTCAAATCTTTTTATGTCCGATGAGAAAAAGGCAAGAAGAAAAAGAAATATTCCTACAGGTATAACAAGCTTTGATATTGACGGTGATTTTATTTTCACCTGTACATCTTCGTCCACACAGACTACCGATACTGTAAAGAAACTCAATGCGGCAGGAAATAATATATTCGCAAATATGGACTTGTCGTTCGGTGACTTTACACCCATGTATGATACTTCACAGAATAAAGTTCTTAAGCCTGCAATAGTAGATATTGACATTGCTGATGACGGAAATATAAATTGTCTTGACTTTACTACGGGACGTGTTTTTCAGTATGATGAGGACTGCAATTTACTTTTCATTACAGGTACTATTGCAAAGCAGGTAGGCGGTTTCGACCATGCCACAGCACTTGAATCAAAGGGAAGTAATCTCTATGTTGTTGATTCACAGAAAGATACGGTCACAATATTTGTTGAAACGGATTTCGGAAAGATAGTGCATGAGGCTACTGCACTTCATAATGCAGGATACTATGAAGAGGCTCTTGACCCTTGGTACGAAGTTCTGAAACGTGACGGAAATTACAGAAGAGCTTATGTCGGAGTAGCTTCTGCACTTCTGAGACAGGAAGATTATGAGGGTGCAATGAAATATGCAAAGCTTGCTGATACTCCTCTTATCTACAACAAGGCTTTTGAAGGTTATCGCATGAACTGGCTTAAAGCAAATTTCGGATTTATGGTTGTCATAATAGCCGTGATAGTCGCATTGTGGATTTATCTTGACAAAAAAATCAAAAAGAAAAAACTTCTTGCCGAAAAAGCAAGAATAGACGAACAGGAACAGCTTGCCATACTTGACAGGAAAAAAAGAATGGCAGAAGAATACGCTGATATAAAGCAGAATAAGGAAGGAGAGGAATAGTCTTATGATGGATTTAACCCAGAGAGAATGGGTCAAACACGCTGTAACCCACCCCGTTGAGGGATTCGAGGACATGAGATGGAAAAAATCAGGTTCTCTGAAAATATCATTCTTTATAGTATTCCTGCTTTTCCTCTCACAGATTGCAAACGGCAGACTTTACGGTATGCAGTTCGGGGTAAGCTACGATAAAACATTTAATATTATCCCTTACATAGTACAGAGTATAGTTCTTTTCGGTGCATGGGTAGTGGGCAACTGGTCTATATGTACTCTTCTTGACGGCGAAGGAACTATGAAGAATATATGCGTTTACAGTGCATATGCACTTATTCCGTACATTGCACAGGTATTTATAAATGTTATACTTTCTCATATTCTGATAAGAGATGAACAGGTTTTCATGCAGGCAATAAGAATTATAGGAGTAGGCTGGACTGTAATACTGTTGTTTTCGGCGATAAAATCAGTACATCAGTATTCTTTTGGAAAGACAATATTTGCTATAGTGCTTACAATAGTAGCTATGCTGATAATGCTTTTCCTGCTTGTACTTTTCATGTCGCTGATACAGCAGGTTTATATATTCATATCAACTATTTATACTGAAATCTCTTACAGAATAAGAGTATGATGAAACGGCGGTGATAATATGGGAAATAAATTAAAAAGATTTCTGCTTTGTTTTCTTGCTGTTTCAATGATGAGTGTTTCGGCTAATACCTATGCTGATGATGAGGAAGTATCTGATATCGAATTAACTGAAAGTTCCGAAGAAGATTCCGATGAAGAAGTTTCTGCCGAAAAACAGCCTAAGGTCAAAATTAAGGAAACAGAAGAAAAAGTCCGTGCAGATGTTCAGAATATTGTGAAGTATCTTCAGTTTATCGGAAATATCAACGGTTATGACATCTATTACAAGGAAAAGAAATTCGATGACGCTATATGGGAAGCTCAGGGCGGTAAGCCGAAAAAGAAAAAAGACTACACCGATGAACAGAAAGAACTTGATGATATTCTTGATGAACTCGACAAGTTAGGCGAACTTACTGCTATAAATTCCGAAACAGGCGAAGCAGTCGCTACTTTTGACGACAGTACAAAATGTGACGAGGGTCTGAGATACGTCAGTGATGCAGGCAGATATCTTCTCACTGTTGACAAGGATTCAAAAGAACCTCTTGAACTTATGGAGATTGTCTCATCAATTGACAATCCGTATCTTTTCAAGTCTTCGGACGGCAAAGCAATGATTCTTACAGATGAGAAGTATAATCCTGTACGAGAGTATTTCGGAGGCGGTATATACGGCGACAAAATGGTATATTTCGCAAACGATAAGGACGAAAATGTAATCTGGCTTACTCCTGACGGCAAACAGGTTCTTACAGCGTTCAGATATGGTCCTTCAAATGATAAGTACCGTATGCTGATAGATGATACTTATGGAACTTTCGGAATAGAAAACCTTGAAACAAATTATATATGGTGGTCATCTCCTATCGGTGCTACAAGAGACAGAATCGCAACACCTTTGCTTGTAAATGAACTTCGTTCTTCAAACATACTCAGGTATGGCATACCTGAAAAGCGTTCAAATAACAGCGTACTCCGTTCGGGTACTGATGACTGCAAAATGACAATAACTGACCTTGAAAACGGTATCAGAATAGAATACAATTACGAAAAAGCCGGATTTAAATTCCCTGTTGAATACACTCTTGAGGACGACCACCTTAAAGCAAGTCTTAAAGTATCAGAAATTGAAGAAAGCAATCCTTCAAATATCGTCACGGAAATGACCGTTCTGAACAGCTTTGGTGCTGCTCCCGAAACAGAAGACGGATATTTTGTAATTCCTGACGGAAGCGGTGCGTTGGTGAGATTCAATAATGAGAAAACTATGGACACAAACGCATATACTCAGCGTGTTTACGGAAACGACATAACAGCAGTTCCGACTTCAAAGGGTTCTGTTACAGAACAGATTTATCTTCCTGTTTACGGTATAGTAAAGGAAGACAATGCAATGCTTGTAATAGCATCAAAGGGAGATTCAAACGCTTATCTTTCCGCACAGGTTTCAAAGCAGTCAAACAGTACATATAACCTTTGCAGTTTTACGTTCATGCTAAGGGGAACAGATACTTTCTATATGTCAGGCAATACAAGCGACAAGCTGACTGTATTTGAAAGCGGTGGTATAAAGTCAGATGACATTGAACTGCTTTACTATCCCATTTCAAAAGAGGGTGCAAGCTATGTTGACGTTGCAGAGTGCTACAGAAACTATCTCATGAATGAGGCTGGAGTTGAAGTCAGGGCTAAAGCTGATTCAGCACCTATGTATATTGACCTCTATGGTGGTACTGAAAAGAAAAAGCCTGTTCTTGGAGTACCTGTCACAATGAAACAGTCCGTTACAAAGTATGATGAGGCTGTTGAAATAATCAAGTCCCTTAAACAGAACGGTGTTGACGATATGATAGTATCATACAACAACTGGACTAATGACGGCATACAGAATAAAATTGATACAGGTGCAAAGTCTTCTGGTACGCTTGGCAGTAAAAGGGATTTCAACGACCTTAAAAACTTCCTTGACAGCGGTAATTCAGCACTTTATCCCGTATCCGACAACAGAGATTTTTATTCTGGAAACGGTTATTATTCATTTTCGAGTACGGCTGTAAGGGTATCAGGTTCTTATTCGAGAATAATAAGCTATGACAGAGCTTACGGAATACCTGACGGTTTCAAGGCTAATATGTCTTTGCTTTCACCGTCACTTTTCGGGGAAGTTTTCAGCGAAGTTGCTTCAAACTATTCCGATGCGGGAATAAAAGGCATATCAATAGGAAATCTTACTACTTCTCTTTACGGTGACTACGGTAAAAAGAATATTTCAAGATTCAATGCCATGAATATTCTTACCGAAAACTATAAGAAACTCGATGAAAGCCTTGAAAATGGTATGCTTGCGGACAGTGCAAATGCTTACGCTTTACCTTATGTAAGTCATATAACTAATGTACCTCTTTCTTCGAGCAGGTTCGACCTCTTCAATGAAGATATACCGTTCTATCAGTTAGTAATGCACGGAGTTATTCCGTATTCAACAACAGCTATAAACGGTGATGCGGATTCCGAAACACTTCTTCTTATGGCTACTGCTACAGGCAGTAACCTTGACTATGATATGCTTTATGAAGAAACAAGTATCCTGAAAGATACAGAGTACGACATATACTACTATGCAAACTATGCAAACTGGATTGAAACGGCTGCCGCTGAATACAAGCTTATTCAGCCGATTCTCAGCAACGTAAGTGACAGTACCATTACAGGATATGACGTTGAAAATGACGGAAAACTTGTTACAACTACATATTCAAACGGTACTGTTGTAAAGGTTGACTTTGAAAGAAAATCCATTGACTTTAACGGAAATAAAATAAATCTTTCCGATTATGATGATGAAGGAGGCGTACAGTTCTAATGGCAAATTCTACAAAAACAGCAAGAAAAATGCCCTATGAAAAAAGAAAGGCTTTGTATGGCTACGGTTTTCTGGCACTCTGGATGGTAGGTACGCTTTGTTTCTTTCTGATTCCGCTTATAAAATCGCTCTGGTACTCTTTCAATGAGGTGTCAATAGGCACGGGCAAAATGATTACGGAATGGGTAGGACTTGAAAAATATTCCTATGTACTGACTGTTGATGAGCATTATACCGACTATCTTAAAGATATGTTGATTGAAACAGCTTGGAAAACTCCCCTTGTAATTATATTTTCGCTTTTCATAGCCGTTATACTCAATCAGAAATTCAGAGGAAGAACCCTTTCAAGAGCTATATTCTTCCTGCCTGTAATAATTGCAACAGGTCCTGTTTACAAGATTATCAACGGTGATATGAGTTCCACGGGAAATACAGGTGCTGACCAGTTTTCAACAATGTTCTCTACTGACCTTGTAGGCGAACTTCTTCAGTTCCTCGGAATATACGGAATAAGCGACAATATGAGTACGATGATTTCAACAATAGCCGATAATATTTTCGGTATTGTATGGGCAAGCGGTATACAGATTCTCATATTTCTTGCGGCATTGCAGAATATTCCGCCCTCAGCTAAGGAAGCCGCTCAGATGGAAGGTGCAACCGCATGGGAATATTTCTGGAAAATAACTTTTCCTTATGTGAGTCCGTTTATTCTTGCAAACCTTATCTTTACAGTTGTCGATTCCTTTACAAGTCCTACAAATACGGTTATGGGACGTATTCTTGCAATGAAAGAAGACTGGAAATTCGGTGAAGCGTCCGCAATGGCATGGGTTTATTTTATAATAGTTCTTGCGTCTATCGGACTTGTTACAGCTATAGTAAATAAATTCATTTACTATGAAGTAGAATAAGGGGGTGCGGAATATGACTGATACTGGAAATGCTGTTATAAAGACAGAAGCCGAAATCGGAGGCGGATTAAGTCCGAAAGAGGCAAGAAAAAAACGTATGGAATCCATGACAAAAGAAGAAAAGGCTTATATAAAAAGACTTGAAACTATGGAAAGAGTATGGCCTTTCTTTCGTTTTGTAATTCTCTTCGGACTTGGTTTCGTTATTCTATATCCGCTTATTTACATGGTAAGCTGTACTTTCAGGGAAAGAAGCGATATGACTGACCCCACTGTTATGTGGATTCCACGTCACTATACATTGCAGGTTCTCAGGGAAACTATTAAGGCTATGGATTTCTGGAACACCCTTAAAACCACTCTTGTACTCAATATAGGCTGTTCACTGGTTCAGGTAGTATCATGTGCGATTACGGGATATGGTTTCGCAAGATTCAAATTCAAGGGAAAAGGTCTGCTTTTCGGAATAGTCGTCATGATGATACTTGTTCCCACACAGGTTATTTCACTTCCTCTTTACACACAGTTCAGATTTTTCGGAATAGGTTCATTTTCTGTAAATCTTATAGATACTATGTGGACTATGTATCTGCCTGCACTTACCGCAAACGGTATACGTTCAGGACTTATGATATTTATATTCCGTCAGTTTTTCAGAGGACTTCCGAAAGAACTTGAAGATGCTGCATATATTGACGGCTGCGGACCTCTCATGACTTTCATAAAAGTTATGATTCCGAATGCAGGTTCATCATTCCTGACTGTTTTTCTTTTCTCGGTTGTATGGTACTGGAATGATTACTATGTAAGTTCCACATTTTTTACAAATACAAAAACAGTTGCACTTATGTTGCAGAATCTTGATACTGAACTTAAAATACGTCTTTTCAATTCTGCGACTGTAGAAATAAGTCCCCGTGAACAGATTGTATGGAAAGAGGCAGGCTGTCTGCTTTCCATTGCACCTATACTTGTGCTTTATACATTCTTGCAGAAGTACTTCACAGAGGGAATTGCCCGTTCAGGAATTACGGGTATATAAAAAAATGTTCTGATACAGAAGTTTTAAGCCATAGCATTTTTGATATTAATATCAGAAGTGCTATGGCATTTCTGTTGACAAAAAATAATAATTACTGTATGATTGTTAATAAGATAAATCGGAATTTATAGGAGGTAACCATGAAAAGTAAAATTATATATTTCTTAAATTTCATTTGGACAGGTTTGATTGCATTTTCATTTCCTATTTGCTTTGAATTGATTTTTCTTTGTATTACTGGTCATTCAAAGGGATATAGCTATGATTTAGGCTCAGAGAAAGATATTTCCATTATGTTTGGCTGTATTGAGTTACTAATTTGGCTTGCTTTAGCATTGCCTTCAAATGTCTATGTATTTCGGAAAACATTGAGTAAAGGCAAGTTGTATCTGCTTATACCTGTCGTATTGTATATAGCACTTGCTGTAATTTGCGTAATGATTACACATGGTGGGTGGTTATCATATGCAAAAGAAGTTTTTAATTTATAACTTCTGATTTACA
>Ga0326514_10003059_pt1 | contig 10594 bp, 6 predicted proteins | sample 3_2548_0518_D_FD_203653 | JGI IMG/M metagenome (GOLD analysis project Ga0326514, IMG submission 203653) | Bovine rumen microbial communities from UC Davis, California, United States - 3_2548_0518 | ecosystem: Host-associated > Mammals > Digestive system > Stomach > Rumen | place: USA: California... | reverse complement strand
GAGGTCGTAGTCGATTTCATAACTTCGCTCATCCGTCTTACGGAAGGGCATCAGGGGAGCATCGGGATTAACAACGAGATGTGTTGTGATGCTGACATTGTATTTGGCTTCTAACTGTTCAATGAGATCGTCGAGCTCGCTGACAGACTTGTTCTGACTGATGGTATAGGAAACGCCATAGTATGCTTGGTTATACAAATCCCTATCGGACTGGGACTGTTCGGTCTTGACTTCAAAGACAAGCCGGTATAGCCAATCGTAGGCTTCGTCGTATTTTCCTTGATTATAATACATGGATGCCAGATACAGATAGGGATCGCTATGGTCGTTGTCGTATTTCAAAGCGGTCTCAAACTCTTTTGTGGCATTTTCGTATTCACAACGTTCCATGTATAAACGTCCCAAGTCCTTGTGGGCCTCGTAGCTCTCAGGAGAAAGCTCAACCCTTCGAAGATAATAACCTTCGGCAGTGTCGAGGTCTTTCCTGTAGAATGCCACATCGCCCATCAGACCGATTGCCTCACTGTTCCGGCTATCAATCTGAAGGATAGAAATCAGATGGTCGGTAGCTACATCATAGTCCTTCTCACTTACAGCATCGTGTGCCAACTGGAGAAAGTTTGCAATTTCCTTAGTCTCTGCCATACTTACAAGATAGGACGTTTGAAATGATTATAGTCGTCAGGATATTCTTCCTGCCTACGTGCAATTTCGCTGTTAATATCATCTTCCAGCGTCTTTAAGGACTGATGCCAGTCATCGGGTATGCTGTAATCTTCGGATTCGGAATCGCCCAAATAGCGGGCTCTTTGGCAACGAATTCTCAAATTATGCTTATTGAAAAACCAGCATAGACAGTTGACATCATCTGCAATCTGATAAACAATCTGCTGATATTGTCCACCTTCACTCTCCTTTACCTCCAAACCCTGATACAGGATGCCGTCTTTGCCGACGTGGGATTCTCTGCGGGGAATGTAATATCCCTTTTCATCACAATAGATACTGAATGTATCTGTATTCCTGATTCTATGTATTTCGAGGGTAATCGTCTCAGGGAATTCTTCCTGGGGATTGTTCTCCATGCGGTTGGAAACAGTAATCTCGTGGCGTTCAACATCAGTAAGGATGTCTGAGTAGTCGCCGCTACGCTCTTCTGCATTAAGGTTAAGGACATCGCGGAGCTCTATCAAAGGGATGGTATCTCCCTTCTTGCCGACAACAAGATCACCGATGCCATCCTTGATGCAATCGTCTTCACGGACTTCCCAATCGTCATCGACAATAGGATAAGTCATAAACTTACCACAGCGGTATTTCTCCTTGTCCTCATCTGTGGTTTCTGCTATCAGAACCCCTTTGAGGTCATAGAACCAGCAGCCAAGGCGAATGACCTTTTGCTCGTGGTCAAGTTCTACCCGTATCTTCTTGCTTTCGTCTTCCGACATAGCTGCGTGATTAGAATTTCACAGTGTATTCGTCGTTGATGTCGCGGTTCTCAATCTCGTATGTCAGCTCCTGATGGAGGGATTTCTTTTCTTTGTATTCTGGTATTACCAGTGTTACCCTTGCATATTGTTGTTTCATCTATCTTCTATATTTTTGTTGCGTACTATTATAATCGGAATGCAAAGATAACCAAAATTTATCGTAATCAAGCGTGATTTAACTAATTTAGCATAAAAACAGAAGATCTTTTGACAGCGGGTAAGCGATTATCCAGACTTTTTCGTAATTTTGTGCGCAGAATATCGGATAGATGCTGCCATAATAAAAGATTGAAGTATGATTCAGAAGCATTGTTATGAGTGTGGAACGGCACTCACGGAGCGGGAATTAGAGGGTGAGGGGATTGTTCCATACTGCCCTCAGTGTCAACAGTATCGTTTCCCGATGTACAATGTGGCCGTAAGTATGGTGGTTATCAATGAGCAGACTGGACAGATTCTGCTTATCAAGCAATATGGGAAACCGCACTTCATACTTGTGGCTGGTTATGTCAACCGCGGTGAACAGCTGGAACATGCCGTCTCCCGTGAAGTGAAGGAAGAAACAGGCATGACAGTTGCTCACCTGAAATTCAATCGTACCAGTTTCTTTGAGCCATCAAACACATTGATGTGCAACTTTACGGCATTCGTTACTGATGCCAGCGAGTTCAATCCAAACAAGGAAATCGATTCTTATCAGTGGTTCAGCCCTGACGATGCACGCAAGAACATCAAGGAGAATAGTCTGGCTGCAGCATTCCTTAATGCCTATCTTGATGAATAAAAAACATGAAAAAAAATATATCCTAAAATCCGCAGATAATTTTTCGCGTGTCTGATTTAGCCCTTGCTTGTGACGATTCTGTCTGACTCTGGGCTTAGAATCGCTTGACATGACTTGTATGCAGACACCTTCCCCTTACCCCGTAAGGTCGAGAGGCTTAGACCAAAGCATCAGCGAAGGATGTTGTTTTATCCGTGTTCCCAAATAAGTTTGTATGGCTTATTGGAGTAGATGTTGAGTTTGTACTGCCTTGCCGTTCTGACCCACTTGGCAGGCAGTCGCCACCACAGCAGAAAACGGAGAAGACGGCTCGTATTATCTCGCTGTACTGATAGCCTATCAGCCTACTGCGAAGTCCTAGGTGAGAGTCGATTACTGAGGACAGAATAGAGTCGAATTTGTCCAAAACGAAAAATATTCCACCAAAGCGGTGATTTTCTCAGATTATTGTTGTACCTTTGCCATGTCATTGATGATTTTGCTTGTCTTGATTTGCAGCACTAAGGTAAGTGAAAAATCTGACATGGCAAAATCCTGAGCCGCTCGGCTTTGCCGCTTCGCGCGTCGAAGAACTTTTTGTTGCCCAGGTACTTATAAAGAAAGTTAAACTAATATGAAAAGAATCATGAAATGGGTGCTCGCCGCCACCCTCATCAGCGGCGCAAGCGTATTCACATCGTGTGTTGACAATTCAATAGACAACCCGGTAGTGCCAGAGCCTGGAGAGCCCGCCGTGCCAGACCACTTCATCAATGAGGCATTGATGGACAAGACCGTCAAGCCCGGCGACGACTTCTACATGTATGCCCTGGGCACCTGGTTCAATTCACATAAAGAGGGCGACCCGGGTTACATGGAGTATTACGATTCAATAAACACCAATGAGGTTGAAAAGAGCCTGTTTGCCTCCGACAACCCCCTGGCCCGGCACCTCGTGCGGAATATTGAGGCTCCTGCGCCATCATTGAATGAAGACGTGAAGGCCGTACTCGACTATCTGGACATCCAGAAGCCGACGGGAATCGGCATGCTGCTGACCGAAATCGGCAAACTGCAGGACAAGGGGCTGAATCCCATATTCTCGAAAAAAGTGGATATACATATGCAATCCCACTCCTGCCAGGAAATAGTGAGCAGAGGCATCCAGACACAATTGGTAGAAGCTTTGCTGGGAACTAAAATGACAGACTTGCTGAAATCATCGTACATCAAGCACATACTGACGACCATCGACAACGTGGCAGATCCGGAGCGCACGAAGGCGGCAGGCTATGAGGCGGAACTCGAGGAGCGCGTCAGCGCGATTCTCGCCGAGGAGCAATTGATTTATGCGACAGCCCATGGTGGCGGCGATACCTCCGACTCAGACCGTCAGGGCTTGTGGAACGTGCGCGACATACCTGACTACACCGAGGCCGGAAGCTTCGCGCGGAGTCGTGCCACACGTGCCGGGGGCGGCGTCGAAGACGAAGTCACCCAGGAGACGCTGTGGGAAGCATTCCATCCAATGGCTGGTGCAATCTTCGATGAATCACCCGCCTTCAAGAAATATATGGAACAGAAAGGCGGCATCACGACCGTGCTGAAGACGATGGACAACTGCTACGACTACCTGAGATACTATGCCGTCATGAGCGTATTCAGCTACATGAAGGCTACTTATGCCGGTAAAAGCGAAGGAGCCGTCAAGAGTGAAATCGTAGCGACATTGAAACAGACAAGCCCCTTCCTGATGAACAAGTTGAGTGCGGACGTACTACGGAAGATGGGGCAAGCCGGGGCAGACCGCTGCCTGACGATGCTGGAGAAACTGCGCACCTTGTTCCGACAGCGCATCGAAACGCTCGACTGGCTGAGCGACGCCACGCGCCAGGAGGCACTGAAGAAACTGGAGGCCATGCAGTTCTTTGTCGGCATGCCCGACAACCTTAGCGAAGGCGAGTTCACCCTCGACGAGGGGAACACGCTGGTCGAGGACGCCCTGTCCATCATAGCGCAGAATGAAGCCATCAGGCATAACATGTGCGGAAAAGTTGAGCAGCATGTCCGCGCCATCATCGACTATGAAAGCGATTATAGCGTACGGAACGCCTCATATGCTCCCGATATGAACTGTCTGATCATCTTGCCGCAATTCATCAGTGAAGGCTTGTTCCCTGCCGATGATGAATACACCCAGTACGTTGCCGCTACAGTCTTCGCCCACGAGATGACCCACGGCTTCGATGACAATGGGGCAAAGTATGACGAACGGGGATACCTGAGAAACTGGTGGTCATCAGAATCCAAAGCGAAGTTCGAGGCCAAGCAGCAGGAGATGATTGCGCTCTACAACCGTATGGAGGCCTACCCCGGACAGCCGGCCGATGGCAAAAAGACGCTGGGGGAGAACATGGCCGACTACGGCGGCATGACGCTGGCCTACTCACTCTTCAAGCAGAAGAAAATGGATGAGGGGCTTCAGGGGGCTGCCCTCGACTATGCCTGCCAGGAGTTCTTCCTGCACTATGCAAAACTGTGGCTGGAATATCCCACCCTTGCCAAAAAGAAGGTGTTGTACCTGACTGACGTCCATTCAATCCCCCAAAACCGCGTCAATGTCATCGTGACACTCTTCGACGACTGGTACAGACTCTTCAACGTGACCGACGGGAAACTCTATCTCGCACCAGAGAAGCGCGTGCAGATCTGGTGATATATATTTCATAACAGAGGGACGGTTCTTTTGTTATCGTGCTGTGATAACGAAAGAACCGTCCCCGTGTATGTTCCGAAGTCCTAAGTGTGAGTCTATCACAGAGGACAGAATAGAGTCGAATTTGTCCAAAACGAAAAATATTCCGCCAAAAGCGGTGATTTTCTCAGATTTTATTTGTACTTTTGCCATGTCATTGATGATTTTGCTTGTCTTGATTTGCAGCACTAAGGTAAGTGAAAAATCTGACATGGCAAAATCTTGAGCCGCTCGGCTTTGCCGCTTCGCGCGTCGAAGAACTTTTTGTTGCGTAACTATTCAGCTGGGTGGAGCATAGTCTTTCTGCGCCCTCCCGTCATCTGTTAAATTGGTTAACAGTCTGGAATCAGCTTTTTATCTGATTTCCCCGTACCCCCATACGACGTTTCTATTTTAAGCGATTCTCAGACGTGTATTTTCGTGCAACATACTGAATATCAATAAAGTAGGTTAATGAAATCAAGATAAATCGTTTCTTTTTAGTACCTTTGCAATAGATATGGGAAAGAAAGGTACAAGATCCAAGTCAAAGGCGGCAATGTCGCTTAGTGTGGCAGACATCAAGTCTGTTACAGACACTTCCCATGTCCAAAACACTATCCTTTCCAAACTGCAATCTATAGAGAAGCGAGTTCAGGACCTTACGGAAGAGAATAGCCGCAGGAAACGAAACGAAGAGCGCCAGGCAAAGGATATCCATGATTTGAGGATTGAGAATAAGCGGCTTAAGAATGAGAACGATAAACTCCACAAGCTTCTTGACAGTCGTGACAATCCTCCTAAAGATAGTATGAACAGCAGTGTTCCGCCATCCAAGGATAGCATTGGAGCTTCACGTAAGCGTGTCAAGATGACACAATCCTTGCGTACGAAGTCTGATAAGAAAGTTGGCGGTCAGCCGGGACATAAGGGATCCACACTGCACCAGAGCGAGAAAGTGGACAGAACGGAGTCGGCCGTGATTGGCACATGTCCCGACTGCGGTCAGAATACAAAAGATTTGGATTGGGGTGTCGCTGAAAGGCGTCAAGTCATAGACCTTATCTTTCCAAGGGCCGTTGTGACAGAGTTCCTTTCGCTTGCAGCCACTTGTCCGCGCTGTGGGAGGAAACTGCGCACACCGTTCCCCGAGGGCGTAAATGCACCAGTCTGCTATGGTCCAAACATACAAGCTCTTGTCGCATATCTCAGTGAGGCAATGTGCATATCTGTATGCAGAATAAAGGAATTGTTCTCCGAGCTCTTTGGTATAAAAATGAGCGAGGGCACTATCTGCAATATAATCCAGGCAGTAAAGAGGAAAGGAACGCCTGCATACAAGGCAATCCATGATATGATAGAACATGAGAAAGTGGTAGGTGCAGATGAGACTGGCGAGAACATAAATGGTGCATTGAGATGGCTCTGGACTTTTCAAAGTGGGCGTCTTACCTATGTGGCGGGAGGCAAAGGGCGTGGACCGAAGGACTTTGATTCCGAATATCCAAATGGTCTTCCAGAATCAACCCTTGTTACGGATCGCCTCGAAGTTTATTATAACGTAGTAGCGAAAGGTCATCAAATCTGTCTCGTACATCTACTGCGAAATTTGGAATATCTGAATCAAATAGATAAGAAACAGACCTGGTCAAGACGAATGCAGGAACTTCTAAGAGAGGCCATAAGGCAGCGAAAGCATATAGACTGGCAGGATATCGCAAGAAGCGATATAAAGATGAAGTTTGAGAAACTTCTGGAAGAGCCCCTTAACAAGCTTGATGATCTGTTCGGCAGACTCCAAAGATCACTCCGGAAGTGGAAAGATGCAGTCTTCGCTTTCCTCTACAATCCAGACTTGCCTTCAGACAACAATGGCAGCGAAAGGGCCATTAGAAAGACGAAGATAAAGATGAAGGTAAGTCAATGCTTCAGATCAGAAAAAGGCGAGGAAGCCTTTGCAGTACTTCATTCATTGATGGAGACAGCCAAGAAAAATGGTCAGTCAGCTTTCAACGTACTCAGAACCATTGCCAGCACAGGGCAATGGACGCCCGACTGTGCCCGTTAGTCTGCACTCATAATAGGATAGAGTAGACAGGTAAATGTGATTGACCATCTTTTCATCTCGCAGAGCTGCAGAGAACCACCTTATGATTTTGAGATTCTGAGTCTTCTTGAGAGGCCTAAAGGCCTTTCGCGGAGATGCTATACCATCTGTCTTCTCCCAAGGCCGAAGGCCACTCTAAAATCTCTGCGGTTTGGAAGCACCACCTCTGCCGCTCTACGTGAGATTTAACGGCTATCATATCATAATGTAAAAGAATCTCGCCCTGCTGAATAGTTACAAAAAGTTAAAAAAATCCTCCCACTTTTGTTAGATATATTTTTTTGTGTAATTTTGTAATCGTTATGCGGCAGTAATAATATACATATTAATACGAGTTAGTAATCCTGTAGTTCTCACATGCTACGAGGAGGTATTAAAAGGTGCGTTTCGACAATGCATCTATTGTAGTATATTATTGCTTAATCCAAATGAATATTATAAATTTAGGAATTCTTGCTCACATTGATGCAGGAAAAACTTCCGTAACCGAGAATCTGCTGTTTGCCAGTGGAGCAACGGAAAAGTGCGGCCGTGTGGATAATGGTGACACCATAACAGACTCTATGGATATAGAGAAACGTAGAGGAATTACTGTTCGGGCTTCTACGACATCTATTATCTGGAATGGAGTGAAATGCAATATCATTGACACTCCGGGACACATGGATTTTATTGCGGAAGTGGAGCGGACATTCAAAATGCTTGATGGAGCAGTCCTCATCTTATCCGCAAAGGAAGGCATACAAGCGCAAACAAAGTTGCTGTTCAATACTTTACAAAAACTGCAAATCCCGACAATTATATTTATCAATAAAATTGACCGTGACGGTGTGAATTTAGAGCGTTTGTATCTGGATATAAAAACAAATCTGTCTCAAGATGTCCTGTTTATGCAAACTGTTGTCGATGGATTGGTTTATCCGATTTGCTCCCAAACATATATAAAGGAAGAATACAAAGAATTTGTATGCAACCATGACGACAATATATTAGAACGATATTTGGCGGATAGCGAAATTTCACCGGCTGATTATTGGAATACGATAATCGATCTTGTGGCAAAAGCCAAAGTCTATCCGGTACTACATGGATCAGCAATGTTCAATATCGGTATCAATGAGTTGTTGGACGCCATCTCTTCTTTTATACTTCCTCCAGAATCAGTCTCAAACAGACTTTCAGCTTATCTCTATAAGATAGAGCATGACCCCAAAGGACATAAAAGAAGTTTTCTAAAAATAATTGACGGAAGTCTGAGACTTCGAGACATTGTAAGAATCAACGATTCGGAAAAATTCATCAAGATTAAAAATCTAAAGACTATTTATCAGGGCAGAGAGATAAATGTTGATGAAGTGGGGGCCAATGATATCGCGATTGTAGAAGATATGGAAGATTTTCGAATCGGAGATTATTTAGGTACTAAACCTTGTTTGATTCAAGGGTTATCTCATCAGCATCCCGCTCTCAAATCCTCCGTCCGGCCAGACAGGTCCGAAGAGAGAAGCAAGGTGATATCCGCTCTGAATACATTGTGGATTGAAGACCCGTCTTTGTCCTTTTCCATAAACTCATATAGTGATGAATTGGAAATCTCGTTATATGGTTTGACACAAAAGGAAATCATACAGACATTGCTGGAAGAACGATTTTCCGTAAAGGTCCATTTTGATGAGATCAAGACTATCTACAAAGAACGACCTGTAAAAAAGGTCAATAAGATTATTCAGATCGAAGTGCCACCCAACCCTTACTGGGCCACAATAGGGCTGACGCTTGAACCCTTGCCGTTAGGGACAGGGTTGCAAATCGAAAGTGACATCTCCTATGGTTATCTGAACCATTCTTTTCAAAATGCCGTTTTTGAAGGGATTCGTATGTCTTGCCAATCTGGTTTACATGGATGGGAAGTGACTGATCTGAAAGTAACTTTTACTCAAGCCGAGTATTATAGCCCGGTAAGTACACCTGCTGATTTCAGACAGCTGACCCCTTATGTCTTCAGGCTGGCCTTGCAACAGTCAGGTGTGGACATTCTCGAACCGATGCTCTATTTTGAGTTGCAGATACCCCAAGCGGCAAGTTCCAAAGCTATTACAGATTTGCAAAAAATGATGTCTGAGATTGAAGACATCAGTTGCAATAATGAGTGGTGTCATATTAAAGGGAAAGTTCCATTAAATACAAGTAAAGACTACGCCTCAGAAGTAAGTTCATACACTAAGGGCTTAGGCGTTTTTATGGTCAAGCCATGCGGGTATCAAATAACAAAAGGCGATTATTCTGATAATATCCGCATGAACGAAAAAGATAAACTTTTATTCATGTTCCAAAAATCAATGTCATCAAAATAATGGAGCGGTCAGGAAATTTCTATAAGGCAATACAGTTGGGATATATACTTATCTCCATTCTTATCGGATGTATGGCATATAATAGCCTCTATGAATGGCAGGAGATAGAAGCATTAGAACTTGGCAATAAAAAAATAGACGAGCTCCGAAAAGAAATAAACAATATCAATATTCAAATGATAAAATTTTCTCTATTGGGTGAAACAATACTGGAATGGAACGATAAAGATATCGAGCATTACCATGCACGGCGTATGGCAATGGACAGTATGCTCTGCCGTTTCAAGGCCACCTATCCAGCAGAGCGCATCGATAGTGTGCGCAGTCTTTTAGAGGATAAGGAACGACAGATGTTCCAGATAGTCCGGTTAATGGATGAACAACAATCTATTAACAAGAAGATAGCCAATCAAATTCCGGTTATTGTGCAGAAAAGTGTGCAGGAACAGTCCAAAAAGCCAAAACGAAAAGGTTTCTTGGGCATCTTTGGCAAAAAAGAGGGAACGAAGCCAACGACAACAACGACTACGCTCCGTTCATCCAATAGAAACATGGTCAACGAACAGAAAGCGCAGAGCCGTCGATTGTCAGAACAAGCCGATAGTCTTGCTGCCCGTAATGCAGAACTTAACAGACAACTGCAAGGATTGATTTGCCAAATCGAAAAGAAGGTACAATCTGATTTACAAAATAGAGAAAGCGAGATAACAGCGATGCGTAAAAAATCATTTATGCAGATAGGCGGCTTGATGGGATTTGTTCTTTTGCTGTTGGTCATTTCCTATATCATCATACACCGTGATGCAAAGAACATTAAACGATACAAACGCAAGACAACGGATTTGATCGAGCAATTGGAACAGTCCGTGCAACAAAATGAGGTACTCATAACCTCCCGAAAGAAAGCGGTACATACTATTACCCATGAGTTGCGTACACCACTGACGGCAATAACTGGCTATACCGAACTTTTGCGGAAAGAATGCAATAGCGGTAATAATGGGCAATATATCCGAAATATACTGCAATCCTCCGACCGTATGCGGGATATGCTCAACACTTTGCTTGACTTCTTCCGCCTGGACAACGGCAAGGAACAGCCCCGTCTGTCACCCTGCCGGATTTCTGCAATCACGCACACACTTG
>Ga0326514_10003056_pt1 | contig 10597 bp, 8 predicted proteins | sample 3_2548_0518_D_FD_203653 | JGI IMG/M metagenome (GOLD analysis project Ga0326514, IMG submission 203653) | Bovine rumen microbial communities from UC Davis, California, United States - 3_2548_0518 | ecosystem: Host-associated > Mammals > Digestive system > Stomach > Rumen | place: USA: California... | reverse complement strand
ACTAGAAATTCACTCTAGTCCGCTCGTTTTAACATGCGCATTTTTCTTATAACAAAAAAACTAAAATTGCCTCTTGAATTTAATTAGCGGGTTTCAGGAATTATTTAAGGCGGTAACATGGGCAATCACTATTCGGATTATCTGAAGAAAAACGTATCAGTAAAAGATCTTGTCTTTGACGAGATCCGTGAGAAAGACAAGGCTCTTTTGAAAAGAGTAAAGAAAGCCCACATTAAAGCTAACATGGGCTTTCTCGTAATCTTTTCGATCGGGTTTATCGCCTGCACGTATTTCTTTACAGCATTCCTCATCGTGCCTTCAGACAGCCTGATCTTTAAGCTGCTTTCTTTGATCATTTTAGGTGCCGGAATGGCCGGCTGCGGCATGCTGGTTTATGAGATCATCGCCGGCATCAAAGGCATAAGGAAAGGTGTCGTTCTCACTGCTTCAAGAGAGATGGAAAATAGGGATGGAAGAAACTCTTCTTACCAGTATATTTTCGATATCTACATGGAAGACAAAGACGAATCTCTCATGAGTTTTTCCGTAAGTCCTGAAGTCTTCAAAGAAGTCGAACCCGGCGACGGCGTACTCGTCGTCAAAGCAGGCCGCAAGGTCAAGGTCATGCAGGATCCTGACCGCAAACATGTCATGGACGTGAGCAGGATCAAATCAGGAGTTTAAATTTCCTTTTCACTGTGAATACTTTCCATAGTGCGCGATGTCATTATTCATGAGATCCATCATCACCTGCTTCTGCTCGTCAGTCAGATCCGATGCCGCTACTTCTTTTGCATAATCCCCATACAGCTTTTCGGCTCCTTCGTCGTCACCGGCTCTTTTGACTGCTACCATCTTGAAGAAAGCAAGGCTTCTTTTTACTCTCATATAATGATTCATATCAACTGCACCTTTTCTTGATTCAAACGCATCCACGATCCTCTCGCACCATTCGCACATCTCGAGTGCTTCTTCCTTTTCTCCCCACCATCCGTAGTTCTCGCCGTAAGTGTTGAGCATGCTGGCAACGAGGTCGAACAACACGATCGAATTAGCTTCAATGTCTTCCTTCATCTTTCCGAATCCGCTCTCGAAAAAAGTCAGCTCCATGCTGAGCTTTTCCTTGATCCTGTTAGTGGAAATATCAGACAGAACATTGATGTGCGCTCTCGCGTTATCAAAATCTTTCTCGTGAATGTAGATCCATGCAAGTGCATAGTGCGTCTGGTCGATAAGCACTTTATCAGTGCAGTGACCGATAAGATATGCACCTTTGCGGATGGCATCTTTATAGAGTTTTTCGATGCGGTCCATGTCATCAGGGAATGCGCCTTCAAGGACCGGGTCAGCGTACATACTGAGGTTTGCCGTCTCTTCTGCGAAGTCCTTGATTATCTCGAAGCATCCGGGATTAAGTGCTGTCTCAGTCGAGAGGTATTCGCTTATGCGTAGTGCTCTTTGAGCCCTGCCTTCATCACTGCTGTCCATGCCTGCGACAGTCTCTCTGACTCGTGCTATAACCGCTTCATTCTCTGACAGCGAATCGTATCCCAAAAGAGCATCAGTACTTACTCCGAGAACTTGTGCAAGAGGGATCAGCATCGATACATCAGGAAGGCTGTTTTCTGATTCCCACTTGCTTACCGCCTGGGGCGTAACGCTTAAGAGGTCCGCTAATTCTTCCTGAGTAAAACCCTTGTTCTTTCTGAAAGATTTAATGTTATTTCCTATTGTCTTTCCCATCTTTATATCTCCTTCTGTTGTCGTAATGTTTTAGTCGTGCATGCATCTTGATGATATCGTATTGCTAATCAGGTTCTTTTTCAAACAACGGTCAGTTGAATGAGACTCAACCAAACCAAGCAACACTGTACGATTTTCTTTCTGCAGGAAATTGATAGTATAATAAATATTGGAATATTGGTTTATGGAATATGGGAGGTTAACTATGTTGGACATGCCTGCCGAAGATATGAATATCTATTCTTCAAAAGACTCCAAGTGTCCTTCATGCGGAGGCAAGCTTGTTTTCGATCCCGTCGGACAGCTGCTCAAATGCGGTTTCTGCGGAAACACCTATACTCCGGAAAAACTCGAGCTGTTAAACCTGCTCCCGGAGATCGACAAAGGCGCTGCCGGTGAGAAAGAAGATGACAAGTGTGCGATCGTGTGTGACAACTGCGGTGCGGAACTTATTACCGACAAGAACACCTCTGCGACATGCTGCTCTTTTTGCGGCTCTCCCGCGATCATTACCAGGAGACTTACAAAGCAGTTCAGACCGGATTACCTTATCCCGTTCAAGATAACAAAAGAAGAAGCTAAAGAAAAATTCATTGAATTTGCGAGAGAAAAGAAATACGTGCCGCGCGATTACTTTAATAAGAGCAATCTCAATAACATCCAGGGCATTTACGTTCCATTCTGGATAATGAGCTCCAGGTGCAAAGTCAGTGCCAGAGGAGACGGCTTTAAGCAGCGTACAGTTTATAAAGACAAATATACCCTGATGTCAGACTTCGACGTTAAGTACAACAACGTTCCTTTCGACGGTTCGCTCGAAATAGCCGACGGCCTTATGGAAGCGATCGAGCCGTTCGACATCTCACAGAGAGTGGAATTCAATTCATCTTACCTGCAGGGATTCTATGCCCAGAAATTCAATCTGACTTCGGATAATCTCTGCGACCGCATCCTTCTGCGCATGCAGGAATATGGCCGCGAGACTGCAGCGATGTCTTTCAGCGGATATGATTCGATCAAGTTCGGTGCATGCGGTGTAAAGCCCTACGATCTTGAGCATACCTATGCTCTCTATCCCGTATGGTTCCTTAACTACAGATATGACGACAAAGACTACATGATCGCGGTAAACGGACAGACCGGAAAAACAGACGGTTATCTGCCGGTGGATAAGACAAAGAGAAGAATGCGTCTTATCGGTCACAGGACAGTAGATGCCCTTCTGGTTCTTTTGGTCATCGCTGTATTCCTGGCATTACTCGCAGCGTTGTTTTATGCAGGAATGAAATTCATTTTGTCCGGCACAGGACTTTTCTTCTTGCTGGTGCTTCTTGTCTGTGCACCCTCTATCGGAATGCTGCTCATTATGGGAATGCTAAATAAAAGACCCAACGTTGAAAAAATCGAGCCGATCCTCGAATTTCTGACAAGACCGGTCAGAAAAATTTCCATCAAGAGACACGATTCTTACATTGATCTTCTAAATGAGACAAACATGGTCGTAGGTCCCAGACCTTCAGCCGAGACTTATTACGATTCCAAAGCCAAGATCGAATTCGAGAACTCGGAAATATACAGCAATCCCGAGATATAAATAATCAGTTCAGGATCTTCTCTGCCAGGGCCTTAAAGTCCCTGACAAACACAGTATGATGATCCTTTACATATTCAATCTCTTCTTTGCCTGCAGCATCCTGAAGGTCCCTCGCCTGATCAGACAGATCGTCGGCACCGACCATCCTGGATGTGCTCTTAAGAGAATGAATAAGGATCTCGTAGTTATTAAGATCATTATTGGCAAGGAAAGAATCGAGTGACTCGCACTTTTCTTCTGCGCTGTTTGCGTAGTCGGTAAGAAGTTCCAGATAGAAGTCTTCTTCGCCGCCGGCATATCCGAGAGCTGCATCAACGTTAAGTCCGAGAGCACGCATCTTATCCAGAGAGTGAGGATCTTCTTGCTTTTCAACAACTCTTTTCGAGTCTGAGATAAGATAATCAGGCAGATAATTCTTAAGTGCCTTCTCGAAATTATCGATCGTAACAGGCTTTGACAGATAGCCGTCAAAACCGGCATTAAGATACATTTCTTCAGCTCCCACAACGGCATTCGCAGTCAGAGCGATAACCTTTGTATCATTAAGAAGGTTTTCATCATTCAAAGCCTTAAGCGTCTCAAAACCGTCGAGGACAGGCATCATGTGGTCAAGGAAAAGGATATCGTACTTATTCTTTCGCATGAGTTCGATAGTCTCGAGGCCTGAAGAACTTGTGGCAGGTTCAATGCCGAAGATCCTCAGGAAGTTGACTGCAACCTTGAGATTCATTGCATTATCGTCAGTAACCAAAACCTTAGCATCGGGAGCATAGAGACGGTCGGAATCATCGCGGTTGTATTGACCGGCCTTTCTCTTCTCCTCGTATTTGCCGATGGGCGTCGCATCAATTACGCGGAGCGACAGCTCAAAACCGAATACCGAACCGACACCGTATTTACTCTCGACATCAAGTTTACTGTCCATCATGGCAAGGAGCTTGGTGACGATTGAAATACCAAGGCCGGTTCCTTCGATATGACGGTTGCGCTTTTCTTCGATCCTCTCGAATGACTCAAAGAGCTTGCCCAGATCTTCTTCCTTGATTCCGATACCCGTGTCGATTACATCAAAGCTGAGCTTGACGTTATCTTCATTGATTCCGATGTTACGTACCATAAGCGTTACGCTGCCGGTCTCAGTATATTTAACGGCATTTGTAAGAAGGTTCATTATTACCTGGCTGATCCTTACGTCATCGCCGTAAAGCTTTGACGGAACTGATTCATCGATATCAACAAGGAATCCGAGCTTCTTGGAACGCGCGCGCTCACTGATCGAATTAACAAGACCGCTGATGAGTTCTGCAAAGTCGAATTCAACGGGAACCAGAGACATCTTGCCGTCTTCGATCTTAGAGAAATCGAGAATGTTATTAATGATCGATAACAGAGTATTGCCTGCACTCTTGATGTTGGATGAATACTCAAGGATCTGGTCGTCTTTTGACTCTCTTAAGATCATTTCATTCATACCGAGAACGGCATTGATAGGCGTTCTGATCTCGTGTGACATATCTGCAAGGAAATCACTTTTCGCTTTGTTCGCGCTGTCAGCAGCAGCCTTCTCGAGCATGAGGATCTTTGCTTCATATTCCCTCTTCTGCTCAAGCGCATTAACCTCTTCCATACGCCTGTTGACCTTGCGCTCGTAGTTGTAAGCGATTATGTAGAAACCGGCTATCAACGAGAAGACAACAACTCCGATGAGCACACTTACGATAAGGACATTTCTAGTATCCCTATAGAGCGCACTGTTCTCGACAACGATCGCAATCTGCCACTGCGAAAGGATATCATCGACAAAGACAGTGCACTTTTTGCCGTCTATCTCCATCTCGAAATTATCCTTATCGACATTCATGATCTTATCGTAGATCTCATCTTTGTCAGGATCTTCGTAGTAATTCTTACCCTTTTCCCTGCTGTCACGGTGGGCAATGACAGTGCCTTCGTAATCGATGATAAAAGCATACCCGTTGCCGTTGATCGTTATGTCTTCAACCTTTTCCTGAACATCTGAAAGCATGAGGTCCATGCCCAGAACGCTCTGTTTATCAGAAAGCGCTTTGCATACTGAGAGAATGACATCACCCGTCTGCGAGTCGACATACGGAGATACTACCAGCGTCTGACCGCCTGCAGCAACAGCATCCTTATACCAGTCTCTTTCTGTGGCATCGTAATTCTCCGGAGGTACCCAGCCGACACCATCTACGTATTCGCCGTTAATTACACCATAATAGCCCGTATAGCTGTCATCGAACTGGTCTGCAGCATTAGTTGACTCACGGGTGATGTATTCGACGATCTCTTCTTTGGTGGCCCCATTGGCGACCATGTGATCTACCGTATCGGCAGTAATCCAAAGGACCGAGCTTGCATTCTCCAGATAATTCTCAAGATCAGATGCTATAGCGGAAGTCTTGTCATTACCTAACTCGTTGATATATGTATAAGACGATATATATACCAGGCTTGACGTATAAGTAACGAGCAATGCTATCAAGACAAATGTCGCGCCAAGCGTGAGAAATAGCGTCCTTCTGTTGGTCTTCATCATGTTCCTCAAAGTAATTTAATTATCTATATAATTATTATATGAATAGAAGCACATTTCAATCTGTTTTGACGAATAAAATGGAAATTTACTTTGGAGAAAGTCTTTTCGCGAAGAATGCAATAAAAAAGCCCTTGGATTGGAATAACCCAAGGGCTTCGATAGGCTTTATGTTTAATCCTTAGTTTATCGGGACTTTGGTCCACTCGATCACGGAAATGTCTTTTATGTTCTGGTTGGCAGCATCCAGCATCTGGTTATATCTGTTCAGAGCTTCATCATCGTGGCAGGTGGCATCTCCGCTCTCATAAGCCGATGACGCGTTGTAGTGATAATTGTCACCTTCGAACAATGAATACCGCGGAATCGGAATTCCGTCAGCATCTTCCCCTTCATACTCGGTAATGAGCTCACATACCGTATCCATCGACTTTGTAACACTGTTATATTGATAGATCGTGTCGACATGAAGGGCTGCTCCGCCTGATCCGGAGTTAACAAACATGACTCCGCCGGCATAAGTGAGAGTGCTTCTATCCCACCCGGCCGCAACGATCTTGTACTCATCCTCACCGGTCAGGACAACAACACCGGTAACGTTCACAAAGGATGTACCATCTCCCATCACACATGTACTTCCGAAAATGAGTTCATCCGTACCATCCATATCGATGTCCAGGAGCGTATAGCTGACAGATTCGCGTTCCGGAACGAGAAGAAGTCCGACCGTGCCTTCCGGCGGAATAACTGTATCACCATCGTAATCAGGTCCGTAATACCATGTGTCCGAATGGTTTTTGATCGCATTCACGTAATCTTCAATGAATCTCTCATAAGGATTGACCTTCGGAGCCGTTGTCTCCGTAGTCGTAGCCTCGGTTGAAGCTTCCGTAGTCGCTTCAGCTGTTGTCTCTTGTGTAGTCTCAGAAGTCTCTTCAGAGGTTTCCGTCGTTCCGTCATTCTCAGGCTTTGAGATAAGAGTTGTCTCTTCTTCTGTCTCTTTAGTGCCGCTTGCCGCGCAGGATGCAAATGATACAGCCATGGAAGCACAGAGAACTGCTGAAACAACCTTTGTAAGTATCGTTTTCTTCATTGTTTTTACCTCTATGTTATTATCCCGGGTATAAAACCCTATGTAAAAATATCACTTTGAGAATGTTAACTGATGAAAACGATTGACTAAAATGCAACGGTCATATGTGAATAATGTTGTAGTATCGGCTATTTGAATTGCTCTTTTTGCACACACCTTGTTCATGCGCAAAAAGCTAAGTGATACAATGAAATCAATCTATAACGAAAGCGGTTTACAGATGGACTCATTCAGGCACTTCTGTCCCGAGCACATCGGAATGCTCATTTTTATCGCTGTTGCAATTACTGCAGGGCTTCTGTTCATGCGGAATCTGTCAAAACAGAAAGTTTCCATCGCAGTAATCCTCCTGTCCATAGCAGCATTTGCAGGTGAAGTGGCCCAGGATGTCCTGCTCATAAGAGATGGAGGCGATATTATTGGCTTCTTGCCGCTTCACCTTTGCAATCTCGGATTATTCGTAAACCTGATCGCTGTTTTATCACGAGGAAAGATCCAGTCGTTCTTTGCCGAGATATCCCTGGTACTGATCTTGCCCGGATCCGTCGCTGCACTTATCTTCCCGGACTGGACCTACAGACCTTTCTGGTCTTATCTGCCACTGCTCTGCTTCTTTACTCATTCACTGACCGTTTTTATATCCTTAGTCTTCCTCTTCCGCGGAAAGATATATGTAACTTTCAGACATTTCTGGTACTCATATCTTTTCCTGCTTATTACGGTTCCTCCGATATACCTTTTTAACAGCAGGACAGGCCAGAACTACATGTTCCTGTCTTACCCGCCTTCTGATACGCCACTGAAATGGCTGCTTAGCCTTACCGGCGAAAAGTTTTACCTTTTGGGACTGCTTGCCCTTATTACAGCAATACTTATCATCGAATATACAGTTCATGAAATAGCACACATGGCTGCTATAAAACTATCGAGATGAGGAAATTACTTACTGAATTCAGTTTTTCGAATTTCAGTAAGTAAAGCACTTCAATGCTTACGTACCTGAAAAACATTTTCTTCAATTAGGTACGTAAAATTCCTAAATTTATAAGACTAATTTTCGAGAATTACGTACCTAAAAAGTTTTTTTCTGTTTTAGGTACGTAAATTAGCCAGTCATCTGACTTTTTCAAAGAGAAATTTACGTACCTATTTTGCATTTTCCCTTTTCAGGTACGTAAATGGAACACTTGTCAGGTGTCAAAACCAAGAAAATTACGTACCTAAATGAACATTTTCGTTTTTAGGTACGTAAAGTTGCAACATGGCGAAAAAAGGATGCCGTTAATAGCATTCCTTTAGCAAATTCATATTCAGAAATCGATAACCCTTGCAAGTATTCCCTTCATCTTACCTATGGCTATACCGTAGTTTGTCATGGGCACGCCTTGTTCAGATGCTTTCCTGTAGCGGCTTGCAACTTCAGTCTCGCCGAGCATGCATGCTCCGCAGTGGATTATGAGATCAAAGCCCGACAGGTCTTTAGGGAACTCGAGTCCTGAAGTAAACGAGAACTCAAAATTCTTGCCGGTATATTCCCTGATCCAGCCGGGAAGCTTTACTGTCCCGATGTCTTCGCACTGGCGGTGATGGGTACAGCCTTCGCTGATGAGGATCTTGGCTCCGCTCTCAAGTTTATCAAGCATGTTCGCGCCTTCTATTGACTGGTCGAGGATGCCTTTGAATCTTGCCATCAGAATAGAAAAAGATGTAAGAGGGATATTGGGAGGTACGATCTTCGACACCTTGCCGAAAGCCTGGCTGTCGGTGATGACCATCCTTACCTTGCCGACCTTTTCGAGAGCGATTGCAAGCTCTGTATCCTTAACGACTACAGGGATCGCGCCCTTGCCCAAAAGATCTCTTATTACCATCTGCTGCGGAAGGATGAGTCTATCCTTCGGCGCTGATTTGTCGATGGGAACGACGAGCACTACAAGGTCGCCTTCATCAACGAGATCGGATACAAGGGGACGCGTTTTGCGTTCACGGATGATGACTGCAACTTTTTCCTTGAGCTCCTCAATGCCTTCGCCTTTAAGAGCACTAACGGACATTGAATTCTCAACATCCGGAATGGTGACGTCAAGATCGCTCTTGTTGAACACGACAAGATAAGGAATCTTGCGTCTGGTAAAAGCATCGATCAGGCTCTTCTCGTCATCGCCCAAGCCCGCACTTGCATCTACAACGAGAATGGCAATGTCAGTCTCGTCGATCACACGAAGACTTCTCTCGATCCTTTGCGAACCGAGCTGGCCTTCGTCGTCGATTCCGGGCGTGTCGATGATTACGACAGGTCCCAGCGGAAGAAGCTCCATGGTCTTTCTAACAGGGTCGGTCGTCGTACCTGCAACATCAGATACGATCGACAGTTCCTGTGAAGTAAACCTGTTTACAAGGCTCGATTTGCCTGCATTGCGACGTCCGAAAAAAGCGATGTGTGTGCGTTCCATAATTTACCTCTGTTTAGTGTCGGGGCGCGATTAAAATCTGAAGTCGCGCTCACCATTCTCGATCGCAACGAGTCTGTCGCGGAGAACTGCACGTGCCTTCTCGTTTGTAACGTCAGGAATATTCTTCTCGATGAGCTTTTCGCCGACTTCACGTGTCTCGGGAGATGCGTAGTCAACGAGATATTCCTTAAGTGTCATGAGGGCGTTAGGCAGACAGCAGTTCTGGATCTGCTTTGCTTTGCAGAGGGCCATGAATCTGTCGCCAGTCCTGCCTTCGCGGTAGCAAGCGGTGCAGAATGAAGGAACGTAATCCATGTCGATGAGCCACTTCATTACCTGGTCAAGAGTACGCGTGTCGGATACGTCGAACTGTGCTGTCTCGTCGACTCTTTCCTCGTGTGTGTAACCGCCGACGGATGTTCTGGAGCCGCCGGAGATCTGTGAGATACCGAGGTGGAGAACACGCTCTCTGGACTTCTGTGATTCACGTGTGGAAACGATCATGCCGGTGTAAGGAACTGCGATCCTTATGCATGCTACGATCTTCGCGAAAATATCATCGTCAATCGCATTGGAGAAATCGTTTACGTCGATATCGTCAGCGGGGCAAAGACGGGGAACTGAGATCGTGTGGGGGCCTACGCCGTGAACTGCCTCAAGGTGCTCTGCATGCATGAGAAGACCTGCAAATTCATAACGATATTTATCAAGTCCGAAGAGAACGCCGAGTCCGACGTCATCGATGCCGCCTTCCATCGCTCTGTCCATAGCCTCTGTGTGGTAAGCGTAATCGTGCTTGGGTCCTGTCGGATGAAGGACCTCATAAGACTCTTTGTGATATGTTTCCTGGAAGAGGATGTATGTTCCGATTCCTGCTTCGTGAAGCTTTCTGTAGTTCTCTACTGTAGTAGCTGCGATGTTAACGTTTACTCGTCTGATCGCACCGTTCTTATGCTTGATCGAGTAGATCGTCTTGATGCTCTCCAAGATGTATTCGATAGGATTGTTTACCGGGTCCTCACCTGCTTCGATCGCAAGTCTCTTGTGACCCATGTCCTGCAATGCGATAACCTCAGCCTTGATCTGTTCCTGTGTGAGCTTAACTCTCGGAATGGTCTTGTTCTTTCCGTGATAAGGGCAGTATGTGCATCCGTTGA
>Ga0326514_10003053_pt1 | contig 10605 bp, 13 predicted proteins | sample 3_2548_0518_D_FD_203653 | JGI IMG/M metagenome (GOLD analysis project Ga0326514, IMG submission 203653) | Bovine rumen microbial communities from UC Davis, California, United States - 3_2548_0518 | ecosystem: Host-associated > Mammals > Digestive system > Stomach > Rumen | place: USA... | reverse complement strand
GCCGCAACCTTACTCTTCAAGCTCATTTCAACGTTCTCAATGAACTTTTCCCGGTCATTTTCCGGCGTTCCGTACAAAATAGGGTACTTTAAGGAGGTATCCAGCTCAAATTCCTCTACTGACTCATCCATATCCACCGTATTATCGATGGCTGACTGCCACAAATCCTCTGGAATAGCATCCTGAACCGCAAAAGCGTGCTCCAGTTCCTCTCTGGACTTGTACGTGAGGTCAAAATCGTCCTCGTCACCGTATGTTTTGTGCTTTGCGGCACACAAGAGGCTTCTACATTCGCCAAAATACGCATTTACATTGTGCGCATCAGTCCCGGCGATCAACGGTTTGCCATATTTTTGTGCCAGAGCCGCCAAATGACGGTTGTAATTGACCTGATCCTCGCAATTGTGCGGTTGAATCTCGAAATAGTCGTAGTGGCGAGCCAACTTGTCGTACCATGGATTTAAAATGTCGATTTTATTCAGCGGAGATGCTAAACATGCCGAAATTTTGATGATATTTTGCGAAATTTTGGTGAATTCGCCGAAAGATATCCGCCCTACGTAGTACTTGTGTGCGTCATCGGTGGACATGCTAATCAGGCGGTTCAGCTCCAAAAATCCTTGGTAGTTTTTGGCAATTAGAATCGTATGATAGTTATCTCTGACCTTCGGTTCGAGCTCTTCCGTCAAATACATCTCAATTCCATGAAGATATTTGATCCCGGCCGCATCGCAGGCCAACTTTTTTGCCACCCAACCACGAGTATTCCCGTGTTCGGTGAAGCAGATGGCCTTTTGTCCAAGTTCTACAGCTTTTTGTATGTACATTTTAAAATCTGTCGTAGAATCGAGCAGTGAGTAGTCGCTGTGAGTGTGATAAGACACATAATTATCGTACTTTCTCGTCAAGAAACCTCCTTCCTCTCGATATGCCCGAGGACTTCTGCTTCCTCGTCTAGTTGTGGGCACGGGAGTCTGTCCTGATAGGTGTTTACATCCCACCTATACCGTTTGTCGTACTCTTCGTAGTTGGTAAAGAACCGCCGACTTGGCTCATCGTAGTACATACCGAGCTCAAAACCAGCCCGGCCCCGCATTCTGTCTTTTGTTACGGAAACAACGCATGAATATTGGGAAAATCTTGAGTTCCCCTGCTCTTTTTCAGCTTGTGTCACCCGTCGAAGAGACAATGTTCTGTGCGCCAGGTTTACCAAGTTGGAAGATCCGCCAATGTCGTATAAATCCACTGCGCTGGCGGCGCTTGTGCCGCTTTGGATTTTACGAGGATGTGCTACTAGGATGACACAGACGCTGAACTTTGACGCGAACTGGATCAGCCAGTTTATAAATTCAGTTTGCTTGTCATACTTGTTCTCATCGGTGCCATGGAGGTTGATCATCATCAGATTGTCCAACAAAAACAGCTTTGTGCCGTGCTTTCTGGCTGACGCTTCCATTGATTCCTGTATAGCCTCAACGTCGTTCGACCAACCGTCTTTGTAGACATACCATTGACCACGATAGCAGTCATTTATAGCTCTTTTTGCCGGGCCCCTCACCCGGTAGTAAACAGCATCGCTCCTGCCAACAAATTTTTCGAGGTTCCTTGGCCCCGCCAGCAGATAATTGAGCCACGACTTCGACATGAAGTCTGGAAGCTCTCTTGAGAAGATCCATGCCGGGCGATTTTGCTCTAAAGTGTTACAAATTAGCTGGTAGAGGAAGGATGTCTTGCCTGCGCCTGGCCTGCCCGTTACAAGCGTCAACGTACCAAAGAAAAGCTTGAACAATTCCCTATCAAGTGCCTCCATCCCGAAGTACACACCGTCAATATCGCTAATATTGATGTCTTCGACGTCGCTCAGGTCGTCCACGCTATTGATTGGGGACTCTTTTGCGTTGAGAATCGCATCGAGAACTGCTTTTTTTCCTCGATAGTACAGAAGCTCATTCAAATCCTTGATGCGTCGGCCGGTGTCCGGATCAACCTCTGGTATTTCCACAACTTTTGTCCTCCAGGAACCAAGTCGAGGAGAAACGTCTTTAATCATCCGAAAACCAGCCGGATCGTTGTCGGCACACAAGATAATCTCATCAAACTGGTCGAGCCACTCCATGTTTTCCTCAATCCAGTGATGGTTTTGAGAGCCAAGCGGGACGCTAACAGCGTTTGTGTAACCAGCTTCGATTGCGGCCATGGAGTCCAACTCTCCTTCGCAAATCGCCAGTGGCTGGCTAACATTTATGCGGTTCATATTGAACAGGAGAGGTTTGGTGTCAGCGTCTCGCTGGCACCAACTCTTTACCTCCCCTTTTGACTTATCAATTTTGTGTGACGGGCGGTATTTTACCATCGTCAGAACATCGTTGGTGTCGTAATAGTTGAACACGACATTCCCATGCCTATCCTGCCTTATGTCGCAGTGATCCATAGTCTCCTTACTGATTTTGCGGGTCAGTAGATACTCCTCGACCTTGCTACGATCACCAAGAGGCTCCTCTCTTGGATATCGATAGCTTCGGTGGACTCGAACCCCTCGCTCGCCAAAGCTATATGGAACTCCAGCCTCACCAAACAGCTTTTCGACCGCACCAAGATAGGTATCGCCGGTCATCATGTAAGCGTCGATGAGATCCACGTTACACCCGCACCCAAAGCAATGAAAATTGTGCATCTTCGGGTTGTAAATGAAGCTCGGAGTGTCTTCCCGGTGGACCGGGCATAACGCTTTAAGGTTCTGGTCGTCAAATTCCTGTAGACCCAGAATCTCCGCAATCAGATACGGGGTTTTCTCTCCCAATACCTCCTTCGCTTTCTGAATCTTTTCTTTCTCTACTAGCGTTTCTCCTCACCTCACTTATCAGACTATTTCCAGCGTCGTTTATACTCTGCTTTGTACGGACAGCTATCTGCGCAGTCACAGATGAAGGTGCATCTGAACTCCTCCGGGTTTGCTTCCCAATCTTTCTCGTTACGGATCTCTTCAATTTTATCGGCCGCCCATTTCCTGACCTTTTCCATTCTCTCCGGGTCGAACTGCTCCGTGATGAAGCGCCCATGGCGATAGCAGTTGAAGCTAATCGTCTGCGGGTACTCTCCGGTTTCGTCGTAGATCGGAATAGCGTACAGATATTGTTGCCGCAGGTACTGGTCGAGCTCTTTGTCGTACTCTGTCTGAACTTTACGCCCACTTCTGGGTCGAAGTCCGTGTGACTTGTGGTCGACAATGTGATACCCTCCGTTTTCCTTCGCAAGCACATCGATATATCCGATAAACGGATGCCCGCCAACTTCGAACCTCACTTTTTTCTCGGTTGCCTCAATATCCTTAAACGGAAAGTCGATCTCTTCTAGGTACGCAAGCGAACTGTTGAAGAAGTTCTCCTCGACCTTCTTACTGGGAGCCCGGCCCTCAACTTTCTCGTCGTAGTGTTCAAGGAAGTAAGGAACCAGCTCATCCTTTGTCAGCTCTCCAGACAGATACTTCTCCAGAACGTCATGACAGAACGAACCATATGTAGAGAAGAAATGCGGCTCGCCTTTCGGAGCATGTTTAATGTACTTCAAAAACCATCCGTACTTGCAGTCATCAAACGATGACAGCCTGGAGTAGCTCCAGAGCATGTCATCGATAATCATTGAATAATCCACGATTTCCTTAAAAGGGATCGTCATCCGCACTACTCTGCGCGGGAGATGTATTAGCACGCTGCACAGTACCGGACGCTGCGTCATAGCTGCTCACCGGTTCATAAGAGAAGGCCACGAAGTTGTAATACTTCTTTCGTTTCTCTTTGTTATACCAATTGGAACAAATGACGTTGCCAAGCCGGATCCGATCTCTCGGTTTAAGGGTACTCGCCATCTGATGTGCGTCACCAACAAGCGTTACATAGTCGTTGAAATCTGTTTCGTACTCGCCGGTGTCTCTGTTTTTTCTGCTTGTGGAAAGAATGACTTTTGTATATCTTTCCTTGCTTTCGATTTCCCATACGGTTGCATAAGATCCAGTTGCAAATGCCAAATTATCAGCCCTCCAATTTGTAAGTCTTTTTCAGTTCGCGAAGCAGGCTGTTTGCCTGTGCCTTCTTCGTGATGTTAAAATAGTTGGTTGTCGGAATGAGATTCCCTTTCTCGTCTCTCTTATCTACGGCCTTAGTAACCATTTCACCGAGACGTTTCTTCTCTTCCGGGTGCTCCGCGAGGATAGATTGAACATAAGCATCGATTTGTTCTTTAAGTTCTTCAAGCTCGTTCTTTGTCTGTCCTGCACGCTGCTTTGACCGAATCGCATCTGGATCGTCATCCACCGTTGCGCAGTGGAAGTACTTTAGCAGGAAATACCGATTGCAATATGTAAGTGCGGAACCAAAAGCCTGGCTACTGTCAGCCTGATTGCCGACCATCGACCACGGCACACTGAACTGTTCTGCCGGGTTATCGTTGTTGACCCAAGTAAAAACCAGATCAGCCTGAATAACAAATTCGTTTACCGTATCCACTTTGCCATTCTTTGTTCTCTCGTAGCTGTACTCTTTGATGATTGTTGTCTGCGGAGTAATCTGCGGATATAACGTCAACCCGTACTTATCAATCTCCGCATTGATTTTTGGTAGTAGTTCAGCGTCTGAAACGTACTTGTAGTTATATCCGCTTCTATCTTTTTGAATAATGTCTACTGCCCGCTGAACCTTGGCCAGTTTCTGAAAAATATTCAATGCAGAATAGTCTTCATGCCCGACCTGTTCAACGACCACTTCTTTTGTTTCTGTCTTTTTAGGCGGCATTCATTCACTCCTTTTGTATTTAATCTCCTAAGAACCATTCAAACAATTTTAGTGCTTGCGGAGAGCATTCCAAATCGGGTTCGGCTCGTTTACATTCGCCTTGCGGTGCATCCACAGCCACCAGAGTAAAATCTCTTCTCCGGCTATTTTTTTTTGTGTTTGCCGCACCAGTCTGTCCATTCCTTGAGCATCTCGCCCCCCCCATTGGGTTTTGCCGGGGCACCACTGGCAATTTTTATTTCGCCAGGATGATTCTCAATCATTTTATCGAACGCCTTTATATACATCCTTTTGAACCCTGGGTATTGTTCGAAGTCACGCAGCATCCCTTCTCGACCTTGTAACGGGCAACCAACGCAGCCAAGTCGTTTCCAGCCCTCATCGTACAAACAACAGTGAGGGACCTTAGCAACATCATTTAAGAATTCCCACACGTCGTCATCTTCCCAGTCGATAATCGGATTCAACGTCGTCCTTTTTGCCAAGTAGCACTGCTCAACCATTCTTCTCGATTCTTCGTTGTCATCCATAAAAACCAATGAATTGCGGTTATTAACTGTTGCTGCCGGGTTGTTTTCCGTAGCATCGTTAATAATCTTCTTGGAGGATGTTCTTAGGTCAACTACGCCATGCAGTTCTCGACGCCGTTGACTCTCCGCCCAGCGGACCCCCGTAATGACAATGCGCCCAGAGCCCCTACTCTCTTTTAATACATTGCAGCAATAACGCACTTGTCTCGTTGGAGGTACAGTACGTTCCGAAATCAACTTGAACATACAGGTCTTTTCACCATCTTCTCCGACCGGAAAATCCCAGACAACATCCGGATAGTGTTCTCTCATGAACCTCAAAAGTTCAGGAGGATCAACCGTTGTCACAGAATAATGAGCCTCGAATTTCACCCCAGCCATCTCTGCTAGATGGTAGACACACTGGCTATCCTTTCCTCCAGAAAACGCAAGCCAGTATCCTTCCTTTGGTTCGAACGCCTTGATGCGCTCAATCGACCTTTGAACCTTATCAATTTTGCCGGTGACTGTTTCTTGTACAAGCATTCAATCACCAGCCTTTCTTGACTGGAGCAAAATAGCGCAAGCATTTTTCGTTGAGTCGTAGTCCGTCGGTTCAATAATCAAATAAGAACTGCCGTTAAAGTGCTCTGTGGTGTTTGCGAGATAGCCACACACCTTGCCTCCAACAGCTTCAAAAGCATTTATTAAACGCCTTGTGTCAAAAACCGCTTCGCCTATTGTTATGAAAGATCTTTTGAATTCGTCCTCTACGGAATGCTCCTTGCAAAGCTTACGAAGCTTTGTCGACACCTTTTCAAATCGAAATGGTGACTCGATTAGATGTCGCTCAACATCTATCGCAGCTCTAAGTTTTTGGAGTAATACCCCCCCCACATGGATATAGTTGCTACATAAACATCTACGCTCTCCAAAAGACTCTGGATTATGTAGCAAAATAAAACCATCTGTAAGGATTACTCCATTACTAACAGGAATTTCCCCCGCAAGCATCGGGTCATAACTTTGCCCGCTTACTGCAATTCTATGAGCTGCAGCTTTCTGCTTCTTAGTTATCTCTATATAACCACCTCGCTAACAACAAATACACACCACGTCCTTTTACAAAATATTCAGATCGAATTCCGGAACGATTTCGTCTTCCTCTTCATCTTCTTCGTCAAACTCTTCGTCTTCATCGTCCCAGTCAATCGCCTCGACTACACAAAGAAAGTTCGCCGCACAAACCTCACTACAGAAAACGAACTCATCAACTTCATCTCTGAAAACAAAAGCCTCATCGCCCTCTTCCAGCGCGGCGTTACACTCATCGCAAAATACCATTTAGCACCCCCTATAATCTACGTAATCGCCAATCGAGATGCTTTTTATAGCCGAACGATCAACGTACACGCTCTTTCCCTCTTCGTATGGATGCAACACACATAGAAAGTCTGTTTCCCTGGCTATAAACTTTTCATATTCTCTTTTGTCGATGTATCCGTAGTATATGCGTTTGCAAAAGAATCCACCTGCGAACTGATTAGTAGGCTCTATTGTCGCAATAACACACCCGTCAGGTTCGAGGAAATAATCAGGGACGCCATCGCGATTCAGGTCATCTGATTTACACGAGGTCAGAGCTAGTGCACATACCACCGTAGCCAGAATAATACAAATCGCTTTTACTACACCCATTACTTCTCCTTCACGATTGCATCGGCCCCGTTAACAGTAACCCAGCCATGCTTCAGCCGCGCCTCAGCCTCGGTCATTCTAATCAGCTTGTCGGTGATACTCTCAGATTTGACTCTGTTTGCCTGGGCTTCTGCTTTCGCTTCCGTAACCTTAATGTCGGCCGCGTTTTGAGCCTTGATCAGGTTTGTTTTAGCCTCAACCTTTGCGGTCTCCTGCTCAGCCTGAGCCTGCTGCTTGCGCTGGAGTGCTTCTACCCTATTGTTTATGGTCTCTGTAAGCTGCTTGTCCGGATGCACGTCAATGATTGACGCGTCAAGAATTTCCATCCCGTATGTAGTGGAGAACTCACTGTCCAGATACTCTGTCAGTTTATGGTTGATCTCACTGCGGTTGCCAGAGTAGATATTCATCAGAGAGTAGTCTGTCGTTACCTCGGAGACTTTCGACTTCATTACGGCTTTGACGCGGTTATTCACGATGTCTTCGCCGCTCATCCCCTTATACTTCTTATATGTATCTACCAGTTGCTCCGGCCTAAACCGGTACGACATCTGGAAACTGATCGCAATAGTAGCATCATCTGATGTCGACACGCGGAACGAATCATCTTCCTTAGACCCGGTACGACTATCCTTAGTCAAAACCAACTGCTCGTTTCCTACAGTGAAGAGCTTCACCCTCTTCGTAGGAGATACGACATGCCACCCCTGCGTAAGCGTCTCCCCTTTGACGCCACCACCCATGCTATAAACGACACCTTCGTATCCAACCGGGATCCGTTCAACACATCGCAACACACAGATCAGCGCGATTAACAGCACAACCACTACAACGATCGGGCCGATCAGCTTCTTAAACTCTTTGGGCATACCTCATTCCTTTCGTTCATCTTCGTCTGCGTCCTCAGTTTTTTCATTGTTTACACTTTCGTAGTATCTTTTTACTTGCTTTGAGAGCTTCCGAAGTACTTTCTCAATAAGCGGATATGACGCAAATACAACCGCCAAAACTGCAAGCAAAACAATCAGATAAAACACATAGTTCATATCTTCCCTCCTAAAAAACCATTCTGTTTACTACCACGGCGGTCCGACCATTAAACCATCCTTTCTCCCGTTTCAATTTGGCCACAAAATAGACATAATATTTTCACCAAGTGACAGCAATATATGCTTTAATGTTGTTATTGGTGTCCCGCGCAGCTGGCACTGCGCGGGACCACTTAAATCTTACTTGGAAGGTGGTGATACAGTGGGCTCGATAGCACACCTCTTAAATGAGATGTGCTTGTCGGTCATCCTCCATGTGATTATTAAGAAGATCGTAGACTTGATTGAAAAGAAAGTGCACATGCGCTGACCATCAAGCCGATCACCCGCCCCGGCCTTTTGGTCGGGGCTTTTTCACCAGGGTGGAACCATAATTTACTCCTTTCTTCGAAAATTTAGCGCAAAAATAGCCGCGATATCCTAAAGAATAAAACGACTCATTACCACTACACGTCTCTTTGCAAATCGACCGAGCTGACTAGCTCGAAACCATTGTTGTTCTTGTTTTCAAATACTGTGATGGAGTTCCACCGGCTTTCTTTTTCCGGGTCGGGCTCTTCGAATTTGCGGATCATTCTGCGAATCTCGTTATCGGGAATGACTCTGTCTCGCTTTTTATTGTTTTGTACGCAGAGATCCTCATCAGCTTTGATGTAGATTAGGTGGTACTCATTAAATCCCGGGAACCAATTCAAGAACTGCTCGCGGTCGACAAAAGTAGGGGCGTTCGTATCTATGATGCAACTACTCCCCTCCCGCTCTGCATTATGAATAGCACGAAAAAATGCAGACCAAACGTCGAACTCGTTCTTATGCCCTTCGGCGGTCCCAGTACCACTGAATACCGCATAGAAATCATCGGGACAAAGGTAGAGTAGGTTGCCGTCTGCGGCAAACTCTTTTGAGAAGGTGGTCTTGCCGCTACCACTGATGCCACACATCAAATAGAATGTTGAATACTTTTCCAAATAACTCCATAATGACGCCATCTCACACCTCCTTTTCCCTTTTTATTATGGTGACCCGTGCGGGAGTCGAACCCGCGTTACAGCCGTGAAAGAGCCGTGTCTTAGCCACTTGACTAACGGGCCAAGCGCCCCCTCCATGGTACGCATATTCAGAGGCGTGGAGGGGATCAGCCGCAGCTCATTCGACGGGTAATGAGCCCGGCCATTGGCGCCGTCGGACAGATTCGAACTGCCATCCATGATCTAGGTGCTCCGCTTTACTTAAGCTACGACGGCGTGTATACAATATAAACGGGGTTGGTTTAACCACGGCCTCGCGCCACTCCCACCAACAAGGATGCACTTCATTTAAACCCGTTCGCGCTGGCAGCATTTCCTGCGCTTCGACTTTTTGATCTAGGGTTGTCGCCACCCATTGGCGCTGCCGGGCAGACTCGAACTGCCATCTATGTTCCGGATGCACCGCTCTGCTTGAGCTACGACAGCGTTTGTGCCGGAATTCCGTCCGGTCGCGGTCTTGTCTTTCCAAGATGTCAAACACTTATCATATCAACCATGTTGTACACGCCGCTTGTACGGCTGGAGCAGATAGCTGGAATCGAACCCGCAAAATCAGATTGGAAGTCTGATGTTTTGCCACTAAACTATACCTGCAAATTAGCGCCCTACGTCCGCAGAACAGCGCAACGCTACGCCTAGTTTCTCACAGAGATAGCAGAAAGGTGATCAAACCAATCCACACAAACGCAAGCATAACTAATAGGGCTTTCTGGCGACAAGAGAGGGATTCGAACCCTCGGCTCATTTGAGCGCCGGTTTTCAAGACCGGTTCCTTAAACCACTCGGACACCTTGCCATGAGGCGGGGATGGAGACTGAACTCCAACACCTACACGACGTTGACCTAGGCCGTCGCTTCGGCTTCTGCTACGCACCCCGCATATTTAATTAAAGAAATAGTCTCTTAAGGATTCTACAGTTATTACGCATTCAGCAGTTTTTCGTGCTTCTTGCCACGGCTTTTGATGCCTTATAAGTTCTGACAAATCGTCAAGTCCATGCTCGATAACCTTTTCAAGAATCAAGTCAACTAAAACCATTCTTTCGTCAGGTGTTATAGGCGCTCTCATCTTTCCTCCGATAGGCATTAGTCCCATAGTACCAAATCCGCAAAAATAATCACGCACTTCTTGAACCTCGGCACTTAAGCACCCGGCAATAATCTTTTCTTTAAAACAACTCCGTCCCCCAATAGCATATTGAGCTTGGACAAAATATAACAATGATCCTAAAGTAATAACGTTTACATAGAGTTCTTTACTATGAAGGTACCGTATGATATATTTTGCAACATCTACAGCGGACATTTCCTCGTCAATACTTACCGAGCTCTTATCTAACGAGGTTTCGATACTATTTTTCTCATACTCGCCCAACCCATATAGCTCGCGCTCGGTTTGATAATAAGCTATGATTGAAACGCACAATGCTCCAACAAAATTCCCCGCAACCAGGGCAGTGATTAAAATTTCCATTCAAAAACCAGAGTTATCCTTCTAAATACTTCTTCCGTTGTTCTTCAAACTCTTTCTTTC
>Ga0326514_10003052_pt1 | contig 10606 bp, 6 predicted proteins | sample 3_2548_0518_D_FD_203653 | JGI IMG/M metagenome (GOLD analysis project Ga0326514, IMG submission 203653) | Bovine rumen microbial communities from UC Davis, California, United States - 3_2548_0518 | ecosystem: Host-associated > Mammals > Digestive system > Stomach > Rumen | place: USA: California... | reverse complement strand
TGCACGTGCGCCGCTGGTGGTACCAAAGCGGTTTGGCCTCCGTGGGTACCACTTTGTTAACAACAAACGGCTCGACCTCCATCTATCGCCCCACGATAGTAGCGCCCCGCAATAGCGGCAGCGCAACGGCTTTGCCTCCACGTTAACCAGTGGCTCGGCTAGTGCATCATATCAAAGTACCACGGCATCCCTCTGGATTGCACTGCAAAATTACAACGGCTTTTTTTACCGACCAAACAATTTTACAAATTTTTTTTCAATAAAGAAATAACTACCTATCTAATAGTTTGTTTTTCAAGTGATTAAGGTGTGAATTTTTTTTTGATATTTTTTTGTTGTTTAGATTGAGTCTAAATGAATTGTTTGTAACGGATTGATTTATAGGCAATACGAGCAGCGGCAATTAAATAGTTGTTTTCAAACGCTTTTATACCTTATATATAATATATAGGAATGAATAATGGCCTCGTTGTGGTGTTGGTTGGGTGTTATTTATGTACATGTGTGGGTATTAGTGGAAAATGCCCGTAAGAGCCACACAAACGGCTCGTGTTGGCGTTTTGTGGTGTTGTGTGGGTAACTATACATCTGGAGCAAATAAAAGCCGTCACGCGCCATTTATGGCAATTTGTCTAATTTTCTTATACAACTATATTTAAACATAATTTAACTATATATAGGTATATTATCTACTATATAGATAACTAACTAATTGACTATCAATTAATAAACATCTATATTTTATATATTTTAAACCTAATTGTATAGTTACTAATAACTAGCTACTTTATTATAGTAACTAACTATGTATTTAGTTACTTACTTACTATTATATTATAGTTATTAGCTAGCTAATTAAGTAGGTAGTTAAATAGTTAGGTTATTAGTTAGTTACTAGTTAGTTATTAGTTAGGCGGTTTAGTTAGTTTAGTTAGTTAGTTATTAGATTAATAATATTATTTAGATTAATAATATTATTGCTTGCAAAATTCAATCGTTTGAGCGTGTTGTCGTGCTCGTGGTCCAGTGGGGTGTTGCTCATGTGTTGGGCAATGAGTGCGAGAGACAGCAACGAGTGAGGCGTGGCGGGGTGTTGGTGTGGGTGTTGGCCTCAGGCCTCAGGGGTGTTGGTGTGGGCAATGGTCGGGCGGTCGTGTTGGGGTGTTGGTGCTGTCTCCATGTGGGCCAGGGCCAGGTGTGGGTGTTGTGTGGTGTTGTGGCAATGGGCAACGAACATCACACACTGCCACGGGTCGAGGGTGGGCGACCCCCTCATGAACTTCGCGAAGTAGGGGAGGGGGGGGTATAGGGTGGGGGCATTGTGTGGTGCAAACACCCTATTTCCGAAAAAAAGAAAAAAATTTGAAAAAATCAATTTTAAGCCCGTTTAATGGCATGAAAATTTCTCGGTGGTATAGTTGTACCATTTTGTGATTAAAGTTGCTTAGAATGTATGCCAGTGGGCTTAAAATCAATTTTAGGCTTGTGGGTGTAGGTGCAATTTCACAAAAGTGGGTAAAAATTTGGTGATTTAGTGGAAAAGTTAGTACTTTTGTGGTGTTGGAACAAACTTTTTTTGGAAAAATGGAAGAAAACAAAATCAAGTTGGGTCATCAGGTGGATGGCAATCACTATGAAAAATTAAAGATTCAGCCGTTTGAGTATGGGTTTTACAATGATTTGGGCTGTCTTGAATTTAGCGTTGTGAAGTACATAACGAGGCATGGTGACAAAGCTAAGGATAGGGATGTATTGAAGGCGATACACTGTTGCTGTATGTTGTTGAGGATGCGGTATGGCTATGATGATGCCAAGTTACAATCATCTTTGTCGGGTTTTGTTGATTCTGGAAAATCCAATAAGTAAATTTGCTATATTGAAAAATAGTTTGTATCTTTGCCAAAAATTTCAAGTTGTCGATTATGGCTGATATACAGATATTGGGCTTCATACGTCAAGTGAAATACTTGCAGGATGGTTGTCTTGTGTTCATTGATGAGTACAAGAGTGGGTACAAGCGTTCCAATGGTGAGGTTGTTGATGAAAAGTTCTTGTCTTGGCGTTGTATTTTCTCTGGGTACTTCAAGAATTTCATCAGCAAGCACTTCGGCAACGGCATGTTGGTGCAGGTCAAGGGTGAGGCTTTGCCCTATGCCATTGAACACGACAAGGCTATTGACGGTTATTCTGTGATGGGTCAGACAATAAATCGTGCTTCATATCCGAAGTCTGGTGCAAGGGCTGAAATGCGGATGGTCAAGGAGTCTGAGGCGTTTATGGAAAGTCGTGATGAAAAGCCAGACCTGGATGGCTACAACCAAGAAGATTTCTAATTAGTTTACTGGTAACAAGATAATTGCAATTATTTATGGAAGAAAAGAAGAAAGTTGAACAAGAAGAACAGGGATTGGATTATTCCAAGTTCAAGAAGGTCGAATTGGTTGGCATGTTGCTGGAGGCTGAAAAGTCTTTGTCCAATGCAAAGAGGGCGCTTAGTGCCGTTAAGTCAGAGCTTGATGACCTGCATGAAGAGGTGTCCAACCTTAGTGATGTGAACAGGAATCAACTTGCAACCATTTCAAGTCTTGAGGCAAGGTGCAAGAAGGTTGCTGATGAACGTGACAATTTCAAGGTTATTGCAGACAAGACAGACAAGATTGTCGGTGATTGTCGCAAGCGTGAGGATGCCTTGAAGTTGGAGCTTGACGGAGTTTCTAATGAGTTGGCAACGCACAAAGAGAAATACAATACTTGCCTTGAGCGTTTGAATCAGGAACAAGACAAAAGCAAGGTGCTTGATGCACAGGTTGTCAGTCTAAAGAAAGAAATTCAGCGCATTAGGGACTATGCCGATGATTTTGAGCACAAGTTCGTTGCTTTGGTTAACCGAAACTGGTGGCAAAGGTTGTGGAACAAGGATGTTGACAAGTAAGTGTTCATAATTTTTTGATTTAGTTAATGTTAATGTTGAAAAAGTGCGGCATGCTCATCCCGAGCAACCGCACTTTCATCTTACTAATAATAATTAACTAAACCCATGTAAGAACTAAACAAATGAGATAATCAAAAAAGACAAATCCATTGCTACTAAGATGTCATTGTTATATTTTCAAGGCAGTGCAGTTTGATAGTGCCGAGTGCGTAGTTTGCCGATTTGTTTCGTTGTAGTTTCATTGTTGTAGGTTCGTAGCTGTCCAAGCAAACGCAATGAGCGATGACGTTGTTTTGGTATCCAGTGCGAATCCACACGTCTTTGTCGGTAAGGTATTTGACGAAAAGGTCGTGTTGTGTCTTAACGTCAATGTTGTTGCTTGCATAGCGTTGATGAACAAGGAAAGTCACTTCGATGTCCACGTTTTCACGTATTATGATGCCATCGTTTGATGTAACGATATAATCTTCTTTGTCGCTATTAATCCACTGTTCATGATAGACGTTCACGGCTTTACCTTTTGACGCAACACCGCTTACTTGCAAGACACGAACACCGTCAAAAAGTGTTGTGATGTCTTGAAATTCGTCGTTTTCGGTGTTTTTTATGTAGTAAACTCCTATTAGGTCGTTGTTTGCCATATCAATAGTTTGTCACAATCTAAGTTCTTTGTTAAATTCTTTAATTCGTTTCGACAAGCAGTATTTGCCGTAGTTGACTTTGCACTTGTCGCTGTATTTGTAGATGGTTGCTGAGCAGGTTTCGTCGGCATCTTCTATCGTGATTGTTGATTCGTCGAAAAGGTAGATGCGAGGTGAATTGAACCCGTCCATGACCAACCGTATATCGGAATTGTTTGAAATGTACAGAAACGGGCATTTGCAAGCTTTTAATTCCAAAGTAATATCCTTGTTCCACATAAGGGACAAAATGTCGGCAGACGGCCTTAAAATGCGATTTTGGGCAATATATAGCGCATAGGTGTACCCATCAACGCCATCAGCGTCCAAAATCTTGGTTTTTTCGTTGATGTAGTCCTTAAATTCCGATTCGATGTATTCCTTTGTGATGCCTATGCCGTTGTAGGCATAAGTAACCACATGAGGAATCGCCTGTTGGCTCATTGCGAGTGTGATAAGTTTTAACTTGTCATCACCCGCTGCTTGCCAATAGCCCTTCCAGTCAGAGCAAAGGCCATTGACAAGCGCAGCTTTGTAATATTTAAAGAGTTCAACGTTCATTGTGGTTGCAAAGTTAGGTCAATTTTTTGTATTTTGCAAGTGATTTTTAGACCATTTCCACACGCACTGCCAATCCGCTTGCATTTGACCAACCTTGCAGGATGGATTGGATGGACATTTGGACTTGGTAGGATTGCTGTAACTCAAAAAGTATTTGAGAGTTTGTTGCAATCGTCACATCGCCGCCAAAATTAATGAGAATGTCACGAATTTGGGTCAATATGTCGCTTTGGTAGTACACTTGTTGACTTACGCTATTTAGATATGCTTCAACAGCCGAGGCAGTTTCCTCTGTTATCGAAGATATTCCTTGTTGCAAGGCTGACAACTGTGGATTTGCACCGCCTTTGCTAATGATTCCAATGCTTTCAAGGTTGTTGTACAATCCCGTAAGCACATCATTGATGTTGACACCGAGAGCTTGCAACATTGTTGACAAGATTTGCAATTCGTTCATAGTGATTGCAACACCACCTTCACTTGTTTCGCTTGCAAAGTTGTCAACTGCGTCATATAAAGGTTGCAATAAAGTGCCTACCAACTTGCTTGCGATGGCTTTCTTGATTAGGTTTTGGGTAATGTCATCCATTTTACCTTCAATGGCATCAAGGGTGTTTTCTCCTTGTTTCCATGCGTCAACCCAAGTATCAACAAAGTCTTCTGCTGCTGATTTTACATTGCTGCCAAGCAAGTTTTCAACGATAGAATCGCCCAAGTCCTCGATTTCGTGATTGAGGCTTTGTAATGTTTCTTCGTATTGCTTTATGGCATCGTCATCACGGTCTTTGCTTCGCTTTGACTTTTCAAGCCGCATTTGGCGTTCAATTTCCGCTTTTTCTGCTTTTTTGTTGGCAATCAAGGCACGTTGTGCTGCGATTTCTTGGCTACCCATAGCCTTATCTACGGTGCGTTCAAGGTCTTTGTAAGCCATGTTTAGCTTACGCACTTCTTCTTGTGAATTTTCTATTTCACGATTGATACGCCTTGTTCTTGCTGCTCCATCACCAAATATACTTGCTATTGCATCGCCAATACCAAATACCGTCTTAATAGTTCCAGTAACTACACCGAACACGTCACCGCTTGTTGCCGATGAAACAATTTGATTCATGCCATCGCCAACTCCTTGCAAACTGTCAACAACCCCGTCAAAAGCATCGCCAAAGTCAGCTCCTGCATCTTTCAAGTAGTCACGCAGTTCACCAAGCGATTTCAAGTTAGTTGAAACTGTTTGTGCGAGTTTACCGATTTTGTCAACAAAAGGAACTTTTCCTGATTCTTTTTGCAAGTCAACCAATTCCTTATACAATTTGATGTACTCTTCGAGCTTTTTTTGGTCTTCATTACTGAGACCGCCTTGGTCGATGTCCTTTGCCCACAAGTCCTTTATTTTTGATTCAAGGTCTTGTATTTCTGGCTCAAATTGTTCCATGCGTTGTTTGGCTTCATCCATTGATATAGTGAATGCTGCAAAAGGATTGTCTTTCTTTTGTTCCCTTCGCAGTTTACGCATAGCATTGTTCAACTTGATGATGTCTTTCGGGTCGAGGTTTTTTGCAGCACGTTTGTATTCCCAAAGCCTATCAATAAGCATTTGCAAAGCCTTGTTGGTAAGGTTGCTCAAATCACCAGTTGCGGTAATCCAAGTAGCCGACTTTTGGAACTCGTCAAAGTCAAGTTTTGCCAATTCCCTTTGTTCTTTAAGGTTGATGGCATCAATAATTTCTTGACTTGCTCCGTGCTTTCTTGCCGTTTCACGTTCTTTCTCGGCTTGCTTTTGGATTTCAGTGCGCTTAGTTTCGTATTCAGCGTACTTTTCAAGCAACTTTTGCCAATCTGAAATGGTTTGCTTTGCATCCTTTGCATATAGGTCACGGGCTTCCTTTTGCATTTTTTTAATGCTTTCAATGACATTGCTATCCAAAGCAATCCCAGTCGCTTTTGACCACTCGTCAATATCGTCACGTAAGATGTCAAAAGTATTCAACAAGTCTTCTGGGCCAATATCAATGCCTTCGCCAAATTGAGCTTTAGCGATAGCCTTATCAACTGAATCTTGCATCATATCAACGGCTTCTTGGACAGTCTTAGGGAATCCAGTAGTGTCAATACCAAATGCTTGAGCGAACATATCGCCCAATTCGGGGTTAGCGTCAAGTTCAACGGCAAGTTCGTATTCTTCCTTGATTTTGCCAAGTTCGTTGTTAAGGCCTTTTGTTATCTTGTCAAGGTTGTATGTCTTGGCAGAAACAGTAAATTCTTCAATAACTCCCTCAACCGCTTTCATTCGTTCTATGTTGCTTAACCCCTTGCTTGAAAGAATGTCACGCAACGTTGTAAAGAATTTAAGCACAGAATTTGGGTCACGGCCTTTAATGATGGACAAATCGAGTTCAGGCAACTTATACTTTCGCATAGTTGCATTTATATGGCTTAAAGTATTGCCATAAGCATCTTGGACAAGTGCAAGTGCTTCTTGCTGGGTAACGCCCGCCTTGGTCAACTTGTCATATTCACTTTGCAATTTCTTGATTAGTGAAATTTCGTTTTGCAAAGCCTTGGCAAGTTCATCGCTTGATTTTCTGTTAGCCTTGTTTGACTTAGTGCTTTTGTCTTTCTTTTTGTTTAACTCATCTTGCGCCTTTTGTTCTTCTTTGTATTGCTTTTCTTTTGCAGCAGATGCGTATTGCAAAGCACGTTCATAGGCTTCTTCCCTTGTGAACATAGTGCCATTCACATTAATTTTGCCCATTCCTTCTGCTGATTTTGCAATGGCAGCAAAGTTTCTTGCCAATTTTTCAAGTTCTGGCAAAGACTTGTCAAACATCCATTGTGGCGGATTTTGTGCTGTAAGGCGCAAGTCAAAGTTTATGATATGGTTTTGTTCTGCAACCTTTACAATATCCATAATTCTATTGTAAAGTGATACTGCGTCCTTGGAATTGTTACGCAATGCACGGGCATTTGCTTCTACCTTTTGGGTAAAAGTCATAGTTGCTTCTGATGCGTCTTTTGAATACTTGTAGTTTTTTTCTACCGATTCATTGTGTAAGTCTTGTGCATGTTTTGCGTCAGATACAACATTGATGTAATCACTTACAATATTTGATTGTCTAAGTATTCCATCAGTTAGCCATTGGCTTTTTATCGTGGCTTCGCTAATGCCAATATGTCGCATCCTATCTTGAATTTCTTTCAAGATTTCATTAAAGCCTTTCTCCCATTCTTCGCCAGTTTTTCCAGCAATTAGTTGCACCCTATTTTGTACAACGCTCGCGATGATTTCGGAAATTGCCGCTGCATTTTCTTGTACTTCTTTTAAGTTTTTGGTGAATGGCAACCCTGATATTACTGGTTCGGATTGTGCCTTTCTAAGCCTTTCTTCCATTGTTTTTCTTGCGGCTTCAACGGCTTCTTCATATCGTTGCTCTCCAGACATTAGTTGGTTAGCACGTTCACGTTCTGCCGATTCTTTCTTTATGAGTTCAATGAGTTCTCGGCGTTTTTGGTTCACAACATCAATGCCATCACTTTCTTTTATTTGCTTAACTCCGTATTCGTCAAGAATGCCATTTAATTCACCTAATGCTTTTTTGTATGTCGAACTTGTTTGTTCTGAGCCTTTAAGGATTTTTTCAAGTGTTTTGACTTTGTTTAAAGCATTAGCCCCGTTTTCACCGAATGTCTTAACTTCCTGTGACGCTTCTTCGACCTTATCATTAAAAATGGTAAAGTAGGTAATCAAACCAGCCAATGCAGATGCAAGTGCAAGCACAACATTCGATGACATAACGGCATTGAATGTAGCCATAGCACCACTTGCAGATTTGATTGCTGCAATGTAGTTCTTGATGTTGATTAATGCTCTTGCACCCCAAGTTGCTGCATGGGTTGCGCCAACGAGCATTGAAACGGCTTTATAAACACCAAGCGCGACTCCTGCCGCTTTGATGGCTTGAATGACTTGTTTCCAATTTTTCAACATATCCCTAATGACTCCAACGCCACCACTAAGTATGCCTTGGTTTTCTTTACCAATGTCATTAAGCATATTGTTCCATGCAAGGTTCAAGTTTGCCAACTGAACTTTCAAAGTACCTGCTTGTTTTGCTTGGAAATCAAAGAATTTGCCACCTTCATCTGTTGTCTTTTGGATAACCCTTAAAACATCATTGTAGGTGACCATCTTCTTTTTCATCATGTCATAGACCTGTGTAGTGGTAACGGCTTGCTCACCAAATCGCTTTTGCTCTGTGTACATTTCAGCGAGCAAAGGCACGATAGCAAGACCAGCGTTTGCAAAGTCACGGGCATCACGGGCATTGAGAACGCCTTGTGCCTTAATCTGTCCAAGGTTGTAAACAAGACGTTCCATAGGCACTCCAAGTGCGGATGAAATGTCCGCCAGTCGTCTTGTAGTGTCAACAACTTCGTCTGCCGCAAAGTTATATGCAGACAACTGTTTTGCAGCAGTACCCAACTCAATCAACGTGAATGGCGATTTAAGTGCCATTTCATTCAATTCATTGAAGATTTGGCTACCACGTTCCATGTTATCCATAAGCACACCAAGAGACCTTTCAAGCAACTCATATTGACCACGAACTTCAAGTAATGAACGTGTAAATCCAGTAAGCGCACCAATGGTTAAAGCAAAAGCCAAACGATTCTTGATATAATTGAATGAACGACCCAAAGCATTATTAGAACTAATAAGGCTTGCATTTTTGCAAAGAATCTCGCTTTGCATCTTTGAAAGCCTCGAATATTCCATATTAAGTTGTGCTATGCCATTCTTGTCGCTGATTGGCATTTGTTGCCTTAATTGGCTTATCGCTTTCATCTTTAATGCTATGTCATCCAATGTTTTTTCTGACATAGTATTTATGGAAGCAAAACTAATGTTTGATGGTTGACTTGCAAGTCCTTGTTGTTTTTTCTTAACACTTTCAATCTTTTCTTCAAGCCTTTCGATGGCTCTATTCATTTGATTTACTTTGGGTTGAGATAAAATGCCCCTATTTTCAAGTTCACTTTGAAGCCTTTTTAGTTCTTTCACTTTAGCGATAAGAGCTGGCATGTTTTTTTCGGACATACCTAATGCTTTATCGACCTTGAGGGTTTCTTGTTCTCTGAGTTCTTTTGCGGCTTTTTTTGCAATTTTTGTCGCTTCTTCTTGGGCTTTTGCCCTTTCTTTCTCTTCTAATGCGGCTTGCTTTTGTTGCTCGGCGAGGCGTTTTGCTGCCGCTTCTTCATCCTTTATCCTTTGTTCTGCTTGCTCTACGGAGCGTTCCATTTCCATTTGATGCCAATTTGCATCAATCATGGCTTGCCCCATTTGCCTTATTTTTTCTTGAATTTCTTCATATTTGGCTTTTAATTCTTGTAGTTTTTCAGACAAGTCTCCTTTAATACCAAGACCAGTTGGTAAGCCCGCTTGTAGTTTTCTCATTATTTCGGAAAGCCTTTCATATTCCGAAATAATATACTTTAGGTTTTCGCTATCAGTAGGTGTAAGATTTGGCTTTTTTTCGAGTTCTGACCTGGCTTTAGCAAGTTGCAAGAGTTGCTGCTTGGTTTCATCAAAAGCCCTTTTCATTTCTGGATTGTTCGCTTGCGCTTGTTGAACTTTTCTAATATCAGACTCTAATTGATGAAGTTCCATCCTGTAATTTTGGATTTCAGTAGCATTGTCTTTTGCAGACGCTCTTCTCATTGCGGTAGCCAAGGCATCATAAGAAGCACCAAGATTGCTTATGCTTTGTGCTTCTTCTTTGTTCGATTGAGTACGCTTTTCTCCATTGCTTTGAGAAAAATTCAATTTATTCAATGACGATTGCATCTTGTTTACGGCATTGTCAACAGTTTTTGCTAAGTTGTTGAATTTTTCATCAACTTCACCGACCAACTTGTCGATACTTTTCGTCAATTCGGTATCGTCAAGTTTACCAGTTATAATTACAGCACCATTATCAGGCATAATCTATCTATATATCGTTGTTAAGTTGTTGTCTTACTTTTGTTTCTTTATGTTTCCTTGTGGTCGGTTGGTTGTGGCGGTAAATGTGCCATCATCATCCAACTTAAAACTGTTCAAGAAAGCCATATTCTTTTCTTGTGCTTCCAACTCTTTCTTGTAGCGTTCCCAAGCCTTTTTGTCACTACCTTTCAAGTATTTGGTATGCGTGTTGTCAACCGCCATGAATTGTATCTGCGCACAACTTAACTTGTATAGGTAATCGTCAAGCGTGTATTGTGTGAACGCCCTTATGAAGTCGGCTGCGTCCGCAATGACAGTGCTTCCATAAATTGTGAGGCTATCTCCGTTGATTTCTTCTTCCGCATCAAGAGAGAATCCGTAGCCATACTCACCGATTTTTTGAGTAAAAAAAAAGCCGATAAGTCTATGCTCTTGATTGCACCAAGGATGATT
>Ga0326514_10003051_pt1 | contig 10607 bp, 20 predicted proteins | sample 3_2548_0518_D_FD_203653 | JGI IMG/M metagenome (GOLD analysis project Ga0326514, IMG submission 203653) | Bovine rumen microbial communities from UC Davis, California, United States - 3_2548_0518 | ecosystem: Host-associated > Mammals > Digestive system > Stomach > Rumen | place: USA... | reverse complement strand
TCCATCCATACCTCAAAATAACGATTTGCTTCTTCATAGTGATTCATCATAGTGTGTCTCCTTTCATCTGATACACTTATTATACCATAGGGCTTGAGGCTTGTCAAGCCCTATTTTGAACTTCTTTGATTTTCACTCATCGCTTGCTAATGCGCTTGCAATGAGTTGTGCTTCTTCAACAGTAAGCTCATTCTTGCTTACCATCTCACACAGCGTTTCCCATTGATCCCACGTCATACGTGAACACCCCCTTCCCCAGCAAGTCTATGTCCTCCTGACATTATCTATTATACCACTTCCCCAAAAAAAATCAATACCATTTGGCAAAAAATTTTATTTTTTTGACGAAGTAGCAACTTGCCCAATTACAGGATCAGATCTTTGTTAAAAATGACGAATAATTTAGTATTGACAAACTGCTGCCCTCATGTGGTATAATTTTCGGTCTCCGAACGGTTGTTCGCGAAAAACATCAAACATACTATTTTCTGATTACCTTCACACTGTACAGTATTATCATTGTATCACTTTAATGTAATAAAGTCTTTCTTTTTTATACATTTTATTTACTTTATTACATTAAAGTATTAACGTGTTATCACTGTATCATTGTAATGTATTAACATGTTAATACATTAATACTTTATCTTGTTAATACATTAAAGTGTTAACATGTTAATGCGTTGATACTTTACAACATCATCACTGCATCGTGTTATCACTTCACTGTGGTACAGTGTTACACTGTATCACATTAGCGCTTTACAGTGGTGAAGTGTTACACTGTACCATTTTATCACATTAGAGTGATAACACTTCACAGTGGTAAAGTGATGACGTGTTACCACTGTAACACTTCACCGTGATACAGTGTTACACTTTATTGTACTAAAGTGCTAACGCTTCACCGTGGTAAAGTGCAACACTTTAACGCGTTAAACTACAGCACTTCACCGTGGTAAAGTGCGAAATTTCAGGACTTCACCGTGGTGAAGTGTAACGCTTCAACGCGTTAAAACTTTAACGCTTTAGTGTGTGAAAGTGCCAAAACGGCTCTCATGTGTACCAATTCGAGCCGCGCGCAATAGAAGAAGAATAAAAAATAAGATAATATAATTTCTTATATTATCTTAATACTTTCTTTACTCTTTACTATTCTTCTATTGTTGTTTATGATATATTATATTCCGCCTGTTTAATGCGGCTGATTTTATTAGGCGCCTTTGTTTGGACCTGCTTACTACAGAATGTACTTCTAACAGACCATCCCTACGAATTATAGTGGGGGGTATATTTTGGGAAAAAAATTTTTTATTTTTGTGAAAAGGGTATTGGCTCCACAATTCCCTCTCCAAATTAATTTTAAAAACAAAAAAACGATTCCATCTCCAAAAGTATTTTAAAAACGAAAAAACGAAAAAAGAGGAACTTTCATTCCTCTTTCACTTCTTCCACTTCATGGATACAAGGATAAGCACTCAAAAAATGATCTCTTTTCCCGCCCACTTTAACTTTATATGTTTTTCCTACTTCAATTTTACCATATAAATCAGAAGAATCAAATCTTCCCATTAACCAACTATCTGTAATTTCATAGACATTATCGCTAGCATAGATTAAATATCTATCATTTTTTACCATTTTATCTGTAACAACAATGACTTCTGTTCTTACTTCAGAAGCTTTATTAATAGGTCGCCAAAACGTTATAACTAACATAACTATTGCTATTAAAACTGCTGCTATTCTAAATAGGTAATAAGCACCAACGATTATGCCATCAAATGAATCATCCTACATTTTTACTGACCCTTTTCCTTAATTACTCCAGTCCAATCAAGCTTCTGACCACAGTGCCCGCATACCTTTCTGCCCCAGTCAGTTTCTTCTTTCTCATCATTCTCATAAAATGTTGCGCCACATCCTGGACATCTTGCAACACCAGGCTCTTCCTCTTTATAAAAAACTTTCTTTTCCATATTTTTAATCCTTCTTTCTTTTCTTAACCAATACCATGCCACATGTTCATCCACATCTGAATCATTAACATAACCCAAACTGGAACAAAATACCAAACTGAAATCATTGTATCATTTTTCTTATCTGTTCTATTACTAAAAACTTTATAAAAAATTATAATACCAAAAATAAAATAAGTAAGCAATAAAAGTTTATCTGACATAATTCTTAATCCTTATTATTCAACATAAATCCATAAAAAACTACTAAAGCCAATATAATAATTACAAAACATTTCATAGCTGATCCGGATGCTCTGGATATCTTGGTGTTTTAATTCTACCATATTTATTAAGGTTAATGATATTCTTCATTACCTTATCACTATATTCCTTAATACATCTATTAACATATTTCTCGCGGGCTTTAGATGCTCTATATTCAGCCAACCGCTTTCCATAAGTTTCATCCCATTCATCTTCTGGCGCGCACTTTGCCACTCCTTTATAAACTTTATTTCCACCAAATTTTTTATACCACGCCCAGCTTTCAGGAAGACCATATTTATAAATTCTCTTAAAGAAATCATCCTTTGTTTCAATAACACAAACAACTGTTCTTTTTTCCTTATTTACTATATAACTTGTTTTTACCATGCGGTTTTCGCAGATGTATAGCCGAACTATACCTGCTTTACTCCTTTCTTAATATATCTTTTTCTTAATTACATTTATATTATAAAATATTTTTTTTAATTTTTCAAAAAAGTAAAAAACGTACCAACTTCTATATCATAAAAATCCTGCTCTTTACCTTCTTCTGTTGTTACAAAAACTTTTGTTCCTTCAACTCTTGCTTCATAAATATTATTTTTCTTAAATTTACCATTATTAAATTCCATATTGTAATTTGCTTTTACTATCATAATTTCATCAACCCTTTATAATCTATAATTTCTTTTCCTTGCTGAATTGCATAATTTCTAGTAATAAAAGTCCCACCGCTACCGACACCATCCCAAACGCACAATAGCTTATCCGCATTATCTATTATATATTTATCTCTAAGCCAATAACTTTTTTTTGAATAATGCGGTGACATACAAATTACACGATTATTTTCCATAATCCATCTTTCTGTTGGATGATAAAACATTTTTGGAAATGCATAACAACAAATAATAGGAATATTTAACCTTTTTGCGGTAGTTGCTATAATTTGATCAGCACCGCGAGCCATTCCGACATATATCACAGATGGATGGAGGCGTTTAAGCTCAGCTTCCGCCCACTCCGCTATCATTTTCTCTTGACCTTTTAATCTTTCAGGTCTATGTCCGGTTACTGCTAATTTCATTTTTAACCTCTTTTCTTATTCATTATATATATTATAATATTTTTTTTTATAAAAATCAAAAAAGTGGTACTTAATTGAATTTGACAAAAGAAAATTTTTTTAGTATAATTTAATTATGGAATTAATATAAAAGGAGTATTAAATGGAAAAAGATAAAGATAAGTTAAACAATTCTACTTCTTCTATTGAAGAGGAAGAAGATAATAAAAGACCTTATCCTCGATTAGATTATACTATTACAAATCCATTTGAACGAAATCAAAAAGTACATGAAATTGTTAATAATACTCCATCATAGAAATTAACTCCTTATTATTTAGAATAGCTTACAAAATATTTAACTGAAACTCCAGATACTAAAAAAGAACAAACTATATTAACTGATAATAGAATGATTACAGTTAATAAAAGAGAAACGTCTTATGAAGGACTTGTAGGGAAATTAGAAAATGGAGAAGATGGTATTTATAATCTTATGACTGGCGGCGATAAAAATATTCTATTAGTCCCTAAAATATAGATTACAGAAGATGATATTCAAAATGTACCAGGATTAAAATTATTAAGAGAAGAAATTAAAAAAATTGAAATTCAACAAAAGGCGGCAAGAGGAAGACGTAAATTTTTATTAACAAAACAGTTAAAAGAAATGCGGCAAGATCAATATATATTAAAAAGCTCTTATAAACCACCAATTACCGCAATGAAACTAACAAAAAGTATAAATCAAATTAATTTAAATTAGCGTATAAAAATAAATGAAAATGGAGATCCAGAAAGTAATTGTTTGATTTCTTTTTTTAACCCTCATCATGTCTGTTGTTTATTATGTAATTATTCTAAATTAAAATAGGATAGTTGGGGTTATTTTAATAATGATTGGTGGTATTTAATGTAGGATTTTGATAATCTTATAGATAAGGCATTAAAAGAAAAACATCCAGTTTTATATGATATAGTTATTTATAAAATAGACGGTTTACAAAATAAAGATATAGCAGTAAAGATAAAATAGAAACATGATGTATCTTATTCTGTTGAATATTTATCTGTAATTTGGCGAAAAAAAATTCCAAAAATTATCGCGGAAACCGCAAAATAGGACTGGATTGTTTGGCATTATAGTCATTAGGAAAAAGGAAAATGGAAACGTTGTTCTCGCTGTCATAAAATTAAACTTGCTCATCCTTATTTTTTCACTAAAAATAAAACCGCAAAAGACGGTTTATATAGTATGTGCAAATGTTGTAGAAATAAGAAAAAATGAAAGGACAAAAATATTTATTTTATATAAAAAAATTTTAATAAAAAGAGAAAGGAGAAAATTATTATGGCAAAGAAATTTAAAGGACAACAGCCAGATGAAAAAGGCAAATGTACGTGTTAGAGATGTAATAGAAAACTTGCACAAATACAATTTTATACTTACAAAGATGGTAGTAAATGTGAAATTTGTAAATTATGTTTAACAGCACATATAGATAATTTTGATCCAAATACTTTTGAATGGATTCTTGAAAAAATGGATGTTCCTTATATACCTGAAGAATGGAATATATTAAGAGATAAAGCTTTTGCTAAAGATCCTTATAAAATGAATGGAATGTCTGTTATTGGCAAATATCTTGCTAAAATGAAGCTTAAGCAATGGAAAGATAGTAGTTATGCGGATACCGAAAAAATTCTAAAAGAAAGATAGGCGGAAAGACTTAAAAAAGAAAAAGCCGAAGCTGAATAGAAGTCAAGATATGAAGCTGAATTAAAAGTAAAATTAAGCGAAGGAAAAATAACACTTGCAGAATACCAAACATTAGTAAGCACTTAGACTCAAAATAAAGAATTACCGCCTCAGCTTGGCAACGTAATTACCGGATAGCATTTATCTCAACAGTATCAAGTGAGAGGCTAGCCAAAATCTTACGCTGAAGCATTAAGTCAAGCTAAAAATCCATTCCAAGAACAAAATTTCTTATCAGAAGATGAAATCCCAGATCCAGGAGAAAAATTAGATAAAGATGATAAATTGTATCTTGCAATGAAATGGGGCAGGCTTTACAAGCCTAGTCAATGGGTTGCTCTTGAACAATTATATAATTAGTTCATGAATTCTTTTGATATTCAAGGCGCGGCAAGAATTGATACTTTAAAAAAGATTTGTAAAACTTCTTTAAAAATGGATGAGGCGATTGATAGCGGAGATATAGATTCTTACCAAAAATTATCTAAAGTTTATGATAATTTAATGAAATCCGCAAAATTTACAGAAGCTCAAAATAGAGATAAAGATAGTAATAGTATAGATTCAGCTTCTGCTATTGTGGATTTTGTTTAGTCACATACTGGACAAATTCCTCGTCTTCATATCGATTAGCCACAAGATATAGTTGATCAAATTATTTTTGATTTAAAGACTTATAATAGAAATTTAATTTATGAAGATAAGTCGTTAGCTCGTGAAATTGAAAAATATTTACAAGATAAACGAATTTCTGAAGAGATGCAAAAAGATAAAAAAGAAGCAAGAGCAAAAGGATTGGATAGACCTGAGTTAGAAGATTAGGATTTTGTATAGTATAAAAAAGCTTTAAATCACATGTCTTAGCTTGATAAATCTCTTAATGATTAGCAAATTGAAGAAGATTACAAAAAAAGGAGAGTGCAAGTGACATGAATTTAAAAGAAATGTTATTATTATCTTCTAATCGTGAATATAGAAAACAAGGCTTATCAGAATAGCGGTTAACCGCAGATATGGATGAGTTAAGAAAATTAATAGCTTATTTTAGAGAATATCCTGATATTTTTGTAGATTTTATAAAAGGAAAAGATAGTACTTTTAACTTCTTATTTTATCAAAGAATTTTTCTTAGAATAGTTATGCGGCATAGATATGTGTATGCAACGTTCCCCCGTAGAATAAGTGCGGGGTGAAAGTAGTAATACTTTCAAAGGAAACCTATTGAATTGCTGGGAAGTCCAAATTGGATTATCAGCAGCTAAGTTATTTATAAGGAGATTTTTATGGAGAAGAGAATTAGCGATCTCTACCCTGATATTAAAGATTGTTATATTATTAATGACACGGGTAAAATTCGTAATATTAATACAGGAAATTATATAAAAATAAATAAGAATCATAATGGTTATATGAGAGTTAGCTTGATGAAAAAAGGCGGTGGAACAACATCTATTCAATATCATAGATTATTAATGATGTTATTTAAACCAATAGAAAATATGGAAAAATTGCAAATAAATCATATAGATGGTAATAAAGAAAATAATGATTTAAATAATTTATAGTGGGTAACTTCGCAAGAAAATATACATCATGCTATTAAAACTGGATTAACTGACTTTTCTCATTTACAAGGAGAGAAAACTAATTTTTCTCATTATACTGAAAAAGATGCAAAATTAGTAATAGATTTATTAAAAAGTAATAAATATACTGATAAAGAAATTTCTAAAATTACTGGTTTTCCTGTAAGAAGTTTTATAGCAAAAATAAGACGAAAAGAAACTTGGACTTATCTTACTAAAGATATAGATACTCCGTTAGGAAAAGCGGAAAGAAAAACTTTTACTTATAAATAAAAAGTTCAACGACTATCTCGAAAGAGAGTAGAGGAAAAGTTTCCTCGAAGCAGTAGGCTCCTTTAATTCCAAGTTAAAGGATGATGATATAGTCTAATCTCTATGGGAACATAGAGCGCATTTATGCGAATATAATTTAACGAATTATATTAAATATAAATAGCTTATTCGAAGTCTTTTTTGTCAATGATGGCATTGATGATAAGATGCATTTTATATCCCAACTCACATTTGTTTGTAACCACAGGTGGCAAGTAGCAAGCAGCCTCGATTACAGTTGCGAAGATTTAGTAGATATGTAAACTTATCCCTGGATTAAATAATGAAATTAACTGGGATCGTGGAGTATCTACTAAATCAAAAGATAATGTTAAATATGTTTTTAAAAATGGTTCTAGTATTGATATTCTTGCGGCAAGACAATCTTCTAGAGGACAACGTCGTACAGGCGGATTAATGGAATAGTGCGTTCTTATTGATGGAGATATTCTTAATGAAGTTATTATTCCAACAACAAACGTTGATAGACGACTTTCTGATGGCAGCCGCCATAAAGAAGAAAATGTAAATAAAAGTCAAATTTATATAACAACCGCAGGTTGGAAGAATTCATTTGCTTATCATAAACTTATTTAGATTTTGATTAATTCTATCCTTGAACCAGATGAATATATGATTATGGGCGGGACCTATTAGACGCCTGTCGCATCAGGATTATTAGATGAAAATTTCGTTTAGCAATTAAGGTTACAAGGAACTTTTAATGATGAATCTTTTAATAGATAGTATAGATCAATTTGGTCTGGAGATGTAGAAAATGCTTTCTTTTCTTCTGAAAAATTTGATAAGTATAGAGTACTATTGCAACCAGAATATGAAAAGAGCGGAAGGTCTTCAAAAAATGCTTATTATGTATTTGGAGTTGACGTTGGACGAATAGGGTGTACAACAGAAGTTTGTGTTTTTAAAGTAACGCCGCAAGTTCAAGGAACAGCTCATAAGACTCTTGTTAATATTTATACCTTTGATGCAGAACATTTTGAAACTCAATGTATTAATATAAAACATTTATATTATAAATATACTCCCCGAAGAATTGCTATTGATGCTAATGGATTAGGTGTTGGATTGGTTGATTATTTAATAAAACCTCAAGATACTGAAGATGGTTAGTATTTACCGCCTTTTGGGGTTTATAACACAGATGAATATCCAGATTATAAAAAATTTATAACTCCAGAAACTGAAAAAGATGTTTTATTCTTAATTAAAGCAAATGCGCCAATAAATACTGAAGCATATAGCTATGCTCAAACACAAATGTTTAGTGGGAAAATTAGATTTTTAATAGATGAAAGTTTAGCAAAAACAAAATTAATGTCTACTAAACAGGGGCAAAATATGAACATTGATGAAAGAAATGATTATTTAAGACCTTTTATTTTAACTTCTATATTAAAATAGCAAATGTTAAATTTGGTAGAAGCAAATGAAGGAATTAATATTATTTTAAAACAAAGTAACACTGGAATTAAAAAAGATAAATTTTCAGCTTTCATTTATGGACTTTATTATATTCGTTATGAAGAAGAATTAAGTAAAAAAAGAAAGAAACGTAATATTAGTGATTTCTTATTTTTTACAAAAACCTAAGGTCAAACTATATTAATTTTATATTTCAATTTTTTATAAACAATAGTAAAGGAGAAAAAATATGCGAGCGTCTAGAGGAGAAATAAAAATAGAAGAAATTTTACAGCAATCTGGATTAAATTTCGCAGAAGAATACTCTTTTCCAGATTTATTAAGTAATACGGGTCGTCCTTTAAGATTTGATTTTGCGGTTTTTGATGATTAGGATGAACTTGATTTTTTAATTGAATTTCAAGGAATCCAACATTATGAAGCTAAAAGTAAATTTGGGGGATATAATGGATTAAGAAAACAGCAATATAATGATATGAGAAAAAGATAGTATTGTAAAAAACATGGTATCACTTTAGTTCTCATTCCCTATTGGGATGAACCATTAGTAACATATGATTATATCTTACATGCGGCCGGGTATTAAAGAAGGAGGGGTATCTAAAGTTGATAAATCGAATGGCTCAAATTAAAAGCAAGGGCTTCAATATGATTGACAAAGATGACCAAATTCCAAATTAGGCTACAGGTTATATTCCTGTTGATTTTTCAAAAGTTAGAATAGGAGTAAAAACTGTTTCTGATGCAATTTTAAAGTTAGGTGATTTACGTAGAACAAATCCATTTTTAGCTGATAAACAACAAGTATTAAATGCTATCCATTATGGCGATCTCAATAAAATGAGAGATATATCTAATTATTTTTATAGGATTAGTGGTATTTATAGAAGACTATGCCATTATTTAGCTTATATGTATAGATATGATTGGCTTATTACTCCGTATTATACTGATGCTATAAAACCAGATAAATTACTTGAAAATTTTTATAAAGTTTTAATGTATTTAGATAAATTTGAAGCTAAGAAATTTTTTGGTGAAGTTGCATTAAAAGTTATTAAAAATGGATGTTATTATGGTTATTTAATAGCAAAAAATGGGACAGTTATTGTTCAATAGTTACCACCAAGATATTGTAGATCTCGTTTTACAGTAAATGGACAACCTGCGGTTGAATTTAATATGAAATATTTTAATGATATTGCGGCAACAACAGAGCAACGTCTAAAAATTTTGAAAATTTTTCCGCCCGAATTTGAAAAAGGTTATAAATTGTATCAACAAAATAAATTAATTCCTGATTTCCCAGGAGACGAATCTGGATGGTATCTACTTGATATTGGATCTGTTGTAAAATTTAATATAAATGGATAGGATTTTCCACCATTTATTGCTACAATTCCAGCAATTATTGATTTAGATGCGGCTCAAGATCTTGACCGCAGAAAAATGCAACAACAATTATTAAAAATTATTATTCAGAAAATGCCTATTGATAAAAATGGAGATTTGGTATTTGATGTTGATGAAGCTAAATAGCTACATAATAATGCAGTTGAAATGTTATCAAAGGCTATTGGAATCGACGTTTTAACAACTTTTGCTGATGTAGATGTTGCTGATATGGCAGATAATACTACTACTACTACAACAGATTAGTTAGAAAAAGTATAGCGTACGGTTTATAATGAAGCTAGTACGTCAAAAATGTTATTTAATACAGATGGCAATATTGCTCTTGAGAAATCTGTTTTAAATGATGAAGCTTCAATATGGAATTTAATTCAACAATTTGAAGGTTTTTTAAATACTTTATTAATACCTTATAATAAAAGTCCTAAAAGAGTTTTTTATAGAGCGCAAATTCTTCCAACAACAATTTATAATTATAAAGAATTAGCAAAGCAGTATAAAGAACATACTCAATTAGGTTATTCAAAAATGCTTCCACAAATTGCTCTTGGACAGGCTCAAAGTGCTATTTTAGCTACTGCTTACTTTGAAAATGATATTCTTGATTTAGTTAATGTATTTATTCCACCATTGATGTCAAGTACTATGAATGCGGAAGTACTTAATAGAAATAAAAATGGTACTAGTAGTGGAGAAGGCGCAGGAAGACCTGAAAAACCAGATGATGAAAAAGCAACAAAAACAATTCAAAATAAATAGTCACAAAGTTAAAAAATTTTTTTATAATTTTGGACAAA
>Ga0326514_10003050_pt1 | contig 10609 bp, 12 predicted proteins | sample 3_2548_0518_D_FD_203653 | JGI IMG/M metagenome (GOLD analysis project Ga0326514, IMG submission 203653) | Bovine rumen microbial communities from UC Davis, California, United States - 3_2548_0518 | ecosystem: Host-associated > Mammals > Digestive system > Stomach > Rumen | place: USA... | reverse complement strand
CTTTTTGAAAAGAGCCGACGAATTGGGAATTTCAATAAAGATAACTGATGATGCCAATAAACTCAAGATTATTGGAAATAGCATTCGTGGGGAAGTGAGTACAAAAGGAACATTTGAAACAAGAAGAAGACGTATTTACGGAACTACAAACGGTTATCAGATTGTTGAACTTTTGGGTTCAGACACAGAATCCCGTAAGGCTGGAAAAAGCGGAGTCATTGTCTTTGGTAATGAGTATGCGAAGCGTGCTGCTGAAACATTAATCAGGAGGAATTGGAAATCCTCCCAAAGCTTAAGGTACATGGGAGAAATTTTTGAGGATATTATACATGAGGTTGCCTTGAAAACACCTACTGTTGGAAAAAATGTAGATATATTGATGCAACAGCCTAAATTTGATGAATCTGAAGCTCAAAAACACTTGAATATTACAATTGATCATGATATTAAAGTTTTAACCAAATTCAGGCAGGAATTAACTGAAAAACTGGTCCAGCAAAGTATTGAAATTGAAAGGGCAAATAAAATCATCAATAAAGGTGAAGTCGGCAAAGTAGTGAATATTGATGGAAATATGCTTTTTGTCCAATTGAACAATAAGACACAGGCTCTTGATGAAAACTGGAAACAGCTTGCGGGCCCTGGCCAAAATGTATTGATGTTTACAGACAGCGACAATGTAAAAATAGGAGATAAAGTTGTCATTGAAAACGAGGATTTATGTCTTAAAAAGGACAAGTCTTCTCTAAAATGTGATATAATTTTATGTTCATTATGAAATTAGGGATTTAAATGAAAATAACATTTTTGGGCAGTGGCGGTGGAAGGTTTTCCGCCATCAGCCAAAGAAGAATGACCGGAGGATTTAGAATAGATAATCTGGGAGGGAAGAATTATCATATAGACCCCGGTCCAGGAGCATTGATTAGAACATACCAGTTCGGTTTTGATCCGCGTAATTTAAGCGGAGTTATAGTTTCACATTCACACACTGATCATTATAATGATGCTGAAATTCTCATCGAGGCCATGACAAGGGGAATGACCAAGAGTATGGGAACCATTGTCGGCAGTGAAAGCGTGTTGAACGGATATGAAAAATGGGGTCCGAGCATCTCATCATACCATCAGTCCAAACCTGACACTATTGTATTGAAGCCAGGTGAGTATCAGCAATTGAACAATGTTAAAATTAAAGGTACAGCTACCTCTCACGGTGATCCTACAGGTGTAGGTTTTCAAATAGATTACAGAGGATTCAAGGTATCCTATACTTCAGATACAGGTTATTTTGACGGTTTGGCAGAAGAGCACAAGGGTGCGGATATTCTTATTGCAAGCGTATTGAGGCCTGGAAACCGCACAATCAACGGACACATGTGTTCCCGCAATTTCATTAATCTGATAAATGAGGTCAAACCTCAGGTTGCGGTGATGACTCATTTGGGTTTAAAAATGATTTCAAGCAATCCGGTAACAGAGGCTAAAAAGATTTCCAAAAAAACAGGTGTAAAGACAATTGCCGCATATGACGGTTTGTCATTTAATGTAAATTATAACAATCCTCGTAAATTCAGGCTGATTTCACTTAAGGATACTCAGTCATCAATCCACAGCACAAGTCATGCATTGTATGAAAGTGAAAGAAAGAACACTTACCAATTGGCCTTCAAACACAAGGAATTTGATGAGCTTTCAATGGTAAGAAAAAGATAAGATTATTTTTCTAGATTTGTAGGATGGATGAACCCTGATCTGATCATATGGTCTGCAAGAACAATTGCAGTGCTTGATTCGGCAACAACTGTCACTCTTGGGCAGATGCATGGGTCATGACGTCCTTTAATTTCTATTTTTTTATTTTCCATTTTCTCCAAGTCAACTGAATCCTGACATTTGGAAATGGATGGTGTAGGCTTTATGGCGATTCTTGAAACGATCGGCATTCCATTGCTCATGCCTCCAATGATTCCTCCGGAATTGTTTGTTTTTGTTGTAATTTTTCCGTCTTCAATTTGGTAGTTGTCGTTGATTTCACTTCCGGTGTGCTTTGCAGCATCAAATCCAAGGCCGATTTCAACACCCTTTACAGCACCTATGTTCATAAGGATTCTTGCAAGGTCTCCATCAAGCCTTTCAAAAACAGGTTCTCCAAGACCTGCAGGCACATTGACTGCAATAGTTTCAACAATTCCTCCGATGGAATCCCCTTCCTGTTTTTTAGCCAATATCAATTCCTCCATTTCAGCTGCCGCATCCAAATCTCCGCAACGAACAGGATTTTTCTCAATATTTTCTTTGATTGCATTGAAATTCTGAGGTTTTGCCTTGATGTCTCCAATTTGTGTGACATGTGATATGATTTCAATATTCTGTGTTTCCAATAGCTTTTTGGCTATTGCACCGCCAATCACATGTCCGATGGTTACTCTGCCGCTGCCACGACCTCCTCCATTGTAGTCGTAGTTTCCATATTTCATCATCCAACCGTAATCGCCATGGGATGGGCGGGGAGTGCTATTGAACATGGAATAATCCTTGGATTTCTGATTTTTATTAAAGACAATGCCTGTAATGGGTGTTCCGTCAGTTTTTCCTTCAAATATTCCTGAAAGGATTTGAACTTCATCATCCTCTTTTCTTGGAGTGGTTACACTGCTGGTTCCTGGTTTTCTTTTATCAAGCTCTTTTTGAATGTCCTGTTGAGTTAACTCTAGATTGGCAGGGCATCCGTCAACAATGGCTCCCACCGCTTTTCCGTGACTTGATCCGAATGTTGTTATCTGAAATTTTTCTCCAATTGAATTTGACATTTAGCTTCCTCTTTTAAATGATTGGTGTAATATTTGTATTTTTAACTTATTATATGTTTAAATTTTTGCAGATATTTTTGCATTGTTCAAGTGTCAGGCCGGCCTTTAATGTGCCCTTTTCAGTGTCTAATGTAAAGTCAACTTCATTTTTAACGATTTCATTGATAAATTCTTTATATTTGCGCAATGCTTCAATGTCTTCAGAACCTGCCTCTTTTTTGAGTTTTTCAACATCATCTCCACATTCAATGAACCTGAATAGTTTCAGTAATCCTTTTTTGCGCGGAGAGATTCTTTTAACGTCATCATCATTGGGATTTTGAAATGCAAACTGGATTTTGTATGATCCTTCAGTTATGCTTTTAACTGTTAAATCATTGTAATTTTTGGATAATAGATTTTCCGTTTCATTGAATTTAAGGCTTAAATTGTTTAAATTGGATATTATAACTCCATTTTCAATTGATTTTCCATTTAAATGAAGATAAATATCACTCAATTCTCGAACATATTCTTCCCTTTCATTGGCAATTATGTCATGGACAATTTTTAGAGTCTTGCGGTTTCCGGCATATCCCAGTCTTTCTGGATGTTCTTTGATGTATGCGTCCATTTTAACTAGTAAATTTTCCATTTTTGTAATTTCTCTATCGTAATCTTCAAGGGTTATAAGTTTAATGGGTTCAAGTTCCATTGTATCACCTAATTTTTTAGTTTAACAAATCCTTTAGGATTTCTAGTTTTTTTGTTTACAGCGAATAACATGACTAATGTCATTGACTTTAATTCAAGATAATCTTCATATTCTTCTTTATAAGATTCGGGATATTTGTAAACCATGAATGAGTGGCAAGTATTATAAGTTCTCAGGGGAGCATTATATATTAAATCTTCAACTAATGCCTTATCATCATTTTCGTCAACTTTTACGCCATTGAATTCAGTAAAAGTGTCAATATCATTGGGATTTTCTTTAGAAGTAACATAACTTCCATCAATCCAGTGATTTAAATAGTATGGTAAGCTTCTTATTTGATTTATATGCTCTTTGTAATATTTCATGATTAATTGCCTTCTTGAAGACTGGTTTTTAGAAAATATTTCTTCAAATTCTTCAAGACTCATTTCATATACGCCAAAAGGCAAACATCCTTCATCATTAAAACCGTTAAATTTTTTATTTTCCATAGTATCACTTAAAAATTTAACAGACGTCTGATGGTTATTATTTAGTATATGGGAAGTATATATACTTTTTTTCTAAATCCTTTCGATACCTATCCCAAATGTTTTCAGAATCTATTCCATATCGTGCATACTCTTTTTGCGAAATCGTAGCAATTTTGTTTAGAAAATGTTAAATTTATATTGTTTTAAATTAAAATTAATAATTAAGTGATTATTATGCAATTTCCAACTACAAGAATGAGAAGATTAAGAAAAAACGCTAAAATTAGAAATATCGTGCGTGAAACAAAGCTTGAAAAAGACGATTTGATTTATCCCATTTATTTTAAAGAAGAACTTCAAAATGATGAAAAAGAAGAGATTTCATCACTTCCCGGTGAGTTCAGATACTCATTGGACAGTGGAGTTGAGTTTGCAAAACAATTGGAAGCAAAGGGATTGAAATCTATTATAGTATTTGGAATTCCAAAGGAAGACACCAAAGATGAAATTGCATCACCTGACTATGCCTCAACAGGTATTGTTCAAAAGGCGGTCAGGAGACTTAAAAAGGAAACAAATCTGGTTGTCATAACAGATGTGTGTCTCTGCCAGTACACATCACACGGCCATTGCGGAATGATTGTTGAAAATGATGATACTGATGATGGAATTGAAATCCTAAACGATGAGTCCCTGCCATACATTGCCAAGGTTGCCCTGTCTCATGCCGAAGCCGGAGCAGACATTGTAGCACCCTCAGATATGATGGATGGAAGAGTCGGTGCAATACGCCAATGCCTTGATGAAAACGGCTACACAAATGTTATGATAATGTCATATTCCGCAAAATACGCTTCCGCATTCTATGAACCATTCAGAGTTGCAGCATGCTCATCACCTCATGCCGGAGACCGGAAATCATATCAGATGGATCCGGCAAATGCAGTTGAGGCAATACGCGAATGTGAGCTTGACGTTATAGAAGGATGTGACTTTCTAATGGTAAAGCCGGCACTGCCTTACCTTGATGTTGTGCGCATGGTCAGGGACGAGTTCATGCTGCCTCTGGTTGCATACAATGTAAGTGGGGAGTATGCAATGCTTATGGCTGCAATCGAAAAAGGATTTTTAACCGAAAGGGCAATAACCGAATCACTGCTTTCAATAAAACGTGCCGGAGCAGACCTGATAATCACTAACTTTGCACCATACCTATTGTTAAATGATGTGATAGAATGAATGCAGATGAAATTGCAAAAATAGCACAGATTGCCTCAGCACTGGAGGTGAGCGGTTATCCGAAACCCGGAAATGTTCATCGTACACGTGACTATGACGACATGGAATTTGAGGATTTCATCATAAGCGGAATTGTGATTGGAGATACAATCCGTGAAGCGTGCAGTGATGTGGATGTTGAAAACCCTGAACTTGGAAAATACATTCTTCAGGCGGTGGCTGAAACAGACAGATGGATTAAAAACAACACCAACCTTGGAATAGTCATGATGACAACACCTATTGCAGTTGCAGCATCAATCAGTGATTCATTTGAAGATATCAGGGAAAATATCAAGCTTTTGATGGCTAACACTTCTGTTGATGATGCATGTGACTTGTATGATGCAATCAACATTGCCGATGCCGGTGGAATGGGTGACCAGGACGAGTATGATGTTGCAAGCGACAATGCAAAGCAGGAGCTTAGGGATAACAGTCAGACAATGTATGATGTTTTAAAGATTTCCGCTCCATGGGATATGCTTGCACGTGAAATGACCTCCGACATGCCTGCCGTGTTTGAGATAGGATACCCCACATACCATGAGATGAAAGATGAAAAATCCAAAAACGAGGCTTGTCTTTTAACATTCTTAACCATTTTGTCTCATGTTCCGGACACCTTGATTTCAAGAAAATACGGTGATGATGAGGCATTGAAGATATCATTGATGACCAGAGACCTTCTTAAAATGAAGGATTCAGATGATTTCATGGACAGGGTATCTGAATTTGATGATTACCTATTCAAGAATAAATATAATCCCGGAACAACTGCAGATCTGACTGCAGCATCCATTTTTGTAAGTTATTTGAAATCCAATTTCAAATAATCATTTTTTTATTTTTGATTTTTAACTAACAATCGTTAGTTTTATATTAGGGATTTCATAAATTATTAACTAACAACTGTTAGTTTTGATAGCATGAGCAATAAGGAAAAAATATTCAACGTTTCAATTGACCTCTTCTCAAGGCAGGGTTATGATGGAGTATCCATAAGACAAATAGCAAGTGAAGTTGGAATTAAGGAAAGCTCAATATACAATCATTATAAAAGCAAGGAATCAATTTTAAATTCGATTCTTGAATTTTACATCGAAGAGATGAAAAGCAATGAGATTTCATCCACTCAGGCCAACGAGAATCTTAATGTTAGTCTGGATTATTTCTACATGGCAGGTTTGAAGCTATACATTTCCAAATTGACCAAACCCAACATGATGAAAATAACAAGAATAATCCTGGTTGAAGCATACCACAATGAAAAAATCAGGCAATTCATAAAAAAGGAAATGATTGACGGTCCGATAAACGGCTGGATTTTGTTGTTCAATCTGATGAAGGAAAATAAGCTAATCAATAGGGATGCAGATTCAAGACAGCTTGCCGAATCATTCTATTATTATGGTCTGTATCTTTTAAACGAGCACTTCATAATTAACTATCCCGAAGATGACAGGAAATTTTTAGAGGATTTGGCAGTCAAATCCCAAAGACACATGAAACTGATATATGATTCTGTAAAAATAGTGTGAAAATATGAAATATGTAGTAATCAACGGTTCGCCAAGAAGGAAAAATACCTGCAGGATAATAAAACAGGTCAAAAGCAATTTGGATGGAGAATTTGAAGAGATACATCTTGCAAGGGAAAAAATTCCATTTTGCACAGGATGTCTCAGCTGCATTGTAAATGGTGAGGAATACTGTCCTCATTTCGATAAGATTCATCCAATCCTTGAAAAAATAAGGGATAGCGATGGAATAATTGTCGGCTCGCCTGTGTATGCAATGAATGTTTCGGGGCTTTTAAAAAACTTCTTTGACCATACAGCATACCTTTATCATCGCCCGGAATTTTTCACAAAAAAGGCGCTGGTTGTAGTTTCAACAGCGGGGGCAGGTCACAAGAAGGTGGCAAATTACATTGATGAGACATTGAGGCACTGGGGAGTGAATAAGGTATATAAAATATCAATGGCATGCGGTGGAAAGGAAACCTTGGAGGTAAATGAAATCGACAGGGTTTCACAAAAATTTAGAGAAGATTTAAAATCAGGGAAACTGCATTCTCCAAAACTTAATGATATTGTCTTTTATAATGTATGGAGGTCCATGGCATTATCAAAAAATCCTATAAAAGCCGATAGGGAATTTTGGATAAGAACCGATTTGGTCAATCAGGATTTCTCGCCTGATGTCAAATTGAGCCTTTTCAAAAAGGCATTTTCAAAGGCAATGTTTTTTATCCTAAAAAGATCAATAAAATAAATAAAATATCATGATTTTGGCAAATAATGGGTGGAGTAAATTATGGATAAAAAAGTATCTTTGGCCCCATGCAACGGCATGAGTGCAAACGGTCTGGTGTCACGTGTAGCGGTTGGCGACTGCAGAAAACAGAACAGTAATGTCATATCAATTTGCATGGGATCCACATCAGCAGACATTGAAGGAAAAAACAATGAAATGCTTGGGAAATATCCGATAGTTGCGGTCAATGGATGTCCCAACGGATGTGTCAACAAGATTTTGAAAAACAAGGGAATTGATGTTGCCGATACGATTGCAGTTGATGAGGTTCTAAGTGACTATGAAGTATCTGCAAAAGACCCATTCAGATTGGACAGTGAAGCTGATGAATGTGTAAAAATAATAGTTGGAGAATTGAATAAAACAGTTGAAAAAATATTGTGAAATTTTATACATTACATCATGAATGTTGTAGTACTTAATGCAAGCCCAAGAAAAAGGGGAAACCCTGCACAGTTATGTAAAAAGGTTGTTGAAGGTGCCAAATCCATCAATGCCCATGTTGAGTATATTGACTTGTACAGTTATGATTTTAAAGGATGCATGAGCTGTTTTGCATGTCATCTGAAAAAGAATTTTGAAAATCCGTTATGCTTCTGGAGAGATGATTTAAAGGAAATCTAAAAACCTGTCTTGAAGCCGATGCGATAGTGCTTGGCTCTCCAATATTTCCTGCATATGAACTTGTCAAATATCCATATATTATAAGGGATAATCTTTCAATTCCTGAAGATGAGGATATAATCATGGGTATTGCTCTTGGATATGAGTCAGATGAGCATATAAATACTTTTGAATCTCCTAGATTGGATTTGGATGAAATCTTAAAAATTAATTAATTTTTTTTCTTAATTTTTTTACTTTTTTTTTAATTTTTGCATATCTTTATAAATCATTTTAAACATATATTATTATATTATTAATTTATATATTATGGTGTTTAAATGAGTGAGGATATTAAAAAAACCATTAGAGAATTACATATTTACGAAAAGAAACTTTTAAAAGAACTGGAAGCTAATCCAAAGGCAACTCCTGAAGATATTGCGGAAAATGCCAATATGGATATCAAATCAGTCATGAGTGCTGCAGGATCACTTGCCTCAAAAGACATTATCGAAGTGGATAAGGATGTTCAGGAAACATACTCCCTTACTGAAGACGGTTTGGATTATGCGGAACATGGTCTTCCTGAAAGAAGAATACTTAAAGCTCTTGCTAAGAAAAAACAAATTCATATGAAGGACTTGTCCTCTGAAACCGGTTTGGATAAAAAGGAGGCAAACATTGCACTTGGATGGCTGCGCCGTAAAAACTGGGCTCAAATAGATAAGGGAGTTTTAAACATCACTGAAATAGGTGCGGATTTTGCAGATAAGGCCGGGGTTGATGAAAAAGTCCTTGAATATCTTAAAATGAATGCGGATGGTGTTAAACTTTTCACTGATGATTTGGTTGATGGATTTAAAAAACTGACAGGCAGAAAAAATATTTTAAACATTAAAAAGGAAACCTCACACTCATTTATACTCCTGCCGAAAGGTGAAGAAATCCTTAAAGTCGGATTTACCATAAAAGAACAGGCAACTCAATTGACTCATGAACACCTAAAAGACGGTGAATGGAAAAGCTTGGAATATCGTCCATATGACATCAATGCAGAAGCTCCGATTGTATTTGCGGGTAAAAAGCACCCGTTGAGGGAAATCATTGATGAGATAAGGGAAATATTTTTAAACATGGGATTTGTTGAAGACAATGGGGAATATGTTGAATCAGCATTCTGGAACTTTGACTCACTCTTCCAGCCACAGGACCATGCTGCACGTGAAATGCAGGACACATTCTACCTTAAAAACCCATTGACCTGTGATTTGCCTGATGATGATCTGGTCAAGCTCACAGCCGAAACCCATGAAACCGGTGCAGACACCGGATCAATAGGTTGGCAATACGACTGGAGTGAAGACATTGCACGACAAAGTGTTTTAAGAACCCACACCACTGGAATATCCACAAAACACCTCTTTGAACATGAGCCTCCAATGAAAATGTTTTCAGTGGGAAGAGTATTCAGAAGAGAAACCTTTGACTACAAGCACTTGCCTGAATTCCATCAGGTTGAAGGACTTGTTTGCGGACCAGACATCAGCTACCAAAACCTTTTAGGTACCTTGAAGGAATTCTATAAAAAGTTAGGTTTTGAAGTAAGGTTCAGGCCGGCATACTTCCCATACACATACCTGTCAACTGAATCCGAGATTTATCTTGAAGAGAAGGGAAGCTGGATTGAACTTGGTGGTGCTGGAATGTTCAGGCCTGAAGTTCTAAAACCTTTAGGAATCAACCAGCCGGCACTTGCATTTGGTATGGGTATTGAAAGGCTGGCAATGATAAGATATGATGTGGAAGACATTCGTATGCTTTACAAAAGTGACATCAAGTGGCTTCGTGAAGTGCCTCTCGATAAGGGAGTTAGATTATAATGTCAATAAAGCTGGTTTCCTGGAATGTAAATGGGATTAGGGCAGTTTCAAAAAAGGATGAATTTTGGGACTGGTTTGACAATACTGATGCTGATATTATCAACTTTCAGGAAGTAAGGGCAACACAAGATAAGATTCCGGAGAAATTGGCTGATGTTGACGGATTTCACCAGTTATTCAATGAGGCTGAAAAGAAGGGATACAGTGGAGTCGGAACATATTCAAAAATAGAGCCCGTTGAGGTTGTAAAAGGCCTTGGAGTTGAGGAACTTGACAGTGAGGGAAGGGTTTTAAGAATAAAGTATCCGAACTTCTATCTCTACAATATCTACTTTCCAAACAGTGGAATGAATGCAAAAAGACTGGATTTCAAGGTTGATTTCTGCAATGCCTTACTTGAACAGTTGGTTGAGCTGAAAAGCAGTGGTGAAAATGTTGTAATCACCGGAGACTATAATATCGCACATCATCCGATTGATGTTTACAATCCAAAAAACTGTGAAGGAAAATCAGGATACCTGCCTGAGGAACGCGCATGGCTGG
>Ga0326514_10003049_pt1 | contig 10609 bp, 5 predicted proteins | sample 3_2548_0518_D_FD_203653 | JGI IMG/M metagenome (GOLD analysis project Ga0326514, IMG submission 203653) | Bovine rumen microbial communities from UC Davis, California, United States - 3_2548_0518 | ecosystem: Host-associated > Mammals > Digestive system > Stomach > Rumen | place: USA: California... | reverse complement strand
ACGGTAACTTCGAAAGGTGTCTGTCCCAAAGCGTTGTCAGGAGCAAACAATGCCGCCGCCGCAGTCAAGAGCAGCAGCCGTAATGTGTTTAGAAATATACTTTTCTTCATAATTTATTGAAATAAATTGTTAATACTCTAATTTATATTATAAAACGGCGAATTTAATAAAAAAATGTTAAAAGACGAAAAAAAACTGTGAAAAATTAAGGAAAAATTTACTTTTTAAGGGAATCAAGTACAAAATTTTTTACAAAAAAAATTATGCAAATTTACTTTTGAAAAATAAATCTGCATGATTTTTATTTTTTACGCAAATAAATCGTCAGTCAGCACAACGTTTTGTATGTCGCCAGAATTGGATGATTCTGAGAGTCCGTATGTTGTGATTATAGTCAGCCACAGGGCTTTGGTGGTTTTTGTAACTCTCTGAAACAATGCCATTCTTTCGCGGAGATGCTCGGCGTAATGGTCGTCAATGTTGAATTTTGATTTGTAATACTTGATTTCGCAGATGTTGATTACGTTGTCGTTGCGGTCGATGAGCAAGTCTATCTGTCCAGATTGAATTGTTGAGCCGTCAGAGTTTTTCTGCGAACCTACCCACGAACACACGTTGCCCAAGACACCCGAAATGCCGAGTTTAGCCTTGATTTGTGCAATGTGATGGAGACATACTTGTTCAAAGGCATAACCCGCCCACGTGGTCTGCGCGGATTGACCGTGAAGGCGCGTCCAAAAAGTTTCGTCGTTGTTGGAAGCCGATTTTACAAACCTCAGATGAAACAGCGAAAACAAGTCGGTCAACTGATATATTGTGTCCTTAGCGGTTTTACCGATGGAAGTGTATTTTCTTATGAAATCGCAGTTGCAAAGGTTTTCGAGAGCCTCAGTGAGTGCGCCGCCGCTTTTTACTTTGAGGGCTTTTGCAATTTCGGAGCGCGTAAGTCCGGCAAGCCGCTTGGAAAGTGTCTCTATCACTTGCTTGTAAAATGTTGCGTTGCCGTAAAGACTTCGGTACAAAAAGTCAAACTCGTTGCGCAGCACCGCGCCTTTTGCGAAAAACAGGCTGTCAATACACTGTGTGAACGGTGTGCCTTTTTTCAGCAGGTCGAGGTAATATGGGATGCCGCCAAGTATCATATAAAGTTCCAAAATCTGATGACGGTTCCATTTGATGCCTTTCATTTTGATAAGAAACTGCTCTGTTTCGCCGAGGTTGAACGGTGCGATATATATTGCGCGGGTCATACGACCGTAAAGTCCGCCACGGTCGCCAATTATGTTTGACATTATCCACGTAGTGGAACTGCCGCATATAAACAGTTTTAATTCAGGACGCTGGCAGCCCCAAGAATTCCAAAATTCGGAAAACGCCGCAAGAAAATTGCTTTTAGGCGTGTCCATCCACGGCAATTCGTCGAGAAATACGATGACGGTCTTTTTTTTGAGGGACGAGATGTATTCGCGGAGTGCGTCAAATGCGTCAAACCAAGTTTTGAGTTTCTTTTTGGGCATACCGCTGCTTTGGGATAACAGCGTTGCAAACCTGTCGAGTTGGACATTTTTCTCGGTTTGAAACATTCCTGTGTAGTAAAAATCAAAATTTCCGTCAAAATATTGTTGCAGCAGATACGTTTTACCGACCCTTCTGCGCCCGTATAACGCCACAAATTCTGCCTTGTTGGATGCTACCAAATCATCTAACAACTTGATTTCATGTACTCTGCCTATGATTTTGTTTTTTGCCATACCTGATTTTTTTTATGCTGCAAATATAAAAAAAATCGCCGATACTACCGCCAAATCTCGCTTTTTTTTTGAGATTTGGCGGTGGTATCGGCGATAGTTACGCCAAATCTCGCTTTTTTTGAGAGATTTGGCGGTAGTATCGGAGTGTGTGTTGGCAAAAAAATCCCCGCCGGAGTTGGTGTAGCCGGCGGGGAAGTTTTTTATTGTGAGAGGGATTGATTACGGATTACTCAAATTTGAGATATGCGCTATCGCCTGCAATTGTGATGTAGAGATCGCCTCCGATGGTGAAGTTGGTGTATGACACTTGGTATGTATTGCCATCGGTAAGTGCAAAGTTGCATACGATGTTGGCAGATGTTCCGCCGTTGTTGGTAACTACAACGCTTACCTTAACGCCATTCCACAATTCCTGAGTCCAGGTGGGGAGATTGCTTTCTATAGCAAGAGCTGCAGTTGCACCCGAACCCCATTTGTTGAGGTTGGATGGTACTACGCAACCCCATTCGTTGCTGAAAATGCCTGCAGTGCCAGAGCCTGCAATTTTAGCCGCTTCGGTAAGTGCTACAACAAAATTGGACCAGTCGGCTGCGCCACCATAGTTGGTAAAGGTAAAGGCTGCAGATTTGCCAGCTTCCACTTTATAAGATTCAGACATCAATGTCTCGTTGTACCAGCCTCCGGTCTTGTCTTCCAGACCGCTTGTTTGTCCGGCGAAGTCCACGACGTCGGCTTTTGTCATAGTAACTTTGAATGTAGTTTGCAAACCGTTCCAATCGCCTTTGATTTCGTATTCGCCTTCTTTTGTGGACACTTCGTCCACTTTGAGGTCGGCAATGAGGTCGGATGAGAACGGAGTCTCTTTGCCCTCTGCATCTACACCAAATACGGTAAGTTGTGATTTGGGAAGCGAAATCTTGCTGTCTTCACCAAAGAATTTGGGGTTGAAAGAGTAAGCAATGTCATTGATTTTTATGGTGCTAAAGTCCACTATTTTGAAGTCGGCCGTTGCCATAACAGGCTTGGCTGCCTCACCCTTGAATGACTTGCTGAATGCGGCGATGAGCTGTTTGTCGCCAGATTTTGTAAGGTCGGGGATTGTCATGAATACGAGGTTTTCAGCGGTGTATTCTTTTGTAACTCCTTCTTCGAATGTTACAGTGGCGGTAACCCCTTTCAGAATTTCGTTAACATCGAGATTTTCTGCGATGGGAACTACTTTAGGAACATTGTTGAGCACCATGCTTACCGGCTGTTTGTCTTTTGCCGAGGTACAGCCGCCGATTGGTTCGATGGTCGTGCCGAGGAATTTTACAACCGATGCCTCAATGCCGACACGTACTGCCACGGGATTCTTTGCAGTCTTATCATCGGGGAAAGGAGTGGTCTGAGTGAAGGTCTTTGTCAGAGTTCCGTTGGTCATTTCGATGAAAAGACCTCCGTCTTTATGCTCTACCGTTACGGTAATTTTGCCGTTCATTTTCTGGACGTTAGGATCAATGTCATCATCACCTGATGAGTTCTTGAAGTTACCGCCGACAAGACTACGGTCGATGTTGTCGCCCCATTCGGAGTTTTTGGTGGGGTCGTTGTCAAAACGGATAACGCCGTATTCTGCGCCTAATGTCTCGCCGTCAATAGCGTTAAGAACCAAAAAGAAGTTCTTGAAATACTTGTTGTCGGGATTGACGGTGAGGTTGAACTGTGCCTGCCAAACACCGCCGTTAGGTACGACGTATGTCTTGCCCAAGGTGAAGAACGGCGAGGAGAAGTCGTCTTTACCAATGTCATAGACATCTTCCAACAAGCCCTCAATAACTACTTCCTCCTGACCGGCAGAATTTTTTGCCGCCGCAGCCGCAACTGAATCGGCGAGCCATTCGGGTGCGCCGTTGTCGTACAGGTCGGTGTCAGCACAGCCGGTGCTGAGGCCGGACGCTGCAAAGGCGGCAATCATACCCGCTGAAAATATTTTGTTAATTTTCATGATTAATTTCGTTTAATAATTGTTTTTTTTAATGTGGGAACGTGCCACACAGGGAACGCCCCCACGTTATTGTTTGTTACAAGTTAAGACCTATTTCCTTTACGACAGGACGGATGCTGAACGACGGAGTGTTGGGTGTGCCGGTGTTAGCCGAATTACCCTTGCCCAAGCCCGGGTTTGCATCGAGCGTTCCCTGATAATAGGGAATGTACTCGTGTCCTTTGATATAAGAATCATAAGAAGTCTTGTCAACTTTTTGGAGCGGATAGCCGAAGTCAAACTTGTCATTACCGTCTGTTGCAACGTTTATCAACTGTATCGATGCGTGGTCTTTGATTTGTTTGAAACGTGCGTCGTCGTAGAACCAGCCCCAGCGGATGAGGTCGAAACCACGTCCGTATTCGCAACCTAACTCTCTCGGACGCTCAACGTTAGCAAGGTACTCGAAGAATGCGTCGGCAGAAGCAGTCGCGCCTTTGTATTTGTCAGAAGCGGCGAGTTTGCAGAGGTTTGCCCTTTCGCGTACTTTGTCAACGTACTCAACAGCCTTTGCAGTCGGACCTTCGTTCTCATTGATGGCCTCTGCCGCCAACAGGTAGATGTCGGCCAAGCGGATAAGGCGGATGTTGATACCGCAGCGGAGACCCGTTACAACCTGGGAGAGAATGCCGGTTCTTGCGTTGGTGTACTTGGCGATGGGAATACCGCCGTTACCGTCGTTGGTAACGATAAGGTCGCCTTTTTTCATCTTAACGCCGTAATAGAAGTTGCCGTTTCCGCCTGCGGGGTAACTGGTCGTCCAGTCGTCTTCGTATGTGGCGATAGTCCAGTACATACGCGGGTCGAGTTTGTTGTCAACGGTGCGTTCGGATTTGAACAGGTTGTAGAGCCAGTTTGAAGCCGAGATGTCAGCCCAGCCGCCGTATTTTCCGGCTGCAAAGTTGGATTCGATGGCGTGGCCCTGGGTAGCGTCAGGTGTAACGTTTACGGGTGTCCATTCATCTTGTGTTCCCTGAACGTCGTGGTCCAAGAACTGAACCTCGAAGATAGATTCGCTGTTGTTCTCGAACTGAGAGCCTTCCTGGAAGTTGTCGCCGTAGTTCTTTACAAGGCTGTATGTTCCGTATTCGCCGTTGATGATGCCCTCCAAGTATTTCTGAGCCTCTTTGAACTCGTGGTTGAACATCAGGACTTTGCCCAAGAGAGCGGCTGCCGCACCTTGCGTGGCACGTCCGCCCGCCCATTCTCCGCCTTCGTCGCGTTTGGGGAGAAGTTCGATAGCCTCAGTCAGTTCTTTCTTTATCAACTCGATGATTTCTTCCTGGGAGTTCATGTCCCAGTACAAGCCGTCGATTGTGTTGTAGTCCTTGTCGTAGTCGGTTACGATGGGCGCGTCCTTGTAATAGCCCATGATGTTGTAGTACGCGAGGGCGTGGATGAAGAGAGCCTGGCCACGGAGACGGTCGAATGCCGTGCTGACACCCTTGTTAGGAATCTTGGTGATTACGTACGTGCTGGCGTTGATTGTGTAGAACCAGTCGCGGAACACCCAGTTATTCATCTCGTTGGTAATGGCAGTGTTGAGTTCGTCGAAAGGCAGATACCACTGTTGGGACGAGTTCCACGCCTCGTCGCCGCGGCAAACGTCGAAGGTGTAGCCCACACGTCCGTATGTGCCTTCCATGCGGATGTGGTTGTAGGCGGCGATTACAGCCTCCGACAAGCCGTCTGTACTTTGTGAAAATGCTTCGGTTGTCTGGTTGTTGTTGTTCTTTACGTCGAGCAAGTCTTCCGAACAGCCCGACAAAGAACCCGCAGCAACGGCTGCAGCCAATAAAATATTAAACTTTTTCATATCGATTCTTAATTTTATAAATCTATTCTTAAATTGTTAGAACGAAGCCCTCAGACCGAACATGACGGTTTTCGGAGTCGGATAAGAGCAGTAGTTGTAGCCCGGGGTGAAAGTTCCGGGGGCGAAGTCCACGTTGTAGCCTTTGTACTTGGTTATAGTGGCGAGGTTCTGACCGCTTACGTAAGCCCTTACGCCGGTAAGGATGCCGTTAAACCATTCGTCCTTGAAGTTGTAGCCGAGTTCGACAGTGGCGATTTTCCAATAGTTAGCCTTCTGGATTTTGCGCTCGCTGAAAAGGTCGTTCCAGCCGAGTGTCGCGCTGTTTTTGAGGTAACATGCAGGCTGTTCGGAGATGTAGTTGCCGTTAGCGTCAAACTGGTTGGAGTTGAGCATTTCGGGGCTTCTGTTGCCGTAGCCGTAGCACGACATAAGGTTGAGGTCGTAGATGTCGTCGATAACTTTGTATTTTAACGCGCCGAAAGTAGAAACTGCGAGGTCGAAGCCCTTGTATTCAACACGTCCCGAAAGTCCGAAATTGATTTTGGGCAATCCGCTGCCGAGAACCTTTTGGTCATCGGCGTCGATTACGCCGTCGCCGTTCTGGTCTACATACCAGCAGTCGCCGATGTTTGCGCCTGGCTGATATTCATCTTTGCCTTGTGCGATGGCTTTTGCGTTGAGTTCGTCGAGTTCAGCCTGAGAGCGGATAATTCCGCCGTATTCCCAGCCGTAGAACTTACCGATTTCTTCGCCGACGGTGGTGATGTTACGTCCGTCAACCTGACGGTCTTTGCCTGCTGAAAGTGCCGTTACTTCGTTTTTCAAAGTAGAAACGTTGAAGTTGATGTCGTATTTAACCTTGTGTTTGTAGTTGTGGTAACTTGCGCTCCATTCAAAACCGGAGTTTTCCATCGAAGCGGCGTTCATTGTTACGTTAGCATTGCTGAAACCACCGTTAGCGGGAACTGCAACACCGTAAAGAAGGTCTTCCGATACGTTTTTGTACCATTCAAACGTAAATTCCAACTGGTTGGAGAACATTCCCAAGTCAAAGCCGACGGAAGTGGATTTCTTCTTTTCCCAAGCGATTGCGGTGTTGACGAAAGTCGTTACGGACGAACCGAGGACTTTTGTGTTGTTGAAAGAGTAGGCTTGGTTCTGACGGGCCATTGTAGCCATGTAAGCGTATTCGCCGATGTTCTCGTTACCGAGGATACCGTAAGAACCACGGATTTTCAAGAGATTAATAAGGTGTTCGTCAACGGGGAAGAAAGCCTCGCGGTCAAGCCTCCAACCGAGCGATACTGACGGGAACCATCCCCAACGGTCTTCCTTAGAAAGTCTTGACGAACCGTCGCGACGTGCCGTAACGCTCAAAAGGTAGCGTTGGTCGAAGTCGTAGTTCAAACGTCCGATGTAGGATTCGATAACGTGTTGGTACTCGCTCGAATTAGCGTCCCTATCCTCGGCATTGTTTATTTGGAGATAATAGGGTTCGGGGAAGTTTTTGCCCCATTCTGAGAAGTTCTGTGTGTATTCGTTTTCGTAAGTTATACCTGCCACGACGTTGATGTGGTGCTTCTCGGCGAGAGTACCTTCGTAGTTGATGGTGTTTTCAACCAAAGCGTCGTCGTACTGGCGGGTTGCCTTTGTGAGTTGTTCGTTGGACTTGTCCACTTTGTCGTTAGGAGTGTAGAAGTAGGATGCCATCCAAGTATGGTCTTTCGCATAGGTTTTGGAGTACGAAAGGTTGAGGTTGTAGGAGAGTTTGTGGTTTGCGGGGTTGAGTTTCAGCATGTTGAAGATGTCAACCGAAGCGTTTGCAGTTGCCACAACTCTGTCGACTTTCGTGTTCCTTTCCCAGAGGTTGTTAACGAGGAGGGGGTTTACGAAACCACGCAAATCGCCGTGCTTGTCAACGTCCACACGTCCGAAGCCGTAAGAGTCGTATTTGTAGTCGGCTGCTGCGGGAACGGTTGCGTCAAGACACCAAGTAGATTCGTCATAAGCCTTGATTGTGGGTTGCATTGTAAATGCTTGTCTCAAAATCGGGCCTGTTTCAGGAATACCCTGAATGTATGTGTTACCGTTGTCGTTACCCCTTGACATGGTGTTTTGGTCGGAGTGGGAGTAAACGATGCCGGTGCGGAACTTGATGAACTTGACATCGAAGGTGTTGTTGACACGGACGGTGTAACGCTGGTAGTCAGGACCAGCACCTTCCACAGTACCTTTTTGGTTGAAGTAGTCGAGGCCGACGTTGTAGGTATGAGCGTCGCCGCCGCCCGAGATGTTTACGTTGTGGTTCTGACGGATACCGGTCTTGAACACTTCGTCAAACCAGTTTGTGTTTGTTTCGTCATACCATTTATAAACGCCGTCAGAGCCTTTAACGTAGCCTGCGCCGAGTTCCGACGGGTTTGAAGTAGCCTCAGAGCGTTCTTTCGCGCTTCCCATGTATTGGCTGAACTGGTCGGCATCCATCACTTCGTAAATGTTGTTGGTGATTTTGTCGATACCGAAATAGCCTGAATAGTCAACTCTTGCGGGTTGGTTCTTTTTACCGTTTTTGGTGGTTATGATAACCACGCCGTTAGCGGCACGGGAACCGTAGATAGCAGCCGCCGAAGCGTCTTTCAAAATCTGGATTGTGGCGATGTCGTTAGGAGAAAAGTCCCTGATAGTAGTTCCGACCGGCACTCCGTCGATTACATACAGAGGCGGAGTACTGCCGAACGAACCGATACCCCTTATTCGTACATTCGGATCTGCGCCCGGCTGACCGTCAGAGGTGATTTGAACGCCCGCAACTTTACCTTCGAGCATTGTTGAAATGTTGGAGTTAGAAACTTTTTTCATTTCGTCAGCGTCAACAATTGCAACGGAGCCGGTTAAGTCTACTTTCTTTTGTGTACCGTAACCAATAACAACAACCTGTTCGATTTCCTGATTGTCTTCCTGCATTGTAATAGTGCCGATGTTTGTCCGTCCGTTAACTGCAATTTCCTGAGAAATATAGCCGACAAAGGTGAAAACCAATATCGCGTCATCAGGGGCGTTAAGAGTGAAATTTCCGTCAATGTCGGAAATTGTACCGTTAGTGGTGCCTTTTACATATACAGAAGCACCGGGAAGCGGTTCTCCCGAAGCGTCCACTATCTTACCCGTAACCGAAATATTATCGGCGGGAGAAAGTGCAATCGGAAGTCTATTTCCGCTTTGAGAAGCGAAAGTTGCTGGCGTTAAAGCCAACATTCCGCAAAAAATTAAAATTACCTTTCTCATATTTATTAAATTTAAGTATTTTTTTATTTTTCAAAAACCGTCTTGAAACGTTTTTTTTACATTGCAAACTTACAGTTAAAATAATATTAAGAGGTGGACAAAATGCGGTAAAAGGTGGATACATTTTTAACTTATTGATTATTAATGTAATAAAAGTGTATGGTGGACAAAAAAAACAAAAGGTGGACAAACTTAATTTTACGTGTTTGGATTTTTTAACTATTAATTTAAAAAAAAGTTGAAAAAAATTTGGTTTTTTCAAAAAACTTTTTCCAAATTTGTAAAAAACAAAATGAATTTGTTTTTCAGCAAAATTTGAATGAGAAATTAGTACAAAACATGAGTAAAAAAACAAATAATCTTTTGGAATATCTGCACAAATTTTTCGGATTCGACAGATTCAAGGGAGAGCAGGAAGCGGTTGTTAATAATGTATTAAAAGGTCAGGATACTTTTGTCCTGATGCCTACGGGCGGCGGCAAATCACTTTGCTACCAGTTGCCCTCATTGATGTTGGACGGTACGGCAATCGTAATTTCCCCGCTTATCGCGTTGATGAAAAATCAGGTAGATGCCATGCGCAACATCAGTACGGAAGAAAGTGTGGCACATTTTCTTAACTCCTCGCTGACCAAACAGCAAATCGCCCAAGTTAGGGAAGACATTCTTAACGGAAAGACCAAATTGTTGTACGTTGCGCCCGAAAGCCTTACAAAGGAGGAGAACATTGAGTTTTTAAAACAGGTAAAGATTTCGTTTTATGCTATCGACGAGGCGCATTGTATTTCGGAATGGGGACACGATTTCCGTCCTGAATATCGCAGAATCCGTCCTATCATCGAAGAAATCGGCAGAAGTCCGATTATCGCTTTGACGGCTACCGCTACGCCGAAGGTTCAGCACGACATTCAGAAAAACCTCGGCATTTTGGACGCTAACGTTTTCAAATCCTCGTTTTATCGTCCCAATCTTTACTACGAAGTACGCCCGAAAATCGACGTTGACAAGCAGATTATCAAGTTTATCAAAGCCAACAAAGGCAAGAGTGGCATTATTTATTGTCTGAGCCGCAAAAAGGTTGAAGAACTTGCCGAAATGCTCTGTGTCAACGACATAAAAGCACTTCCTTATCATGCCGGTATGGACTCGCAAACCCGCAGCGAAAATCAAGACAAATTCCTTATGGAAGAGGTGGACGTTATCGTTGCAACGATTGCCTTCGGTATGGGTATTGACAAGCCGGACGTAAGGTTTGTTATCCATTATGATATGCCCAAAAGTCTTGAAGGCTATTATCAGGAGACAGGAAGAGCGGGCAGAGACGGTGGCGAAGGTCAGTGTATCGCTTTTTATAGTTATAAGGACATTCAGAAGTTGGAGAAGTTTATGCAGGGAAAACCCGTCAGCGAGCAGGAAATCGGCAAACAACTCCTCTCAGAGACGGTTGCATACGCGGAGACTTCAATGTGCCGCAGCAAAATGCTTTTGAACTATTTCGGCGAAAACTTGGAAGAGCCTTGCGGCAACTGCGACAACTGCGTTCACCCGCAAAAACCTTTCAACGGCAAAGAGTCTATATTAAAGGCGTTGAAAGTTATCGGTATCATTCAGGAGAAATTCAAGACGGAACACGTTGCAAAAGTTTTGGCAGGCGTTTCGGATTCGCAAGTAAAAACTTACAAGCATCACAAACTTCCGATTTTTGGAATAGGCGAGGACGACGGAGACGAA
>Ga0326514_10003048_pt1 | contig 10611 bp, 9 predicted proteins | sample 3_2548_0518_D_FD_203653 | JGI IMG/M metagenome (GOLD analysis project Ga0326514, IMG submission 203653) | Bovine rumen microbial communities from UC Davis, California, United States - 3_2548_0518 | ecosystem: Host-associated > Mammals > Digestive system > Stomach > Rumen | place: USA: California... | reverse complement strand
ACGGAACGAAGACCTATTACACGACTACAGGCTTCAGCAAGAAATGGACACTGGCCACCCGTAACTACCACATCGAAGGCAAACCCCAGATGGCGGGTGACTATGTATTCAAGCTGACGGCCAGCAATAGCAAGCTGTCGCTCAAGAAGTCGTTCTACTTCACCCTTCACGTAGTGGATTCGTCCGGTCTGGCTGCCCTGTTGGGTGAGACATCGAACGAAACGCCCGAATATTTCACTATCATGGGTCGCCGTGTGGGCAAAGTATCCTACCGGGAACTGCCCAGCGGCCTCTACATCATGAAGCAGGGTGCCACATCGAAGAAAGTCTTCAAGCCATAGCCTGAAGACTTTCCCCCAAAAAAAAGAAAGGCTGCTGAGCAATCAGCAGCCTTTTAGTTTGGTCAAAGCGAAGATTAGCGACGCAGGCCAAGTTCCTTGACGATAGCACGGTAACGCTCGATGTCAACCTTTGCGAGGTAGTCAAGCATGCGGCGACGACGACCTACCAGCATTTTCATGGAACGGCTCGTGGCGTAATCCTTGTGATTGGCCTTGAGGTGCTCGGTGAGGTGATCGATGCGATAAGAGAACAGAGCAATCTGTGCCTCGGGGCTGCCGGTATCTTTGGCATCCTTACCATACTTTGCGAAGATTTCTTCTTTCTTTGCAGAATCCAAATACATAATTTTGTTTGGTTTAATGGGTTAATAATAGAGGTCGAGCCGGTTGTCAATACTGCATTGGCAGCCACTCTTCCAAATTACTTGCTGAAAAGCGGGTGCAAAGATAGCGAAAAATTCCGAGAATTGCAAACTTTACTGACCTATTTCTATAAAAAACTTCATAATCAGTGAGGTTTTGCCCCCTCGATGTTCCAAATGTCAGGATTTTTTCTTATCTTTGCAGTCTAAAATCAGAAAATATGAACAACGAGCTACCGCAGAGTTATGACGCAGCCATGGAGGAACTCCAGCGTCTTGTCGCCCAGTTGCAGGATCCCGACTGCAAAGTTGACCGGATCTGTGACCTTACCCAGCGCGCCACGCAGCTTCTGAAGTACTGCCGCGAACGGCTGACCAAGGTTGACACGCAGTTGGCTCAACTATTAAAAGAATTGGACAATGAATAAAGTACGTGTACGTTTTGCACCTTCTCCCACGGGCCCGCTCCACATCGGCGGTGTCCGTACCTGTCTGTATAACTATCTTTTCGCCCGGCAGCACGGCGGCGACCTCATCTTCCGAATCGAGGACACCGACTCGTCGCGTTTCGTGGCGGGAGCAGAACAATATATCCTGGAAGCCTTCGACTGGCTTGGCATCAAGTTCGACGAGGGCGTAAGTTTCGGCGGCGACAAGGGTCCCTACCGTCAGAGCGAGCGCCGGGAAATCTACAAGAAATATGTGGGGGAACTCCTCGATGCCGGCAAGGCCTACTATGCCTTCGATACGCCCGAGGAACTGGAGGCTGCCCGCAAGGAGACTCCCAATTTCCAGTATGACGCCCGGACACGCGGCAGGATGCGCAACAGCCTGACCCTTGGTCTCGACGAGGCCAAACGGCTCATCGCAGCCGGGGAGAAGTACGTGGTGCGTTTTCTCATCGACCCCGGCGAGGATGTGGTCGTCAACGACATGATTCGCGGCGAGGTGAAAATCAACAGCTCGATACTGGACGACAAAGTGCTCTACAAGAGTGCCGACGAACTGCCCACCTATCATCTGGCCAATATCGTGGACGACCATCTGATGGAGGTTACCCACGTAATCCGCGGTGAGGAGTGGCTGCCCTCGTCTCCGCTCCATGTGCTGCTCTACCGTGCATTCGGCTGGGAGGCTCCCCGCTTCGCCCACCTGCCGCTGCTGCTGGCACCCGAGGGCAACGGCAAACTGTCGAAGCGCGACGGCGACAAATACGGATTCCCCGTCTTCCCCCTCGAATGGAAAGACCCCAAGACGGGAACGATCTCTTCCGGCTATCGCGAGAGCGGCTATCTGCCCGAGGCCGTGGTCAACTTCCTGGCCCTTCTGGGCTGGAATCCCGGCGACGACAACGAGGTGATGACCATGCAGCAGCTCATCGACAGGTTCAACATAGAACACTGTTCCAAGAACGGTGCCCGCTTCGATGTAAAGAAGATGCTGTGGTTCAACCATCACTATCTGCAGGAGTGTGACGAACAGATTCTCGTGAATGCACTCCAGGCCGACCTCAAGGCCAACGGCATCGCGGAGACCGATGCCCGTGTGCAGCAGATAGTAGGCCTGATGAAGGAGCGCGTCAACCTGCCCAAGGAGCTTTGGGAACAGTGTGCCTTCTTCTGGCAGGCTCCGGAGGAGTTTGATGCCAAGTCGCTCAAGAAGTGGTGGAAGGACGAGGCTCCCCAGTATGTGGCTGCCCTCTGCGACTTCCTTGAGAGCCAGGACGACTGGAGGGGCGAGACGCTCGAGGGCAAGGTGATGGAGTGGATTGCCTCGAAGGAATGGGCCGTAGGCAAGGTGATGAATGCCTTCCGCGTGACCCTCGTGGGTGCTGCCCGCGGTCCCCAGATTTTTGCCATCACCGACTTCCTCGGCAAGGAGGAAAGCCTCCGCCGTGCCCGCAAGGCCGTCGAAACGCTCAACGTCTGATTTAAAGGATTTGCCGACGATGAATCTGTTATATAATATAGGTATAAGGGGCTACGTTGCAGCCATCGGGCTGGCATCGGCATTCGGCCACAGGAAAGCCAGACTGATGCAGGAGGGCCGCAAGGGGTGGGAAGCCATCCTGAAGGAACGGCGTGCTCCCGGCGACCGCTATGTGTGGTTCCACGCTTCCTCGCTGGGCGAATTCGAACAGGGACGTCCCCTGATGGAAGCCCTGCGCGAGAAGCATCCCGAATACAAGCTCCTCGTCACCTTCTTCTCGCCCTCCGGCTATGAGGTGCGCAAGAACTACAAGGGCGCCGACATCGTGATGTATCTGCCCTATGACATCCGCTCGGAGGCGAAGCGTTTCGTAGAACTGGCACGGCCGGAAATCGCATTCTTCGTGAAGTATGAGTTCTGGGGCAATGTGCTCGAGGCGCTGCAGAAGAAAGGCATACCCTGTTATCTGATTTCAGGTATCTTCCGCAGGAACCAGAGTTTCTTCCAGTGGTACGGCGGTGCTTTCCGTCCCATGCTGGGGATGTTCCGTCACCTCTTTGTGCAGGATGAGGAATCCAGGAATCTGCTTTCCGAAATCGGTATAAAAGAGAATGTCACCATCTGCGGCGACACGCGTTTCGACCGGGTGATTGCCATCCGGCAGCAGGCCAAAGACCTGGCCTGGGCTGAAGCCTTCCGCCGGAAAGGAACATTCACGCTGATAGCCGGTTCCTCGTGGCCGAAAGACGAGGAGATACTGCTGCCCCATTTCAATGCGCATCCCGGGATGCAGCTCATCATTGCGCCCCACGAGATTCACGAGGGGCATGTGCAGCAGATTATTGCAGGGCTGAAACGTCCCTACATCCGCTATTCGGAACTGAAGCCCCTGCTCGATGCCGGACGGACAGACGAGGCGATTGCCAAGGCAGAAGCGGTCGATTGTCTCATCATCGATGCCATCGGCTTCCTGTCGTCCATCTACCGGTATGGCGATGCCGCCTACATCGGCGGCGGATTCGGTGTGGGCATCCACAACACACTGGAAGCTGCCGTCTATGGCATTCCCGTGGTGTTCGGTCCCAACCATCAGGCCTTCCGTGAAGCCTTGGGTCTCATCGGCAGTCAGGGAGGTTTCCCCATCTCCCGGGCTTCGGAGTACGAAGCAATCATGAACCGCTTCCTTTCCGACACCGCCTTCCTCAAGGAGGCAGGGGAGAAGGCCGGCTGTTATGTGCACGAAAATGCCGGAGCCACCGAAACGATTTTCTCCGCGGTGTTCTAGAAATCCGAAAACTCAGGAAAAAAATAAATCCAGGGCTTAGAGCTCTGGATTATTTTTTTGTCCCCTCAGGGTGGAAAGCATGCCGCAGGCGGCGAAGATGTCCTCGCCCCGCGAGGCGCGGATGGTGGCAGTGATTCCGTGATGGTTGAGGATGTCGCGGAAACGTTCCATCCTGTCAGTGTCCGAAGTGTGGAGATCCACATTCGGGATGGCGTGGAAACGGATGAGATTGACCTTGCAGTCGAGCCCCGACAGCAACCTGATGAGGGCGCGGGCATGGACGGCATCGTCGTTGAGTCCGGCAAACACGATGTATTCGAACGTCAGATGCCGCTGGTGGCTGAAATCGTATTGCCGGAGCAGGTCGAGCACCTCCTGAATGGGATAGGCCCGCTGGACAGGCATGAGTGACAGCCGTTCCTCGGGGAAGGGGCTGTGGATGGAAACGGCTACGTGGCACTGCTGCCCCTCCAGCAGAGCGGGCAGATGCTGCATGTCGCCGATGGTGGAGACCGTGATGCGCTTGGGGCTCCATGCCATACCCCAGGGAGCGGTCATAGCTTCGAGGGCGGGGAAGAGGCCTTCGGGATTGTCGAGCGGTTCGCCCATGCCCATGAAAACCACATTGGTGAGGTTCTCCGATTCGGGAATGGCAAAAATCTGGTTCATGATTTCGGCAGTCGTTAGGTTGCCGTTGAATCCCTGTTTGCCGGTCTGGCAGAACAGACAGTTCATCTTGCATCCCATCTGGGACGAAACGCAGAGCGTAGCCCTTTCTCCGTCGGGAATATAGACCGTCTCCACGAGTTTGCCGGTAGAGGTGCGGAACAGGTATTTGATTGTACCGTCCACGGAAACCGCTTTGTCGGCCGGCTCTGTGATACCGATCTCATAGCCTTCGGACAGAAGGGCACGATGCGCTTTCGAGAGATTGGTCATCCCGTCGATGGAGCGCACCCGTTTCTCATAAATCCACTGGGCAATCTGTCTGGCGGTGAACTTTGGCATGCCCAGCGAGGCGCAGATTTCCTGCAGCCGGGCGAGACTTTTGCCTAATAACGGTTCCATATAAAAAAGCGGCGAGCCGGAACCCGCCGCTTATCAGTTAAGAGTTATGAGTTGACAGATTAATAGAAAGTCACGCGGTAATCTTTGATGTCAGCCTGCTGCTGAAGCGTCGAGATGGGCTGAGCAGCGGAGGTATATTCGCGGCTGGAAGCAACAGCCTTAAGGCGTGCAGCCTCATCATACTGAAGATCCTTGCCGGCCTTGTCGATTACCTGGAGCACAACGACATTGTTCTTGCCTGCGATGGGGCCAGCCACTTCGCCCTTCTGGGCCTTGAGAGCGGCAGCCACAACGGCGGGCTCGTTGCCGAGACCAGAGATAGAGCCGAGGTTGAAGTTGACGAACTTGGCGGTGTCGATGTCGGCCTCAAGCACAGCGGCATAGCCTGCGAGGCTCTTGTCGGTGGCGGTGTTGGCTTTCTCAACCAGGTATTCCACTTTCTTGAGAGGCATGACGCCCATGGAGCGGAGCTGCTTCTGGAAGGTGGTGTCCTTGAGCGACATATAGCCGGCTTTCACTTTGCGGACGGGAGCAACCACGAGGAGGTTGTCGCCACACTCAAAGATTTCGCTGATGCTGTTCACATCATTCTCAAAGGCGAAACGTACTGCCTGGCGGGCATCGCTCACACGGCCAACGCTGTAGGAGTTGGTGTAAACATTGGTCTCCAGCATGTTGAACCCTTTGGCACGTGCGCTGTCGCGCATAGCCTTCACCGTATTGAATTCGGTGAGGAAGTTGTTGAGTTTGCCGTATTCCTCGCGGCGTGTGGCCGACGAGGGAGTTACCGAATTGGCATAGATGGCAACTTTGGCCTTCTCGACGGGAGCGGTAAGGTCGGTGACGCGGCCGATGTAATAAACAGGCTGCACACCGTCGGTCTGGAATTTGAAGAGACCACCCTTGGGAGTGGAAACCACCTGGTCGCGGAGATCCTTGCCGAGCTGTTTGAGGAGCTGTACCTCGTTGGCCCATCCCAGACGGCCTGCCTGCTGGGCAAGCTGAGGATTCTCGTTGGCGGTGAGGGCAGCTTTAGTGAAGACGCTGTCAACCTTCAAGTTGAGGGCGGCTACAGAGTCGTATTTGGCCTTGTCGGCAAACATCATCAGTTCCACCTGGAAAGAGTCGGGAGCCACGGTCTTGTCGATGATACGGGCCATGACATAGGCGCTCTCGTCCTGGAGGGCGGGCTCCATGAAGTCATCCTTCTTGCCATTCTCGACAAAGGTCTTCACGTCGCCTTCAAAGGTGTTGAGACGTACGAATGCGTCCAGATAGGGAATCTCGGAGTTGGAGTTGACGAGGTCGCTGATGTCGGCACCGGTCTTGAACTCTTCCTTCACAGTCTCCATGTCGGCAAGAACGGACTGATAGTCAGCCTGCGAGGGATGGAGGGGAACAGCGATATAGGCAACGGAAACCATATCGGGGTTCTTGTAGAGACGCTTGGTGGCCTGATAATAGTCCTTGAGGTCGGAGTCGCTCACCTTCACGAGGCTGTCGGCTACAGTATAGGCCGATTTTCTGACGTATGCGAAAGTAGCCTGCTCGTTGTCGCCTGCGAAGTTGTCCTCAGCTTCGAGTTTGTTGGGCTTGACGGCAGCGGAAACCAGGGCGTTGTACTTCTCCATGGTACGCACCAGTTTGATCTGGTCCTCAATCTCGGCCCAGTTGCTCTGGGTGGCGAAAGGCATCTGCTGCTGGGCTTCCTCCCAGGAGTCGTTGACAATCAGGTTGGTGAAATACTGACCGGCCTGCTTGGCGTTCTGTTCGCCGAAGAGCTGTTTCAGCACCGTGGCGGTGTGGGCGCCCTGCACCATTTCGTTCACCTCGCCGGGGGTTACGGCCAGGCCCGTTTCCTCGCAAGCTTCGTTGAGGAGGAGCTTGGTCACGAACTCGTTGTAAACCTGCTGGGTGAGCTGTTCAGTAGCGGCGTTGTCAAGGTCCTGATTGTACATGGCCTTGATGAATTCCTGTTTGCGGTTACGCTCGGTTTCGAATTCTTCGTAAGTTACTTTCTTTCCATTCACAGTGACGACTTTGTCGCGGTTGCTCTGCATAATGGAGCTCGAACTGGTCAAGAGGTCACCGATGATAAACGCTGCCATGGCCAATCCCACAATCACGAGGAGGGCGACCGAATGGTTGCGAATACGTTGTAATGTTGCCATTTCTTAGTTTAATTATTTATTTGTTTGTTATTTTTTTCTTACAAAAAGCGCGCAAAGATATATATTTTTTTTGACATAACGGGTATTCGGAGTCAAAAATCTTTCATTTTATGTGATTTTTGCTGCAAAAAGCACCTGTAATTATCATTTCGGGATTGTCATTTCTCCATTTTTACGCGAATGAGTTCAATTTTAGTGGCACTCGTTTTGGTGATGACCATGTGGATCTTCTGTTCGTGGAGGTCCACAAAATCGCCTTCGTGGGGGAAGGTCTGCAGTTCGTGCAGCACGAGTCCGGCCAGGGTCAGATAGTCTTCCGATTCGGGCAGATTGAGGTTGAATTTCTCGTTGATGCGGTCTATCTCGGCACGTCCCGAGAACTCCCATTCGTTTTCGCCGGTCTGTTTCTCTACCAGCTGGTTGTGGTCGTGCTCGTCTTCGATGTCGCCGATGATTTCCTCGAAGAGGTCCTCCATCGTCACAATGCCGGCCGTTCCGCCGAATTCGTCCACTACGGCCGCAATGCTTCGCTTTTTCTCCATCAGGATTTTCAGGACGCGGTTGGCGGGCATCGCTTCCGGTACAAAGGGCATCGTCAGGATTTCGGGTTTCTTCGAGCCCTTGAACAGTTCCGACGAGTGGATATAGCCCACAATGTTGTCGATATCACCTTCATAGACAGGAATCTTGCTGAATCCGGTCTCGGTGAAGATTTTGATGAGCCGTCCGATGGGTGTCTTGACATCGACGGCGGTCAGTTCGTTGCGGGGAATCATGCAGTCGCGCACCTTGATATTTCGGAATTCAAGTGCATTCTGGAAGAGCTGCAGTTCCTGTTCCTGCTCCGATTCTTCGGGCGCATGATCCAGGCTCTGCTGTACGAAAAAGTCGAGGTCCACACGCGACAGTTTGCCGTTTGTTTCTTTCTTGACCGTCACGCCCATCAGTTTGAGGATGCTGTGGGACAGCCACGTTGCAAATGACGAGACGGGGTAGAGGAGCCAATATATAATATATAAAGGTATTGCAAAGGTGCGCAGCATCGTGTTGGGATTCATCTTGAACAGGGATTTCGGAAGATACTCACCCGTAATCAGAATGATGATGGTGGCCAGGATGGTCTGCAGCAGTGCGACCAGGAACGGACTTCCGGTGATATGGTTGTGGATCAGGGGACCGAACAGTTTGCCCATGAAGATGCCGTAGAAGATGAGTGCGATGTTGTTGCCCACCAGCATTGTGGAGATGAAGCGTTCGCTGTGGTCGTAGAAGTATTTCAGGATTCCGGGCACCGTTCCGCCTTTCTGGTTGTCCAACTCCAGCCGGACTCTGTTGGCCGAGAAGAAAGAAATCTCAGTGCCCGAAAACAAGGCACTGAAAAGCATGGTGATGAGGATGGAGAAGAGCAGTGATGTCATGGTCTCTGGGGTGTGCTGTTCAGGCTGTCGGCATTCTCACGCGAGAAGATGCCGGAAGTTTCCCGCAGCGTATATTCCGTAAAATCGTCGTTCGACATGAAGCCTATGCCCTCGATGATGGCATCGGGGCGTTCGATGTGGATGAACGAATCGCTGTAAACCTTGTGGCGGCGCATGTCCCAGAACAGGTCGTTGGTCATGAACTTTTCGTTCTGGAGGTTTTCAATCACGACGTCGTTGATCAGATGCCACAGCTGTTTGTTTTCATAGTTGTAGGCCGTGTCAGCCACAATGCTGGCCTCCGGGTTCAGCAACGAGTCAACCATGACGATGTGGATGCCTTCCGGGAAATACTGGTAGCGGTTCGATGCATTGAGGCTGTAGTTCATCCACAGCGGGGCGGTGGCCAGATAACGGATGACCCCCGAGTCGCTCACCTGCATCGAGACATCGCGTGTCACCATGCCGGGCACATTGCCCGCCAGGGTCTCGTCTTCTGTCACTGTTTTCGAATCGTCCATGCACGAATATAGGAGCGAAACGGCAAAACAGACTATTATAAATGATAGAATTTGTCTCATTTTTGTAAAAAAACGCCACAAAGGAAAGAAATTTCCGTTTTGGCGGTGCAAAGTTACGAAAAAATCTTTATATTTGCAGCATAAATTTCGAAAAATTTACATTATGAGACAATATTTAGACTTAATTGACCGGGTTTTGAAGGAAGGAGTGCAAAAGAAAGACCGCACCGGAACAGGTACCATCAGTGTTTTCGGCCATCAGATGCGTTTTGATTTGGACGAAGGCTTTCCGTTGCTGACCACCAAGAAACTGCATCTCAAGTCCATCATCTATGAACTTCTGTGGTTCATCCAGGGCAACACCAATGCCAACTGGCTGCAGGAGCGCGGAGTCCGCATTTGGAACGAATGGGCGGGCCCGGACGGCGAACTCGGTCCCGTCTATGGCAAGCAATGGCGAGCGTGGCGCGACTATGACGGAGGTACCATCGACCAGCTCATGGAGGCCATCGAGACGATAAAAACCAATCCCGACTCGCGCCGCATCGTCGTTTCGGCATGGAATGTGGCCGATGTGCCCCAGATGGCTCTGCCGCCCTGCCACATGTTCTTCCAGTTTTATGTGGCCAACGGCAAGCTCTCGCTCCAGCTCTATCAACGGTCGGCCGACATTTTCCTGGGTGTACCGTTCAATATTGCGTCATACGCCCTATTGCTCATGATGGTGGCACAGGTTACCGGACTGAAACCCGGCACTTTCGTGCATACCCTCGGCGATGCCCATATCTATCTCAATCATCTGGAACAGGTGAATCTCCAGCTTTCGCGCGAGCCGTATCCGCTCCCGAAAATGACACTCAATCCCGAGGTGAAGGATATCCGCGACTTCCAATACGAGGACTTCACGCTCTCAGACTATCAGTGTCATCCCCACATTAAAGGCGTAGTTTCTGTCTGATTCCCAAGCTATTTCGTTTTCTAAACAAACCCTTATGAGAAACGCAACAGGTGTACCTGGTTTGATGCGTCTCGGTATGTATTTTATCGAGATTCTGATTGTAGCGGCCATATATGTCGGCTGCTACTACAACGTGCTTTCGCCGGGAAGCAACGGCTGGAACGATACATCCCCGATGTTCACCAACCTCTTCCTGCTCATCGTGTTGAGTTATGCGATAGGTTCGGTTTTCCGTCCCATCACATTCTTCTACCGTTCATCGCGGCAGGGCTCCATCGTAAGCAATGTGACGGTGCTGGTCATCATCATGATCCTGCTCACCATCCTGTTTATGGGCCTGCGGGGCCATCATTCCTTCCTGCTGCCCATGCGTTTTCTGGGGATGTGGGTTGCCATTTGGAGTGCCCTCGTAGCAGTGCGCTATCTGGCCCGTTACTTCATCCGAATACTCCGTTCGGAGGGCCATAATGTCCATCACGTCGTCTTTGTGGGCGGGTCGGACAATATTCTCGAACTCTATCGCGAGATGGAGAATCCCTTCTACGGCTATCAGGTGGA
>Ga0326514_10003042_pt1 | contig 10616 bp, 8 predicted proteins | sample 3_2548_0518_D_FD_203653 | JGI IMG/M metagenome (GOLD analysis project Ga0326514, IMG submission 203653) | Bovine rumen microbial communities from UC Davis, California, United States - 3_2548_0518 | ecosystem: Host-associated > Mammals > Digestive system > Stomach > Rumen | place: USA: California... | reverse complement strand
TTGATGCGCGGGTTGTCGTCACGGATTTGGAAGGCGTAACTCTTGATGTAATGGCAGGCCAATTCGGTGAGTTGCTGGTCGCGTTGGCCGTCGAAGCCATGCCAGCCGCCCCAAGCCATCGCCGAATCCCATTGGTGGGCGTTGGTCCACTCGAAATCGTATGGGAAATCGAGCGGGTCTTTTTTCCAATGCTTCTGTGTAATCGCATCCCATTCCTCCTCACTGCGAATCGGGTAAGCCTTGAAAGCCAGCAAGAAACGGTTCACCAATGGGGGATAGTCCTGCAACAGCACGATTTGTTTTCGGAGTGCCGTTTCGAGGCGGGAGTAAATCCAACCGGCATCGAAAGAACGGAGGTTCATGGTCACTATCACGGTCTCAACAGGGGCGTCCTCCGGCAACTGTTTCAGCATATAATAATAGGTCTGCGCGTGCGATGCGCTTTTGGTCATGTCGCCCAAGCGCACGGTCGGGAAGTAGGCCGAAACCATTGCGCTGATTTTCCTGTGGTCGCTTTCAGCAAAGCCGTATGTGTTGTTCGACGACTCGCCCAAATAAACCACTTGACAACTGTCGGCCACCACCTGACGAGGCAACTCAATAATGTCGGAATGTTCCAACAAATCCTTCTCGAAGAACCATTTGGAATAGACCCAATTCATGGCCACAAGCAGCACTGCAACGATTCCTATGCGTATCAACAACTTCTTCATGGTCAGAACTGGAAATAGATGAACGGGAAACTATTGACACTCGAACACGCGATAATGAGGAAGATGAGCAAGGCGTAAACCAACCATCTGACAATCATCGGCTTGCCTTCGCACCACGCATCGAAGCGGGTGTTGAACAACAGCAAGTCGGAGAGGATGAACAGGGCGAGATAGAGCCAAACTTCCGGCTTGACGGCCAAACTTTGTCCACCACCGAAATTACTGACTGCCGCCGCAAAAATGTCGCGCATATTGGCGAAATCGGTGGCACGGAACATCACCCAAAACAGCGTGACCAACACGAAAGTCTTGGCGATGCGAAGCGCGTCAAGGCTGATACTCAGCCACTTGGAGTTTGGCTCCTTGTAAGGGAATCGGTTGCGCAAGGCCTTTTCAACGATGTGCAACAAACCATGTGCGAAGCCCCAAAACAGGAATGTCCATGCCGCGCCGTGCCAAATGCCGCTCAACACGAAGACAACCAAAATATTGAACGCCCATCGTCCAAACTTCACCCGACTGCCGCCCAACGGGAAATACACATAGTCGCGGAACCAAGTGGAAAGCGAGATGTGCCAACGGTGCCAAAATTCGGCGATGTTCTTGGCCAAATAAGGCGTGCGGAAGTTGTCGCTGATGTCGAAACCCATCAGTTTGGCACTGCCAAGGGCGATAGTGGAATAGCCGAAAAAGTCGCAGTAGATCTGGAAACTGTAGAACGCCATTGCCAACATCACGCTCCACGAGTTGTATTCCGCTGGATTGGCGTACACTTCATCGACATACGCGCCCAAATGGTCGGCCACCACCATCTTGATAAACAGTCCGAACAGGATGAGTCTCATGCCTTTGGAGATGTTCTCGTAGCGGAAATCCTTGTGCTCGTGCAGTTGGCGCAAAAGGTTGCCCGGTCGCTCAATCGGGCCGGTGACCAATTGCGGGAAAAACATCACATAGAGCGAATAATAACCGAAGTGTCGTTCCGCCTTTTGGTGGCCGCGATACACCTCGATCACATAACTCATGCTCTGGAACGTGTGGAACGACAAACCGATGGGGAGGATGATGTTCACCGAAGTGCGCACATCCAACCCCAACTTTTGGCAAAGCCACACGAAATTGTCGTTAATGAAGCCTAAATACTTGAAAATGAACAGCACCAGCAAGGTTGAAACCACGCTGATAACGAGGAAAGTCTTCTTCTTTTTGGGTTCGTCGGCATGTTTTTCCATCAAAATGCCCGCCGAATAGTCGATGATGATGGTGACAAGCAAAATGAGGATGTACTTGGGCACAAACCACATGTAGAACACGCAACTTGCGGCCAGCAGCATCAGCCAACGCGCCTTTTGTGGCAGCAGGTAGAACAGCAGCACCACAATGGGCAGAAAGATGACGAACTCTATGGAGTTGAAGACCATAAAAACCTCAGTATCAGGTTATTTGATTTTCTTTACAGCGGTCTGCAAAATCTTGTCGCCTTGGTTCCTGTCGTAGACATAGACCACCACGTAGCACTCATCGGCATTGTAATCGGCATTGATTTCAGTGTTATAGCTGAAAGAGAAAGTATCGTCGGAATCCACATGATGGTCTTCGAAAGACTCGCCGTATGCCCCATTGAGCGTACCACGGAACACATTATGGAACACATATTCCTTATCGGTGCCACCCGGAATGATTTGCCAGCCCACAATGTTGTCTTCTACCAAACATGCAGTGATGAAAAAATGTCCATCCCAGTCAGTCAATGACACGGCTTGAATATTCACTTGCAATTGACGAGAGGTTGGGTCAAACTGGCGACCTATCACAATCTCAAACGATTGTTCTTCGTCCAAAGCGGTCACCACTGGGGTGTCGATTTGCTCCACTTTGAGCGAGTTGCCATCAGTCAAGGCCACATGGTCAACGGTGAACAAAGGGTTGGAATCGTGATTGTTGTACCATTCCGTGCCCTCATCAGTGAGGAAATTGGGGAACTGACCCATAGGTTGGGCCAAGAAACCAGCGTGAACGCTCATAATGAAGATGTGGTCTTCGTCCAATTGATGCTGAAGGTTGTGGGCATATTCGGCGGCGGCAGGGCAATTGACGCAACGCGCACCCGTGAAGTCCTTGATAAGCACCATCTTGCCTGTAGGCTCCACATCGCCGCCTTCCACGATGACCATCACCGTATAGACTGCCGTCGTGCCATTTTGGGCTGTCACGGTATAGGTCACGGGGTTGGTGAAGTCTTGGGCCACACCGGAAGCAGGTTCCACCGTGGCACCTTCCGACACTTCAATGGTGGGCACCAATTGCGTGACATCGGTTTCGGCAGGAAGCACGAAAGAAATCCTACGAGCAACTTCGTCGATTATGCCATCTTCATCCAACGCATCGAAGCGGAAAGAAAGGATGCTTTTTTCGTTGTCGGCATCGTGAACTATTGCCTCCACCATATATTGTGCCGTAGTGCCGTTCAAAGCAGTGACAGTATAATAAACGGGGTTGGTGAAGTCTTGTGCTATACCCGACTCAGGCTCAATAGTCGCGTAGGTTGAAACCATAATAATTGGAATTCCAATAGGAATTGTACCTTCTGGGAAATCCAGCCTCACAGTCTTGGCATCCTCATCAATTGTGCCAATAAAAGTGCCGTCAACAGTACCCAAAACAGGGTTGCTAACGCCAATCACTTTGAAATTCAAAATTTGCTTCTCGTCTTCAGCACCTTGGATATAAGGTTCCTTCTCGACATCGCAGGCGTTCAGGAACAACATCGTGGCTATCAACGCCATACCTATTCTAAATAATCTTTTCATAGTTCCAATCGTTTAGGTTTAAACATCAATTAAAAACTCGTTGAAACGGTCAGCGAAACGCCGCTTGAGGCGGGTACCGTGCGGCACACACCGCCCACGCAAACCACACCCTCGCTTTGGCGACCGGCACTCAGCATGACGCGCGTGGCTTCATGGATATAGGTGATTGTACCCGTGAAGTAATGGTCGCGGTATTCCTCAACGGGGTTGCCGTAGTTCCACTTGTCGGCAAAGGAGAACGACCAGTGAGGGGTGATGGAGTATTCCAGCAAAGCGAAAGCCCAATCGCCGCGCTTCTGGAAGTCCTTCTTCTCGCTTTCCTCCACCTCGTAGCCTTTGTGGACTTCGTTTTCCCAAAGTCCTTGGAGTTCAAGGCGAAGGCTCTGTTTCTTGTTGATTTTATAGGTCACGTCAAGGAAACCTATGTTGGCCTTCACCACAGGTGAGCCAGCGTGTCCTTCGATGGTTTCGATGTCGTAATACAAGTTGATGTATTGCGCCGTGATGTGCCAATCCTTGTTGATTTTCTTGTCAATTTCAAAGTTGATGTCGCGGAAGAAACGATGGTCACTGATGGCGAAAAACTTGGAAGTGTAGCCCAAGGTGCCCGATTCGTTCAAGGCCATCGCATTGCCATACTTGACGGAATCGCGGACGATGTCGTTCACTTGGCTCATGTTGAAAGTGAGTTTTGTGCCATATTTTCCGCCAAGTGCAGTGCCTTTCGGGATGGTGTAGTTCACCTGCAACTGGGCTGCCATCTCGCCGTTGGGCTGCGTCGAATAGGTGTACATTGACGGCAGGCTATGCGTGTGTGTATAATTAATAGGTGGGATGAAGTTGATGTCCAAGTCGTTTTGCTTGCCCGTATACATCGACTTAAAGCTCATGTTGTCGATGCGTTTCACCTGCAAAACGGCACCGAAGCCCTTCTGGGAATAACTCAGCGAAGCCATCAAGGCTTGGCCTTCCTTGTAGATGAAATTGTTGATGGCCGACGGGTCGTTGATTTTGTAGGCATACTCGGTGCTGAAGGCGAAATTGCCATAGCCCAAGTTGATGCGTGCAGCAGCGGCACCCACGTTTTCAGGGATGTTGTAGAACATGCTTTGGTTGACCTGCTTCTTGCTGACGAAACTTCCTCCGATGCTCATTTTGAACTTGGAATCGTTGAGTGCTGTGATGCTTTGGTTCAAGTCCCATTCTGCATCCACGCCACGCACGATGCCACGATAGTCGTCGGTGGCGAAATTGCGCTCCAAATAAGGTGCCCAAAAATAACGCTGGCGGCCATACACGCCTTTTAAGGTTACGCCTTTTGCGGGACGCAGCACCACACGAGCGCCGCGCAGGGCATTATCCATGCCCAACGACCACTCCTCATAGGAGCGGAACACAAGGCCACTGCCGAATTGGTCGTAGATGTCGCCCACAGTCATGCCGATGAAACCGTTGTCGTAGGTGGCAAAGAAATTGGCCAATCCTACGCCGTTCAGTTCTTTTCGGAAACCATTCATTTCAGGCAAAAACGCCTCGAAACGGATGCCTGCCGAAAAATTGCCGTTGGTATAATTCACTTTTCCGAAGCCGTTGATACCCAACTTCTTGCCATTAAGGTCGGTGATGCCGATACCCTCATCGAGCATGTAATATTGCGCATCGGTCTGGAAACTGCCGCTCACTTGGCTGTTTTCAAGCAACGACTGAGCACCCGCCTTGAAACTTGCCGTCAAAGCGAGTGCGAGTAGTACGAGTATATGTTTTCGCATAACTTCCTGATTTACTTTTTCTTCTTTGCGATTTTCAGAATCTCTTCGTAAAGTTCGTCTTCGGCACCTTCGAAGTAGCCAGTGTGTTGATAGACGATTTTGCCGTTGCCATCAATCAGGAAAGTGTGGGGCGGATTGCTCACGTTCATTGCGCGTTTGAGGTCGCTGTTCACGTCCAAAAGCACCTCAAATTCCCAGCCCTTGCCTTCCACGGTGGGCTTCACCTTGGCGGTCGAGCGCGAGTCGTCGATGCTGACCGAGTAAATCTTCACGCCGGTTTCGTCCTGCCAATCCTGATACACGTCGTTCAGGGCGTTGTGTTCCTTGATGCAGGGACCGCACCAAGTGGCCCAAAACGTGATGACGATGGGTTTGCCGTTGTTCGACAGTTTTGAAATGTTCACATCTTTGCCGTTCAGGTCCTTCAAGGTGACATTCGGCAGATCCGATTTCGATTGCGCATGAAGACCCGAGAAAACCAAGGCCATCAGCACCAGTGTCATAAGTTTTTTCATTTTGCTTGTTGATTTAATGATTTAATATTCAATGATTTCAAAATTTCAAGATTTCATGATTTTCGGCTGCCACAATATGACAGCCCTACACCTCCTACTTCATACCTCCTACCTTTCCTCAATCTGACAATACACCTCCAGTAACTTGCAATACCGCTCCGCCCTGATGCTCACCTTTTTGACGATGTTCGGAATCAGGACACATTCGCCCTGCTTTACAAAAACCGCGCCATTTTCCCAAACCAATGAAAAAATTCCTTCCGTACAGAGCAAAATCACGAAAGAATCGAGGTTGCTGTAGTCCTTTTCCATCTCGCCCTGAAGTTGGAGCAAGTTGGTCACAAAATATTGGCAATCAACGACAGGAACGGTCTTGTTCATCACATCTTGCACCTCGATTTTGTACTGGTCGGGGATGGCAAAATCAATGGCCTCAACGGATTGCGGAATGTGAAGTTCGCGGCTCATGCCCGCCTCATTGATGCGGTCCCAATCGTAGATGCGGTAGGTAGTGTCGGAAGTCTGTTGAATCTCTGCAACCATAATATCAGGACCAAGGGCGTGAACACGCCCCGCAGGGATGAAAAAGACATCGCCCACTTCGACCTTCTCATAGTTCAATACTTCACGCAAAGTATTGTTCTTCATTACTTTGACATAATCCATCCGAGTCATTTCGCTGTTGAAGCCCATCACGAGTTCGGCATCCTTGTCGGCATGCATCACATACCACATTTCGGTTTTTCCATTGCCTATGCCACGTTTTTCGGCTAATTCGTCGTCGGGATGCACTTGCACCGAAAGCCAATCGTTGGCATCGATGATTTTGAGCAGCAGCGGAAACTGCTCGCCATATTTGTCGAATACGCTTTCCCCGACCAAGTCGCCCATGAAAGTCTCTACCAAGTCGTTGATTTCGTCGCCCACAAAGTCGCCGTTGGACACTTCGCTCTGCTCGTCCCAAAGACCCGAAAGCAGCCACACCTCGCCGCAATTGGGCAGCGAACCAAAGTCCAGCCCAAGTTGCTCCTTGATTTTGCGCCCGCCCCAGATTTTGTCCTTGAAAATGGGCTTGAATTTAAGTGGATAAAGTACCGTTTGCATTTTTCCTAAAAATTCGGGGCAAAGATAAAACTTTTATTTCATCGACACCCAATCAGATTCGTCAAATCAATAAATTCCTGCACCAAAAGTTGCTCGGGCCGTTTGTTGAAGACCTCGTTTTCGATGATTTCGGGCCTGAGCAACGGGCGCAGTGAGTTGCGCATGGTCTTGCGGCGCTGGTTGAAAGCCTGTTTCACAATGCTCACAAACAGTTTCTCGTCGCAGCCTAAGTCGATGACCGCGTTGCGCCGCATTTTTATCACGGCAGATTTTACCTTCGGCGGTGGGTTGAAAACGTTTTCATGCACGGTGAAAAGATATTCGATGTCGTACCAAGCCTGCATCAGCACGCTTAGGATGCCGTAGGTCTTGCTGCCTTCCTTGGCCGCCATGCGCTCGGCCATCTCTTTCTGCACCATGCCCACAACTTCAACGACTTGTTCCTTGTATTTCAGCACTTGGAAGAAAATCTGGCTGCTGATGTTGTATGGGAAATTCCCAATGACGGCCATGTTTTGTTTCCCGAACTGGCTGAGGTCGGTACGAAGGAAGTCGCCCTCAATCAGCCGCTCGCCGAGCATAGGGAAATGTTTCTCCAAATAGGCGATGGACTCCTTATCGATTTCGATGACATGGAACTTGTCGAGGACGCTTTGCACCAAATATTGGGTTAAAACGCCCGTGCCGGCACCTACTTCAATAACAGTTTCCACATCGGGCGACAATTGCTCCACAATGCGTTGGGCGATATTCTGGTCAATCAAAAAATGCTGGCCTAAGGCTTTCTTGGGTCTAACATCATACATTGTCGTTCATTTATTTAACTACAGATTTGACAGATTTTACCGATTCATTTCCGAAAATTGTGGGTCGCAAGCTCCTGATTTTTACAGATAGATTATTTGCTGATGGCAGGAATCTGTACCAATTGGCACTTGTGCCTCTGAATTTCATTGTCGGAAATCTGTTTCATCTGTGTAATCCGTAGTTTATTACAATTTTCTGTAGTTCTTTTTCGCTTGCGCGGTATAAATGCTCGTTGGGTATTCGTCAATCAGTTTTTCGTAATGTTGCTTGGCCAATTCCTTGTTTTTCAAATGGCTTTGCTCAATTAATGCGGCGTGCATCAGGGCGGCATCGGCCATGTAGCTGTCGGGATATTGCTCCACAATTTGCAAATACAACTGTTCGGCGGTCTCAAACTCCTTTCGCTTTTCGGCAATCTCGCCTTTGCGGAACAGTGCATGTGGTTTGCTGACCTCGTTTCCGTTGGCGATAATCACGTCAAGCAAGGTGATAGCTTCGTCTTCTCGCTGCTGGTAAATCCTATAATCAACACGAGCCAAACGGTTGAGTTCCACGCCAGTAGTATCCACTTCAAGATTGTCCTTTATGACCAAAGAGAGGGTCATGGCATCGTTGGCGATAAGCTTGGAGGTGGCGGCTTTCAGCACTTTCAACTGGCTCTCGGCCCACTCGTATTCGCCGATGAAATAGCGCAGTTGGGCGTTCTTGAAGCGGGCTTCGTGGCCAAGCGGCTCTTCCTTCATGCTCTTGTCGACCTGACTGTATAACAAGGTGGCTTCCCAAACCTCGTCTTCGTGCAGATAAATGTCGGCCAATTTCAGTTTGAGTTCGGCCTTGTCTTGCTTGCCCCCAACTTGTTCCACCGTTTTCGTCAGCAAAGAAACAGCCTCGTCCGTCTGGTTGAGTTGATAGGCCATGATGTCGGCCTGAATCAAGGTGAGTCTTGTCAAGTCGTTGGAATTGATGTCGTTATAGGCATCATTAATGCGCTTCGACAAACGCTCGTATGCTTTCGCATCGGTATTGTTCTCTGCCTTCAGCCTCAAATAGTCGGCCTTAATGATTCCCGTCAATGCTTGCCCATAAAACGGACCGCTTTTGCCCTTATCCAAAATATAGTCATAGCCTTGCTTGGCAATATCGAATTGCTTGTTGTTCAGGCAAATGCCAGCCAAATTATTGATTTGCGCGTCTTGGTCGTGGGTCTTGCGGTCGATGCTTTGGCATTGGGCAAGGGCAATGTCGTAATCCTCCTGTTGCAGGGCAAACCAAACCAAAAGTTGGGCATACTCCAAATTGTCAGGTTTGTCTTGTGTTTGCCGCAGCAGGGCAATGCGCAACTCGTCTGAAATGCTGTTGTTCACATCGTAGAACATCATGGTTTGCAGGCGGTTACGGATATTGTTGTATTGACCGGGATGGGCTTCCAACTCCAAAAAATAGTACCTGAACGCCTCCTGATAGTTGGCCGATGACTGGTTGAGGTAGGCTTGGTCCATGTAGAAGGTTTCCTTGCCGTCCAAAAGGGTGTTTCCTTTCTCCAAAACACTCATAGCCATATCGTTAAGTCCCCGATTTTGGAAAGCATAACTGATGCCGCGAATGATGCCGGCATTGGCAGGCAAGTCTTTCATGATTTCGTTGAACTGCCTTTTGGCCTTGTCGGACTTGCCTTGCAAAGTGTAGACATAAACGAGGTCGGCGACGGCTTTGTAATAAGTCGGGTTTTTCTTCGCCATCGACTTGAGTTCTTTCTCAGCCCTGTCGTAGTCCTTCAAATTAATCAGACATTCGATAAGTTGTTGGAAATAACCCGTTTGTCCCGATTTTTCATAGAGTTTCGCGTAAAGGTCGCGGGCTTTTTCGTAGTCTTGCTCGCGGTAATATTGTGTAGCCAATTGGTCATCAATCTGAATTTGCTCCTTCTGCCGCGCATCGAGTTTTTTCCCCTTGGGCGGCATGTCGACTTGCCCGCTCGCCGAAAGGACGAAGGCGACATTAATCAAAAGAACGAAAATCCAGCGGTGTTTCATGGCGGGTTATTTTTGTTTCTTCAAGGCTTTAAGGTTCTCTTGGCAAGTGCCGAAACGGTCTTGGAAATAGCGCACTTGGTTGTCTAACCTTTCCACATATTTCGCTTCATCGTCGATATAAACCGTTATTAATGAATCGGATGGATAATGGATTTCGGCATCGGCACGGAGGCGGTCGAGTTGGCGCAGGGTGGAGTCCATCTCGGCCTGCATCGCAGGTTTAGTGATGCGGAATTGCTCAATGTAGGCCTGCACAAGCCGCAAGGTCTCAAATGATTTGTCCACTTGTTCGGGGCTTTGGAATTGCAGCATCGAGTCGCATGCCTTGAAATCCTTTTGAAGGATTACAAACTCCTTGTTTTCAATGCTTTGCAAAGTTTTTACATCGGCTTGCACCTGCTTTTTCAGGTCATCGATCCTCTCGATATTGGTCTTGGGTGCATTGTGGCAGCCGCCCAAGGCCAAAACTATGGCCACCAAGCCGCCAACGAGCATCGTTTTTTTCATTAATCTCAGATTCATGGAATCGGTTGTTGTTGATTAGAGCGCAAAAATACAAAAATCCCGACTATCGCAATGATGGCCGGGATTAGTTTTATGTTGCGAAATGCTTATTCGGTGACTTGACCTTCGACGGGGAGGATGGAGACGAAAGACTTGCCTTCTCTCTTCTTCCTGAACTCGACGATGCCATCACATAAAGCATATAACGTGTGGTCTCTGCCCATGCCGACATTTTTGCCGGGATAGTGCTTCGTGCCGCGCTGACGCACGATGATGTTGCCAGCAATGGCGGCTTGTCCACCGAAAAGTTTCACTCCGAGTCGCTTACTCGCTGACTCACGACCGTTCTCAGAACTACCTA
>Ga0326514_10003041_pt1 | contig 10619 bp, 9 predicted proteins | sample 3_2548_0518_D_FD_203653 | JGI IMG/M metagenome (GOLD analysis project Ga0326514, IMG submission 203653) | Bovine rumen microbial communities from UC Davis, California, United States - 3_2548_0518 | ecosystem: Host-associated > Mammals > Digestive system > Stomach > Rumen | place: USA: California... | reverse complement strand
TACTGTGCATTTTTAAAATAGTCAAGCGCGAAACTTGTAAGATACTCCAGGGTTCCGCACAACAGTATCGTCATAATAAAAAGCTTGGGCTTGTTTTCCTTGTATTTGCTCAGAAGAAAGATAATGAGTGCGCCGCCTGCTCCGTAAATCGGAAGCCACGGTCCGTGCATGAAGCCTCTGTTTACAAATACATGGTAATTATAAAAGTGCAGTGAGACCTCCCATAACCAGCCGACAAATGAAAACAGGAAGAACATCATTATCACATCGAGAAAACCATACTTGTCATTCAAATCAAAGCTGGAACCGGTTATTTCAAAATCCTCCAACTTAAATTCGACATTTATATCCTCCGGCTTTTCTCCGCACTCCAGTCTGTCCACATAAGCCTTTTGATCAAAGGCTTTCTCCACAAAAAGGCTCCTGTCAATATCGGGGCGGCTCCTGAGTCCGAAATATGCCTCCGTCTTAATATTTTCCATATACGGTGCGGTGATCAGAAGGTCTCCGAGCGGTATCAGAGAGACAAGATAATATGGAAGACATGACACATGCATCATCAAGATCTTCAGTTTATATCCTTTCGTCATGGCGGAGGACAGTTGCCTTGCCTCCTTCCAGGTGACATACGGATTTTCAGCCACAATAAACGGCACAAAGTAGTATTCAAACAGCTTATATATACCACCTATAACTGTCAGGAACCAAAGACCCATACAGATGTAATAGGTAATCATTGTCCGGAGGACCCTTATGAACGTGCGGGGACCGAAAGGTGCTATCACGCGTCTCAGATGTACATCTTCCTTGAATCGTCGTTCCATATAGAAGCGTTTCTGGCCTACGATCAGCGTCCTTCTGATCAAAAAGGAGCCCACTGTGACCAGAAGCATGGCAATAATAAGGATTCCGACCACTTCTCCTTTATTTCTCTCCATGTAACTGCGATTCCATGCCAGAATACTCAGCACATCCCTGTTATTTTGAGCAAGATTGATTCCCAGCTGTCTAATCTCGGTTCTCAGAAAGTCCGGCGTATCTTTAATGACGGGCAGCGATGCGATATAGTCGCCAACCGCCTCCACCTGACTATAATCCTCCGTTCCGAGTTTAAACAATCTGTCAAAGGCTCTTACATAGTTGGAGGCTAAAAATGAGACCGCGCCGATAAATGAGAAAATAAATACTACGAGAACCATAAATCCATAGGATTTGAGTCCTCTTTGAAATACGTTTTTCCGGTTTCTTCGCTTAAATTCTTTGACATCCCATACAAATTTGGAATCATTTGTTGCGGCTGTTTTTTCCATCGTTGCCTCCCGCTTGCCGGGCATATTACTCATTTTCCGGCTTACTTAAATTTGATATTCACGACAGTTACCTCGCTGTCTGTACCGACCCTCAAAGGCGGTCCGTAATATCCCACGCCGGCAGTAACAATCGTATCTATACCATAGAGTTCCTTTACGCCGTAAGCGTTCTCATTGAAGAACGGGACAATAAAGTTTCCGGGAAATACCTGACCGTTATGCGTGTGTCCGCACAGCACTACATCCGCTCCGTTGTCTGCGAGGTCTTTGAACTGTTTCGGTTCATGCTGAAGAACGATAATAGGTTTCGTTTTATCAACCGGTCCGAGCAGCTCGGCAGCGCTCATACGATCACTCGTTCCGTCTCCGGCCTTCTCTCCGTCTACACGGCCGGAAAGAATCACCTCGCCGTCTGCCAGTTCGACATTCTCATCATATAAGACATAGAATCCCGCATCCTCGAAAAACTTTTCCATTCCCGGTGTCCTGAATGCTTCGGAAATGGGCGATATAGGAAATCCGCCGAAAAGATTTTCTTCCACATCGTGGTTGCCGCATACGGCATATACGCCGTATTTGGCCTGCAGCTCCCTGAGACAGGCCGCGTATTTTTCAGGATTCTTAAGACCCTCAAAAGTACTTGTAAAAATGTCACCGGCAATTACCACCACATCTGGATTTACCGAATTGACTTCCTCAACCATCTTTTCGGTCGCCCTTATATCCGAATTTACACTGAGATGCAGGTCTGCCAAAAGGACGACCTTCAACTCTTTTACACTCTCGGTTTTCTTATCTACGTTTACCTCATAGTTCACCAGCCTCGGCTTTTGAGCATGATACATTCCGCTAAGAGTGACGAGCAGAGCCAGAACTAAGGAAATGTTCAGAATGTGTCCCAGGACTGTCTTCTTTTTATCCCGTATAATAAAATGAATGATATGGCTTACTATAGTCACAACAATGACTAAGCCGGAATAGTACATAAAGAATCCAAGCCAGATGTTTCCGAATTCCATGCAGAAATATTTGAATGAGCATTTGGGGAGATATGCCCCCAGCATCGGAATGACCGCAAGGATAATATAGATCAACACCCTTATAATCCTTGTTTTTCTGCCGATGGTTCTGTAAAACCTGTTCTGTTTAATGACATATTCCGTCAGAATAGACATGCCGGTCTGAAAGATTATGTAAACTACAAGGAATATTGTACCAAGCATAGACCCTCCTTATCATAAAAAAATAATCCTCGCGGAGCGTTATGGTCACCGTCAAATTGCTTTTGACGTTGACTATAAATACTATAATTTCCCCACCCGCTGAATTCCAGATCGACGTGAGAATTGTTTAAGTTAGTTATACTATATTCACACTTGACTGTCCATATATTAACTTTTACTATGCACAGATCCGGACCCGTCAGAAACATATTTGCGCGGCCCCCGAGCTTCCTCCACTAAAAGATATTCGGATAGATCATCTCGTCCGCCATCATCCGGCAAGATATAAAGCATCTTCGCCGACTCTCATAAATGGAGCATCTTTTCTCAGAATCTGGTATAATAGCTGTCATAAAATGATTAAGACGCCAAAAGTCGATTATAAGACATTACTGCAAAGGAGGCCTTAACTTTAATGGCAGCTTTTTTTGGAGAAAATGAATTATGGAAGAAATATGAGGGAGACGGCAGAGAACCCGTGATTCTGGTGGGCGTGCGCGAACTCAGCGCCAGGGAACCGGTTTCGGAAGAAGACTTTCAACACTCCCTGTCAGAACTTGCGGAGCTTGCCAGGGCCTGCGAGATGGAACCGCTGGATACCTTGACGCAGTCACTCTCCCACATCAACAACGGTCTTTATGTGGGCACCGGAAAAGCAGAGGAAATTCGAGCCTGTGCGGAAATGCTCGGTGCAGAGCGGGTCATCTTCAATGACACCTTGTCCCCCTCGCAGATTCGAAACCTTCAAAAGCTCCTGAAGCTGCCGATAATGGATCGGACAGCACTGATTCTCGAAATCTTCGGGCGCAGGGCAAGAACCAGAGAAGCGCGACTGCAGGTGGAGCTCGCAAAGATCCGCTATTTAAAGCCCAGACTGATCGGCATGTGGGAGACCCAGAACCGACAGGGCGGCACTTCCGGTTCCATGTCCACCAAAGGAGAAGGCGAGACCCAGTTGGAGATTGACCGCCGTACCGTCGATCATCGACTCAGCGAGCTGAGCAGGGAATTGAAGGGCGTCAGCCGTGAACGCGCGACCCAGCGCAAGAAGAGACAGGGGTCCGGCCTTCCGCTGGTATCTCTTGTGGGTTATACCAATGCCGGCAAATCCACGATCATGAATGCGATGCTGGCACAGTACGCGTCTGAAGAAGCTCCGGAAGGCGAGCCGGATAAGCGACAGGTTTTTGAGGCAGATATGCTCTTTGCCACCCTGGACACCACTGTGCGTCGTATCACTGTTTCAAGAGGGCAGGAATTCCTGTTATCCGATACGGTCGGCTTTATTCATAAGCTTCCCACGTCTCTTGTCGAGGCGTTTAAGTCGACTCTTGAGGAGGTGACTCAAGCGGATCTTCTGGTACAGGTGGTAGACGGCTCCGACCCGCATTGTCAGAAACACATTGAAGTCACAAAAAGTATCATCACAGAGATTGGCGCCGGTCATATCCCCATGATCACGGTCTACAATAAGTCAGATCTCTGTGACCCGCCCGTTGCATATCCCGTCACAGGCGCCACAGAACAGACCGTCGACAATGTCACCAACGTAAATCTCTATCTCTGCGCCAAAGAAAGAAGTTCGATCGACTGCCTGTGTAAAACGATCCTTGATATCCTCCACGCGAAGCGGACTGTGCGGACTTTCCTCATTCCCTATGACCGGGGAAATGTTGTCTCGTTTCTGATGGAACGCTCTGTTGTGCTACAGACAGAATACACAGAAGAGGGAACGAAGATCACCGCAGAGTGTGATCAGGCGACTGCGGATCAGGTAGAAAAAAGACTGTGACGGCGCCATTCTTATGATATACTGTTAATCACAGACACACTGACATATATACTTACGGCTTCACGGACACTTTTTTACATCAACATTTGATGAGGTGGTTATATGATACCTAAAATTATTTTCAGCGATGTCGACGGAACGCTGCTGAACAGCAGCCACAAGGTCCTTCCTGGCACTGTTTATGCAATCAGAGAACTTAAGAAAAAAGGAATTCCTTTTGTCATTATTTCTGCCAGAAGCCCCTCGGGAATCCGACCGATACTTCAGGAAAATCATTTCACCTGCCCGATGATCTCCTACAGCGGTGCACTGGTTCTGGACGAAAACGAGAATGTTTTGTATTCTGAAGGATTCAGTCGTGAGGAAGCCGCCGAGATGGTCCGATTCATCGAGAGCAATCAGCTCGACTGCACCTGGAACATTTATTCCATGGATACCTGGATCGTCAAAGATCGCTCAGATCCCCGCGTAAGACGTGAGGAAAACATTGTCAAAGCCAATTCCATAGAGGGGAGCGCACTGTCCCTTGATCCTTCCGCAAAAGTAGGGAAGATCCTGCTCATGTGCAACCCCGATAAGATCCTTGACATTGAGCAGGCCATGAAGGCTGCCTTTCCTTCCATGTCCATCGCCCGCTCCTCAGACATCCTGATCGAAATCATGCAGGGTGGCATCACGAAAAGAACCGGTGTGACAGAGCTTTGCCGTCTGTGGAACATTCCGATGGAAGACACTCTCGCTTTCGGAGATCACTATAACGATCTTGAGATGCTTGAAACGGTCGCACTTCCTTTCCTCATGGGAAATGCGCCGGAGGAATTGAAGGAACGCTTTGAAAATGTCACAGCTTCGAACAATGACGAAGGCATCTATAAAGCCTTATTGCGTTTGGGAATTATTGAAGGTGCAGTAGAAGAATTTATACCGTAATACTATCTTACTGCTTTTTTCTTCACGTTTGCTTTTCAACCATTTTACTACTCTAATACATTTTCTGAAAAGGACAGACCGCGTCAACGGCTTGACCGCTATGATCAGGTCTGTTCTTGTTATTACTAGCGTAGCAAAGACTTATTAAATAGGAGCAGAGAATGTTTTCTTTTCAGATTTTTACTTTTCAGTTCTTTACTTTTCAGTTCTTTATGTTCATCATTTCGACAATCGGCATGTGGGAATTGATACGAAGCATCTTTGATATTGAGGAGAGCTTCATACCGGGTATTACTGTCGCCGCGCAGGTCACTGTGCTGTTTTTTGCAGGTTTATTCAACCTTCTGCCGGAAGCGGTAACGTTCCTTTCTGTTTTGGGATTTCTGGGAATGACCCTAACACTCGTGAGCAAGGATAAGCGTAACCTGCTGATAAAGCGATATTGTGACTGGTCTTATCTCTTTTTATGCGTTACTGTGCTGATAGTCGCTGCCGCCGTTCACGGCAAATGCTTCTCCCTATACGACAATTTTTCCCATTGGGCATTGGTTGTAAGGCAGATGCTGCAGACGGACCGGTTTCCGACATTCATGGATCCGATTATTGAGTTTCAGGACTATCCGCTCGGCAGCGCCTCTTTCATATACTTCTTCTGCAAATCGGTAGGAAAAGAGACGGAAAGCATCCAGATGCTGGCGCAGGCTTATATGATGATTGTAAGCATGCTTCCACTGTTTTCATTTTCCTCTAAGAAAACTTTTATTCAGACGATTCTGATTCTGGCAACGACAAATTTCTTTTTTGTTTTCTGTGTACCTGTTACGGAGCTGCTTGTAGATACATTGCTGGCAGTGGTCTCGGCAGCCGGTATGTCTTATGCATTAAGGTACAGAAAAGCCACGGAAACAAGACAGATCATCCCGATTGCGCTTTACCTGATTCAGATCCTGCAGATCAAGAATTCCGGAATGTTCTTCGCCCTCGCCATTTCTGCCGCGGTGCTTGCGGGATGGCGGGAAAATACGGCGCTGCGTATCGGTTGTATCCTGTCATCCTTTTTTACTGTACTGCTTTGGCATAAACATGCCGCCTACGTCTTCGCCGATGCGGCGCATGCGCAACACTCCATTTCATCTGAGAATTATCAGTCGATCATTGGTAAGAAGACGATGGAGGATATCAGGTTCATCATTCATGCGGATGTACACAGAGCGCTTACTATAAGACCTGTGATAATGACTGTTTTACTCATCTGTGCTGTAGGACTCATCGTATTTCTCTATGACAAGGGGAAATTCAGGCGATATATCAAAATATCACTTGCGGCGGCCGGCCTGTATATCCTTTATCAGACGGGCACACTGGCGATGTATTTGTTCTCTATGCCTATATCGGAGGCGCGGTCGCTGGCTTCCTTTGACAGATATACAAGTTCGATCCTGATATTTGTGATCTATATGATATTGGCAGAGGCACTGACCATTTTCTCTGATTCGGAAAGAGGAAATATGTGGAATGTGATATTTTCTCTATCCTTTGTATTACTGTTGTGCTTCAGTATGCGGTGCTCGCTTGGAAGCGTAAGGACGGTATTTTCAGGTATTTCGGGACCCAAGAAGCAGGAGAGGCTTCAGGTGAGACTGTGGGTGGAAGATGTGAAGCGGGAGTATGATATTCCGCTGAAAGAGACCTACACGATTCTGGTTCCTGCACATGATCTGAAAGGATACGCCTTCCGCGTCGGAAAGTTTGTATTCCAGACGGACGATGTGACTTCCATTGAAAATGCAGATGCAGACAGTCTGGATTCTATAAAGAGTAAGTATGTTTTGATCTATGATCAGGAAAATGATGCGGTGAAAAGCTGGGTCAATGAGAAGTATCCGGAACAGGTCGGCGAGGATGTCATTATTTTAAAGAAAGATTAGCTTCATACTTTCCGTTGATTTTAATACTGTCCGCTTCCACATGACAGCCATAATACACAACCTGTACTCCGGATTTTTCTGCACGCACCAGTGCTTCTCCGAATGCAGGTTGTGTATCATTATTTGGAAATACCCTGTAGATACCGTTCATCTGAATAACAAATGCAATTGAACAGTGATATCCTTTCTTCGCGGCAGTCGCCAGTTCGTTCAGATGTTTCACGCCGCGTTCCGTCGGGGCGTCCGGGAACAGACCGATTCCCCGTTCTAAATCTGTGGCCAGTGTGCAGCCTTTCACCTCCGTGAGATATCTCTCCCCGTCCCGCTCCATGTAGAAATCAAACCGTGAATCACCGAAAGTGTACTCCGGTTTTACCAAATCGTAGTTCAGGCTCATGAGCTGCTGCTTCATGAGCTCATTCGGGGCGAGGCTGTCAATGTTCACCCACTTTAACCGAGGCTTATATACCGATATCAGGTCATATGCCGTCTTTCGATTCGGATTAGATGTTTTCTGAAGTGTGACTTTCGCTTCGGGCACCAACAGCTCCTTTAAGCGGCCGGTGTTCTTTACATGCACCTTCTCCGTATTTCCGTCGATCTGTACCTCGGCGACAAAGCGGTTAATCCTGCGGACAAACAGACCTTGAACTGTATTCTCATAGTGGATGGCAGGCTTTACTCTTGTCATCATTTTTCCTTTCTCTGTTTCCGTTTGGATAAACACATATATTCCGTGTGAAGCTCACATCATCAAAGTATTTTCAGCTCCGTGTTCACGAAAATGATATCTCCAGCATTTTCCCCTCACCTGTTCAATATTGTGGGTAATCTCGAATATAAACGCAAAACTTAAAATATACAATAGTTTTGCGTTTTGCAAGCATGAAAATAAAAGGCAGAACACTCGCTGATTTTTCTGTGAGCATTCTGCCTTTCGCCGTGTATCTGCTTATTGCAACAGTCACCACCGCTATAATGCACCGTTATTTTTTTCCCGTCAGCAGAGCGGAGCCCGAAAGACCCATCCATCCGGCTTCGCTCTTGCGAATCCATTTTCCGTTTGTTGTGTCAATCAATTCAACTTTTTCGTAACCCATCTCTTTAAGTTTTTTCACGAAAGAGCTCATATCTCCGTATTTTCCGGCTGAGAAAATATCATGAATTGCAAAGGTCCCGCCCTTTTTCAGAGTCCTCAGTGTCTCCAGAAGGATTGCCTGCCGGTCTTTTGAAGGGATATTATGATACACATAATTGCTGGCGACGGCGTCGAACGTTTCATCCGGAAAATCCAGACGCAGAGCATCGCCCTGCTGAAAACTGACATTTGTCACGCCCTCAGCCCTTGCATTGCTTTCACAGAGCGGCTTGTTAAAAGACGCATATTCCTTGCCCCAGCGATCGATGCCGATAACCTGCGCCTTGGGATTTCGTTTTGCGATTGCAATAGCGAGTGCCCCGCTGCCGCAGCCCACATCCAGGCAGCAGCCGCCTTCAGACAGATCCACGCCGGCTGCAATCCCTTCTATAATATGCCGGGACATCTGTCTTTTTCCGTTATAATCGAATGCGCGGTACATCATATAAGACCAGACGGACACGCCTGTCAGCAAGCCCCCGGTGGCTGTTGATGCTATTGTCATTACATTTTTTACAGTTCCCTCAGGCATAAGGGTACGCACACCCAGAGCCGCGATCCACGCTCCCACAGCTCCGCCTGCAAAAGAAGCTACCATTCCTTTAGGCATCCAGTTTTTATAATTTGCTTTCATGGTCAAATTCTCCTGTTTCTTCTTTATATTATGATTCAGATTGCGTAACAATATATCTTACCTTTTCCTCATTAAAACAGAGCGTATCCGAAATCCATCGAATCCTGCTACATGAAAAGTACATTTTATCTTTTTCTCCTCTTCATCTATTATCTCTGAGGCGGTAATCACAGCAATCGTCGCCTTCCGCGACAGATTTCGTCCGTGTATACTTCACCCCGCGGAAGCCGGTCATATATTGCTTGTCCATGCAACAGATCATCTGTACTGCCTCCGGCGTTCCGAGGGCTTTTGCCTTGTCATAAAGCGGACATCCTGTCACATCGAGTGAGCAAAGGTGTTCTGTCACAACGACATCCCTGCATTCATAGCCACTGCTCATTTTCGCCGCGATCTTATCCATGTTCTTCCACATGAGCGTCGGGATGCCCGGAAGGGCCGTCACTTTTCTGAAAATGTTCCTCATCCGGATTCCTGTCTTCGTCCCGTACGCCCGTGTCACCGCAAGGGCTTCATCCGGTGCGTAATGCTCTACCGCACGGTAGATAGCCACCGCAGGGAAGACGAATGACCTGCTGCTCTTATCTGCATCCGGTTCGGCTGCCTCCAGCTTCCGCAAAATATGTTCCGCATACTGCCATATGACCTCCGCTTTTTGAGAGCCATATTTTATTTCCAGTTCTTTTTTAAATTTCTTAAACATAAAGGACTTATCAAGCTTCATTCTTCTGCATTCCTTTCAGTATTCGGAAGAGGGTATTGGCCAGTTTGTATTGTATACCTGCTATTAGATTTACCAGTCGGCATTGACCCAATCCAGCAGCTCGTTTTTCAGGGCATCTCGATCCTTCGCACACTCCTTAGGGTGATGCCGCTCCGATTTAAATGCCATCTTGTAGATCCATGGAAGCCTCGTCAGTACGGCATGACTCATGTGCTCGTAAGCTATATGCTTATGGGTATAAGGAAAACCGATCTCAGTCAGTTTCTTCTCCATGTAAACGGCACTTTCATAAGACGGCCAGACCTCATCGTGCTTCGAAGACAGCATCAGGATCGGTGCCTTGATATTCTCAATCGGTATCAAGGTTTCCGGCGTAATATCCTTATCCCGATTGAATGTTATGATGTGCATTTCTTTTTCTCTCATGAACATCTGCAGGATATTGAACGTACGGCTGCGATAGGGTGCATACGGAAGTTCTCTGCCCCGGTAACTCCAGCAGGAAGTACCGGAAGGAGCTTTGTTTTTTCCGCTCCCGGACAATCCTTCACTTACAAAGTGAGAGGGCACGCGCACGATCACGCATGAAAGCTCCGGAAACAGAGATGCTGCTATCAAAGCCATCTCACTTCCCTTGGATGTCCCGTCAATTCCGATCTGTTTATACCCCTGTTTTATCAGCCATGCGATTGCCTTCTCCACAAACTCGACCGGCACGCGGGAAAGCTCTTTCGGTGTCTGCTTTGTTTTGAAGAGCGCAAGCGCCAGCGAGGGGATGCCGTTTCTGTGATAGAATTCCGCTTCCTGCTTCGTGAGTTTCATACCACCATTCGACCCGGACATCACGATCATAACCTTGTCTTTCCGGCCGTTTCCCGGATATAGAATTGCTTCAAAGCCTTCCATCTGCACGGAAGTAGTTATTGTCTTACTCATTCAG